>JAESGW010000868.1_pt1 | contig 11714 bp, 13 predicted proteins | sample 9269791 | NCBI WGS metagenome assembly JAESGW01 (sample SAMN16773120, study PRJNA677053) | algae metagenome | isolation source: Aphanocapsa lilacina HA4352-LM1 and co-occurring heterotrophs from near cave... | place: USA: Maniniholo cave, near Haena, Kauai, HI | collected 2009-07-28 | reverse complement strand
GGATCACGCTGTCGCCGGTGCGGCAGCCGCTCGACGGTTCGGCGAGGAGGGGCCAGCCGGCCTTCTCGGCGAGGACCCGAGCGGGCGGGCCGGCGTCGTCCCCGGCCACCACGACCGTGCGCGGCCCGGGCTCGAGGACGGCCACCTCGCGCGCCGGCGCCTGCAGGGTGACCGCCCACTCGGGCACCTCTCCCCCGTCCCAGCCGTCGTCGGGCAGCAGCGGGTCGTCGAGCTGCACGTTGAGGTGGAGGGGGCGGTCCCACTCCTCGGTCCGCAGGAAGGCGAGGAGCTGGTCGAGGTCGGCACCGTCCTCGGCGGCGGCCACGTCGAGCGTCGGCGCGAACGCGCCGAAGATCCCGACCTGGTCGGTGGTCTGGTTGGCCCCGGTCCCCCGCAGCCGCGCCGGCCGGTCGGCGGTGACGACCACGAGCGGCACCCCGGCGTGGGCCGCCTCCATCACGGCGGGCAGCAGGTGGGCGACGGCCGTCCCGGAGGTGCAGGTGACGGCCGCCGGCCGGCCGGAGACCTTGGCGAGGCCGAGGGCGAGGAACCCGGCCGTACGCTCGTCGATCCGCGTGTGGAGGCGCAGGCCGCCGGCCTGGGCGGCGTCGTACAGCGCGAACGACAGGGCTGCGTTGCGCGAGCCGGGCGCGATCACGACCTCGCGCACGCCGTACCCGCGCAGCGCGGTCACCACCGTGCGCGCGAGCCGGGTCGAGGGGTTGGTCATGTCGGCTGATCCTGCCCCACCGACGCGAGCCGCGTGCGCCAGTGGTCGGTCCGGTCGGGTGACGCCGCCAGCCGTTCGAGCGCAGCGGGGTCCACCTCGGGCCGACCCACCCGCAGCATCCCGTCGACCGGGAGGAGCGGATCGGTGGCGACGTCGTCGGTCAGCATCTGCACGGTCGCCAGCCCGCTGGCGTGGTGCAGCTCGGGCAGGGCGGCAGCCAGGGCGACCCCGGCCGCGATGCCGACGCTCGACTCGATGGCGCTGGAGACGACCACCGGCATGCCGATGTCCTCGGCGATCCGCAGGCACGCGCGTACGCCGCCGAGGGGCTGCACCTTGAGGACCGCGACGTCCGCGGCGCCGAGGTCGCGCACGCGGTAGGGGTCCTCGGCCCGCCGGATGGACTCGTCGGCCGCGATCGGCACGTCGACGCGGCGGCGCACGGCGGCGAGGTCCTCGACGGTCTCCACCGGCTGTTCGACGTACTCCAGCCCGCCGGCCGCCCGGTCGATCGCCGCGATCGCGCGGACGGCCTCGTCCACGTCCCAGGCGCCGTTGGCGTCCACCCGCACCAGGCCGCCCGGGCCGAGCGCGTCGCGTACGGCCTCCACGCGGGCGAGGTCGTCGGGGAGCGACTGGCCGCGCTCGGCGACCTTGACCTTGGCGGTGCGACACCCGCCGGCGAGGACGATGGCGTGGGCGCGCTCGGGGTCGGTCGCGGGGACGGTGACGTTGACCGGCACCCGGTCACGCAGTGGGGCGGGCCAGCCCTCGTCGGCCGCCTCGCGCGCGCACGCCAGCCACGGCCGCGAGGTGGCGTCGTCGTACTCGAGGAAGGGCGAGAACTCCCCCCACCCCGCGGGTCCGCGCAGCAGCACGCCCTCGCGCACCGTGATCCCGCGGAACCGGGTGCGCAGCGGGATCGAGAAGACGTGGACGTCGCGCATCAGAGCCCGGCCCGGATGGCCTGCCGGTCCACCTTGCCGTTGGGCAGCAGCGGGAGGCGCTCCACCCAGCGGAACTCGCGCGGCGCCCACGAACGGGGGTGCTCCATGCTGATCCAGTCGCGCAGCTCGGCGTCGGGGACGTTGCCGACCAGCACGGCGACGAGCCGCTGCCCCCACTCGGGATCGGGGACGCCGAAGACCTCGGCCTCCTGCACGAGGAGGTGCTGGCGCAGCCGCGCGGCGACGGGGGCGAGCGGGATCTTCACGCCGCCGCTGACGACGACGTCGTCGATGCGCCCGAGGACCTGCAGCCGGCCGTCCTCGTCGAGGCGGCCGGCGTCGGAGGTGAGGAACCAGCCGTCGACCACGGAGGCGGCGGTGAGGTCCGGGTCGTCGTGGTAATGGCTGAACAGGGTGGGTCCCGCGATCCGTACGCGTCCCTCCGCGCCGATCGTCACGCCGACACCGTCGAGGGGGACGCCGTCGTAGACGCAGCCGCCCGCGGTCTCGGACGACCCGTAGGTCGCGACGACGTGGACGCCGTGGCCCTCCACCCGCCTGCGCAGGTCGGGGTCGAGGCCTCCGCCGCCGACGAGGACGGTGTGGCACCGGGCGAGCGCGGCGAGCTGCTCGGGGTTGCCCGCGATCCGGTGCAGCTGGGTGGGCACCAGGGAGACGAAGGTCGGGGTGTCGCTGTGGTCGGCGGCCGCCGCCCGGCCGATGTCGAGGCCGTCCACGACGTACGGCTCGTGGCCCGCGACGAGCGATCGCAGGATCACCTGCACCCCCGCGACGTACGACGACGGCAGCGCGAGCAGCCACCGCCCCGACTCGCCCAGCCGGCGCGCGGAGGCCTCGACGCTGGCGAGCACCGCGCGACGCGGCAGGACCACGCCCTTGGGCCTGCCCGTCGACCCCGACGTCTCGATGAGCAGCGGGTCGGGGTGCTCGGCCTCGAGCCAGCGCGACAGCTGGCGGATCGCCACCGAGGGCTCGTCCGAGGGCCGCAGGAAACTCACCCCGCGAACGCTAGCGGCTCGGCCCCTCCGGGGCGACGGCGCCGGGAGGCCGCGAGGATGTCGTCATGCGACGGTGCAAGCTCCACGTGCTGGGAGCCAGCGGATCGGGTACGTCCACGCTCGCGCGGGCCCTGGCGGACCACTGGTCGGTGCCGCACGCCGACGCCGACGACTACTTCTGGGTGCCGAGCGACCCGCCGTACGTCGCGAAGCGCGACGAGCCGGCGCGGGTGTCGCTGATGCGGGAGGTGTTCGTGCCGCGGGAGGCCTGGGTGCTGTCCGGGTCGATGGTGGGCTGGGGCGAGGCGGTCGTCGACGAGTGCGACGCGATCGTCTTCCTCACCCTCGACCCCGACGAGCGGTTGCGCCGCCTCGAGGCGCGCGAGGTCCACCGGCGGGCCGGGCGCGGGTTCGACGAGGACGCCTGGGCGGCGTTCCTGGAGTGGGCGCGGGGCTACGACGACCCGACCTTCGACGGACGGAGCCGTGCCGTGCACGAGGCCTGGCTCGCCGAGCGCAGCCAGCCGCTGCTGCGCCTCGACAGCGCGGCGAGCCCGCAGGAGCTGCTGGACGCCGTGCTCGCCTGGGCTCCCCCGCACCCGGCATAGGCTCGTGGGCATGACTGCCTACTGGATCACCACCTACCAGGCCGTGCACGACCCCGCGAAGGTCGCGGCGTACGCCGAGCTCGCCGGCCCCGCCCTGCGTGCCGCCGGCGGCACGTTCCTGGTGCGCGGGATGCCCGAGGCGACCTTCGAGAAGGGCGAGGCGACCCGCACCGTGGTCATCGAGTTCGACTCCGTCGAGGCCGCGGTCGCGGCGCACGACAGCGAGGCCTACCAGGAGGCGCTGCGCGCCCTCGACGGCGGCGCCGACCGCGACATGCGCGTGGTGCCGGGGGCGTAGCTCCGGCACCGGGCCGCCGTCCGCGGGCGGACGGACAGCTGGCCGGTCAGTCCGGCCGGTCGATCACCAGTCGCTGTCCACCGTCGGCGAGCTCGCGGACGATGTCGAGGTGCCCGGCGTGGGTGGCCGTGTCGACGAGGACGTGGAGCAGCACCTCCCGCAGCGTCGCGTACGGCGGATCGCCGCCGTCCTCGAACCACCACGCGGGCGGCTGGTCGAGCCTCAACCCGGCCACGGCATCGTCCGCGAGTCGGCACTCCGCGGTGTACGCCGCGAGGAGCTCGTCGTCGCCCTGGTCGGCCGGCGCGCGCCAGCCGTCGTAACCCTCCGACAGGGCGACGTCCTGGCCGGCCATCACGGCACGGAACCACAGTCGCTCGACGTCGAGCGTGAGGTGGCGCACCAGCCCCAGCGGCGTCCACCCCGACGGCAGCCGCGTCGTGCGACGGTCCTCCGGGGACATCGCGTCCACCTGCCCGACCACGTGTCGACGCTTCGCCTCCAGCCAGCCGAGGAGCTCTGCGCGGATGGCGTCGTCGGTCTCGGTGCTCATGCACGGGAGTCAACAGCATCCAACCGGCGCCGTACGCGTGGCAGGGTGGAGCCATGGACGCCTACCGGCTCGTGCTCACCGTCCTGGTGATGGCGGGGGTGGTCGTCGCGATCCTGCTCTTCGAGAAGCGTCGTGCCCAGCGGATCGAGCGGGACACGCGGGACATGGCGCGGGGCCGGGACGATCATGGTTCCGACGAGCGAGGCGGGCGGTAGGTCCGGCGCTCAGTCCCGTTCCCAGTCGGTGATCGCTGGCGCGAGCATGTAGTGACCGTAGGCGAGGTACCGATACTCGCGCGGCTGGTCCAGCACGAGCTGCCGGACGTGCTGCGCTCCCGCGTCCATGTGCCATCCGCCGATGCAGGTCATGTCGTCCCACTCGCCCGGCGTCATGTCGATCTCCACGACCTGGGTGGAGCCGTCTTCTCTCTCGAGCACCAAGGTCAGCCCGCGGGGTCCCGGTCGGTCACCTCGCCGAGTGTGGCGAGGACGTCGACCAGGTGGTCCCACCACGTGTCGACCCCGCGCTCCATCCGGGCAGGATCGCACAGCGGCGCGTTCGTCGTCGCCCGCCCTACTGGGAGTTCATCCCGATGTCAGGTCAGGACGGTCGACCGCGAACCATGCACCGACCGCCACGGCGACATGCAGCCAGAACCCTGACCACAACAGCGGGGTCGTGTCCTTCTGCACGCGATCCCCAGGCACGTTCGCAGTCTCGCAGGATGTCGAACCCGATCTGACCCATCCCGCGACAGGTGCGCATGCCTCTGGCCCGATCACCGGGGGGTGGTCGGGCTCAGCGGGGCGGTCAGGGTCTGGGTCGTCGGTGTGGTGGGTCGGTGACGATCCGCCTGCCGGACGGCAGGGTCCACTCGTACGCGCCGTCGGGGGTGCGGTGGTAGGTGAAGGCGCCGAACGTCTTGGCGCGGTGGTGGCGCCGGCACAAGGGCGCGAGGTTGGCGGGGTGGGTCTGGCCGGGTGGTCCGCCCTCGTCCATCGGGACGTACTCGGTGATGTGGTCGAGGTCGGCGCGTCCGGAGGGGCGGCTGCAGCCGGGGAACACGCACGTCTCGTCTCGCAGCCGGACCGCCGCGGCCATCGGTGCGGGTGGGTCGTGCTGGTCGACCGCGGGCATCCCGGTGGTGGCGGGGTCGAGGTCGAGGACGGGCTGGATGACGACCTTCCCGGCGGTGAGCAGCCACGCCTGGAGCCGGCCGAGCAGCATCGGGCCGAGCTCGTCGGAGCGCGCGACCCCGTGCGGGTCGGCGAGGAGGTCGCGGTCGGTGACGTGCAGGACCAGCCGCACCTCACCCGACTGGTCTGAGCCTGACCGGCCCGACCGGCCCGACAGGCCTGACCAGCCCGACTGGTCCGTGGTGGTGTCGGTGGTCGGGCGACGGAACGGATCCGATGGGGCGTAGGCGGCCTCCTCCGCCACACACACCGCCTCGTCGACCGCAGGGTCCACCGGCCGGTCGGGGTCCGCGACGTCCGCAGCCCCGAGGAGATCGAGGGCCTGCTGCGGATCGGCGAGGAGCCCCACGGCATGGGCGCGACGGACACCGAGGTCACCGTGGTGGCCGAGGGCCTTCATCGTGGTGGCCATCGTCGACACGGTCTGGTCGAACGCGATCGCATCAGCGACATCGAGGCTCATGAACACCTCGCTCACCCCCGGTGCCCCCTGCTCGTGGTGCACCTCGACCCGCCGGGCGGCGAGCGCGTCGTCGTGGTCGGCGATCGCCCGGTCGGGGTCGGCGTACAGGCGGGCCTCGTGGACCAGCACCCCGATCCGGTGCGGGTTGAGCCGGCGCGGCTGCCACGCCAGCAGCCGGTCCGCATGCGCGGCCGCCAAGAGGTCGAGGTCGCGTGAGACCCGAGCCGCCTCCCGCCCGATCCGCACCGGCACGTCCAGCGACCGCACCAGCGCCCACAGGCAGGGAAGGCGGTGAGCCAGGTCGAGCACGTCACCCAGCAGCGCCAACGTCGCCTCGTGCGACTGCTCCAGCACCGCCGACAGCTCCATGACCGCGAACTCCGCCACCAGCGGCGTCCCGTCCCCGGCGATCGGCAGCGGACGCTCCCCGAACAGTGCCGCCGCCGACCCCGGCACGTGGATCGTCTCCGAACGCCACCCCGCCGCGACCTCCTCATCGGACACCACGTGCGCGTGCGCCCACGCCAGCGCGGACTCCAGCACCTCGACCTCGACATGACGCCTCGCCCTCACCGCCGCGACCGCACGATCCAGCACCGCAGCAGTACTGCTGCGGGTCGGAGCCGGGGCGGTGGTGGACATGCGTCCAGTCTCCCAGGACCCACCGACACTCGGACCTGCGAGAACAGGGCTGTGGAGAAGTATTTCCGAACAGGTGGACAGTCGTGGTTTCGAGGCTCGCTGCGCTCACACCTCAATCTTCGACCAACGGGAGCTCGCACCTCGAGCACCGAGGAGGACGGTGACCGAGAGCACCCCGCCGCCGACTACCGCGACCGAAAATCGCAGGACGACTGTCGGTGCCTCGGGAGAGGATGAGCGGCGATGCTCACCGCCCTGAAGAACTACGCCACGCCCCCGTCCACCCTCGCCGGGAGGCTGTCGATCCAGTCGCTGCTCTTCGCCTCCGGCGACGGCGCGTTCCTGGCCGGGTCCGCGGTGTTCTTCACCGTCGTGGTCGGCCTCTCGCTGGGCGAGGTGGGCATCGGCCTGACGATCGCCGCCGTGGCGAGCTTCATCGTCGCCGTGCCGATGGGCAAGCTGGTCGACCGCTACGGCCCCAAGCGCATGTGGACCCTGTCGGCGGCGATCCAGGGAGCACTCTTCCTGTTCTGGCCGTTCGTCGACAGCTTCCCCGAGTACATCGCGCTCGCGGTGGCGATGGAGGTCGTCGGCACGCTGGGCGGCGCGGCCCACGGCGCGTACGTCATCGACGTCCTGCCGCCGGCCGAGCGCGTGGAGTCGCGTGCCTACCTCTACTCCGCGCTCAACGTGGGCTTCAGCATCGGCGCCTTCCTCGGCGGCGGCGCCATCGCCTTCGGCACCGACGTGCTCCGCTGGTCACCGCTGCTCACGGCCGTGCTGTTCCTGCTCAACAGCGCGGCCATCCCACGGCTGCCCGACGCGTCCCACGACGTGCGCAGCTCCGAGCCGCGGGTCAAGCCCGAGGGCATCCCCGCGATCCGCAACCGCAGCTGGATCGCGGTCACCTTCTTCACCGGCGTCATGTGGACCAACCAGGTGCTGCTGCACACCGTGATCCCGGTGTGGCTCGTCACCGAGACCGACGCCCCCAAGGTGCTGGTCGCCGTGCTCTTCGGCACCAACACGGTCATGTGCATCGTGCTCCCGCGCCTCGCCTCGCGCGGCATCCGCAACGTCGAGACCGCCCTCCGCGCCGTGCGCCTCTCCACCCTCTTCTTCGTGCTGACGTGTCTCGTCACGCTGGCCACCCACGAGACGACCGGCTGGCTGACGATCCTGCTGTTCTTCCTCGGCCACGTCGTGCTCACCTGGGCCGAGCTGTTCCTCTCTGCCTCCGGGTGGACGCTCGAGGTCGAGCTGATGGACCCGCGGCGCCGCGGCGACTACCAGGGCGTCTCCGAACTCGGCGGCACGCTCGGGCGCTTCTGGGCCCCCGCGGTCTACGGGTTCCTCGCGATGGAGTGGGGTGCCCTCGGCTGGCTCACCATCGCCGCGATCGTCTGCGTGGCGGCGGCCGGCCTCCACCGGTCCGCGCACTCGGGCAGGCGCTTCCTCGAGGCCAACGTCCCCGCAGACGTCCTGGCCGACGCGCGGGCGAGCGAGCCCGAGCAGGTGGACCTCGCCGCCTCCCAGGAGCCCTTCCCGATGGAGCCCGACGCGCCCCTGCCAGAATCCACCGGTGACCTCCACCGCTGACTGGATCGCCGGGGCCCGGCCCCGCACCCTTCCCGCCGCGGTCGCGCCCGTGCTCGCCGGCACCGGCGTCGCGGCGTACGTCGACCAGGCCGTGTGGTGGAAGGCCCTGCTCGCGCTGGTCGTCAGCCTCGCGCTGCAGGTCGGGGTCAACTACGCCAACGACTACTCCGACGGCATCCGCGGCACCGACGCCGACCGGGTCGGGCCGATGCGCCTCGTCGGCTCGGGCGCCGCGACCCCGGGCGCGGTGAGGACCGCGGCCTTCGCCGCCTTCGGCGTGGCGGCCGTGGCCGGCCTGGTGCTGGCCGCGACCACCGCGTGGTGGCTCGTCGCCGTCGGGCTGGTGTGCGTGGTGGCGGCCTGGTTCTACACCGGCGGCGACAAGCCCTACGGCTACCTCGGCCTCGGCGAGGTGATGGTGTTCGTCTTCTTCGGCCTGGTCGCCGTGGTCGGCACGACCTACGTCCAGACCGTGACGTGGGAGTGGCCCGCGCTCTACGCCGGCGTCGGCATCGGCGCCCTCGCCTGCGCGATCCTCGTCGCCAACAACCTGCGCGACATCCCCACCGACACCGTCGCCGGCAAGCGCACCCTCGCCGTACGCCTCGGCGACGAGCGCACCCGCCACCTGTACGCCCTCCTGGTGCTCGCCGCCGCCGCCGCGGTCGTCGCGGTCGCCGCCGCCACGACGTGGTGGGCGCTGCTCGGGCTCGGCTTCCTGGCCCGCGCAGCCGTCCCGACGCGGGCCGTCCTCGGCGGGGCGCAGGGACCGGCGCTCATCCCGGTCCTGGCCGCGACCGGGGCCTCGGAGCTCGTCTGGTCGGTGCTGGTCGCGGTGCCGCTGCTCGTGCTGGGGTAGGTCTCGATACACCTCGCTCGTTCCTCGCTCGGCACTCGACCACCGAGGAATTAACCCGTGGCCCCTCCCTGCCCGCGCTCACTAGCGTGACCGGGTGGACTACGCCTTCGACATCCTCGACTTCTCCGACGACTCCCCCGCGGCCGCCGCCCGCCGCCGCGGGTGGATCGAGGCGGTGCTGCGCGGCTTCAGCGAGGACCGCCCCGACGACGACGCGGTCGAGAGATGGGTGCGGCACTACCGCGCCGACGAGGTGACCGTGCGTGGCGCGTGGCTCCCCGACGGCGAGTTCGGCGCCGGTCCGATGCCGGTCGCGACGTACGCCAGCCTCGACAAGACCCTCAACGCCGGCCGCGAGCTCCTGCCGCTGCGGATGATCACCGACGTCACCACGAGCGCCACGCACCGCCGCCAGGGCCTGCTGCGCCGGATGATCGAGGACGACCTCGCCGACGCCGTCGCCACGGGCGTCCCGATGGCCGCGCTCACCGCGGCGGAGGCCACGATCTACGGCCGCTGGGGCTTCGGCCCGGCGACCTTCCGCGTGGGCGTCGAGGTCGACACCACCCCCGGGTTTGGGTTCCGCGACCTCGTCGACCCCGGGCGGGTCGAGCTGGTCGAGCCCGCCGACGCCTGGCCGCACGTCAAGGCCGTCTTCGACACCTTCCACGCCCGCCAGCGCGGCTCGGTCGCGTGGCCTGCGCCCTACGAGGACATGCACACCGGCGCCTGGGACCCCGGCACCGGAGGCGCCAACCGCAAGCTCCGCGCCGCCGTGCACCTCGACGCGACCGGCGCCGTCGACGGCTTCGTCCTCTGGAAGCCCGGCGAGGACAACACCGTCAAGGTCGACGAGATGGCGACGCTCACCCCGCAGGCCCAGCTCGCCCTCTGGTCGTTCCTCGGCAGCATGGACCGGGTCGCCAAGGTGACCTTCAACCTGTTCCACCCCGACGACCCGCTCATGTGGGCGCTCACCGACCTCAACCGGGTGAGGACCACCGAGGTCAAGGAGTTCCTCTGGCTCCGCGTGCTCGACGTGCCGCGGTGCCTCGCTGCCCGCCCCTGGTCGGCGGACGGCTCGGTGGTGGTCGAGGTCGACGACCCGCAGGGTCATGCGGCCGGTCGCTTCACGGTGACCACGACCGACGGCCTGGCGACCGTGACCCGCACCGATGATCAGTCCGACGTACGCCTCACCGCCGAGACCTTGGGCTCGCTCTTCCTCGGCGCCGTCCCCGTACGGACGCTCCACCGCGCCGGCCGGCTCGACGGCACGGAGGAGGCCGTGTGCCGCCTCGCCGCGATGGCCGACCTGGGCGAGCCGCCCTACAGCCTCACCGGGTTCTGAGGACTGCTCAGTCCTGGTCCTCGCGCGCCTTGCGCTGCTCGAACGCGGCGGACGCGCGGGACGCGCGCGCCTCGACGCGCCGGGCGAATGCCTCGCGCTGCCGGTCGAGGATGAAGAACGAGGCCACGCCGGAGATCAGGAAGGCGAGGATGATCGCCCAGAACAGGTTGTAGCGGCCGTCGAGGAACAGGGCCATCACGCCCACGACGACACCGAACGAGGCCAGGAACAGCGCGATGCGCATGACCGTGTAGACGACGAACTCCTTCACGCCACCAGACTAGGTCGTGCCCACTACATTGGAGGAATGCTGAAGGTCCTGCTCGTCGTCGCCGCGATCGCGGTGGTCGTGTGGTTCCTCGTCAAGGTGACGCTACGCCGGCTCGACGGAGGTACGTCGTCACGCCCGCGCGTGATCGGGCCCGACGACGACCCCGACTTCCTCAACGGCCTGGGCCGGCCCCGCAAGCCCGACGACGACTGACATCTCGGGCGCAGCCCCCTCCGCGTAGGAGTGCTGGCTGGAGGAGCTGAAGAAGTTGATGCCGATGAAGTTGAACCACAGCGTCGCGGCACCGACCAGCGCCAGGATCGCCGCGTTGCGACCGCGCCAGCCCGCTGTCGCGCGGGCGTGGAGGTAGGCGGCGTAGACCACCCAGGTGATGAACGCCCACACCTCCTTGGGGTCCCAGTTCCAGTACGCGCCCCAGGCCTGGTGCGCCCAGATCGGGCCGGTGATGAGGACGGCGAAGGTCCACACCGGGAAGCCGAAGGCGTGCATCCGGTAGGAGAGGCGGTCGAGCACCTTGAGGTCGGGGACGCGCGCGAGGTAGCCGGTGGTCGAGCTCGAGCGCGCCTTGGCCAGGTAGAGCCCAGACAGCAGGGCGCCGACGGTGAAGGCGCCGGTGGAGATCACCGCGGCGACGACGTGGATCACCAGCCACGGGGAGTTCAGCGCGTCGGGCAGGGGCAGCACCGTGTCGTCGAGGCCGAGGAACGCCGCCATCAGCGCAGCCACGACGAAGGTCGTCACCAGCGGACCGAGCCACTCGATGTCGATGCGGAGCGTGGAGACCACGAAGATCAGCGCGACCACGAAGGTGCCGGAGATCGTGAACTCGTACATGTTGCCCCACGGCACCCGGTTGGGGTCCGCGGCGAGCCCGCGGGCCACCAGCGCGGCGAGGTGCACGACAGCGGCGAAGCCGGTCAGGACCAGCCCGAGGCGGGCCGCGACCGCCGTACGCGGGGCTGCCACCGCGACCGCCTGCGTGCCGACCGCATTGGCCGCACCGGCCGCACCGGCTGCACCGGCGGTGCCCGCCTGGTCCGCCGTCCTCGCCGCCGAGCGCAGCCCGGCGAGCTCGTAGAAGTAGGCCAGCATCGCGAGGAAGTAGAGCACCGCGGCGCCGATGACGCCCCGGTAGCTGAACACCTCGAACCACTCGT
>JAESGW010000867.1_pt1 | contig 11776 bp, 9 predicted proteins | sample 9269791 | NCBI WGS metagenome assembly JAESGW01 (sample SAMN16773120, study PRJNA677053) | algae metagenome | isolation source: Aphanocapsa lilacina HA4352-LM1 and co-occurring heterotrophs from near cave... | place: USA: Maniniholo cave, near Haena, Kauai, HI | collected 2009-07-28 | reverse complement strand
ACGGCCGCCACCGAGCCGGTGCCAAGCCCGCCCAGGATCTGGGCCGCCGCCAGCACGCCCACGCTCCGGCGCTGGACGGCCGCAATGTCCTCTGGCGCCAGCCGCAAGGGAATCTCGTTTGCAATCGACTCGACCACGACCATGATTCCCGGATACTTTCGCGCTGGATGGGCGGTCCGCCCAATCGAGTGAGCCTGCCCGGCGCACCGCGGGGGTCATGGGGTCATGACCACACCGGGCGGTTCGGGTAGAGTGGTGTCGATGCCGGGCAAGCTCGCCTGACGTCAGTTGCGGTGCCCCGCACCATGGAGAGGGACACGAACCCATGCCGATCGAATCTTCGCCCCGCCACCCATCGTACCCCAGGTCATCACGCCTGGGCATCTTCGCGCTTGCGCTTGCCGTGCTGGTCTCCGCCCTCATGGCCGGCGCCGTCTCGGCGCAGGACGCCACCCCGGTGGTGGACGGCACCCCTGCCCCCACCGTCAACGAATGCGAAGCCACCTCGCCCGGCGTGGGCGCCGAACCGTGGATTCGCACCGAACTCTACTTCGGCACCACCCTGCCCGATGGCAGTGAGCTGACCGCCGAGCAATGGGGCGAGTTCCTCGATGCCGAAATCACGCCGCGCTTTCCTGACGGCCTGACCGTGCTCGAAGGCTACGGTCAGTTCCTCAACAGTGAAGGCATCATCGCCGGCGAGACCAGCATCGTGCTCATCATCTTCCACCCGGGCGAATTCGTGGACGAGAGCAGCGCGTCGATCGAGGAGATCCGCGAGATCTACGAAGTCGAGTTCGATCAGGAATCCGTGCTCCGCGTCGATTCCGAACCGGTCTGTGTCTCGTTCTAGATACGGATTTCGGCTGCCGCACCAGCAGGCGTACATGCCGGGTTTCTGGCGTGCAGGGGAGGGCTGGCGGGCATCTGGCGTAACGATTTCCGGAGAGTGCCTGCCCGCGTATGCCCTCCCCTGCCATGAGCCACTGGATGTGAAGTGATTCGGTAGTCCGCACCAGCAGTCGTAGGGGCCGGCCCGTGTGTATCTGTACCAAGTATTTCTCTGTCCGGACATTACGGCTTGCGGGCATAGCGTGGGGGGCGGGTCAGTGAGAAGTCAGCAGGCCAAGGGGTCCAGGGCAGATTGGGCGGGACCGGGACGGAGACGCGGCGGACGGGACGGATCAGGCCCCAGCGGGGCCCCTCCCGTGCCATGATCGCGATCAGGTCGCCCGTGCGTCCGGCGAGGAGTTTCGGCGCTTCCCGCAGCAGGAGCCGCAGCGAGACCTCCGCCACCGGCACCCCCGCGCGGGTCGCCACCGCGTGCCGGACCGCGCTGACCAGTTGTGCCAGCAGCAAGGTCGCCCACAGTTGGAGCTCGATCAGTTCCCACCGGCGCGACCAGATCCAGGCCAGTCCCAGCTCGGTCTTGAGGGTGGCGAAGGCCCGCTCGATCTCCCACCGCTCCCGGTAACACGCCGCGATCGCCGCGGGACTGAGCTCGGCCGGACTCAGCACGTTGGTCAGGTAGCGCCGGGGCCCAAGCGTCACGAGCCGGTAGGTCCGGCCCGCCCGATCGGCCCGATAGGCGCCCAGCCAGATCAATTCATCCCGCACCCCTGCCTGGTCGGTCAGGACGTGGCGACTGGTGTAGGACGCATTCTCCCGCAACCGGGTGATGAAGGCTTGTCCGGCGGTGGTGAGGGTATCGAACCGGGGATAGTTGGTGTAGCCGCGGTCCATCACGACCAGACTGTCGGGCGGCACCTGCGCGAGGAGGTCCGGGGCGGCAACCTGCTCGCTCTCCCGAGGCTGGTCGGTCAGGATCACAGCCTGGAAGAGGTGGCGCCGGACATCATAGAGGGCATGGAGCCGACCGGCGAGGGGCCGCTCGGTCTGCCCCAGCAGCGGCCGGGCGACCTTGTCGAGGGTGGAGGTGTCGAGCGCGAAGATGCCGCCGGGGAAGGTCGCACCCAGGCGATTGGCAGGGAGCACGGCCTGACAGGCGGCGGTGATGGTGACGAACGCCTCCCTCATGGTGGTGGGGGGCATGGTCAGCAGCCGCTGGCGGACGCCTTCGGTGGTGATCTCCAGAGCGGGATACCGCAACAGCCCACCGGCGGTGATCCGGCGCCAGACGCTACGCTGCCGGAGCGGGCCGTCGAGCATCGTGTCCAGCAAGGCTGCCCACAGCAGCGCGAGCGGGACGAGCGGGGGACGGCCGGGTCCCGGCGGGCGCGGCGCGGGCTCGAGCTGGGGCACCAGGTCGAGCATGAGGCGGCGGACGGCATCGAGCGAGACCGGCGGGGTGGAGTCCATGGGGCTGCCTGACACGAACGGCGGGCGATACACACCCCGCAGCATACCCTGCGGGCCCCTGACCGCGAATTACTTGGGACAGATACTCCCGGGCCGGCCCCTACAAGCGGACAGGCACAGGTCACGTAGGGCCGACACGTGAATGAACGTTCGTTCCAGGGCGACGACTTCGTCGTCGTGTGCTACCGCTTCGCTGCGCACGGGGATCCTTCGCTTCGCTCAGGATGACGGGTTCCGGGACGGTCACGAATGCCGAGCGAAATGTCGCGAGGGGTGCGGAGCGTGGTGCTTGCTGTGCGATAATCGCGGCCAGCAGAGACCGCAACCGGAGGCGATCTCCCCGGGGCCAGGGCGCGCAATCGCGCCGGGCACCCATCACCACCCGCACGCAGGAGCACCACCGCCATGGCATTCTCGGAGACAATGGACTACGCGTATTTCGAGGGCAATTTCGTTCCGTTCAAGGACGCCAACATCAGTATCGGGACCCACGCGCTGCACTACGGGACCGGGGCCTTCGCCGGGATCCGGGGCTACCTGGACGGGAATGGGGAGACGATCAACATCTTCCGGCTGCGGGAGCACGCGGCGCGGCTGCTGCGCTCGGCGAAGCTGCTGCGGATGGAGTTGCCGCACGATGTCGACAGCGTGGTGGAGACGGTGCTGGAGCTGACCCGCCGCAACGCGCCGACGAGCGATGTGTACTACCGGCCGCTGGTCTACAAATCGTCGGTGCAACTCACGCCGCGGCTGAAGGGGATCGACGACGAGCTGGCGATCTACATGATGCCGATGGGCGACTACCTCGATACCCAGCGCGGGCAGCGGGTGATCGTGTCGTCGTGGACGCGGATCACGGACAACATCATCCCGGCCCGGGGCAAGATCACCGGCGGGTACATCAACTCGTCGCTGGCGAAGGACGAGGCCGAGGAAAAAGGCGCCGACGAGGCGATCATGCTGGACGTGAACGGCAAGGTCTCCGAGGGGACGGGCTGCAACCTCTTCATCGTGCGGGACGGCGTGCTGGTCACGGCGCCGATCACGGGCGATATCCTGGAGGGGATCACCCGGCGCTCGATCCTGCAGATCGCGGCCGACCTCGGGATCCCGACCGAGCAGCGGTCGATCGACCGGTCGGAGCTCTACCTGGCGGACGAGGCCTTCTTCTGCGGGACGGGGGTGCAGGTGGCCTGGATCGAGACGATCGACGGCCGGACGATCGGCACGGGGACGCAGCCGGAGCTGGTGGAGCAGATCCGCACGATCCTGTTCGACACTTTCCGGGGCCGGAGCGACCGCTACGCGGAGTGGATCACGCCGTTGAAGCTGGCGCGGCCGGTGGCGGCGGGCTGAGGGGTGCCGCGCTTACGGAACACCATTCATCCCTCCTGCCAACAGCTTTGGGCTGATGATCGGACGGCACACGACATGCAGCAGGCGACGTTGGGAGCGGGCGAACACACCATCGACCATTTGCGTGTTGGCCAGGTGTCGTCATCGGTCGATGGAGGTACCGCCCCTACGGAACGTGCATGATGCGCGAGCGTTTGGCGTCGCAGCGTGCGGCCGGCCCGGAACCAGAGCGGGAAGGGCGGCGTTGTACGTGACATGCCCGGTATGACCCGTGACCGGCGGTGCCACGAGCAGGGGAGGCGATGTCGAACGACCCGGCATGTTGGGGTACGATGTGGCCAGGGCCGTTCGGAAGCGGTCAGTCATTCCGGATTCGCCGACGCGGCGCCATGGGCTGGATGGCCGAGCGCCAGTCTTCGTCAGAGAGGAACGTATCGATGAGGAAGCGGCTCCCGGGATTGCGCCTTGGCGTGGTCCTGTTGTTGATGATCGGGATGTTGTCGCCGTTCGCCGCGACCGGCGCGGGCGCGCAGGACCTGACCTGCGACGATTTCAACTCGCAGCGGGCGGCCCAGGCCGTGCTGGAGGCGGACCCCTCGCTGGAGGACGCGCTCGATGCCGATGGCGACGGCGTGGCCTGCAACGAAGACGAGCCGACGGACGATCCCACCGACGAGCCGACGGACGATCCCACCGAAGAGCCCATCGACGAGCCGACGGATGACCCTACGGAGGAGCCAACGGACGAGCCTTCGGGCGATGCCGATGCCTACCTCGAGGACGTCCAGGCCGAGGTCGATGACCTGCAGGCGCAGGTCGAGCGGTTCCTGGAGATCGACGCGCTCGGCGCCGATGCGACCCGTGACGATGTGGATGAGCTGAACGAGATCGCCGCCGGGTGGATCGAGTACCCGGACGTGGCCGCCGAGCTGGTGGCGCCGGCCGAGTACGCGGACATCGAGGACGGGTATCTCGACCTGGCGGATTCGTTCGCCGAGGCGGGTGAACTCTGGGAGGTGTACTGGTCGATCCCGTCCGGCGATCCGGAAGAGGATGCCGCGCTCCAGGAGTTCAACGACGTCTTCATCGATGCCCAGGACCAGATCGTTGACCTCAACGACCTGATCGCGGAGGCGGGTGGCTCGACGACGCCGACGGACGATCCCACCGAAGAGCCCACGGACGACCCGACCGACGAGCCGGCAGCGGACGACGATGCCTACGTCGAGGATGTCCAGGCTGAGATCGACGACCTGCAGGAGCAGGTGGACCGGTTCCAGGAGATCCAGACCGACGCGGGCAGCGGCGACCTGACCGAGGCCGAGCTTTCCGACGCGGCTGACGAGATCAACGACCTGGCGGCTGGCTGGGTCGAGTACCCGGACGTGGCCGCCGAGCTGGTGGCGCCGGAAGGGCTCGAAGACCTGGAGGATGCGTACCTGGGCCTGGCCGATACGGTCGGCGAGGCGGGCGAGCTGTGGGAAGCCTACTGGGCGATCCCGTCTGGCGATCCGGAAGAGGACGCGGCGCTCGATGACTTCCAGGCTGCCTTCACCGATGTGCAGGATGGCATCGACGAGGTCCAGGACCTGGTCGACGAGGCCGGTGGTTCGACCGGACCGAGCGACGATCCAACCGAGGAGCCCACGGACGAGCCGACGGAAGAGCCCACTGACGACCCGACCGACGAGCCGTCTGGCGATGCCGATGCGTACCTGGCCACCGTGAGCGAGAACGCCGCCGACTGGCAGGCGAGCCTCGACCGCTTCTCCGAGATCATCGGCCAGGGCGCGGACGCGACCGATGCCGAGTTCGCCGAGCTGACCGATATCCTGGTGGCGTGGGCGGAGGCCCCGGACGTGGCGGCCGAGCTCGATGCACCGGCCGGGTTCGAGGACATCCAGCAGGCGTACGAGGACTTCGCCGACGAGCTGTCGGTGGCATCGACTGCGATCGCGGATTACCTGGCAGCCGACCCGGAGAGCCCCGAGGCCGACGCGGCCTTCGACGATTTCATTACGGCAGTCGGGAATGCGGAAGATCTTTCCGCCGAGCTCGATGACCTGCTGGCCGACGCCGGGGCGTAAGGGGCGCCCCAGGCACACTCGATAACCACGGAAAGGCGCCGCGTTCCCGCAAGGGGACGCGGCGCCTTTCACGTGCCGGATGTTCTCGTTGGGGCGGTGCGGGCTTTTCCCGGGCCGACAGGCACTGGTACAGGACGGTCCGCGATGGTCAGGGCGAGGGCCGGCGCGGGGGAGCTGCGTCGCACGGCGGGCCGACACATGATCGCCAAGGTGTCGGTGGCGGAAGGTGTCGGCAGGCGGGCGATCAAGGTCGCCCCCTACGGCACATCGGCGATCCGCGCAGGGGGCGATCCCACGCTTCGCTCTGGACAGGCTCTTGCCCGGCGCAGGGAAGGGCATGGCCCCGCCAATTGTCGCCGGGCATGTGTCGGCCCGTGGGGCCGCGGCGAAGGGCGATGGCCCCGCCAACCGTCGTTGGGTATGTGTCGGCCCGTTGGGAACGACCATGACGTACGTGGATGGGTTCGAGGAGGGTTCGCGCGATGACGACCGGGTCTCCCCGTCGCCGGAACAGGTTGCGGTATCCGGGCGGACTACCGCATCGTCAGGAACCGGGCGGCGGCGACGCGATCGGCGGACAATGGAGGCTCGCTCCGCTGCCGCCCCTACGGATTTCCCAATTGCGCCACCCCGGCTCAGCCGCGTTCGAGGTAGCGGTGGCGCTCCCAGCCGGTGACGACGGCGTCGTAGGTGGTTTGTTCGAGGTGGGCGGCGGTGAGGTAGTGGGCGTAGACACCTTCGCCGAAGGCGTGCCGGGCGAGGTCGCTGTCGGCCCAGCAATCGATCGCTTCGTAGAGCGAACGCGGGATGCGGGGTACGCCGGTGGCGCGGTAGCCGTTGCCCTGGAATTCGGCGGGCGGCTCGATTTCGTTTTCGATGCCATAGAGCCCGGCGGCGAGGGTGGCGGCGAAGGCGAGATAGGGATTGCTGTCGGCGCCGGGGAGGCGGTTCTCGATGCGGAGGGCGTTGCCGGAGCCGACGACGCGGATGCCGCAGGTGCGGTTGTCGCGGCCCCAGACAATGTTGACGGGCGCCCAGGAGGCGGTGGCGAAACGCTTGTAGGCGTTGACGGTGGAGGCGATGAAGAGGGAGAGCTCGCGGGACGCGGCGAGGAGGCCGCCGAGGAAGTGGCGCATGGTGTCCGACATCTCGCGGGAATCCGGTTCGGCGGGGAAGCGGCTGGCGGAACCATCGTCGTCCCAGAGGCTGACGTGGATGTGGCCGCTGGAGCCGGTCCATTCGTGATGGGGCTTGGCCATGAAGGTGAGGGCGTGGCCCTGCTGGTGGGCGATTTCCTTGGCGCCGTGCTTGAAGAGGATGGCGCGGTCGGCGGAATCGAGGGCGTCGCCGTAGTGGATGTTGATCTCGTGCTGGCCGGGGGCGGCCTCGCCTTTCGAGAACTCGATGGGGATGCCGGCGGCGGTCATTTCGTTGCGGAGGCGGCGGTGGAGCGGCTCGGCCCGGCCCGCCTGGAGCAGTTGGTAGTCCTCGTTGAAGGCGCCGAACGGGGTGAGGTTGTCGTACCCCTTCGCGTGGGCCTCCTCGTACGATTCCCTGAGCACGTAGAACTCGAGCTCGGTGGCCATGCGCGGCGACAGCCCGTGGGCAGCGAGGCGTTCGACCTGGCGCTGGAGGATGGTGCGCGGGGCGATTTCGACACGCTGGTCGGTGGCTTCGTCGTGGGCGTCGCAGAGGACGAGGGCGGTCGCTTCGAGCCAGGGGATGACGCGGAGGGTGGACCAATCGGGGACGGCGAGGTAATCGCCGTAGCCGGACTCCCAGTCGATATCCGGGAAGCCCTCCGGGGTGGTCATTTCCATGTCGGTGGCGAGCAGGTAGGTGCAGAAGTGGGTGCCGTGGTCGAGGCAGTGGTCGATGAAGTGGTGGCCGGTGACGCGCTTGCCGACGAGGCGGCCCTGCATGTCGGGCACGGCGGTGATGACGGTGTCGACGGCGCCGGACTGGACGGCGGCTTCGAGGTCGCGCAAGGTGATGGTGCCGCCGCGCATGGTGGTCGCTCCGTTGGTGGTGAATGATGGCCGATGGGTGATTGTGGGCGGGGCGCGGGGACGGTGTCAACGGGGGGCTCTCGGGATGACGTTTGCGGGTAGGATGTGGCGAGCCCAGGGGCCGGCACAAGACCGGCCAGTACGATGGGGACAGGAGAAGCCAAAATGACCTTTGCGACCTACGGGAGAATCGGGGCGGCGGCGGGACAGCGGGCGGCGCTGGTGGCGATCCTCACCCGGCCGTCGCCGGAGATGACGGAGGCAGGTTGCCTGCTGTACGAGGTCGGCGTGAGCGATGACGATCCCGACGGCGTGCATATCGTCGAGCTGTGGACTTCGGAAGAGGCGCACCGGCAATCGCTGCAGCTGGAATCGGTGCAGGCGTCGATCCGGGAGGCGATGCCGCTGATGGCGGGCGCGCCTGCGGGGCACGGGTTCACGGTGGTGGGTTCGCCGGTCTGACGGCCGGCGCGACGATGGATGGAGGGGGCGATGCGGCTGGCGGGCAAGGTGGTGCTGGTGACCGGCGCCGCGAGCGGGATGGGGCTGGTGGCGACCCGGATGTTCGCGGCCGAAGGCGCGGAGGTGGTGGCGGCCGACGTGAATGCCGAGGGGCTGGCGGCGGCGGTGGCCGGGCTCGATCCGGGCCTGGCCGGTTCGGTGCTGACCGTGGCGGGAAGCGTGACCGACAGCGACGACGTGGCACGGATGGTGGCGGCCGGCATCGAGCGGTTCGGGAAGCTCAACGTGCTCTACAACAACGCGGGGGTCATGCCCGAGGCCGACACCTCGGTGGTCGAGACGACCGGGGAGGTGTGGGACACGGTGCTCGACGTGAACCTGAAGAGCATCTACCTCGTGTGCAAGCACGGGATCCCGGCGCTGATCGCGGCCGGGGGCGGGTCGGTGATCAACATCGCGTCGTTCGTGGCGCTGGTGGGGTGCACGGTGCCGCAGGACGCCTACACCGCGAGCAAGGGCGGGGTGCTGGCGCTGACGCGGTCGCTGGCGGTGCAGTACGGGCTACAGGGGGTGCGGGCGAACGCGATTTGCCCGGGGCCGATCCTGACGCCGATGACGGAGCAGTTGTTCCCGAACGAGGAGGAGCGGCTGAAGCGGCTGAACCGGATCCCGCTGGGGCGGTTCGGGCGGGCGGAGGACATCGTGCACGCCGGGGTGTTCCTGGCCTCGGACGAGTCGTCGTGGATGACGGGATCGCAGTTCGTGGTCGATGGCGGGATCACGGTGAACTACTTTTAGGCAGAGCGGTTTTGGGTTACAAAGGCTGCTTGCCTCTACCCTACTCAACCGTCATTCCGACGAAGGAGGAATCCCTGCGCGAAGCGCGGAGCCGCGTTAGCGAGTTTGGGGCAGAGAAGGCCGTTTCCGCACATGGATCCCAACCCATGAAGTCTCCCTTTGTCTACATCATGGGTAGCCATACTGGCACCCTTTACATTGGCGTTACCAGCAACCTCGAACGGCGGGTTTGGGAGCACAAGAATCATGTTCATAAGGGCTTCACCAACACCTACAACGTCACCAAGTTGCTGTATATGGAAGAATACGCGCGCATGGATGACGCGATTGCGCGTGAGAAGGAAATCAAGCGGTGGTCACGCACCAAGAAAGTGGCCTTGATCCGTGCCCAGAACCCGCGGTGGAACGATCTGGCGTGGAATTGGTTTGGTGATGCGATGGTCTTCAATTCGACTTCCGAGGGTGAGGCTGATTGACACCGCCTATCGCTTCGCTGCGGCGGAAGCGCTTCGCGCAGGGATTTCTCGCTCCGCTCGAAATGACGACCTGGTGAGGAGAGGAGTTGGCAATGCGAGCGTACCGGTTGTGCGAATCGGACAAGGTCGTTTGGATGGCTCGGAATGTCCGTATCCTAAAAGGGCTGCATGACAACCACGGGATGCGTAGATGACCGCATTTGACCCAACGGCGCCGTTGCGGGGGATCAGGGTCGTCGACCTGACGCGGGTGATGACCGGGCCGTACGCGACGATGATGCTTGGCGACCTGGGCGCCGACGTGGTCAAGGTCGAGATGCCGGGCAAGGGTGACGACACCCGGCTCTGGGGACCGCCGTTCGTTCAGGGCGAGGCCTCGTACTTCCTGACCGTGAACCGCAACAAGCGGTCGATCGCGCTCGACCTGAAGTCCGAGCAGGGGTGCGAGATCCTCTGGCGGCTGATCGAGGACGCCGACGTGCTGGTCGAGAATTTCTCGCCGGGCACGATCGACCGGCTCGGGTTCGGCTGGGAGGCGGTCCACGCGCGGAACCCGTCGCTGGTGTTCGCCTCGATCTCGGGGTTCGGGCAGACCGGCCCTTCCCGCTCGCGGACGGCCTACGACCTGATCGTGCAGGGCATGAGCGGGATGATGAGCGTGACTGGCGAGGAGGGCGGGATGCCGACCAAGCTGGGGATCCCGATCGCCGACATCGCGGCCGGGATGTTCGCGGCCTACGCGATCGTCGGGGCGCTCTACGGACGGGAGCGCGATCCCGAGCGGCTCGGGCACCGGGTCGATACCTCGATGCTGGGCGGGCAGGTTGCGCTGTTGACCTACCAGGCGGGCATCCTGTTCACGACCGGCGAGACGCCGACCATGCTGGGAAACCGGCACCCGATCATCACGCCCTACGATACCTTCGCGACCGCCGATGGTTACGTGAACATCGCGGTCGGGAACGATGCGATCTGGAGGCGGTTCTGCGGGGCGCTGGGACTGGATGACGAGCGGGACGACCCGCGGTTCCGGACCAACGCCGACCGCTGCGCGCACCGCGAGGCGCTCTACCCGATCCTGAACGCGGCGCTCGGCCAATTGTCGACGGACGAGGTGGTGGGGATGCTGGACCGGGCGGCGGTGCCGTGCGGGCCGATCCACGATGTGGCCGAGGTGATGGCCGACCCGCAACTGGCGGACCAGCACCTGGTGCGGACGGTGCCGCACGCGACGCTGGGCGAGGTGCAGGTGACGGGCGTGCCGTACCATGTCGACGGCCAGGCCCCGGCGTTCCGGCACGGTCCTCCCGTGCTGGGGGAGCACACCGGCGAGATCCTGGCGGAACTCGGGTATGGTGGGGATGAGATCGCGGCGATGTTCGGGGCGGGGGCGGTCGAGGGGGCATCCAAGGTTTCGTCGTAGGGGCGACCCCGTGTGGTCGCCCGCGGTAACAGGGCGACAGGCATCGAGTCGATTGCCCAGGACGGGAGGGCACGCGGGCCCTCCCCTACGAATATCCGGAGAATTGGGAAGGGACGGGGTGATGGCGATGGCGAAGCCGGTGTTCCGGAATCCGGCTGATCTGGGGTTTGATGGTGAGGCGGTCGAGGATGCGTGGCTGTCGCTGGTGCGGGGTGGGGAGCGGCACGAGTACGGCGGCGCGGTGGCGCTGGTGGGGCGGGGCGACGCGATCGCGCTCTACCGGGCGACCGGCTGGGCGGTGCGGGAGCCGGAAGACCAGCGGTCGCCGATGGGGGTCGATGTCATCTTCGACCTGGCCTCGCTGACCAAGGTGACGGCGACGACGCCCTCGATCCTGAAGCTGGTGGCCGAGGGCCGGATCAGTCTCGATGGGACGGTGGGCGAGATCCTGCCCGAGTTCGGGACCGAGGGGCAGAAGGCCGGGGTGACGATCAGGCGCTTGCTGACGCACTCGGCGGGCTTCCGGGACTGGTTGCCGGTGTTCCTGGATGCGACGGGTGAGCGGGCCTACATCGAGGCGTTCGCCCGGACGCAACCGGAGTGGGCGCCGGACACACGGGTGGTCTACAGCGATCCGAGTTTCATCACGCTCGGCGCGGTGGTGCAGCGGGTTTCGGGCGAGACGCTCGATGACTACGCCAGGCGCGAGGTCTTCGATCCACTGGGGATGATCGACACGATGTACACGCCGCCGCGGTCGTTGCGGGGACGGATCGCGGCAACCGAGACTGGCAACGGGTTCGAGGCGGAAAAGATCACGGGGCGAACACCGGCCGGAGGGCCGTG
>JAESGW010000866.1_pt1 | contig 11798 bp, 11 predicted proteins | sample 9269791 | NCBI WGS metagenome assembly JAESGW01 (sample SAMN16773120, study PRJNA677053) | algae metagenome | isolation source: Aphanocapsa lilacina HA4352-LM1 and co-occurring heterotrophs from near cave... | place: USA: Maniniholo cave, near Haena, Kauai, HI | collected 2009-07-28 | reverse complement strand
GAGCAGGTGCAAAGGGCAATGGACATGATCAATGACCGCCCGCGAAAAGTGCTTGGTTATCGGACACCACGGGAGGTATTCTTAGCTCAGTCAGGTGCTGTTGCACTTCAAACTTGAATGGGCCAGTAATCAGCTCCCGTTTTCGTTTCTGCGCGCCTAATTGCAAACAAGCCGTAAACAAGTTCAACTGCTGCAAGCGCAAAAGGGTATGCTCCGTCTCGCGTTGCGTCATCTTTGTTGGCCCAAGCTGCCCTGCATCTGGCGTCTGTGGGTTGCCATTGGACTGTTGCAACCATAACCATTTCCAACTTGCCGTTTCCCAGTGTAAATTCTTTCGGAGGGATATGATGCAAATCTAAACACACCCGGGCTGCATCCAGGTAATGCTCGGCAGTGGACGGCATTAAACCATAATGCCGAGCAGCCATATCCTGAATTGGCAAAAGAGGTATACCTGTGTTCTGCATTTCTATGAATGGGTTGGGTAGCGCTGTGGTCTGCTGCCTAAAGCACAGCAGCTACAAGCCGCATCTTAGAAAGCGTGATTAGTATACCCGATCAACACAATTATGTACGCTGGATTCTTCCTGTTGCTCTCCAAGTCTCAACGACCACAATGAAAAACCTCACCTGTGATCGGCAGGTAAGGTTTTGTGAATAACCGCAGGCGAGGTGCTCAGCTTTTCACAAAGCACATCGAGTAGGAGTCGGAGCGCACCACGAGCAACCGGCGGCCGTTCTCGCGGGTCCACACCTGGTAGTGGAGCACCCCGCCGCCGCAGCCGCCCTTGAACTGGCTGCTGGTCCAGTCGTCGACGGGTGCTTCCTCGCTCAGGTACATCGGGCCGTCGTCGTAGTGGATGCCGATGAGCGAGGCCGCTTGGGAGACCTCCTCGTCCAACATCGCCGGGCGCGCTTCGCCCGTAGCAAAGGGTCTGGCGGGGGCGTGGCCGTTACCGTTGCCGTTGGCTGCCGGTGTCACGGGTTGCGGCGCCACGGCGGGCTCGTTTTGGTCGATGGCGCCGATTTTGACCGGTTCCGATTCGAGGGTGCCCTCGCGGTAGACGGTGATCCCCTTGAGGCCGTTGCACTGGGCGAAGCGGTACATCTCCTTGATTTCTTCGACGGTGGTCTTGCGAGTGCAGTTGATCGTCTTGCTGATGCTGCTGTCCACCCAGTTCTGCCAGCGGCTCTGGACGAGCACGTGCCACTGCCAGGAGATCTCGCGCGAGATTTTAAAGGCGGCGGCTTCTTCGGGGTGCGCCGCCGCGAAGGCAGTGCCCTGCAGCGAGCCGGTCTGCAGCACGATCTGGCGATCCGCCTCACCCAGACCCAGCGCCTCGACGTAGGGACTGGGGATCTGCACCCAGTTTTGCTGGGAGCTGGAGGCGTCCACGTAGACCTGCTTCCAGATCGTAAGCCCGAAGTCGGGTTCGAAGGCCCACGAACAGGAGGCCAGTTGCGCGATCGAACCGGTGGGGGCAATCGAGAGCACCGTCGAGTTGCGCCGGGGTGTCTGGGTCAGCGCTGCGGCGCTCTCTGCCGCCTCGTCGCCACTGAGAACGCGGCCGGTGGCATCGATCCAGCGCTCGAAAGGATTGCCGGCGCGCACATCTTTGATCGCATCCCAGATGCCGCAGGCACCTTTTTCAGCGGCCAGCGCTTCAGAAGTCCGGTAGGCGCGCTCGGCGATGAAGCGGCCGACTGTGTCGATCTCTTGAAGGTGCGCCTCGGAGTCATAGGGAATGCGGCGGGCCTTCAGCCAGTCGGCCCAACCCATGATCCCGAGTCCCAGCTGCCGAAAGACGTTGCGGACGTTGTGCTTCTGGGCGGGGGTGGCAAATTCGGCCACATCGAGCACGTTGTCCAAAAAGCGGGTCGAAATTTCGACTGTGCGGGCCAGATCTTCCCAATCGAGTTCGACACCTTGCTCGGTGCGGCGCACGAACTTGGAAATTACGATCGATCCCAAGTTGCACGCCGAGTTTGGAGGTAACCAGATCTCGCCACAGTTGTGCACCACCAGGCCGTTGGCGTCGAAGCGGGCCGGCCCCGGGACGGTACAGTCGTAGACTTCATCAATTCCGTCGGGGGTGAGCGATTCGACGGTGGCGGCGAACCGTTCGCGGTTGGGCGTGCGGCTGTAGGCATTTACCAACTCGGCCAAGCGGGCGGCTTTGGCCGGTTGCGCAAAGCCAATCAGTTCAGCAAAAACCTGCAGGTTGTCCTTCGCGACGACAAGTTCGTACTGGTGCTTGCACGGGTAGGGCGCACTTTGGCGGCTGTCGGGCAGCATCCGCACCTGGGCTTCGCGTCGCTTGTAAATGTCCGAGACGATTCCGAGCCTCAGCAGCATCCGCTGTACCGCTTCGAGCGTCGGTAGGTCGCTCTGGCTGAGGCGCACGCTGACGCCCTTATGCTGATCGCCCTGCACGCTGCCGTCGGCGTCGAACAGACCCCGTAGGAAGCCGCGGTAGAATTCAAAGCCTGCCTGCTCGACCCGGGGCGTCACCCGCTTGCTGCCGGGGACGAGCCCGAAGTTGGCAGCCAGACGGGCTACACCCGAAGATTGGACACTTGCCACGCCCTGGGCGTTGATGGTGCGGCCGACGTTGGCGCGGCTTGTCGCCAGGGTCACGGCGCGACCGAGCATTTGGGGGGCAGAAGCTTCCCAGAAGCTGAGCTTCGCGCAGAGCGTGCCATTGTTGTCGCGCATGAAGCAGCCGTCACCCACCAGCGTCCCCAGAAGCCAGCCTTCCTCGGCGTCGCCCGGGCCGTCCCACGGCTGCAAACCGCGGTGGTCGTGGAGCATCACCCGATCGCCCGGGCACAACTGCTCAGCCGCCACCCACTCGGTGTACTGCCGGTAGCGCGTCTGGGCAGCGAGCTTGAGCACCCGATGATTGCCTGTGAGCCGCAACTGGTGACCCTCTTTGGTGCGCAGGCGCAGTACGGGCTTGACGCCGGTGGCAAAAAAACCGGCGCTCGTGGTGCTGAACAGCTCTCCGTTGACGTAGGTGCTGTGCTGGACACCGATCAGATCGCGCACCTGGCGGGGCCCGTCGCCGGTGTGCACCCAGGTGTCGGCCGTCACACAAGGATTCGTAGTTGTAATGAAATTTCTTATTGGTGAGCGTCGCCTGGCATTGTCGCTGAGCAGCAAGCCAGGATCGGCAGTATCGTGGGCGTACTGCGCAATCTTGTTCCACAGATCGACGACCCCGGGATCGCCCGCGTCGAGTTTGTCGAAAAATTCGTCGTCGACCAGGACCGAGATGTTGGCGTTGTGCCAGCGCCGATCGCGCTTGCCCTGGGGAGAAAGGTGCGTTTCAGTCCAGGCGGTGGTCAACTCGGATTTGAGCTGCGCGAGCTGCTCGTTTCTCTGGATGTCGGTGAGGCGCCCATCGACAGCGATGGCGGCGGCCCACTCGATCAGTTGCCGTGCGGTCTGTGCATCGATTACCGCCTGGGTCTTCGCCTGAATGAACTCGTGAATGTCCGGATGCTTCCAGTGCATCGAGAACATAAAAGCCCCCCGGCGGGCCTTGTTGCCGGTGGTGATCTTGCGGGAGGTCTCCGAGACCATGTCGAGCACCGCGCAGGGGCCAAGGGCCTTGCCGTCGGAAAACAGCGAACCTTTGGGCCGAATGTAGCCCTTCTGGCCCAACGAGCCGATGTTGATCCCGACGCCGCCCCTAAATTTGGTGGTCAAGACGGCATCGGTGACGAGTTTGGCGATCTCCTGGATGTTGTCCTCGGCCGAGAGCACGAAGCAATTAAGTAAACCGTAGGTGCCGTGGTCGGAGTTGGCCAGGATCGAGCCGCCCGGCAACATCTTCATCGGCGCCAGGATCGAAAAGAACTTCTCCTGCCACTCGCGCTGGAGGGCCGGGGTTTTTTCGGCCCCGGCCACAAAGCGCGCCACCCGGCAGCAGACATCCTCCCAGGTGCGCTCCTCGCCGATCAGATACTTCTGCAGAACCGCCCTCTGGGACTCCGACAGAGCCATCCCCTGCTCAAGACTTCCCACCCCGTCCATACCCATGGTGCTCGCTCCTGCAAATAATCGGATGACCAACTCCGCATCTAGTGGGGCAAGATGCAGTTGGGCAATAACGAACACTTTATTTGGACTCCCCTGGGTCGTCAACTGCCGACTGTGGAAACCCGCCTGCAAACACCATGGGTAGATCCGCCCGCCGACGGCGTTCTTGTGCCTGCCGCCGCTTCATCGAATTTATTGATGGACTGCCATCATTTTATTGCGCTTGAGAACTTTTGTCCATGTTGCCGGCGGGACCATGCGGGATGGGAAGCCGGGATTACAATAAAGTAACGAAGGAGAAAAAGCGTGCATCCTGAATTTTCTCACACCCGCATTGCCGGGATCACAGGCGAACTGGTGTGGACGCCGGAGGCGCTGGTCAAACTGCGGAAAATTCCTTATTTCGTCCGGTCCCAGGCCCGTCTTCGCATTGAGGAATTGGCCCGCGCGAGCGAGGTTGACCTCATTACCGTCGAGCTCGTCCAAAAAGCCCGTTTGGAGTTTGGTCAATAATGAGTCTTTCCTTCTCACTCGCCGTACAGGAATTGCCGCTCTTTCCGCTGCCGGATGTGGTGCTGTTTCCGGGACGGCCGTTGCCGCTGCACATCTTCGAGCCGCGCTACCGGATGATGATGAACACGGTGCTCGACACCGACTGCCGCTTCGGGGTGTTGCTGTGGGATCAAGAGACCAAGCAGCCGGCACGGGTCGGCAGCTGCGCCGAAATCACCCAGGTCGACCGCCTGCCCGACGACCGGATGAACATTTTGACTGTGGGGATCAAGCGCTTTCGGGTGCTGGAGTACACCCGCCAGAAACCCTACCGGGCGGGACTGGTGCAGTGGATCGACGACGAGCCGGTCGAAGGCGATCTCAGCGCCCTGACCCAGGAAGCCAAAAAACTGCTCGCCGATGTGGTGCGCCTCTCCAGTAAGCTGATGGAGAAACCGCTCCAGTTGCCGACGCTTCCGGAGGAGCCCCTCGAGCTTTCCTATTGGATTGGGGGCAGCTTCTACGGTGCTTCCGAAGAACAGCAGGCCCTACTGGAACTGCAAGATACTTCCCGGCGCCTCCAGCGCGAAATTGACATCTTGCAGACCACCCTCAAGCATCTGGCTGCCAGGACGGTTCTCAAAGACACCTTGAGCTAGCGACGGCGTCCACTTATGCACATCGGCGTTCCCAAAGAAATCAAAGACCAGGAGTTTAGGGTCGGCTTGACTCCGGCGGCGGTGCGCGCCCTGAGCGATCAGGGCCACAGCGTCGCTATCGAAGTGCGGGCGGGTGAGGGATCCGGCTTTACTGACCGGGACTATCTGGAGGCCGGTGCCCGCATCGTGGAGACGGCTGCGGCGGTCTATGCCCAGCCAATGATCGTCAAAGTCAAAGAGCCTCTGCCCCCGGAGTACGCCCTGCTGGGCAAGGGCCAGATTCTTTTTACTTATTTGCATCTGGCGGCGAGCCGCGAGTTGACCGAGGCGCTACTCAACTCAGGAGCCACCTGCATCGCCTACGAGACTGTGGCCTTGGCCGACGGCCGCCTGCCGCTGCTCACGCCGATGAGTGCGATCGCGGGCCGTCTGGCGGTGCAGTTCGGGGCGCGCTTCCTGGAGAAGCAGCAGGGTGGCCGCGGCGTACTGCTGGGTGGGGTGCCCGGGGTGGCCGCGGGCCATGTGGTGATTTTGGGTGGCGGTATCGTCGGCACCGAAGCGGCCCGCATCGCCGTCGGCATGGGGGCGCGGGTGACGATTCTCGATGTTAACCTCGACCGGCTCGCCTACCTCGAGGATCTGTTCGGTTCGCGCGTCGAACTGCTCTTCAGCACCCGCCGGACCATCGAACAGGTGGTACCGGGGGCGGATTTGCTGATTGGAGCGGTGCTGGTGACCGGGCGGCGCGCTCCCAAGCTGGTCAGCCGCGCGGTGGTGGGCCGCATGAATCCCGGCTCGGTGATCGTCGATGTGGCCGTCGATCAGGGTGGCTGTGTGGAGACGCTCAGACCCACCTCCCACTCCGAACCGGTCTACCTCGAAGCAGGCGTCGTCCACTACGGCGTGCCCAATATGCCCGGTGCGGTGCCCTGGACGGCCACCCAGGCGCTCAACAACGCCACGCTCCCCTACGTGATCAAACTGGCGGAACTGGGCTACCCGCAGGCCACCGAACGCGATCCGGCCCTTGCCCTGGGCATCAACATCGCCCACAGCCGTCTAATCCACCCCGCGGTGCAGCAGGTTTTTCCCGATCTCATCCATGCTTGAGCGGGTGCTCGAAGCGGAAGTTATGGATTCGCAGGCGGAGGCGGAAGCCTACGACGCCATGGACCACGGCGAGGTCAATGCCCGTTTTGTCGCCGATATGCTCGCCCTTGGACCGGCCGACGGCCCCTGGCTGGATCTGGGCACCGGTCCCGCGCACCTGCCGGTCCTGCTGGCGAGCGAGCGAGCGAACATCCGGATCACCGCGGTCGATCTGGCCGCGTCGATGCTTGCCATCGCCCGGCGGCGAGTCGAGGCTGCGGGGTTGATGGGACGCATCACCCTGGTGCGTGGGGATGCCAAGGCCCCGGCGCTTGGCGCGGCCCGCTTTGCCTGCGTGTTCTCCAACAGTCTGGTGCACCACCTGCCGCAGCCCGCCCCTTTCTGGCAGGCTTGCGCCCGGTTGCTGGCGCCGGGGGGGGTGCTCTTCGTGCGCGATCTGGCCCGTCCGGGCAGCCTGCAAAGGCGCGACGCCCTGGTCGAACGGTACGCGGCCGGCTGTGACGATGATCAGCGCCGGTTATTTGCCGAGTCTCTCCAGGCGGCATTTACCCCGGCGGAAGTAGCCTTGCAGGCCCGAGCCGCGGGGCTGGCCGGGGCGCAGGTGGCGATGAGTTCCGACCGGCACTGGACGCTGGTCTATCGACTAGCGGTGTAACGGCGGTGGCGCACCTGTGCATCGATCTGGCGTTTCTGCCTGCGAAGCCCACGGGACTCGGTACCTACGCGCTCAATCTGCTGGGGAACCTGTGCTGGGATGACGTGGTGACGGTGTTTGCTCCGCGGGCGCTCGAACCGTTTGCCTGTTGTCTGGTATCCCCGGCCCTCGCTTCCGACGGGGGGCGGTGGGGACATCTGGCGCGTCTGGCGTGGCAGCAGACACGCCTGCCGGTGCTCTACCGCGCCCATAAGGCGGACTTGCTCTTCTCGCCGCTGCCGGAGGCGCCGCTAGTACGCCGGTGCCGCTCGGTGGTGACCGTGCACGATCTGATACCGCTGCGCTTTCCGGGGCCGTTTCCTTCCCTGCTTACCCGCTATTTTCAGTACTACGTGCCGCAGGTGCTCTCCAATAGCGAACATATTCTCTGCGACTCGGAGGCCACCGCCTCCGACATCGTGCGTTTTTACGGCATCGCTGCCAAAAAGCTCACCCCAATTCCGCTGGCCTACGATGCGACCCACTTCTACCCGCGCGGGCTCGCCCCGGCCAACTACTTTTTGTACCTGGGCCGCCAGGACCGGCACAAAAACCTCGATCGGATGCTCCAGGCGCTTGCACAACTCCAGGAGCGCGAGTGCGAATTTTGGATAGCCGGCCCCCGGGACACCCGCCAGTATCCACAGCTTCTCGCCCGTGTCCGGCAGCTGAATCTGGGCGAACGGGTGCGCTTTCTCGACTACGTTCCCTATGCCGAGTTGCCCGGGCTCATCGAACGCGCGATTGCTTTACTCTTTCCCACCTTGTGGGAGGGTTTCGGGCTACCGGTACTGGAGGCGATGGCCTGCGGCACACCAGTGATTACCTCCAACCTTGCATCGCTCGGTGAGATCGCTGCCGATGCTGCCCTGCTAGTCGATCCCTACCGCGTCGAAGCGATTGCCTCGGCGATGCACCAGGTACTATGCGATTCTGGTTTGCGAACCCACCTGCGCTTCCTGGGATTGGCGCGCGCCCGCCGGTTCAGTTGGGAGCGCACGGCCCGCCGGACCTGCGAGGTATTGGTACGTCATCTGTGACGCCCGCCGGCCATTGCTCAAAAGTGACGTTGCTGGAACTGCTGCATACGATCGAGTTCGGCGTTCTCGCCCTGGACTCGCAGCACCTTGATACGGCTCTCGACGATGCGTCGCGCTCTCTCGCGGCCAATGGGCTCGAAGCTCAATACCGGGGCGGGGGTGACCACAAAGAACAACTGCTGGGTATACAAAGTCGAGTACAGCGCCGACTCCTCCCCCGCCGGGCAGATAAGAAACAACAAACCAAACGTGGGATGGGTCAGGTACTGCTCGCTGTTCATCCTAGGCTGCGGGGGGATCGGTGCTACTTCTTAGTTCGACCATGTCCAAGCCGGATATGCTGTGGTTAGGGCTACCTATTGCGGCCAGTTCCTCTGCATCCACCAATGCCCATGCCTGCATTTGAGACCGTTGTCATCGCCTACCGGGCCGAGCAGGCCCACAGCCGGATGGTTGCCGAGCGGTGTGCATCCCTTTTAAGCAAAGCTGGTTGCCGGGTGCTCCAGGGCCCCGCCGGTCCCCAGGACAATCCTTATCCGCACTTTCTCGAGGCGACGGGTGGGCGCATCGATCTGGCCATCGTCCTGGGGGGCGACGGCTCGATTCTGGCGGCGGCCCGCTATCTGGCTGCCGTCGATGTGCCGATTCTGGCGGTCAACGTCGGCGGGCATCTGGGCTTTCTCACCCAGCCGCCGGAGGTACTGGGGGGGCGCTACTGGGAACGGTTGCTCGCAGGGGAGTGGGAACTAGAAAAGCGCATGATGCTGCAGGCGGCGCTCACCGGGCCGCCGCCGCTGCCGGAAGAGCAGCCTTACTTTTGCCTCAACGAGTTTTGCTTGAAGCCGGCAAGTGAGATGCGTCTTACCAGCATCATTTTGGAACTGGCCGTCGACGGTGAGATTATCGATCAGATCCATGGGGACGGATTGCTCGTCTCAACGCCGACCGGTTCCACCTCCTACACCGTGGCCGCCAACGGACCGATCATCGCGCCATCGCTGCAGGCGATTACCATCACGCCCATTTGCCCACTATCGCTTTCGAGCCGACCGGTGGTCCTGCCGGCCACCGGCACCATCGAGGTGAGTCCCCTACGCGACCCCGACCTCAACATCAAACTTTGGAGCGACGGCGCTTTTGCCGCCCCCGTGCACCCTTGCCAGACGGTACGCATCGAGGTGGCCCGCCACCCAACGCGCCTGCTCATCCTGGAGGAGGATCATTCGTACTTTCGCACCCTGCGCGAGAAGCTCAAATGGGCAGGAACGCGCATCCAGGCTGAGCGCGATCCGGAATGCCTGCTGCCTCCCCAGAATTACCCTTGAGTCTTATGACTTGCGTTGGACTGCTAGTTTGTAACTGTGTACGTCTGTGCAGGTGCCGAACCAGCGCAACACCTGGCCGTCGCCGTCGTGGATGGGCATCGCCTTAGCAAGGTGCCAGCGGTAGGCGCCGTCGGCGGAACACCTCAGGCGATATTCCACTTCATAAGCTTCACCGCTACGCAGCGACTGCAGCGAGCGGCGCAACAGCAGGGGCAGATCCTCCGGATGCACAGTGTGCTGCCAGCCGCAGCCCTGCAGTTGCTCCAAGCTCAAACCTGTGTACTCCAGACAATACTGATTGCAGCATTCCAGATAACCTTCCGGACTCGCCGTCCAGACAATATGGGGAACGCATTCCAGCAAAAAACGAAAGCGCCAGTCGTCCATGGAAATTCTCCTGATCAACGGATCATCGAAGCAGTTTGCTTGTCACACTTCCCTGCAGATTGGGATTATTTCAAAATCCGCCTGATCAATAGTCAAGTATCCAGATGGGCGTGCGATTTAGAAGGTGAAAGCTCTCTGCTGATAATGGGGAGTTTGTGTGAAGAATCACGGTCCTTGTACTGTCAAGAGGGTCACACTCACTGAAGCGATGGGCTCCGGCAGAGCCGGAGCCCATCGCTTCAGGCCGTCCCACGGGGAACGGCGTCAAGTTTTGCACTACTTTTAAAGATTGGGCAATCCGAGGGAGACCTGCATCCCGTCGCCCCAGATCGAGCGCACCAGGTCGCCCTTGAGCTTGTGGCCCCACTGCGCGCTCGTCCACACCACACTGTCCACCACCACGCTGCCCGCACGGATCGTACAGCCGTCGCTCACGCAGCTATACCCCAGCACCCGCGCCCCTTTTTCGATCGTGCAGCCTTCGCCTATCAGAGCGTGTTCGGAGACCACCGCCCCGGCCTCCACCACCGTATTGGCCCCGACCCGCTGCTTCAGTTGCGGGTGGGTCAACAACTCCCAGTGCGTGTACAGATACTGCGAGAGCGTTCCGACATCCGACCAGTACGCCCCTGTGCCCATCGCATAGACCGGCGCTCCCTTGGCCACCAGCAGCGGAAACAGGTCGTTGCCGAAATCAAAAAAGGCCGCCTCGGGGATGTAATCGAACACCTCCGGCTCCAGCACATAGATGCCGGTATTGGCCCACCGCGAGCGCTCGCTGCCTTTGGCGGGTTTTTCTTGAAAGCTCTCGACCCGGCCGTCGGGGTCGGTGACGACGATGCCGAAGCGGCTCGGGTCGCCGACTTCTGTGACGGCCATGGTGGCCACGGCACCGGATTGCTTGTGAAAGTGCAGCAGGGCAGTGAGGTCGAGATCGGTCATCACGTCGCCGGAGATCACCAAAAAGGCATCACCGTCGAGAAAAGCGGCTTGCTTGCGCACGCCGCCGGCGGTGCCCAACAGCTGTTCTTCCCAGGAGTAGTGCAGGGTGACGCCGTGGTGGTGTCCGTCTGCGAAGCGCGCAGCGATTTTGTCGCCGCGGTAGTGGAGGTTGGCGACGATCTCATCGAAGCCGTGCTTGCGGCACAGGCCGAGGATGTGGGCCATAACGGGTTTGTTGATGACCGGCATGAGGGGTTTGGGGAGGGCGTCGGTAAAGGGGCGCAGGCGGGTGCCTTTGCCGGCGGCGAGCACAAATGCTTTCATCATTTCCTCCAATTGATTGAGCTGACAGTCAGTGGCCTTCGGCACCGCGGGAAGCGCACCCCGGGGCCTTACGGATAGGTGGGCAAATCGAGCGGATCGATGCGCGACAGCGGTGGGTTACAACGGTCGCGCCGAGAGAGAATCGGCTCCGCGACACACCAGGCGATGGTGAGGGAGGGATCGTTCCACAGCACCCCCCGCTCATCCTGGGGATAGAAAAAGTTATCACATTTGTACATCAATTCGGCTTCCTCCGACAATACCAGCAGGCCGTGGGCGAACCCGCGCGGGATGAACAGTTGGAGTTTGTCGGCTTCGGACAACAGCACTCCTGCCGATAGACCAAAGCTCGGTGACCCTTTGCGGATATCGGTAGCCACCGCGAAGACTTCACCGTGCAACACCGTGCACAGCCTGGCCTGGGGCCGGTGCAACTGGTAGTGCAAACCGCGCAGGGTGCCTTTGCCCAGGCGGGAGCGATGGTCCTGCACGAAGGTGCCGGTGATGCCCGCCGCCGCAAACTTTTGTTGCTGATAGCTCTCAAAAAAATACCCGCGGCTTTCCTGGTAGACTCTCGGCTCAATCACGACCACGCCGGGCAGGGCAGTGGCAATGAAGTGCATCTCACCGACTGCCTCTTTCGAGGAGGGTTCTGAGGTACTGCCCGTACTCGGTCTTGCCCAGGCGCTGCGCCTGGGCGAGCACCGCCGCCTCGTCGATGTGGCCCAACTGGTAGGCGATTTCCTCCAGGCAGGCCACCTTCAGACCCTGGCGCTTCTC
>JAESGW010000865.1_pt1 | contig 11837 bp, 11 predicted proteins | sample 9269791 | NCBI WGS metagenome assembly JAESGW01 (sample SAMN16773120, study PRJNA677053) | algae metagenome | isolation source: Aphanocapsa lilacina HA4352-LM1 and co-occurring heterotrophs from near cave... | place: USA: Maniniholo cave, near Haena, Kauai, HI | collected 2009-07-28 | reverse complement strand
TGTTGCCCAGCACCTGGCGGTAGACGGCCCGCAGCACGCCCTGTAAGTCCTCTTCACTGGCGTTGGGGCGCAATTCAACCACGGAGGCGGGGGCGACGGCGGTGATACCCAGTTGCTTTTGAGCCGCTGCCTCACCCGTGCCGCCCACGGCAGGCCGCAGCATACCGCCGTCGGGTGGACCCAGGGTGCGCAGGCTCTCATAAGAAATGCTCCAGACGCCGGTGCGCGACTCGATACCCCGGGCCATGTCGAGGAAATTCGCAAAATCGCCCGGCTTGACCGGGTCTTCAATCTTGATGGAATCGATTACCTTGCGCCAGTCGTACGTGGTCGCGCTCATGCGGTTCTCCTGCTAGACACGCTGATCTGTTTGCATTATCGTCAATTCCCCGAACGGCGCAAGCGCACCACCGGCGCGGATCCCGCCGCCGGGGGGCCACAGGAAGCACAACTGGATGTTACAAAAGACTTACAAAGCGGGCGAGCGGCGATCCCCGCCGGATACAGTGATCGATCGGAGACCGCCGATACCGGAAGGGTAAGCGATGGCACAGACCCAAAGCCCCTCGCGACCGATCGCGAGCGTCAACCCAGCGACCGGACAGACACTCAAGACATTTGCATCCCTGGGCGACGCCGAAATCGAGCAGAAGCTTGCCCTGGCAAGTCGTGCTTTTGCTTGCCATCGGCGCACGCCCCTTGCCGAGCGCGCCCGCCATCTGCAAGCCGCCGCCGATGTGCTCACAGCCGGTCGCGAACGCTACGCCCGGCTGATGAGCGCTGAGATGGGCAAGACCCTCGCCTCCGCCTTGGCCGAAGTCGACAAGTGCGCCCTGGTCTGCCGGTTCTACGCCGAGCACGGTGCGGGTTTTCTGGCCGACGTGCCGGTAGTTACCGACGCGACGCGTTCCTTCGTGCGCTACCAGCCGCTTGGACCCGTCCTCGCGGTGATGCCCTGGAACTTTCCTTTCTGGCAGGTGTTCCGCTTCGCAGCCCCGGCTTTGATGGCGGGCAATGTCGGCCTGCTTAAGCACGCCTCCAACGTGCCCCAGTGCGCCCTCGCCATCGAAGCGATTTTTTTAGAGGCGGGCTTTGCACCCGGGTGTTTCCAGACATTGCTCGTGGGAGCCGAGCGCACCGCGGATCTGATTGCCGATGGGCGGGTGGTGGCGGTCACCCTCACCGGCAGTGAACCGGCGGGCCGCAGCGTCGCTTCTCAGGCCGGCAACCACCTCAAAAAGTGCGTCCTCGAACTGGGGGGCAGCGACCCGTTTATCGTACTGGAGTCCGCCGATATCTCAAAAGCCGCCCAGACAGCGGTGACGGCCCGCCTCATCAACAACGGCCAGTCCTGCATTGCTGCCAAGCGGTTCATCGTCGCCGAGGCGGTGGCGGATACCTTTGAGAAGCTATTGGTCGAACGTTTTACTGCCCTCAAAGTCGGTGACCCGTCCGATCCGGCTACCGACGTCGGGCCGCTCGCCACCCCTACCATCCTCAAAACTCTCGATGCCCAGGTACGCGATTCGGTGGCGCGCGGAGCGCGGGTGCTCATCGGCGGCAAAGCGCTCCCCGGCCCCGGCAACTTCTACGCGCCGACCATCCTTGCAGATATCCCGCCGGACAGCCCCGCCTACGGCGAGGAGTTGTTCGGGCCGGTGGCGGCGCTGTTTCGCGCCCCCGACCTGGATGCGGCCATTCGCCTGGCCAACGACACCGCCTTCGGTCTTGGGGCAAGCGTCTGGAGCACCGATGCGGCCGAAATCGAACGGCTTGCAGAAGAGATTGAAGCCGGTTCGGTCTTCATCAACGGCATGGTCAAATCCGACCCCCGTCTACCCTTTGGCGGCATCAAGCTCTCCGGCTACGGCCGCGAACTCAGCCGCGAGGGCATACTCGAATTTGTCAACATCAAAACGGTGTGGGAGTTATGAACACAGCCGAATTGTTGGTGCAGTGCCTGGAGAACGAAGGTGTCCGCTACATCTTCGGCTTGCCTGGCGAAGAGAACATGCAGTTTCTGGAGGCGCTGCAAAGCTCGTCCATCCAGTTTGTCACCACCCGCCACGAGCAGGGCGCCGCCTTCATGGCCGACGTCTACGGGCGGCTGACCGGCCGGGCGGGGGTGTGCCTTTCGACCCTGGGTCCCGGCGCGACCAATTTGATGACCGGCGTGGCCGACGCCAACCTCGATCGCGCCCCACTGGTGGCGATCACCGGCCAGGTGGGTACCGACCGCATGCACGTCGACGCCCACCAGTACCTCGATCTGGTGGCGATGTTCGCTCCGGTGACCAAGTGGAGTACCCACATCGTCCGCCCGAGCAACACCCCCGAAATCGTCCGCAAGGCGTTCAAGATCGCCCAGGCCGAAAAACCGGGGGCAGTGCACATCGAACTACCGGAAAACATCGCTTCGATGGCGGCGATAGGCGAGCCGCTGCGCGTCACCGACAACCACGATGTGTTCGCTTCGTTTAGTAGCATTACCCAGGCGGCCGAGCTGATTTCCCGGGCCGACAACCCGCTAATTCTGGTGGGCAACGGCGCCATCCGCTGCAGTGCGAGTGCCGCGCTCACCGAGTTCGCCACGCGCCTGAATATCCCGGTGGCCAATACCTTCATGGGCAAGGGGGTTATTCCTTATACCCATCCGCTAGCGCTGTGGGCGGTGGGCCTGCAGCAGCGCGACTACATCAGCTGCGGCTTCGACCGCGCCGACCTGGTAATCGCCATCGGCTACGACCACATCGAGTACTCGCCCAAAAAGTGGAACCCCATGGGCGACATTCCGATCGTCCATATCGGCCGCACCGCCGCGGAAGTCGACAGCAGCTATATCCCGCAAGTCGAAGTGGTGGGCGACATCTCCGACAGCCTGCAGGAGATCCTGTCGCGCGCCGACCGCCAGGGCAAAGCCGACCCCTATGCCATCCAACTGCGCGACGACATCCGCGCCGAGTACACCGAGTACGCCCACGACACCGGCTATCCCGTCAAACCCCAAAAAATAATCTACGACCTGCGCCAGGTGCTGGGCTCGGAGGATATCTTGATCTCCGACGTCGGCGCCCACAAGATGTGGGTGGCCCGCCACTACCACTGCGACCGCCCCAACACCTGCATCATCTCCAACGGCTTTGCCGCCATGGGCATCGCCATCCCCGGCGCTGTCGCCGCCAAACTCGTCCACCCCCACCGCAAAGTGGTGGCCGTCACCGGCGACGGCGGCTTCATGATGAACATGCAGGAACTGGAGACGGCCCTGCGCATCGGTACGCCCTTTGTGACGCTTATCTTCAACGACGGCGGCTACGGCCTCATCGAATGGAAGCAACAGACCCACTTCAACCGCTCCGCCTTCGTGCGCTTCGGCAATCCCGACTTTGTGCGCCTTGCCGAGAGTATGGGTCTTAAGGGCTACCGCATCGAGGCGGGCGACGAGCTGCTGCCCATCCTCAAAACTGCCCTCGAACAGGAGGTTCCGGCCATCATCGACTGCCCGGTGGACTACCGGGAGAACATGGAACTCTCGCAGCGGGTCATGCAACTCAGTTGCGCCGTTTAATCAGCTGCTTCTCCCAAAGGCCGGGTTGACTTTAAGTCATTACGGTTTCATCCGTTCGGGGGGCATCGGGCCGTCCGAAAATCATCCGACCCTCTTGTCAAACAAGCGCGGCAAATCGCACAACCTGGGATCGGCGAAAAAGGTGCCAGGGTTCTTGCATATCTCTATCCAGAGAGAGATAGCATACACCGCCTCAGACTTGTATACTACATTAACCAAGTTGCTATTGGTCAAAGGTATGGCACAGGGATGACAGAGAGTACCCAAGACCGAATCATGAGTGCCCTGCGCTCGATGGAAAAAGAGGGTCGCCTGCCGATGAACGCCGGCCTGCTGGTCGACGAATTGATGCAGGTGACCAACCTCGCCCGCAGCACCGTCTACCGTTACCAGCGTCAGTGGCGCAAATATGCCCGGGCGCCGCGTACGACCCTCGACGACGAACTGACGACGGCGAGTGCCCAGCAGCGCTTTTTGATCAGCATTCGCATGCCTGCGGATCTATTGCGCTGGCTTAAAGCGATGGGCGAAGCACAGAACATCGGCTATCAGTCGCTGATTGTCGCCTTGCTCTACTGGACCAAGGACAATCCGTTGCTCAGCCAATCGGGCATCGATTTCGACAGCCAGGACGAAGACTTCGAAGAAGAAGTCTCCTAGTTCCTTCCGTTCGGCGCCGCGCAGTACGAGCGAATATCCGTTTGCTCTGCTCTGCGACCTGAAGCGCCCTCCGTAGGGGCGCTGCGGCGCTGATGAAGCCGTCCTGGTGTCGAGCGATCATGTTCGATCGTACGCAAGAGCCTCTACCGTTACCGGACGTGCAGGGGTTGCTTGGGTGGCCGAAGTTCATCGAACCTGGCTGCCACAATTGCAGCATACCGTCAATAAAACGGCACATTGTACTCGCAGGCGGCGGCCGGATCGCCATCGTACCGGTCGCAGTGTGAGCCGGTGATGCGGATCTGGCCCACGAACGCTTCGGTGGTCACCCCGGAGGGCCGGTAGGGCCGCACTACCGCATAGACAAGGCCGTCGGGCAACAGTTGGTCCGCCGAGCGCTTCAAATTGGCGGGTGGATGGTAGTATTGCCGCCACAACTCGGCATCGAGGGTAGCCGGAGCCGTGACCAGATCCGGCAGGCGCAGATGATCCTTCAAAAAGGCGCGAGAAGCGGCCAGAATCCGGCCCATCTCCACCGGATATTGAGCCGCCATCTGGCTCTGCCGGTAGCTGGAGACAGCGATCAGGGTCGCCGGGGCGAGTATCGCCGCGATAGCCACCGCCGCCAACGCTTCGGTGAATGTGGATCCGTGGCAGTCGCGCCGCATCGGCCTACCGAACGTGTTGGCTCTATTTTTTCACACCCATGGGAAATCGACAAGCAATTTACAGGGCTTGGGCGCGGACGGGTTGCACTTCATCGAGCCAGGCGATATCCTCGGCGGCCGGGCGAGCGCCCTCCTGCGGCACGGACACCACCGAGGCACCATGGGGCGGCAGCACGAGCACCGCGTCCTGGGAACTCAAGTGGACGCCTTGATCGCCCAGATTTAAAAAGAAGTCGTACTGGCCGCGCCGGTAAGCCACCACTTGAGGATGGGGAACGTCGTAGACGACAAACCGCTCGCCCAGCGTCCGGCGAAAAGCCGCGAGGCGATCCAGAAAACGCCGGGCCGGGGGATGGCTGGCTGTTTTTGCTTCGCGCCCGAGTTGGACCGGCAGACGCACCGTGCGCTCGCCCTGGCCCAGGTATTCAAGGAAGGCCCCCGGCACGGTTGCGCACAACAACGTGGCATTCCACCAGCTCTGGCCGAAGACCTGGCGGGCGGGCGGCTCGTCGTGGTTCTCAGCAAAGCGCACCACCCGTTCAGAAAAACGCGGCTCCGCGCGCAGGTGGGCGGCAATGCCGTGGGCATCGCGCCGGCACAGGCGATCGTAGAGGGTCTTGTCGTAGCAATAGTCAAAACCCAATTGCATCAAATTCCATTCCAGTCCCCAGTACGCTTCGGCAATAAACAAAAAGCCCGGATGGCGCGCTTTGACGGTGGCGATCGCCTCGGCCCAAAATTCGACTCCCGGATCTTGACACCAGGTGCGCGCAAACACCTCGCGCAGCATCAACATGGCCATATCACAGCGCACGCCGTCGGCGCGCTCGGCGATCGAGAGCAACTGCCCGAGCAACATCCGGCGCGCTTCCGGGTAGGCGTAGTTGAACTGGGCCGTGTCGGTCCAGGCTGGAAAGTAAGGGTCGCGGCCGTGGGAGAGATGGGCGTCTCCGGTGCGAAAACAGCCGTTGCCCGACGCATCGAGGCAAGGCACGAACCACTCCGGATGTTCACTCGGCCAACGCGCATCGACAGCACAGTGGTTGGGAATAAAATCGACGATCACTCCGACGCCCAGCCGGTCGTTGAGCCGCCGCCGCAACCGTCTGAGCCCCGCCTCGCTTCCCAGGTGCTCATCGACCGTATAGCGGCGGATGGCATAGGCCGAACCGACCACATCTTCGAGGTGCAAATCGGGCAGAGCGCGGCGAAATTCGTACTGTAGACCCGGATGGTTCAGGGCGATGGTCCGGCCCGCCTCCGAGCGCTCCCACAGACCCATCAACCAGACATAGTCGCGGTGGCGAACGATAGGTTCGATATCGTCTGGACTCAGCGTATCGAGACGGTGCTGCTGCTCGCGCAGCCAGACCCAGCTGTTCAGTTCAAGAATCGACGGAGAGGTGGGTGGAAAGTTCACAGTCAGCCTGGCTTTCGGTTAACATATCTTACAATATCTGAGCAAAAATGTGTTGACCGTCCAAGTGCATCAAATTGTTAAATACCTTCGAATAATTGCTCGCAAACCCATGAATAAAATCCACAGAATTCGCTCGTATTTTGAGAGCCACCGCAGGTCACAGTTGTGCAGGTAGTGCGCGCTTACCCTTCCGAGCGCTCCGCCTGCCCGCAGGAAAAAGTTGCCGCAGACAAAAGCAACCTCCAGCGTCCGGCGGCATCAGTTCACCGCGCTGTTGCGAAGCGCATTCCGGGTTACAAAGAGGCGATCGAAGCTTCTTGACCTTCAGCAGTCAGCCATAGCGCAAATTCGTCGCGGCGATAGACACTCGGACGGTCGCGGCGACCGAAGCGCACCAAACTCGGCAGACCATGTTCAGAAATTTGAGCCTGGATCCAGGTGCGCACGCCTTGGCGGGAATTGGGCGGCATCTCGCACTGGTGGGGTCCGAACATCATCACTAGGGTATTGCTCGATTGCAAAGGCGCATCCTCGCGCATCAGCCGCGGCAGCAAACTCTTGGGGTTGAGGGTGGGCTCAAGACGGACACTTCTTCTGTGCTCCATAAGACCTTCCATGAAGTCCATTCCTGCAAGGAGCAGAGCGCGCCATCCCAGTTCGAGCCGATTTTGCTTGCAAATCCCGGCGAGGCCGATCTCGCAACCCCGAACCTTACAGAAAGTTACTGTTCTGCCGCTAGTCTACCAGTTCGATCGGATTGTGGCCACGCAAAAGTTAGAAACAACTGGCCGCCGCCAGCCGCTGGGGTTCTTTGAGGTAGATGCGGCGGTCGGAGCCTATCTCAATAAGACCGCGGTATTTGAGTTCACCCAAAAAGCGCGTCACCGTCACCCGTGTAGTCCCCAGGGCGTTGGCAAATTGCTGGTGGGTGAGGCGCACATCGATGCGGATACCCTCGCCGGTGGGATGGCCGAATTCGTGGGCGAGCAGGTACAAAAAGCCCTGCAGCCGGTCGATCACCAGGCGCTTGCCCGCTAGCGCCAGCAGGGCTTCCGCCTGGCGCAGGCGGCGGGCCATCTGTTCGGTCAATTCACGCGCCAGCCGTGGGCTGGAGTGGATCTCCTCGGTGGTCAACCGGAGCAGATCGACGTTGGTGAGCGCCACGGCATGGTAAGGCTCCAGCAGCGTCAGCGAACGGCCCAGCGGCATCAGCGGGCCTGCCAGCCCCAACAGCGCCTCGTCGCCGCTCGGTTGCAGCGTTGCTAGTTGTACCAACCCCCGGTAGACAATCCAGATTTCCTGGTTGCGCAAGGGGATGCTCTGTCCGGCCTTAAAAAAGCGCAGGGTCCTCTCCCGGTACAGTTCCTCGAGCAGCAGGCGGAAATCCTGTTGTGCGTCCCGGTTCGACATAAAAAAGTAGTCCAGATAACGAGTGACCTTACCCTAAACCGCCCAGGTAAAGGTCAGGTAATGAAGAACACCGAAATTAGGTGTCAGGTGCCAGCTTTCAGGCAGCGCGCCCTGAAGCTGGCACTTTTTAATCGCGCAGGCTGTAGCCGACGCTTCGCACAGTGTGGATGAGCTTTTTCTCGCCTTCGCGCTCGATTTTGAGGCGCAAGTAGCGAATGTAGACTTCGACGATGTTCGATTCACCGTCAAAATTTTCGCCCCAGACGTTGAGGAGGATCCGCTCGCGCGACAGCACCTCGCGGGCGTGTTCCATCAGGTAGTGGAGCAAATCGTACTCGCGGGCGGTCAGTTCGATAAGCTGCCCGCCGCGGCGCACCTCCCGGGTGCGGGTGTTGACGATGAGATCGGCTAGGCGCAGCACCCCGCTCTCGCGGCCCTGCACGCGCTTGAGCTGGCATTGGATGCGGTCGACTAGGGCAGCGATATCGAAAGGAGAAACGATGTAGTCGTCGGCACCCACATCAAGACCTGCCACCCGTTCGGAGATCGTATCGCCGTCACTGAGAAGCAACACCGGCAGGCTGTAGGTGGCCTGACGCAGGGCGCGGCACAGGTGCAAGCCGCCGGGACCGGCCGCCAGAATAATCAAGTCGGGATTCTCGAGCTGCACCAGGGCCAGAGCGCTTTCGCTCTTTTGCGTCTCGGGGCTGAGGCTTACCCGAAAACCGGCCTGGCGCAACCGTTCGCCGAGTCGCTCGGCGAGAGCCTGCTCCATTTCGAGCAGCAGCAGCGAAGCGCGGCGAGTCGAGCGGACGACGGGCGGAGCGAGCATAGGAGCAGGCGGACGACGGATGACACTGCCTCAGATTAGCTCACCCGGGGGCCGGGCGGCGGGCTTTGGCATCGCCGGACGTTGATGTCAGAATAAGCACAGTGCCTGGGCTCCCTCGTGTTTTTTAGCGTCGTTATTCCCACTTACAATCGGCTTGCCATCCTCACCAAGTGCCTCGAGGCGATGGAGGCGCAGCGCTGGGAGGGCCGCTACGAGATAGTCGTCGTCGACGACGGTTCGACCGACGGCACGGTGGCGTTTTTGCAGGACCACCCCGAGCGCTTCGGCCATGTGCGCCTGCTGGCGCAAGATCACCGCGGCCCGGCGGCGGCGCGCAATCTGGGAGTGGCTGACGCCCGGGGCGACACCGTTATCTTTATCGACTCGGATCTGGTGGTTACACCCGTATTTCTCGAATTCCACGCCCGTGCCCTCGAAGCGCACGCGGGCGACGCAGTCTTCACCTACGGCCGGGTGGTCAACACGTGCAACTTCGAGCACCCCGAGTCGGAACCCTACAAAATCACCGATTTTTCGGCCGCGTACTTTGCCACCGGCAACGTTGCCATTGCCCGCCACTGGCTCGAAAAAGCCGGCCCCTTCGACGAAGCCTTCAGCCTCTACGGGTGGGAAGATCTCGAACTGGGGGTGCGGCTCAAAAAGCTCGGACTCAAGCTCGTCAAATGCCCGGAGGCCGTGGGCTATCACTGGCATCCACCCTTCACCCTCAAGCAATTGCCTTCCCTCATCCAAAAAGAGTACGAGCGCGGCCGGATGGGGGTGGTCTTTTATCGCAAGCACCCGAGTTGGGATGTGCGCATGATGATCCAGATGACGCCGCTGCACCAGGCTCTGTGGGGGCTGCTTTCGTTGGGCGGCCGGCTCAACGAAAAAACGATGGCGCCGCTGTTGCAGTATCTTATCGACCGCGGCAAACCGCAGCTGGCGCTGGAATTGGCGCGGGTGTTTCTCAACTGGTACAACGTGCGGGGGGTCTACGCCGCCTACCGCGAAGCGGGTTCATGAGCCGACGCCATCGGGCGCCGGCCGCTTTTGCCTGCCTGCTGCTTGCCGCCTGCTCAGGTCCGCCTGAACCGACTCCTTCCCAGGCCAACGAAAGCCCCCTGGTGCTGCAAAACATCGTCCTCAGTGAAACCACCAGCCGGGGCGGCGCCCTGGTGTGGGAACTCAAAGCCCGGCGCGCCGAATACAGCCGCGACCGCAGCAGCGCTTCCATTCAGCAGATTCGCGGAGTGTTCTACGAGCAGGGGCGCAAAGTGCTCACCGTCGAAGCGCCCAGAGGCGAGGTGCGCATCGCGGCGCGCGAAATCCTGCTCACCGGTGGCGTCAAGGCCCTCGCGCCCGTGCGCGAGACCGCCTTCGATGCCGAGCGGGTGCAGTGGTTTGCAGATCGCAACCGGCTGGAGGCCACCGGCCCGGTCGAACTGCGCCAGCCTAAAGACCGGGTGCGCGTGCGCGGCAAACGGCTCGTAGGCGACCTTGCCGCCCAAATTTATACCCTCGACGGCGGGGTCGAGGGCGATTCGGCCGTCCAAAAGATCGCGCTGAGCGCTCCGAGTCTCACCTGGAGCCTTCGGCCCAACCACGTTACGGCGGCAGGCAGCGTCACCGTCCGCGATCTGGCCCGACAAATCCGGCTGGTGGCACCGCGGGCGGTCTGGCAGGTCGATCAAAACCGCGTCGTCGCCGCGGCCGAGGGCAACCGGCCGGTCACCGCCGAGCAACCGGCCAGCGCCGCCCGCCTCCGGGCGCGCCAGGTGGTCTGGGATATTCCTGGGCGCACCCTCAGCGGCACAGGTCAGGTGCACGCCGAGATCGGCCGTCCCGTCCAGGTGTTCGACGCCGCCCGGGCCACCTACCGCATCGCCGACCATGTGCTGGTGGCCGGCGACGGCCGTTACCGCAAGCCGGGTGAGAATACCAGCCTCGAAGGTCCTGTGCTCGAAGCCGACTTCGCCCGCAGCACCGTGCGCGCGAGCGGCGGCCGGGTGGTGACGCGCATCCTTCCTGACACGATTCAAAAGTGATGGACGAAAAACACCTGCAGTCCTTGCTGATTGAGCGTCTGCGCGGCGAGGCGCTCTGTGCGCAAGCGGCTCGGGAACTGATGCAGGCGTGGCTTGCCGGGGAGGTGCCCGCCGCCCTCTCGGGTGCTTTGCTGGTGGCGATCGCTCCTTTAGCAATTACTGCAAGCGAACTGGCGGCGATGGCTCAGGTGCTGCAAAAAGCTTCGGGCGCCGCCCCCACCGGATTGCCGGTGTTGCTCGACACCTGCGGCACCGGCGGGGACGGGCTTGGAACATTCAATATCTCGACGGCGGTCGCCTTTGTGGCGGCGGCCTGCGGGGTACCGGTGGCCAAGCACGGCGCCCGCTCCGCCTCCAGCCGGGTCGGTTCCGCCGATGTACTTGAACACCTGGGGGTACACCTCAGCCAGGAGCGCGCGCGCGTGCGCGCCGCCCTCGATGCGGTAGGGATCACCTTTTTGTTCGCTCCAGGCTGGCACCCGGCTTTAAAGTCCGTGGCGCCCGTGCGCCGCGCGCTGGGTATCCGCACCGTCTTCAATTTGCTCGGTCCTTTGGTCAATCCGCTGGTGCCCACCGCCCAGGTGCTCGGGGTCTACCACCCGAATCTGGTCATGCCGATGGCCGAAGCGCTGGAACAGTTGGGCCGCGAGCGCTTTCTGGTCGTCCACGGCAGCGGGGGGCTCGACGAGTGCTCGCTTGCGGGACCGACCACCGCAGCGGGGAATTTGAGTGGTCCCATCTGCGAATCGCGCCTGCATCCCGAAGCGCTTGGCCTCGCCGCCGCCCCGTTGGAAGCACTCGCCGGGGGGGACGTGACCGAAAATGCCGACATCCTGCGCAGGGTGCTCCAGGGCAAAGGCAGCCGCGCCCAGAGCGATGTGGTCATCCTCAACACCGCCGCCGCCCTGGTAGCTGCCGGTGTGACAGCAGGCTGGATGGCCGGGGTAACCCTGGCCCGCGACTGTCTGGCGGACGGCGCTCCCTGGGCCAAGTGCGAGGCGCTTATCCGCTTTGGCAGCGCCTGAATGATTGGCCGGTGAGCCGGTTTTCCTGTTTTTGAAATCATTGGCCGTCGGTACGGCAGAGACGGAATGTGTCAATAGTTTAACGTCAGTTCGGGATAAGGAAATGCGGTCCGCCTAGGCTGGGATTAGCACATCACAAGCCACGGACCGCTCGCTATGCCCAGTCTAGAAGCCCTCTTTTGCCATGTCGATGACTTCTGCCGACG
>JAESGW010000864.1_pt1 | contig 11840 bp, 9 predicted proteins | sample 9269791 | NCBI WGS metagenome assembly JAESGW01 (sample SAMN16773120, study PRJNA677053) | algae metagenome | isolation source: Aphanocapsa lilacina HA4352-LM1 and co-occurring heterotrophs from near cave... | place: USA: Maniniholo cave, near Haena, Kauai, HI | collected 2009-07-28 | reverse complement strand
TATAGTGATTCAGTAGACTTTAGGCAGTACGGATCGGGAGCACGCGCATCCGGGCGGCAGGTTTTGCCGACCACCCCGCGAGAGAGAGCAGGAGCACACGGTGCGGATCGAACAGCTGGAGTACCTCGCGGCGGTGACCGAGCACGGGTCCCTGCGTCGGGCGAGCGAGGCCATGCACATCTCGCAGCCGGCGCTGAGCGAGGCGGTGAGCAAGCTGGAGAAGGAGCTGGGAACCGTCCTGCTCGACCGTCGCCGCACCGGCTCGCGGATCAGCCGTCAGGGCCTGGACCTGCTCCAGAACATGACCGAGGTGCTCGAGGCGGTCGACCGCCTGCGCCAGGCCGCGGGACAGCAGTCCGTACGCCGCCGGGACCTGCGCATCGGCACGGTCAGCACCGCGTCGACGAGCCTGCTCGCCCCCGCCCTCCGCGACCTGCACGCCCGCCACGGCTCCGGAGGCGTCGAGGTCGTCAACGCGCGCCAGGTCGACATCCAGCAGGGCCTCGCGGAGGGATCACTCGACCTGGGGCTCGTCAACGTGCTGCCGGGCGACGAGGTGCCGCCGACCCTCGTCGCCGACCGACTCATCGACGGGACGCCCGTGGCATGCCTGCGCGCCGACCACCCCCTCGCGGCCCGGGAGCTGATCGCCATCGACGACCTGCGCGCCGAGCCGCACGTGCTGATGCGACCCGGGTTCGTGATGCACCGCTACGCCCACCGCCTGTTCGCGGGCGCGCTGCCCGGGACGACGTACGCCCACGACGGGGCCGAGATGGGCAAGGCGATGGTCGCCGCCGGGCTGGGCATCGCGGTCCTGCCGGACTTCTCGATCGCCGGGGACCCGCTGGTGCGCGCCGGCGTGCTCACCACCCGCCCGATCGCGACCGACCACACCACCGTGACGCTCCTCGCGCTGACCCGCCGGGTCGAGAGGGCCCCCGGACCGCTGCGCGACCTGCAGGCGGCGCTCACCCGCCAGGCGCGCGCCTACGCCGCCGTGCCGGACGTGCCCCCGGCGGGCGAGCCCGGCATCGACTGCTCGACGGTGACGCCGATCAGTAGCCGTGCACGAACTCGGTCAGCGCCGTGAGCTGACCGGGGTCCGTCGACGGGATGACCCCGTGGCCGAGGTTGAAGATGTGCCCCTTGGCCCGGCGCCCGGCCTCGATGACCTCGGCCGCGCGCGCGGTCATCACCTCGGTCGGCGCGAAGACCAGCGTCGGGTCCAGGTTGCCCTGCACGACGCGGTCACCGACCAGCGGGATCGCCTGCTCCAGCGGCGTACGCCAGTCGACGCCGACCACGTCGGCACCGGCCTCGCCCATCAGGCCGAGGAGGTTGGTGGTGCCGACGCCGAAGTGGATCCGCGGCACGCCGAGCTCGCCCGCCGCGGCCAGCACGCGCTCGGAGTGCGGCATCACGGAGGCGCGGTAGTCGGCCGGGGTGAGCGCACCCGCCCAGGAGTCGAAGAGCTGCACGGCCGAGGCGCCGGCCTCGACCTGGATGCGGAGGTACGCCGCGGCGATACCGGCGATCTTGCGCATCAGCGCGTCCCAGACGTCGGGCGCGCCGAACATCATCGCCTTGGTCCTCGCGTGCTCCTTGGACGGACCGCCCTCCACGAGGTAGGAGGCGACCGTGAAGGGCGCGCCGGCGAAACCGATGAGGGGCGTGGCACCGAGCTCGGCGACGAGCTGGCGTACGGCCTGCGAGATGTAGGGGACGTGCTCGGGCGCGAGGTCGGGGATCGCCTCGACGTCGGCGAGGGTGCGGACCGGCGAGGCGACGACGGGGCCGACGCCCGGCTTGATGTCGAGATCGACGCCGACGGCCTTGAGCGGCAGCACGATGTCGGAGAAGAAGATCGCCGCGTCGACGCCGTAGCGGCGAACCGGCTGGAGGGTGATCTCGGTCACGAGGTCGGCGTCCATGCACGACTCGAGCATCCCGATGCCCTCGCGCACCTTCAGGTACTCCGGCAGCGAGCGCCCCGCCTGCCGCATGTACCAGACCGGCGTGTGCGAGGGCTGTTCACCGCGGGCGGCGCGGAGGAAGGGGCTCTCGGCCAGGCCGGGGTGAGGGGTGCGTACGGCGTCGGTCACGCCCCGAATCTTCGCAGGTCAGGCGGCGTGGCGGCACATCGGCGGGGCGGGCCGCTGGCCTAGTCTGAGGCCATGGTGGCCCGTCACGAGACCCACCCCGGCAGCGCTGCCGCGGCGGGGCCCGCGGAGTTCCGCGCGGCTGTGGAGTCGATGCGCCGGGCGACGCTGCGCCCGGAGGTCTTCTGCGAGGAGATGCCCGCGCCGCAGCGCATCGCGCCCTGGTCGTCCGCACTGAGCGGCGACGTCACCGTCGACGACGAGGACCTCGGCACCGGCCGGCTGATCCTGCTCCACGACCCGGCCGGCAACGACGCCTGGGACGGCACCTTCCGCTGCGTGGCGTACGCCCGCGCCGACATCGACCCCGAGCTCGGCGCCGACCCGATGCTGGCCGCGGTCGGCTGGTCGTGGCTCGTGGAGGCGCTCGAGGCGCACGGCGCCGGCTTCCACGCCGCCTCCGGCACCGTCACCCGGGTCACCACCGAGAGCTTCGGGCAGATGGCCGACGAGTCCGGCACCGCCCAGGTCGAGATCCGCGCGTCGTGGACCCCCGACGTCGACGACGCCGGCGCGCTCGACATGACCGCCCACGTCGAGGCGTGGGGCGAGCTGATGTGCACCGCCGTCGGCCTCCCGCCCGTGCCCGAGGGCGTGACCGCCATCCCGAGCCGGCGTGGACAGCGCGGCACCTGAACCGATGCCCGACACCCCGGACACCTCCCGCACCGAGGCCGACCCCGGCACCGAACCCGACGCCGGACCCGACGCCGCCGAGGCCGCCACTGGGTCCGCTGTCGAGCCCGAGGCCGCACCCGCTCCCCTGCTCGAGCTGCGCGACGGCCTCCCCGGGGTCGTCGACACCGACGCCGGGCTCCTCGAGGCGTGCGAAGCCCTGGCCGCTGCGACCGGCCCGGTGGCCATCGACGCCGAGCGCGCGTCCGGCTACCGCTACTCCAACCGCGCCTACCTGATCCAGCTGCGCCGCGAGGGGGCAGGCACCTGGCTGGTCGACCCCATCGGGATGACCACGCTCGCCCCGCTCCAGGACGCCCTCGACGGCTCCGAGTGGATCCTCCACGCCGCCACGCAGGACCTGCCGTGCCTGCGCGAGGTCGGCCTGACCCCGACGAGCCTGTTCGACACCGAGCTCGCCGGACGCCTCCTCGGCTACCCCCGCGTCGGCCTCGCCACCCTGGTCGAGACCGTGCTGGGCCAGCGGATGCGCAAGGAGCACTCCGCCGCCGACTGGTCGACGCGCCCGCTGCCGGAGTCGTGGCTGGAGTACGCCGCGCTCGACGTCGAGGTGCTCCTCGAGCTGCGCGAGCACATGGTCACCGAGCTCGAGAAGGCCGGCAAGGCCGAGTGGGCACGCCAGGAGTTCGACCACCTGCTGGGCTTCGAGCCCGCCGTGCGCGTCGACGCGTGGCGGCGTACGTCCGGGGTCCACCGGCTGCGCGGGCGCCGTGCCCTCGGGGCGGCGAAGGCCCTGTGGGAGGCACGTGACGAGATCGCCGCCGAGCGCGACGTCACCCCGGGACGGATCCTGCCCGACTCAGCGATCGTCGCCGCCGCCACCGCGATGCCGACCGACAGGCGCGCGCTGCTCGCCACGCAGGGCTTCCACGGCCGGGGGGCCGGCCGCTACTCCTCGACGTGGGTCGACGCGCTCCAGCGGGTGCGCGAGATGGCCGAGGACGAGCTGCCCACCCGCGCACCGCGCGGCGACGGCCCCCCGCACCCGCGCACCTGGGCCGACCGCGAACCGGTCGCCGACCGGCGCTTCAAGTCCGCGCGCGAGTCGATGCTCAACCTCGCCGAGGAGCACCAGCTGCCGGTCGAGAACCTGCTCACCCCCGACTTCCTGCGCCGGCTGATGTGGGCGCCGCCCGCCACCCGCGAGCCGGCCGAGCTGGCCGAGGCCGTACGCGCCCAGCTCGCCTCCTACGGCGCCCGGCCCTGGCAGGCCCAGCTGGTCACCGGCGCGCTGGTCGGCGCGATCCTCGGCGCCGAGCGCGAGTAGCGGCCTACTCCGACGGCGACTCGCTCGGCTCCTCGGTCGGCGACTCGGTCTCCTCCTCGGGCGACAGGATCATCCGGGACGCCTGGTCGATCTGCTCGGTCGTCTCCTCGAGGTCGAGCACGCCGGGCGCCGTGACGAGTCGGTCCAGCAGCGGCGTGACGGCCTCGACGAGCTCGTCGCGCTGGTCGATGAAGGGCGGGACGACCATGTAGCGGATGCTCGAGTTGTAGGCAGCCGCGTTGGCGGGCTCGAGGTCGGGGGCGAGGAAGTCGTCGGAGGCGGCGACCGAGGTGTTGGCCGGGACGATGTAGCCCGTCGAGGCGACGGTGGCGATCGCGGCGTCGGAGACGGCGTACGCGATGAAGTCCGCGGCGTCGCCGGTCACCTCGGAGCCGGACGAGAGGCACAGCCCGCTGATGTCGCCGACGGTGGCGCGGTCCTCGATGACGGGCATCGGCAGGACGTCGAAGTCGAGGTCGTCGGCCTCGCGGAGCTCCGGCACGAGGTTGCGGAAGCCGGCCACCATGGCGAGCTCGCCGCGCTTGAACAGCTGCACCGGGGTCGCGCGGGCGAGCTGGGCGTTGGTCGGCGTCAGCGCGGCGTTGCGCAGGATGGCGAGCGTCTCGTTGAGCGCCTCGCGGGTCGAGTCGTCGCTGAAGGCGAGGGAGGTGGGCGCCTCGTCGTCGTCGAAGACCTGCCCGCCGCCGGAGTAGATGAACGGCGCCAGGCCCTGGAGGGTCGGGTCGATCCACACCCCGCGCCGGTCACCGCGACGCGACGCGAAGGTCGCGGCGGCACCGAACTCGGCGAGCGTCCAGCGCTCGCGCACGCCCTCGTCGTTGGCCGTCGGCACGTCGAGCTCGCGCCGCTCCATCTTGTCGAAGTCGACGAGGTCGGTGTTGTAGTAGACGACCATCGGGGAGACCGAGTAGGCCATGCACTGCAGCTCGTCGTCCATCGCGAAGGCGTCGACGGCGTCACGGGAGAACCGGTCGCCGAAGTCGACACCGCGCTCGTCGAGCAGCAGGCTGACCGGCTGCAGCGCCTCGGCCTCGACGAGCTGGTCGAGGTCGATCCGCGAGGTGAGGAAGGCGTCCGGGGCGTTGCCGGCCAGCACGTCGGCGAGCGCGGACTCGTGGTCGGGCCACGACTGGAGGGTGACCTGACGCGTCGTCGAGGAGGCGTTGAAGGAGTCGACGACGCTCTGGAACGCAGCGACCTCCTCCTCGCTGCCGTAGGCGCCGAAGGTGACCTTCCGCGGCTTCTCGGACGGCTTGCCCGTCCCGTCGGGCGACGGCGTCGGGGGCTGGTCGGGCTCCGCGTCGCCGGTGCAGGCGGCCGTCGTCAGCGCGAGCGCGAGGGCCGAGGCGGCCAGGGCGGCACGGCGGAAGGAGAGGCGAGACACGGCGAAACCCTAGCCGGACAAGCCCCGTCGAGCCTCCACGACGGCAGTGAAGATCGTCTCGTCGAGCGCGGCACCCTCGCGTCGTACGCCGTCGCGCTGGAGGTGGATGAGCCGGTCGAGCCGCACCTCGCTGGGCCGCCCCTGCGAGTCCCAGCCGCCCGTGCCGACGTCCATCCAGTAGCGGCCGAACCGCGCCTCGTCCGCGGCGTCGCGGTCGTGGTCCTGGCTGCTCAGCATCAGCCCGGTCCACCCGTCGCCGGCCACCTCGAGCACCAGCACCGGGCGGTCCTTGCCCTGGCTCGGGTCGTCCTCGTAGGGGACCCACGCCCAGACGACCTCGCCCGGATCGGGCTCGCCGTCGCGCTCGGGCGCGTACCTCGGGGTCGGGGCCGGCGTCGTGCCACCCGGAGGGCTCGAGCTCGAGAGGAACGCGCGGATGCGCCTGCCGATCGTCATCCCACGAGCCTAGGGGTGGGATCCGACACCGGCCGGACATGAGTGAGTGCGCCGGACCGGGAGCGCCTCACGGCGCGTGGCCGCTCGTAGCGGCTAATTGTGGGACCCGGGGCTGCCACAGCCCGACGCACTCGAGGACCATTTTAAACACTCAGGCCAGGGTGTTGGCGATTTCGCCGTGGCCGGCCGCCTCGAGCTGCTCGGAGAGGACGAGCACCCGGCTGATCTCCTCGTGCGTGGCACGGCCGAGCGCGGCCCGCCCCGCGGCGACGATCCGTGCGAAGGCGGCCGCCCGGAAGAGGGTCACGGCGAAGTCGCCCCGCGCGATGCCGCGCAGCACGTCGTCGACCATCCGGCGCAGCTCGTCGGGACCGGGCGGGTCGGCGACGCCGGCAACGACCCGGGCGACGTCGACGCGGCGCTGGCCGGCGTCGTACTCGGTGGCGACCTCCTCGGGGGCGGCGTACACCCACGAGCGCAGCAGGAAGAGCCGCCACAGGCTGCCGGCGAGGGTGTCGGCGGGTGCGCCTGACCACACCTCGGCGAGGGTCTCGAGGCCCTCGGTCTCGGCGAGGTGGACGATCCGCTCGGCCACCTGCGGGTCGTCGGTGGACCGGGCACCGCGCACGAGCACGGTCGCGGCCAGGTCGCCGGCCTCGCGGACCTGGGCGGGGTCGGCCCCGCCGACGATCTCGTCGAAGAAGCCTCCGCCGGGCGTCATCGGTCGGTGGTGGGTGCGGCCGGTCATGGGACCACCCTAGGCAGTCCTCGGCAGTCCTAGGCGCCGTGGGACCGCCCCATCACCTTGCGGATCCGCTGGTCACTGACCTTCTCCCGGGTGCCGAGCTGCTGGGCGAAGAGCGAGACGCGGTACTCCTCCAGCAACCAGCGCGCGTCGCGCAGGTGCTGCGGCACCGGCTGGCCGTCGGGCAACGCTGCGACGGCGTGCAGCCACGCCTCCTGCAGGCCGGAGAGCTGGTCCATCAGCTGGCGGTCGCGGGCGACCTGCGCGTCGAGCCGCTCGCGCCGGTGCGCCACCGCCCGCAGGTAGCGCGGATAGTCACGCAGCCGCGTGACGCCGGCCTCGCCGATGAAGCCCGGGGCCATCAGCCGGCCCACCTGCGCCCGCATGTCGGTCAGCGCGGGCAGGGTCATCAGGTCCGCCCGCCCGGAGATCGCCTTGTCGGTCGTGCGCCACGCCTCGAGCACGCGCATCACGTCGTGCACGGCCGCGCTCGACCCCTCGTCCACCGACGAGCGGGCCGCGACGACCAGGGCGTCGTACGCCTCCTCGTCGCGCACGGCCGGGCCGGCGTCGACGACCTCGCCGACGATCCCGGCGCGGACGTCGTCGAGCAGGTCGGCCACCGAGGCGTATGGCGAGCCGACGAGCGCGAGCTTGGCACGTTGGTCGAGCCCGGCGGCGGCGAGCACGTCGTCGACCGGCTGGGCGGGCCCGAGGGCGAGCAGCACCAGCCGGCGTACGCCGAGCCGGTGGTGGGCGGCCGCCTCGTCGGCAGTGGCGAGCACCTGCAGGCCGACCGTCGCGCCCTCGTCGACGAGCGCCGGGAAGCCGCGGACCTCGTGGCCCGCCCGACGCTGGACGAAGGACTCCTCGATGGCGCCGAAGGTCCACGTCGTCCGGCCGGTGGCGGTGACGCCCGAGTCGGCGGCGACGTCGGCCATCGCCTGCTCGAAGGTCGGGCGCAGCGGCTCCTTGAGGGCGTCGAGGTCCTTGCCGCGGCCGGCCTCTCCCCCCTCCTCGGTCACCACGCGGTACGTCGGGCGCAGGTGCGCGGGCACCTTGGACCAGTCCCAGTGGGAGCGCTCGATCACCAGGCTGCGCGTGCTGCGGGCGAAGCGCTCGAGCGCGTCGAGCAGCGGCTCTGCGCCGGGCGGGGTCGCGTCGAGGAACTCGCGCGCGGTGTTGGGCGCCGGCACCATCGCCACCCGCAGCTGCTTGGGCAGCGAGCGGATGAGCTCGGTGACGAGCTCCTCCCGCAGCCCGGGCACGAGCCACGAGAAGTCGTCGGCCTCGACGCGGTTGAGCGTCGCCACCGGGACGTCGATGGTGAGGCCGTCGTCGGCCGCGCCGGGCTCGAAGTGATAGCTGATCGGGAAGGTGAGCCCTCCGTCGTCGCCCCCGGAGAGCCACTGGGTCGGGAAGTCGTGGGCGCGCACCTCGTCGGCGGTGCCGTGGGTGAGCATCGCAGGGTCGAAGGTGAGCAGGTCGGGGCGCTTCTGGCGGGCGCGCTTCCACCACTGGTCGAAGTGCTGGCCGCTGACCACGTCGGCGCCGACGCGCGCGTCGTAGAAGTCGAAGAGGGTCTCCTCGTCGACGACGATGTCACGGCGCCGCGCGCGGTGCTCGAGCTCTTCGGCCTCCTCGAGCAGGCGGGCGTTCTCGGCGAGGAACCGGTGCCGGGAGTCCCACTCCCGCTGGACGAGGGCGTGGCGGATGAAGAGCTCGCGGGCGAGCGCCGGATCGATGCGGCCGTACTGCACGAGCCGGTCCGCGACGAGCGGCACGCCGTAGAGGGTGACCCGCTCGCGCGCCATCACCGCGGCGCGCTTGCGGGACCAGTGCGGCTCCGACCAGGTCCGCTTGACCAGGTGCGCGCCCAGCCGCTCGGCCCACTCGGGCTTGATCGCGGCGTTCTGCCGCGCCCACAGCCGCGAGGTCTCGACCAGCTCGGCGCTCATCAGGAAGTCCGGGTTGCGGCCCTTGAGGACGCTGCCGGGGAAGATCGCGAAGCGGGCGTTGCGGGCACCGACGTACTCGCGCAGGGGGCGCCGCTCCCCCGGCTTGGGCTTCTCGCGTTCCTCCAGGGCTCCGACGTGGCTGAGCAGCCCCGACAGCAGCGCCTGGTGGATGCCGTCCTCGTCGTACGCCGCACCGCCCTCGCTGCTCCCGACCTTGCCGAGGTCGAGCTTCATCTCCTTGCACACCTGCCGCAGCTGGGACTCGTAGTCCTGCCACTCCCGGATCCGCATGTAGTTGAGGAACTCCCGCCTGCACATCCGGCGGAAGGCGCTCGACGAGAGCTTCTTCTGCTGCTGCCTGATGTGGCGCCACAGGTTGAGCCAGGTGAGGAAGTCGCTCGACTCGTGCGTGAAGCGGGCGTGCAGCTGGTCGGCCTGCGCCCGCTGCTCCTCCGGCCGCTCGCGCGGGTCCTGGATGGACAGCGCCGCGGCGATGACGAGCACGTCGCGCAGGCAGCCGAGGCGCTCGGCCTCGAGGATCATCCGGCCCAGGCGCGGGTCGATCGGGAGGCGGGCGAGGCGCCTGCCGACGTCGGTCAGGCGTACGCCCTGGGGTTTCGAGGTTCGCTGCGCTCGCACCTCGACCGGCGAGGGAGTCGTCTGCACCGCGCCGAGCTCCTCGAGCAGGTCCGTGCCGGCCTTGACGTTGCGGCGGTCGGGCGGTTCGACGAACGGGAACCGGGCGATGTCGCCGAGGCGCAGCGAGGCCATCTGGAGGATGACGCTGGCCAGGTTGGTGCGCAGGATCTCGGGGTCGGTGAACTCCGGGCGAGCCTCGAAGTCCTCCTCGGAGTAGAGCCGGATCGCGATGCCCTCCGAGACGCGCCCGCAGCGGCCGGAGCGCTGGTTGGCCGACGCCTGGCTGATCGGCTCGATCGGCAGGCGCTGCACCTTGGTGCGTACGGAGTAGCGACTGATGCGGGCGACGCCGGTGTCGACGACGTAGCGGATGCCCGGCACGGTCAGGGAGGTCTCGGCGACGTTGGTGGCGAGCACGACCCGGCGCACGGTGGACGGGTGGCTGGAGAACACCTTGTGCTGGTCGGCCGCGCTGAGGCGGGAGTAGAGCGGCACGATCTCGAGCCGGTTCGCGCCCCCCGCCGAGCCCTGCAGGGCGTCGAACGCGTCGGCCGTGTCGCGGATCTCCCGCTCGCCCGGCAGGAACACCAGCACGTCGCCCGGTCCCTCGGCCGACAGCTCGCGGACGGCCTCGACGATCGCCTCGGTCTGGTCGCGCTGGACCGGCTCGCCGTCCTCGTCGTCCTCCGGCAGCTCGAGCAGCGGGCGGTAGCGGACCTCGACCGGGTACGTACGCCCCGACACCTCCACGACGGGTGCGTCGAAGTGCGCGGCGAAGCGGTCGACGTCGATGGTCGCGCTGGTGATGATGACCTTGAGGTCGGGCCGGCGCGGCAGCAGCCGCTTGAGGTAGCCGAGCAGGAAGTCGATGTTGAGGCTGCGCTCGTGGGCCTCGTCGATGATGATCGTGTCGTACTTCTTCAGGTCGCGGTCGCGCTGGAGCTCGGCGAGCAGGATGCCGTCGGTCATCAGCTTGACCCGGCTCGCCCGGCTGGTGCGGTCGGTGAAGCGGACCTGGTAGCCGACGACGTCGCCGAGCTCGGTGCCGAGCTCCTCGGCGATCCGCTCGGCCACCGAGCGCGCCGCGATCCGGCGCGGCTGGGTGTGCCCGATCAGCTTGCCGCCCTCGGCGGACCCGAGCCCGCGACCGAGCTCGAGGCAGATCTTGGGCAGCTGGGTCGTCTTGCCCGACCCGGTCTCGCCGGCGACGATCACGACCTGGTGGTCGCGGATGGCCTCGGCGATGTCGTCGCGGCGAGCGGAGACCGGGAGCTCGGGCGGATAGGTGATCTTCACAACGGGCGCCATTCTCGCCCACGGCGGCAACCCGGTTTCGCGCGAGGCCGACATCTTCGGCGATCCCCGGTCAGCCGGGGATCCCTGAACTTGTCAGGCCGTGCACGGGCCGACGTCTTCGGCCGTCCCCGGTCAGCCGGGGATCCCTGAACATGTCAGGCCGTGCACGGGCCGACATCTTCGGCGATCCCCGGTCAGCCGGGGATCCCTGAACTTGTCAGGCGTTCCCTCCCCCGGCTCAGGAGGCGGAGTCGTCGTCCTCGGGCGGCGTGGTCGGCGGCAGCTGACCCGGTACGCCGCGGGGGCCGCCGTGCACGCCGCGGTCGCCGTCGCGGCCGGGACCACGGTCGTCGTCGCGCTGCACCCACCCGCCGCGGCCGGGACCGCGGTCGTGGTCGTGGTCGTCGGTGATCGCGCCGACCGCGGCCGCTCCGAGCCCGCCGACGATGACCCCGGCCAGGGCGGACGCGATCAGGGCCGCCAGGCCGAACGTACGGCTCCCGTCGGTGCGGCGCAGCGAGCGGAGGCGCTCGCGGAAGCCGCGACGCTGGGCAGCGGGCTCGGCGGGCTCGGCGGGCTCGGCGGGAGTCTCGGGCGCCGGGGCACCCGCCCGGGGACCGGCTGCGGGGGTGGCGGCCTCGGCGCGTACGGGCTGGGTCTCGTCAGCGGCCTGCGGCGGGGTGGTGTCGCGGGGCTTGTGGTCGCTCATGGACCGAGCGTGCGCACCCGACCTGTGCCGCGGCTGTGAGCGTGCCCTGAGATCGCCCTGAGATCCGCCCTGGGATCGCCCAGGGTCCTCCCGCCGGCGATGTCGAGATCCGTCCGGCGGCTACGACCCAGGGGTGGACGCGGCCACAATGGGCTGCACTCGACAAGGAGAACCGAGATGCCGAAGTACCTGATCCTCAAGCACTACCGCGGCACCCCCGCCACCGTGAACGACGTCCCGATGGACCAGTGGACCCCGGACGAGGTCGACGCGCACATGCGGTTCATGGGCGACTTCGGCAAGCGCCTGGAGGAGAACGGCGAGTACGTCGACGCCCAGGCGCTGTCGCCCGAGGGTGCGTTCGTCCGGGCCGACGACGAGGGCACCGGCCCGGTGACCGACGGGCCGTTCGCCGAGACCAAGGACCTCATCGCCGGCTGGTACGTCGTGGACGTCGACAGCTGGGACCGGGCCGTCGAGCTCGCCGGCGAGCTGTCCCTCGCCCCG
>JAESGW010000863.1_pt1 | contig 11871 bp, 8 predicted proteins | sample 9269791 | NCBI WGS metagenome assembly JAESGW01 (sample SAMN16773120, study PRJNA677053) | algae metagenome | isolation source: Aphanocapsa lilacina HA4352-LM1 and co-occurring heterotrophs from near cave... | place: USA: Maniniholo cave, near Haena, Kauai, HI | collected 2009-07-28 | reverse complement strand
CATGCCCGCGCACAGCAATTCGCCTCCCGCGTGACGGGCCGCCTGTTCACGCTGGGCATGCAGTTCTGGCAACTGGGCGAATCGCACTATTGGGGCCACAACGCGATCATCCGCGTCGAGCCCTTCATGAAGCACTGCGCGCTGGCCCCGATCAAGGGCACCGGCGGCATGTCGGGAGGCATCATGTCGCACGACTTCGTCGAAGCCGCGCTGATGCGCCGTGCCGGCTACCACGTGTGGCTGGTGTCCGACCTGGTCGGCAGCTACGAACAGCAACCGCCGGACCTGCTGGCCGAACTGCAGCGCGACCGCCGCTGGTGCCAGGGCAACCTGCAGAACGCCCGCCTGATGGCCGAGCCCGGCATCCACTCGGTGCACCGCGCGATGTTCGTGACCGGCACCATGGCCTATGTTTCCGCCCCGCTGTGGCTCGCGTTCCTGACGCTGGGCACCGCGCTGTGGCTCAGCGGTTCCAGCCTGATCTCGAGCTGGAGCGTGCTGCCGGCCGAACTCGCCGGCCTCTGGGTCTGGACCCTGTGCCTGCTGTTCCTGCCCCGCGTGCTCGGCGTCGCCGCCGTGCTGATGCGCGGCGAGCAGCGCCAGTTCGGCGGCCTGTGGGGCCTGGTCAAGAGCTCGGTGATGGAAAGCGGTCTCGCGATCGTGCAAGCCCCGGTGCGCATGCTGGCCCACTCGCTGTTCGTGCTGGTCGCCCTCACCGGCATCAAGCTCGACTGGAAGTCGCCCCCGCGCGAAGCCGCCGCCGTGCCGTGGAAGGTCGCCGCCTCGCAGCTGGCCCCCATGACGCTGGTGATCGCACTGCTGGCCGTCGGCGTCGCGATGATCGACCCGAGCGCCCTGATGTGGCTCATGCCGGTCGGCCTGCCGCTGCTGCTGGCGATCCCGCTGACCGTGCTGACCAGCCAGATCGCGCTGGGCACCACGCTGCGCGACCGCGGCTTCCTGCTGATCCCCGAGGAATCGCGTTCGCCGGCCGTGCTGCGCCGCGCCTGGATGCACGCGCTGCGCCTCTCGCGCCCCGCGGCGCTGGCCACGGCCTGACGCGCGCACGCCACACGCCTCGCACGAAGCCGGCCCCGAGGGGCCGGCTTTTTTCATGGCGCGCCTAGAATCGCGCCTTCCTTTTTTCAACCCACGGATCCTCCCGATCCCCTGGAGCGCCAAGTGCCCCGATTCGCCGTCACCACCCTCTGACGCCGACAACACCACTTCACTGGTCATGTCGGGCGCCAAGCTGCGCATCCGCTGACCGGACACGGCCCTTCGCTGGAAACAGCGGCCGTCGAAGTCGCTCCCGATCTCTCTCAGCTTCGCTCCCGCACGTTGTCGGTTCTTCCTGGTTTCCATCCGGAGAACAAACGTGTTTCCCCTTTCTTCCTCCCTCTCGTCGCTGCCGCTGCTGAAGTACCCGCGGACCGCGCACCTCGAAGGCTCGCGGCTGCAGCCCGGCGACAGCGATGACGGCCAGACGCCGCTGGCGGCGCTGCACGGACTGCACGTGGTCATCGAGGAGAAGCTCGATGGCGCGAACGCCGCCGTGTCGTTCAGCGCGGCCGGCGAACTGCTGCTGCAGTCGCGCGGCCACTACCTCGCTGGCGGCGCCGGCGAGCGCCAGTTCAACCTGTTCAAGCACTGGGCCGCCACGCACGAGGCGGCGCTGCTCGAACGGCTCGAGGACCGCTACGTGATGTACGGCGAATGGTGCTTCGCCAAGCACAGCTGCTGGTACGACCGGCTGCCGGCCTTCTTCCTGGAGTTCGATCTCTACGACCGCCAGGCGCAGTGCTTTCTCTCGACGCCGGCGCGGCAGGCGCTGCTCGCGGGCGGCCCGGTGCTGTCGGTGCCCGTGCTCTACGAGGGCGCGATGCCGCGCCAGCCGAAGGCCCTGCGTTCGCTCGTGCGGCCCTCGCTCGCGCGCAGCACGGGCTGGCGCTCGGCCTTCGAACAGGCCGTGGCCGACGAGGGCCAGCCGCTCGCGCTGGCGCGGCAGCAGACCGACCTGTCGGATCTGGCCGAGGGCCTGTACCTCAAGATCGAGTCGGACGGCCAGGTGACGGGCCGCTACAAGTGGGTACGCCCGGACTTCGTCCAGACCATCCTCGACTCGGGCTCGCACCACAGCCGTCGGCCGCTGCTGCCCAACCGGCTGGCACCGGGCGCGGACCTGCATGCGCCGGTGCCGCCGCTCGGCTGGCACGACCTGGGACTGCGCACGCTGCGCGATCCCGCCGAACTCACGACCACCGGGAGGCCGCGATGACTTTCGACGAACTTCGCACGCTGGTGCCCGCGCCCGGCGCAGGCGCCGACTGGGCACGCTGCTGCGAACTGCTGCCGGGCCTGCTGCGCCTCGAGGAGACGCCGCAGGACCCGTACTACCACGCCGAGGGCAACGTCGGCATCCACACGCGCATGGTGCTCGATGCACTGGCGCAGGACGAGCACTACCGGCGCGCCGATGCCGACGGCCGCTTCGTGCTGTTCATGGCCTGCCTGCTGCACGACATCGCCAAGCCCGACACCACGGTGATCGACGAGGCCAGCGGCCGCATCGGCCAGCCCGGCCATTCGCGCCGCGGCGCGGTCGACGTGCGCGTGCTGATGTGGAAGGCGCGCGTGCCCTTCGCGCTGCGCGAGGCCGTGTGCCGGATCGTCGCGGTGCACCAGCTGCCGTTCCATGCCTTCGCCTCGCGCAAGGGCGAGCGGCCCGAGCGGCTGGTGCATCGGCTGTCGTGGGAACTGAGCCTGCCCGACCTGTGCTGCGTCGCGCGCTGCGACATGCTGGGGCGGCACTACGAGAAGCGCTCCGACAGCCTGGCCGACATCGCGCTGTTCGAGCAGCTCGCGCAGGAGGAAGGCTGCTGGGACGGCCCGCGACGGATGGTCGACGCCCACACGCGCCTGGCCTACTTCCGCGGCGCCGACACCAGCCCCGACTACCCGCTGTTCCAGAACCCGGGCTCGCGCGTGACGGTGATGTGCGGCCTGCCCGCGAGCGGCAAGAACCACTGGGTGGCACAGCAGCGCAAGGGTTGGCCGGTCGTGTCCTTCGACGATGCGCGCGCCGAGCTGGGCCTGAAGCACGGCGAGAACGACGGGCTCGCCGCGCACCATGCGGTCGACCAGGCGAAGGCGCTGCTGCGCAGGCAGGAACACTTCGTCTGGAACGCCACCCACCTGAGCCAGCAGATGCGTACCAAGACGCTGGACCTGCTGTGGGCCTATCACGCGCACATCGAGCTGGTGTACCTCGAGGTGCCGCATGCCGAGCTGATGCGCCGCAATCGCGAGCGCGACACGACGCTGTCGAACGCGGGCATCGAGCGCATGCTGCACCGCTGGGAGCTGCCGACGCCGATCGAGGCACATGCGACGGTCTACGAGGTGCAGACCTGAAAAAACGACGAAGCCCGCCGGGTCGTCCCCGGCGGGCTTCGTCCATCTCTCTATATATGTACGCGGCTCAGAACGGCAGCTTCGGCCCGCCGGGACCACCCATCCCGCCCATGCCCTTCATGCCGCCCATCTTCTTCATCATCTTCATGAGGCCGCCGCCCTTCATCTTCTTCATCATCCCCTGCATCTGCTCGAACTCGTTGAGCAGCCGGTTCACTTCCTGAACCTGCACGCCCGCGCCGGCCGCGATGCGGCGCTTGCGCGTGGCCTTGAGCAGCTCGGGCTTGCGGCGCTCCAGCGGCGTCATGCTCTGGATGATCCCTTCCTTGCGGCGGATGTCGCGCTCGGCGCGCGTCATGTCGGCCTCGCTGGCCTTGGCCGCCATCTGCGTGGGCAGCTTGTCCATCAGGCTCGAGAGGCCGCCCATCTGCTTCATCTGCTGCAGCTGGCCGAGGAAGTCGTTGAGGTCGAAGCCCGCGCCGCTCTTGACCTTGGCCGCGAGCTTCTGCGCCGCCGCCACGTCGACGCCGGCCGTGACCTGCTCGACCAGCGCGACGATGTCGCCCATGCCCAGGATGCGGCCCGCATGGCGCTCGGCGTCGAACACCTCGAGGCCGTCGATCTTCTCGCTCACGCCCGCGAACTTGATCGGCACGCCCGTGACCTGGCGCACCGACAGCGCCGCACCGCCGCGCGAGTCGCCGTCGGTCTTGGTCAGGATGATGCCGGTGAGCGGCAGCGCCTCCTTGAAGGCGCGCGCCGTGTTGATCGCGTCCTGGCCCTGCATCGCGTCGACCACGAACAGGGTCTCGACCGGGTTCAGCGCGCCGTGCAGCTGCTGGATCTCGGCCATCAGCACCTCGTCGATCGCGAGCCGGCCGGCCGTGTCGACCAGCAGCACGTCGAAGAAGTGGCGCTTGGCGTGGTCGAGCGCGGCGCGCGCGATGTCCAGCGGCTTCTGGTCGGCCGTGCTCGGGAACCATTCGGCGCCGGCCTGCCTGGTGACGGTCTTGAGCTGCTCGATGGCGGCGGGCCGGTAGACGTCGCCCGAGACCGTGAGCACCTTCTTCTTGCGCTTCTCGATCAGGTGCTTGGCGAGCTTGGCGGTGGTGGTGGTCTTGCCGGCGCCCTGCAGGCCGGCCATGAGGATCACCGCCGGCGGCTGGGCCGCGAGGTTGATGTCGGAGACGCCCTCGCCCATGGTGGCGGCGAGCTCGCGGTTGACGATGCCGACCAGCGCCTGGCCCGGCTTGAGCGAGCCCAGCACTTCCTGGCCGAGCGCCTTTTCCTTCACGCGGGCGACGAAGTCGCGCACCACGGGCAGCGCCACGTCGGCTTCGAGCAGCGCCATGCGCACTTCGCGCAGCATGTCCTGCACGTTGCTTTCGGTGATGCGCGCCTGGCCGCTCATCGTCTTGACGAGGCGGGAGAATTTTTCGGTGAGAGCGCTGGCCATGGAGGGGATGCCTTGCTTGCTGCCCGCTGCGGCGGGACGGATGGGAGAAGTCGCGGGAGACGGGTAGGAGGGAAGCTGGCGCGCGGCACCCGGAAATGCAAGGGTGAGCGGCTAAACTCCGATCGATGATTTTAGCGATCCCCTCCCCACTCGGCGTGGCGCTGGGCATCGCCGCCGCGGCCGCCTACGGTTTTGCCGCCGCCGCAGGCGCCCGGCTGAGCCGGCAGGCCACCCAGTGGGCGCTCGGCCTGGCCTGGCTGCTGCATGCCGCGGCGCTCGGCCACGGCATGGTCGGCCACGAACCCCGCTTCGGCTTCGCGCCCGCGCTCTCGGTCACGGCCTGGCTGGTGCTCACCGTCTACGCGGTCGAAAGCCGCATGTACCCGCAACTGCGGGTGCGCCGCGCGCTGGCCTGGCTCGGCGCGGCGGCGGTGCTGCTGGCGATCCTCTTTCCCGGCACGCCGCTGCACGTGTCGGCTTCGCCCTGGCTGCCGCTGCACTTGGCGCTGGGCATCGCCTCGTATGGCCTGTTCGCCGCCGCGGTGGTGCACGCCTGGCTCACGACCCGCGCCGAAAAGCAGATCCGCCTGGCCACCGAGCCGCAGGGCGGCGTGCCGCTGCTGACGCTCGAGCGCCTGACCTTCCGCTTCGTGACGGCCGGCTTCGTGCTGCTGTCGGCCACGCTGCTGGCCGGACTGCTGTTCAGCGAGCAGCTCTACGGCGCCGCGGGCCGGGCCTGGAAGTGGGACCACAAGTCGGCCTTCTCGGTACTGGCCTGGATCAGCTTCGCGGTGCTGCTGATCGGCCGCGCGCGCTTCGGCTGGCGCGGGCGCACCGCGCGGCGCGTGCTCTACGCGGGCTCGGCGCTGCTGCTGCTGGCCTACGTGGGCTCGCGCTTCGTGCTCGAAGTGGTGCTGGCGCGTCCGCCCGTCTGAAAACATTCGATGAAATACCTTCTCGTCCTCGCGGTGGTCTGGGTCGCGATCTGGCTCTGGCGCAAGAACCGCCGCGAAGAAATGCAGGAGCGCGCCGCCCGCGCGCCGCGTCCCGCCGCGCCACCCGCGGTGGGCGCGCCGCAGGCGATGGTGCGCTGCGCGCATTGCGGCCTGCACCTGCCCGCGAGCGACGCGGTGCGCGGCGCCGACGGCACCCCCTTCTGCAGCGCCGCGCACCGGCAGCTCGCCGAGCGCGCCTGAACGGCGCCGCGCCGGCTTCGTCGCAGCGATGGGCAGCAGCTCCTCCCTCTGGGCCAGCGGCGAACCGGTCACCGACTGGGACGTATTGGAACCCGGCGCGCGCGAGAGCGCCGCGCTGCTGCGGCTGTGGCGCGGCTTCATGGGCGCGCGCTGCTTCGTCGCGCTGGTGCTGGTGCTGCTGCAGGGCGTGAGCTTCGCGCTCGGCCAGACCATGCAGCCGGTGGCGGTGGCGCTGTCGGCGAGCTACCTCGCGGCGACCGCGCTGGGCGCGCGCTACGTGCATTTCGAGCCACCGATGCGCGGTTTCGGCGCCACCTGGATGCTGAGCACCGGCATCGACCTCGCGGTCTTCGCGGCGCTGCAGGTCACGCAGGGCGGCAACATCAACTACACGCCGCTGTTCGCGCTGCCGGTGCTCATGAGCGCGGTGCTCGGCACGGTGATGGTGAGCATGGGCACCACCGCCGGCGTCACGCTGCTGCTGCTGGCCGATGCCGCCTGGCACTGGGCCCAGCAGCCCGGCGACTCGCCCGCGCGCTTCGTGCAGGCGGCGCTGACCGGCACCGGGCTGTTCGTGGTGGCGCTGCTGGCGCACGAGCTCGCGCGACGGCTGGCGCGCGAGGAAGCGGTGTCGCAACACAACCGCAGCAGCGCGCAGATGCAGGCGCAGGTCAACGACCTGGTGATCGAAACTCTGAGCGAAGGCGTGCTGGTGATCGATGCCGAGGGCCTGGTGCACGCGGCCAACCCGGCGGCCGACGCGATCCTGGGCCAGGGCCTGGGCCAGCTGCGGCTGCCCTTTCCGCTGCATGCCCAGCCGGCCTGGCATGCGCTGGCCGCGCTGGCGCGCCAGACCTATGCGCGCCGCGAGCCGCAGTCCGAGGAGATCCCGGTCGCGCAGGCGCGCGGGGCGGCGCGCGAGGTGCGCGTGCGCACCCGCCTCACGCCCTCGAGCGACCGCCGCATGGGCAGCCTGTGCGTGATGTTCCTGCAGGACCTGCGCGAGCTCGAGGCCCGCATCCGCACCGAGAAGCTGGCCGCCATGGGCCGCATGTCGGCCGCGGTGGCGCACGAGATCCGCAACCCGCTGGCGGCCATCACGCAGGCCAGCGCGCTGCTCAACGAGGACCTGACCGACCCCGCGCACCGCCAGCTCACGCACATGGTGCAGCACAACGCACAGCGCCTCGCGCGCATCGTCGACGACGTGCTCGACGTCTCGCGCGCGCGGCAGCAGCGCGTGCTGTCGCTCGGCGAGCAGGTGGTACTCGACCCCACGGTGCAGGCACTGACCGAGGAGTGGATGCGCCAGACCCGGCGCCAGGGCGTGACCCTCGCGCTCGACGCGCCGGGCGTCGAGGTGCGCTTCGACGTCGAGCATCTGCGCCGCCTGCTGGTGAACCTGCTCGACAACGCGGCGCGCTACGCGAGCCTGCGCGAGGGCGCGATCCAGGTCGTGACCACGCTGCAGCGCGCGGGCAGCCCGGGCCGGCCGACCTTGCAGGTCTGGAGCGACGGCGCACCGCTCGAGCCCGCGGTGCAGCGCCACCTGTTCGAACCCTTCTTCTCGTCGGAAAGCCGCTCGAGCGGACTCGGACTGTTCCTGTGCCGCGAGCTGTGCCGGCGCCATGGCGCGACCATCGGCTACGAGCGGCGCGCGCTGGCGGGCGAGGCGCCCGAGGGCAACGAATTCTTCGTCGGCTTCGTCGCGAGCGAAAACCGGCTGACACAATAGCGGCGTGAGCAGCTCCCATCCGCCCTCCCAGCGTCCCGCGCAGATCCTCGTCATCGACGACGAACCCGACCTTCGCACGCTCTACGAACTCACGCTGCTGCGCGAAGGCTACCGGGTCGAGGCCGCGGGCAGCGTCTCCGAAGCCTGGCAGCACCTCGAGGCCACGCGCTTCGACGCCGTGATCACCGACATGCGGCTGCCCGACGGCCAGGGCATGGAGATCATCCAGCGCATCCAGAAGAACCAGCGCAGCGAGCGCTGCGTCGTGATGACCGCCTACGGTTCGGCCGAGAACGCGGTCGAGGCGCTGAAGGCCGGCGCCTTCGACTACCTCACCAAGCCGGTCGACCTCAAGCAGTTCCGCGCGGTCGTCGCCTCCGCGGTGCAGGCGCAGCAACAGCAGCCGGTCGCTCAGGCCGCCCTACGTTCGGCCAAGGCTGCGGATGCCGGCGACGGCGCTTCGGCACTGGCGGCAGCGGGCAGCGCGGGCGCTTCCGCGCTCGAACGGCTGGTCGGCGATTCGGAACCGATGCGGCTCGTGAAGTCGCGCATCGCCAAGGTCGCGCGCGGCATGGCGCCGGTGCTGGTGCGCGGCGAATCGGGCACCGGCAAGGAACTGGTGGCGCGCGCGGTCCATGCCTGCAGCCAGCGCAGCGAAGGCCCCTTCGTCGCGGTGAACTGCGGCGCGATTCCCGAGAACCTGCTCGAGGCCGAATTCTTCGGCGCGCGCAAGGGCTCCTACACCGGCTCGGCGCAGGACCGCGACGGCTACTTCCAGGCCGCGCGCGGCGGCACGCTGTTCCTCGACGAGATCGGCGACCTGCCGCTGGCGATGCAGTCCAAGCTGCTGCGCGCGATCCAGGAACGCAGCGTGCGGCCGATCGGCTCCACGCAGGAGGACGCGGTCGACGTGCGCATCGTGAGCGCGACCCACAAGGACCTGCACGCCGAGGTGCAGGCCGGCCGCTTCCGCCAGGACCTGTTCTACCGGCTCAACGTGATCGAGATCGCGGTGCCCGCGCTGCGCGAGCGCCGCGAGGACCTGCCCGCGCTGTGCGTCGCGCTGCTCGCGCGCATCGCGCAGGACGGCGGGCTGCCCGCGCCGCGCCTGTCGGACGCGCTGCTGCGGCAGCTCGCGCAGCATCCGCTGCACGGCAACGTGCGCGAGCTCGAGAACCTGCTGCACCGCGCGGTCGCGCTGTACGACGGCGACGAACTGCAGCTCGACCTGATGGATGGCGCGGGCAGCGGCGGCTGGACGGCGGCCGCGCCCGGACCCGCCGCGCCGCACGCCGCGACGACCGCGGCAACCTCTCCACCCGAGGCTTTCGAAGCGAAGCCCGTCGTGGCCGCGCCCCCGCCCGCGCCGCGCCCCGTGGTGCCCACGCCGCTGCCCTCCGACCTGCAGGCCTACCTCGACCAGCAGGAGCGCGAGATCCTCGTGCGCGCGCTGCACGAGAGCGGCTTCAACCGCACGGCGGCGGCCGCGCGCCTGGGCATGAGCCTGCGCCAGATCCGCTACCGCATCGCGCGCCTGGGCATCAGCACGCCCAACGGCGACGATGGCGCGAGCAGCCATGTCGACGACTGAAGACGGCGCGCGCGGCCCCACGGACGATGCGCTCTGGCGCGACGGCTGGTACCGCTTCGCGAAGGCGCTGCCCTCGCCCAACTTCGGGCCGCGCCCCGCGGCTGCGCGCGCGCTCATCGACCTCGTGGTGCTGCATTCGATCAGCCTGCCGCCCGGCGAGTACGGCGGCGACGCGGTGCAGCAACTGTTCACCAACCGGCTCGACTGGGACGCGCATCCTTACTTCGAAAGCATTCGCGGGCTCGAGGTGTCCTCGCATTTCTACGTGCGCCGCAACGGCGAGCTCTGGCAGTTCGTGAGCGGCGACGACCGCGCATGGCATGCGGGCGTGTCCTCGTGGCGCGGCCGGGACAACTGCAACGACGACTCGATCGGCATCGAGCTCGAGGGCCTCGAGGGCGGGCCGTTCGAGGACGCGCAGTACGAAACGCTCGCGAGCCTCGCGGCGGCGATCGCGCAGCACTATCCGATCGCGCACATCGCGGGTCACGAGCACGTCGCACCGGGCCGCAAGCAGGATCCCGGCGCCGGCTTCGACTGGCACCGGCTGCGCGATCACCTCGGCTGGGGTCCACACATGTTTCCCTCGCAGGTGGTGGACCGCTAATTTTTTCAATCGATGCGCGCCGTGCGATGCGCTGGAATCGCGGTGCAGCAATCGCTCCATTCGCAAACGCGATGCGTAGCAACCATGCGCCTTGCAGGCCCAAATCGGCTCGGAAGCCGCATGGGGCGCGGGTTGCGAGAGGATGAGCCAGTGTTCATGCGGCAAAGATGGCTGCGAATCACGAAAACTGTTTTCCTCTCCCTCTTGAAGGCTGAAGGAAAACGCTACATCTAGTGGGTTGTACACCCCCTGCACCCTAGATATAGTGTCTCCCGGCCGGCCTCAGCGCCGACGAAGCGGTCCCAGCAGCGCCGCTCATCCAACAAGAATTTTGCCAACCGAGAGGAAGCGAATGCAAACAGCACTGAACACACCCACCGCCGCGCGTGCCATCCCCTCCACGCCGCCCCAGTCCCCCCGCGACACCGCCGGTTCGCCCACCGGACAGAACCTCGCGCACTACCAGATCATCCGCCGCAACGGCGCCGTGGTCCCGTTCGAGCCGAACAAGATCGCGATCGCGATGATGAAGGCCTTCCTGGCCGTGCACGGCACCCAGGGTGCGGCCTCGGCCAGCGTGCGCGAGACCGTCGACGCGCTGACCCAGGCCGTCGTGAAGGCGCTGGTGCGCTCGCGTCCGGGCGGCGGCACCTTCCACATCGAGGACGTGCAGGACCAGGTCGAACTGGGCCTGATGCGCGGCGGCCACCAGGAAGTGGCGCGCGCCTATGTGCTCTACCGCGAGCGCCGCACCCAGGAACGCGCGAAGCAGGGCGAGCAGGAAGCCCAGATCGCGGCCCCCGCGCTGCACGTGCTGGACCGAGGCGAACGCGTCGCGCTCGACGTCAGCGAACTCAAGGGCCTGATCGAATCGGCCTGCCAGGGCCTGGGCGACAGCATCACGGCCGCGCCGATCGTGGCCGAGACCATGCGCAACCTGTACGACGGCGTGCCGCTCGACGAGGTCTACAAGGCCTCGATCCTCGCGGCCCGCACGCTGATCGAGAAGGATCCCGACTACACCTTCGCCACCGCACGGCTGCTGCTGCACACGATCTTCAAGGAGATCGTCGGCCGCGAAGTCATGCCCGCCGACCGCGCCACCGCCTACGCCGACTACTTCCCCTCGTTCATCAAGAAGGGCGTCGAGAACGAGCTGCTCGACGAGAAGCTGCTGCAGTACGACCTGCCCCGCCTGGGCGCGGCGCTGAAGGCCGAGCGCGACAACCAGTTCGACTACCTCGGCCTGCAGACCCTGTACGACCGCTACTTCCTGCACGTGCGCAAGAACCGCATCGAGCTGCCGCAGGCCTTCTTCATGCGCGTCTCGATGGGCCTGGCGCTCAACGAGATCGACCGCGAAGCCCGCGCCATCGAGTTCTACGAAGTGCTGTCGTCCTTCGACTTCATGTCGAGCACGCCGACGCTGTTCAACAGCGGCACGCTGCGCTCGCAGCTGTCGAGCTGCTACCTGACCACCGTGCCCGACGACCTCGACGGCATCTACGAGTCGATCAAGGAAAACGCGCTGCTCTCGAAGTTCGCGGGCGGCCTGGGCAACGACTGGACCCGCGTGCGCGCGCTCGGCAGCCACATCAAGGGCACGAACGGCGAATCGCAGGGCGTGGTGCCCTTCCTCAAGGTGGTGAACGACACCGCCGTGGCCGTGAACCAGGGCGGCAAGCGCAAGGGCGCCGTCTGCACGTACCTCGAGACCTGGCACCTCGACATCGAGGAGTTCCTGGAGCTGCGCAAGAACACCGGCGACGACCGCCGCCGCACGCACGACATGAACACCGCCAACTGGATCCCCGACCTGTTCATGCGCCGCGTGATGGAAAAGGGTTCGTGGACGCTGTTCTCGCCCTCGAA
>JAESGW010000862.1_pt1 | contig 11928 bp, 13 predicted proteins | sample 9269791 | NCBI WGS metagenome assembly JAESGW01 (sample SAMN16773120, study PRJNA677053) | algae metagenome | isolation source: Aphanocapsa lilacina HA4352-LM1 and co-occurring heterotrophs from near cave... | place: USA: Maniniholo cave, near Haena, Kauai, HI | collected 2009-07-28 | reverse complement strand
CCAGCTGGTCTGCGACCACACGGGGATGACGATCGCCGGCGCCGGCCACGACACCCTCGAGACCGCCGCCGACAGCGACGTACGACGCTGGCACGACCAGCTCGAGCGTACGTCCCGGGGCCGACTGCACGCCGCCGTGATGGGCCGTGGCGAGCGGGGTCGCCCCGGGGCCGGCGTCGTGGAGTGGGTCCTCTTCCACGACGGGTGGCGCTCGTTGACGCCGTTCACGCGCGACGGGTGGGCGATGGTGAGGATCGAGCGGATGGGCGCCGTCGACCTGCCCCGGGCGCTCGCTGTGCTGGCCGCGCAGGTGACGTCGTGAGCGGCGAGACCCTGCCACCGATCGAGACGGTGTCCGGGGGATCCCACGGGATCGAGGCCGGCTACGACCAGATGCTGGCGCTGGCGGGGCGCTGCGAGCGCCAGGCCGGCGACCTCGTGATGATGGCCGGTCTCGGCGCCCGGGTGATGGCCGACGGCGACCTGCTCGAGTCGGCTGTCCTCTCCCCGCTGACCTTCGCCGATGCAGAGGTGCAGGTCCTCGACGCCACGACGGGGACGGACGGCCTGACCGTGCGTGCGGTGGGGATCGAGGCGGACGCCCTCGCCGTCCGCGCGGTCGTCGCCGCGTTCGAGGCCGGCGACGCGCTCGCGCGGCACACGACGGAGATGGTCGACCACGCACTGGGCAGGGTCGCGGTCGTCGCGCTGCCCGGCCTGCTGGTGGCAGGCGGGGCCGGCTACGTGTGGTTCTCGACCCTGACCCCCGAGGAGCAGGCCACGCTCGCCACCCGGCTCGACGAGGGCCTCGGGCAGCTCCTGCACGACCACCCCGAGTTGGTCCAGCACCTCGTCAACGGTGGCGGCGGGATGGTCGGGTCGCTGGTACCGGGCGTGGGACTGCTCGACCCCGGCGACGGCCCGGTCGGCCGTCCGACCACCAACGACGCAGCCCGGCTCATGGCCCTGCTCCTGGGCGACGACACCGCATGCTCGGTCACCGAGCGCCCCGATGTCATCGGCGGGGCGGACCCCCGCCCACCCGACAGCCTCGAGCGGCTGGTGCTCCAGCTGTCGGCCACCAACGACCTCGACGAGTCGGACGCCGCCCTCAGCGGCGCGATCCAGGTCCAGCGGATCGGCCGGGAGCCCGACGAGCGCTACATCGTCTACGTGCCCGGGACCGACGACATGAACCCGATCCCGCAGCAGGGCGACCGGGTCCGGGACATGGAGACCAACTACCAGCTCCTCGGCGGGACGGACAGCGCCTACGGTCGCGGCATCCAGCAGGCGATGACCGGGGCCGGTCTCACCGGCAAGGACGTGATGCTCGTCGGGCACTCGCAGGGCGGGATGGTGTCGACGTCGCTCGCGGCCGACCCGGACTTCGCCCGGCAGTTCAACGTCCAGCACGTGGTGACGGCGGGATCGCCGACCGCCCAGGTGCCCCACCTGCCCGACACCACCCACGCGCTCCACCTGGAGAACCGCGGAGACGCCGTGCCGCTGCTCGACGGGGAGGACAACCCCGACCAGCCGCACCGCACGACGGTCCGCTTCGACGCAAGCGGCACCGGCCTCGCGGACAGCCACGGCCTCGACCACTACACGCGAGGCGCGGCCGCGGCCGATGCGGCCACCGACGGGTCGATCCGCGACCACGTCGCCCGGATGCGCGCGGACGGCTTCCTCGGGGACGGCCCCTCGGGGCCGGTGCAGACCTGGGTCATCACCAGGTGACGCAGGCGGAGGGCCACGTCACGGTCGACCCCGGCACCTCCGCCGACGACGCGACTATGCTCGCTGCGTGGCGGAGTACCAGGTGACCCGGTGGCGCGACCTCCCGTCCATGGTCGCGGCCCGCGACGGGGACGAGTCCGTGAAGGTCCAGCTCCCGGGGCGGTTCCAGGAGGCGATCGACGAGGCCGCGATGCGGCTCGGCGACACCGGCGCCACCGACTACCTCGAGGGCTGGGACCGATCTCCCTGGACCGAGGCCGACGGCAGCCCGGCCGAGGTGCTGGAGCGCGTGGCCGCACAGCTCGACGCGGACTGGCCGGCCGAGCGGATCGCCGACCACCTCGACGGACTGATCGGCTGAGGCCGTCGGGCCCCGTTGCTGTCGCCATTCGGTTCTCCGGTGTCCGCACCCTCCTCTAGGCTCGGACCCCGTGACGCACTCCATGATCTCGGCGCGGGGACTGCGCAAGTCGTTCGGTGACTTCGAGGCCGTCAAGGGCATCGACGTCGAGGTGCGTCGGGGCGAGGCCTTCGGCTTCCTCGGGCCCAACGGCGCCGGCAAGTCGAGCACCATGCGGATGATCGCGTCGGTGAGCCCCGTGACCTCGGGCGAGCTGCGGATCCTGGGCCTCGACCCGGCCACCGACGGCCCGGCGATCCGCGGCCGGCTCGGCGTCTGCCCGCAGGAGGACACCCTCGACAACGAGCTCAACGTCTTCGACAACCTCTACATCTACGGTCGCTACTTCGGCATCGACCGCGCCACCTGTCGTGAGCGGGCCAGGGAGCTGCTCGAGTTCGCCCAGATCACGGAGAAGGCCAAGTCCAAGGTCGAGGACCTCTCCGGCGGCATGAAGCGCCGGCTGACCATCGCCCGCAGCCTGATCAACAACCCCGACCTGCTGCTGCTCGACGAGCCGACCACCGGCCTCGACCCGCAGGCCCGCCACGTGCTGTGGGACCAGCTCTTCCGCCTCAAGCAGGCCGGCGTGACCCTCGTCATCACCACCCACTACATGGACGAGGCCGAGCAGCTCTGCGACCGGCTCGTCGTGATGGACAAGGGACTCATCGCCGCCGAGGGGTCCCCCCGCGAGCTCATCGCCGCCCACTCCACCCGTGAGGTCGCCGAGCTGCGCTTCGGCGTCGGCGAGCACGAGGCCCTCGCCGCCAAGGTCGAGGACCTCGGCGAGCGGGTCGAGGTGCTGCCCGACCGCCTCCTCGTCTACAGCGACCACGGAGAGGACGTCGTCACCGCGGTGCTCGACCGCGGTCTGCAGCCCCTGGCGACCCTCGTCCGCCGCTCCACCCTCGAGGACGTGTTCCTGCGCCTCACCGGCCGGACGCTGGCCGACTGATGGGGTCCGGGGTGACGTCCGACGCGACGCCCGCGAGCGCGACTCGCGACGGCGGAGCGACAGGGGCGCTGTCGGCGTGGGAGGGCATGGCCCGCCAGTACGACTACTGGCTCACCGTCCTCAAGCGCACGTGGCGCGGGGGAGTGGTCAGCAGCTTCCTCACCCCGCTGCTCTACGTCGTCGCGATGGGGGTCCTGCTCGGGGGCTTCATCGAGGGCGACCCCGACAAGCTCGAGGGCGCGACCTCCTACCTCGCGTTCGTGGTGCCGGGGCTGGTGGCCTCGCACGCGATGACGATCGCGGTCAGCGAGTCGACCTACCCGGTCATGGGCGCCATCAAGTGGCACAAGACCTTCTACGCCCAGCTCGCCACGCCCCTGGCGGTGCGCGACCTCGTCAACGCGTTCATCGGGTTCGTGATGTTCCGCGTCGCGTCCGCGTGCGCCGTGTTCATGCTCGTCCTGGCTCCGTTCGGCGTGTTCACGACCTGGTGGGGACCGATCCTGGCCTGGCTCTCGCAGGTGCTCGTCGGCTTCGCGTTCGCCACCCTCGTCTTCGCCTACAGCGCTCGCCTCAGGTCCGAGGAGGGCTTCGGAGTGCTGTTCCGCCTCGGCGTCATCCCACTGACGCTGTTCTCGGGGGCGTTCTTCCCCATCGGCAACCTCGGCCCGGTGCTGGAGTGGGTCGCGCGCCTCACCCCGCTGTGGCACGGCGTCTCCCTGTCGCGCATGTTCTGCGTCGGGCAGGTCGACTGGTCGCTGGTGCTGCTGCACGTCGTGGTGCTGGTGACCCTCACCGTCGTCGGCTGGTTCCTCGCCGTACGCAACCTCGACCGTCGGCTGGAGGTCTGAGATGGCACTGCTGCAGGACATCCCGGCCCCGCTCACCCCGGCCGCCGCGACCCGGGTGCTGGTGCTGCGCAACTACGTCGTCTACAAGGACGCCTGGAAGCTCTTCATCACCGGATTCCTCGAGCCGGTCTTCTACCTCTTCTCGATCGGCATCGGCGTCGGCCAGCTCATCGACACCTTCGAGTTCCACGGCGAGGCGATCCCCTACGCCGAGTTCGTCGCGCCCGCCATGCTGGCCACCTCCGCCTTCAACGGCGCGCTCCTCGACTCCACCTACAACGTGTTCTTCAAGCTCAAGTACGAGAAGCTCTACGACCAGATGCTCGCCACGCCCCTCTCGACGAGCGACATCGCGCGCGGCGAGATCGCGTGGGGCCTGATGCGGGGCTCGGTCTACTCCGCCGCGTTCCTCGTGGTGATGGCGGTGATGGGCCTGACGACCTCGTGGTGGGCGCTGCTCGCCCTGCCGGCCACCATCCTCATCGCCTTCGCCTTCTCCGCCGTCTGCATGGCGGTGACGACCTGGATGAAGTCCTGGCAGGACTTCGACAAGATCACCCTCGTCCAGATGCCGCTGTTCCTGTTCTCGGCGACGTTCTTCCCGGTGGAGGCCTTCGGCGACGGCGTGCTGCGGTGGGTCGTCGAGGCGACCCCGCTCTTCCGCGGTGTCGTGCTGTGCCGCGAGCTCACCACCGGTGTCGTGACCTGGGAGTCGGCCGTGTCGGTGGTCTACCTCGTCGTGATGGGCGTCATCGGCCTGCTCGTCGTACGCCGTCGCCTGGACGAGCTGCTCCTGACCTGACGCGAACGGGGCCGTCCGGCGGTCAGGTGGCGACGGACCGTCTGCGGGCTCGGTAGGCCCGCGTCTTGACCTTGTTGCCGCAGCCGTACTCGCACCACGAGCGGGAGCGGTTCCGGGACTGGTCGTAGTAGGCCCACTCGCACTCGTCCCACGCGCAGATCTTGAGCCGGCCCCACAGCCCGGTGCTCGCCGCCTCGTGGGCGGCGACCCCGATGCGGGCCAGCGCGGCGCCGACGCCGGTGCCGCTGGGCCGCAGGACCGCACCCGCCTCGTTCCAGTCGAGCCGCACCTCCAGCGCCCCGAGCGTCCTGGCGAGCCCGGGCACGGGGTGCTCGCCACCGCCCTCGTGGTGGAGCTCCAGCGCCAGACGAAGCCCGCCGCGCAGCCGATGGGCGAGCGCGAGGTGCTCGGTCGTGGCGCGGCTGCGCCGCTCGAGCAGCCCTGTGCGCAGCAGGTGATCCGCCAGACCAGTGGCCGTGGCGAGCGCATCGATGCCGGTCTCGTGGTCGGCGGTGTTGACGAAGTCGCGCACGAGCGCGACCGGGCGCGGTGCGTCCGGACGGGACAGGTCGGACATCGGTCTCCCCTCGCAGGTCGCCCTCTGTGGGCGACACCAACATCACCAGTTTGGTCGTATCCAACGCCAACGACACGAGCGTACCGTTTTCGGTGGTGTCTTTACCGGGCTTCGCCGGTAGTGCTCGGAGGGGGGTGGGCACCGTGGAGACGACCGCGACGACAGCGACGGCGGCCGTCGGCACGTCCACGCCCCAGCGACCGGCTCCGGTCACCACGCGAGCGGGTCGTGTCTCCGCCTGGGGCCTGTCGCTGCTCGCCACGGGGGCGTCGACGTACGCGCTCGAAGGCATCGCCACCGCCGCCGGACTCCTGCTGGCCGCGTCCGGCGTCCTGGACGGGATGGCTCACGGGCTACTCGTCGCTGCGCTGGCGCTCAGCTACGTCGTGTGGGCGGTGGCGCTGAGGACGAACCTCCGGGAGAACCACACGCTCCTGATCCGGACCGGGATGAGCACCAACGTGCTGTCGAAGGTCGCCCACGACGTCGCAGCGGCTCGTTCGTCCCGGCCGCAGGTGCTCCGGCTCGCCTCCTCGGCCGGCTACGTCGCGTCCGAGGTCGTCAAGGAGGTGCCCTACTACGCGGGCGCCTTCGGCGCGACCGTCCTCACCGACTCCGTCTCGTCGGCCCACGCGCTCGTCTTCCTCATCGGGACCAACCTCGGTGCGGGTGCCTACGAGCACGGGCTGGCCCGGCTGACGCGTCTCCTGCTGGCCAGGACTCCGACACGCACGTAGGTTGCGAGCATGGACTCAGGGACGGACTCCTACGCCCGGGGCGAGACCACTCCGGCACTGCTGGAGGAGACGATCGGCGCCAACCTCGCGCGCACCGTGTCGTCGTACGCCGACCGCGAGGCGTTGGTCGAGTGTGCCACCGGCCGTCGCTGGACCTGGGCCGAGCTCGACGCCGACGTCGATGCGGTCGCGCGCGGGCTGATGGGCGCCGGCATCCAGAAGGGTGACCGGGTCGGCGTCTGGGGCCCCAACAGCGCCGAGTGGACACTGGTGCAGCTCGCCACCGCGAAGGTCGGAGCGATCCTCGTCAACGTCAACCCGGCCTACCGCACCCACGAGTTCTCCTACGTGGTCAACCAGTCCGGGATGCGGCTGCTCGTCGCGGCGACGTCGTTCAGGACCAGCGACTACCGCGCGATGGTGGCGGAGACCGCCGCCGACACCCCGACCCTGGAGCGTGTCGTCCTCCTCGACGACGCGGCGAGCTGGGGCGGGCTGCTGGCCGACGGCGACGGCGTCTCCGCGACCGACCTCGCGGAGCGCTCGGCCACGCTGGAGCCCGGCGACCCGATCAACATCCAGTACACCTCGGGCACCACCGGCTTCCCCAAGGGCGCGACCCTCAGCCACCGCAACATCCTCAACAACGGCTACCTCGTCGGCGAGGCCTGCCGCTACACCGAGGAGGACCGGGTCTGCATCCCGGTGCCCTTCTACCACTGCTTCGGGATGGTGATGGGCAACCTCGCCTGCACCTCCCACGGCGCCGCGATGGTCATCCCCGCGCCCGGGTTCGATCCCGCCCTCACCCTGCGGGCGGTCTCCGACGAGCGGTGCACCTCGCTCTACGGCGTGCCCACGATGTTCATCGCTGAGTGGGCGCTGCCCGACCTGGCGTCGTACGACCTGGGCAGCGTGCGCACCGGGATCATGGCGGGCTCGCCGTGCCCCGAGGAGATGATGAAGAAGCTCATCGACGCCGGCATCGACGAGATGACGATCGCCTACGGCATGACCGAGACGTCGCCGGTCTCGACGCAGACCCACACCGACGACTCGCTCGAGCGGAAGGTCGGCACCGTCGGCAGCGTCGCGCCGCACCTCGAGATCAAGATCATCGACCCGGTCAGCGGCGACACGCTGCCGCGCGGCGAGGCGGGGGAGTTCTGCACCCGCGGCTACTCGGTGATGCTCGGCTACTGGGACGACCCGGAGAGGACCGACGAGGCGATCGACGCCGACGGGTGGATGCACACCGGCGACCTCGGGGTGATGGACGCGGAGGGCTACGTCCGGATCACCGGCCGGATCAAGGACATGGTCATCCGCGGCGGCGAGAACATCTACCCGCGCGAGATCGAGGAGTTCCTCCACACCCACCCCGACATCGAGGACGTGCAGGTCGTGGGCGTCCCGGACGCGAGGTACGGCGAGGAGCTGTGCGCGTGGCTGCGGATGCGCCCGGGCACCGAGCCGCTCGACGCGGCGGGCGTGCGGGCGTACGCCGACGGCAGGCTGGCGCACTACAAGGTCCCGCGCTACGTGATGGTCGTCGAGGAGTTCCCGATGACGGTGACAGGCAAGGTCCGCAAGGTCGAGATGCGCGAGGTCTCGACGCGCGAGCTCGGCCTGGCCTGACACTCGGCCGGGCACGGTCCAGCACCAGCGCGTACCGCGCCAGGGGCAGGTCGGCGGGAAGTGCACGGCGGATGTCCGTTCCACGCATTGTCCCCGGCTCGGCGGCTGGTTGGATGACCGGCATGAGCACCGCTCCCGACGCGATCGTCCCGGACACCAAGGACTGGACCTGGGTCCTCGAGCGGTCCTGCACGGAGTGCGGCTTCGACGCGGCGGCGCAGGACGTGTCCGGACTGCCGCGGTTGGTGCACGACACCGCCATGACGTGGTCCGAGGTGCTCGCGCGCAGTGACGTGGCCGTACGGCCCGCGCCCGGCACCTGGTCGCCGCTGGAGTACGGCTGCCACGTCCGCGACGTGCACGTCCTGTTCGCACAGCGGCTCCGGTCGATGCTCGACGAGGACGAGCCGACCTTCGCCAGCTGGGACCAGGACGCGACCGCCGTCGCGAGCGACTACGGCAGCCAGGACGCCACCACCGTCGCGGTCGAGCTGGTCGAGGCCGCCGGCACCGTCGCCGGCATCTACGCGACCGTCACCGACGCCACCAGGGACCGCTCGGGCCTCCGGTCCAACGGCGACCGCTTCACCGTCGAGACCCTCGGCCGCTACCACCTCCACGACGTCGTCCACCACCTGCACGACGTGGGTGCGCGGTGAGCGACCCCACGGCCGGGGCCGAGACCATCCGGGCCTACGACCTCGACGCGGCGGCGTACGCCGAGGTGACGACGACGGTGCCCGCGCACGTGCGGAGCGCGGTGACGGACCTGGCGCGGCGGATCGGCACCGGCGCTCGCGTGCTCGAGGTCGGGTCGGGCGGGGGCCGCGACGCCCTGCTGATGGAGTCGCTCGGCCTGGACGTGCGCCGCACCGACGTCACCCCGGGGTTCGTCGCGCTGCTGCACGCGCAGGGTCACGCGTGCGACCTGCTCGACCCGCTCGTGGACGACCTTGCCGCGCCCGCCGGACCGTACGACGCCGTGTGGGCCAACGCGTCGCTGCTTCACGTGGCCCGGATGGACCTCGCGACGGTGCTGCGGCGCCTCGCTGCCGTCACGCGTCCGGGCGGACTGCTGCGCGCCACGCTCAAGGAGGGGGACGGCGAGGCGTGGTCGACCCACGGCGCGATCGCCCGCCCCCGTCACTTCACCTACTGGCGTGCTCCCGCGCTCGCGGCGGTCGTCTCTGCGTCCGGTTGGGTGGACGTCGAGGTCGCCGGCGGCGCGGTCGGCAGTCGGGGGGAGCCGTGGCTCGAGCTGTCGGCGGTCCGTGATGGGGTGACGGCATGAGGCACACGGAGTTCTGGGCGCGGCTCGACGACACCCTCGGCCGGGCCTACTCGCGCACGTGGGCCGAGCTGACGGTCGTGCGCGAGCTCGAGGGCCGCACGACGCAGGAGGCCCTCGACGCGGGTGTCCCGCCCAAGCAGGTCTGGGCTGCGGTGCGCCGCCACCTCGAGCTACCGGACAGCGAGCGGTGACGACCGGACTCGGTGGTCGCCTCGACCCTGGGGGCGACCTCGGGCTCGACCTGGTCGGGGTCCAACGCCGCACCGTCCGCACGCTCGTCGTCTCCCAGGCGGTGGGAGCCGTCGGCGTCACCATCGGCGTGGCCACCGCCTCGCTCCTGGCCCGCGACATCTCCGGCAGCGAGGCCATGGCCGGTCTCGCGCAGACCTGCCAGGTGCTCGGCACGGCCCTGGCGGCGTACGTCCTGGCGCGCGTCATGCGGCGCCGCGGGCGCCGTGTCGGGCTCGTCGCCGGCTACCTGGCCGGGGCGACGGGCGCTCTGCTCGCGGTCGTCGCCGGCGTCATCGACTCGATGGCGGTCCTGCTCACCGGAGCGGTGCTGCTGGGCGCGACGTCCGCGGTCAACAGCGGCTCGCGCTACGCCGCCACCGACCTCGCCGCCGAGGCGCACCGGGCCCGGGCCCTGTCGGTCGTCGTGTGGGCGACGACCGTGGGTGCGGTCGCCGGTCCCAACCTGGTCGGCGTGGGCGGCTCGGTGGCCGGCTCGCTCGGCATCCCCGAGCTGACCGGCGGCTTCGCGATCGGCGCTGTCGTGCTCGTCCTCGCCGCCGGCTGGGTCTGGCTGCGGCTGCGCCCCGACCCGCTGCTCCTCGCCCAGGAGGCCGCCGGGGTCGTCCCGGCCGCCGGTCCCGAGGAGCGTGGTCGCTCCTGGAGCCGCTTCGTCACGGTCGCGCGTGAGGTCCCGGCCGTTGCCGCGGCCGTCGTCGCGATGTCCTGCGCCCACGCCGCGATGGTCACGGTGATGATCATGACGCCGCTGCACATGGAGCACGGCGGGGCGCACCTCGAGGTCATCGGGTTCGTCATCTCCGTCCACGTGCTCGGCATGTTCGCGTTCTCCCCGCTCGTCGGGTGGGCGGCCGACCGCGTCGGACGCTCGCCGGTGCTGATGACCGGAGGAGTGGTCCTGCTCGTCTCGCTGGCCCTGTGCGGGCTCTCGCCGGAGGGATCCTCGTGGGAGATCCTCGCCGGTCTGTTCCTGCTCGGCCTCGGCTGGTCCTGTGCGACGGTCGCGGCCTCGACGGTGATCGCCGACCGCACGCCCATCGATGCCCGCACCGACGTGCAGGGCACCTCCGACATGGCGATGGCCCTCACCGCCGCGGGTGGCGGAGCGCTCGCCGGCGTCATCGTCGGCGGGCTGGGCTACCCCGCCCTCGCCGCGTTCGCCGCCGTGCTCGCCGGCGCGGTGCTGGTCGCGGGCTGGGTCACGGGTCGGCACGCCTGAGCCGTGGCCGGCGACACGGCCGGCCGGCGCGAGAACAGGCGCGAGAACAGGCGCGACACGCCGCGTCCGGACACTGCGTCGAACACCTGTTCGGGCTACTGTGCATCCACAGGTACGACGAGGGGCGAGGTTGTCCACAGCGTCAGACCGTCCTGATCAGGGACTGTCGGTGGCTCGCCCTAGCGTCGGAGAAGTACCTCACACACACGACGACAAGGACGGGACACAGCAATGGCTGGTGCAGACCGCGAGAAGGCCCTCGACGCCGCGCTCGCACAGGTGGAGAAGCAGTTCGGCAAGGGCTCGGTCATGCGACTGGGCGACGAGACGCGTGCCCCGCTCGAGGTGATCCCCACGGGGTCGATCGCCCTCGACGTGGCCCTCGGCCTGGGCGGTCTGCCGCGCGGTCGTGTCGTGGAGATCTACGGCCCGGAGTCCTCCGGAAAGACGACGGTCGCCCTGCACGCGGTGGCCAGCGCCCAGGCAGCCGGCGGCATCGTCGCCTTCATCGACGCCGAGCACGCGCTCGACCCCGACTACGCCAAGGCCCTCGGCGTCGACACCGACGCCCTCCTGGTCTCCCAGCCCGACTCCGGTGAGCAGGCGCTCGAGATCGCCGACATGCTGATCCGCTCCGGCGCCCTGTCGCTTATCGTCATCGACTCGGTCGCCGCGCTGGTGCCGCGGGCCGAGATCGAGGGCGAGATGGGCGACAGCCACGTCGGCCTCCAGGCCCGCCTGATGAGCCAGGCGCTGCGCAAGATGACCGGTGCCCTCAACAACTCCGGCACCACCGCGATCTTCATCAACCAGCTGCGCGAGAAGATCGGCGTCATGTTCGGCTCGCCCGAGACCACCACCGGTGGTCGCGCGCTGAAGTTCTACTCCTCGGTCCGCCTCGACGTGCGCCGCATCGAGACGCTCAAGGACGGCACCGACATGGTCGGCAACCGCACCCGCGTCAAGGTCGTCAAGAACAAGGTGGCCCCGCCGTTCAAGCAGGCCGAGTTCGACATCATGTACGGCAAGGGCATCAGCCGCGAGGGCGGCCTGATCGACGTGGGCGTCGAGGCGGGCATCATCCGCAAGGCCGGCGCCTGGTACACCTACGAGGGCGACCAGCTCGGTCAGGGCAAGGAGAACTCGCGCAACTTCCTCAAGGACAACCCCGACCTCGCCAACGAGATCGAGAAGCTCATCCTCGAGAAGCTGGGCGTCATTCCTGCCGTCGACAAGCCGTCCGACGACCTGAGCGACGAGCCCATCGGGGTCAATGACTTCTGACCGCGCAGGCGGTCACGAGGAACGAGTGGCCGGCGTCGCGCGGGCAGGTTGAGCAAGCGTCCGACCGAGCTTGCGAGGTCGGATCCGCGCGTCGAAACCCGATGCTCCAAGGAGTTGTCGAGATCCGATGACCAGCGAAGAACGTCGCCCACCGCCCTCCTGGGCCGGTGACGTCAGCC
>JAESGW010000861.1_pt1 | contig 11934 bp, 16 predicted proteins | sample 9269791 | NCBI WGS metagenome assembly JAESGW01 (sample SAMN16773120, study PRJNA677053) | algae metagenome | isolation source: Aphanocapsa lilacina HA4352-LM1 and co-occurring heterotrophs from near cave... | place: USA: Maniniholo cave, near Haena, Kauai, HI | collected 2009-07-28 | reverse complement strand
AGCAGGTGCAAAGGGCAATGGACATGATCAATGACCGCCCGCGAAAAGTGCTTGGTTATCGGACACCACGGGAGGTATTCTTAGCTCAGTCAGGTGCTGTTGCACTTCAAACTTGAATGGGCCATTCCCGAGCAATCGTACTGCAGTGGCGTCCAAGCAATTGGGCGATGGCGCTTAAAGATAAGCAATCTTCGTACCGCAGAATATAGATCCGATGACGCTCTGGTAGGGTAAGCTGGCTGAAGCTCATAGGGGTTCCTGTTTGTTGTGGTAAACGTCAGGATACCTCTATGAGTCCCTCAGCGGAAGGCTCTCAAGCGTTGCACTTCATTTTTGAATCGGCGCCGGCTTTGCCCTCAATGTCGAGGTGGTCACCCGCGACCGGGTTGCGCTTGCGGTCCGCGAGGCCACCGACATCCGCGACACCTCCCGGTTGGGCCTGACCTTCGAGGTGCAGGTGCAGTTGCCCCCGCCCGCTCTGCCCTAACGTTGTGCTCCGGCTACGCCGCCGAGTCGGGGCACCGCACGGGCAGGCGCAGGATCACCGCCGTTCCCCGGCCCGGGGCGCTGGCGATTTCGAGGCCGACCCCCTGCAGGCGGCACAGGCGCTCGGCGATGGCGAGCCCCAGGCCGAACCCGCCTCCCGAGCGGGCCGGATCCGCCCGCCAGAAGCGTTCGGTCGCCCGTTTGAGCACCTGCGCGTCCATGCCGGGTCCGGTGTCTTCGACGGTGATCTGCACCGCCCCGCCGCCGGTGTCGCGCGCCGAGAGGATCACCGAACCGCCTTCAGGGGTGTACTTGACGGCATTGTCGAGCAGGTTGGCGAGCACCTGGGCGCTCAGATGCGCGTCCAACCGGGCGGCCGGCAGGTGCCCGGACCAGCGCCCATCCAGGAAGACGCCCCGGGCGATGGCCTGCGGCTCGATCCGCTCGAGCGCTTCGCCGAGCAGTGCGGCGATCGGCACCTCCCGCAAGCTGACTTCGAGTTGGCTGCTGTCGGAGCGGGCCAACAGCATCAATTGATCCACCAGTTGCCCGAGGTAAATCGCTTCGCGCCGCATTTTCTCCAGGTAGCCGCCCACCTGTTCACCGTTGACGACCCCGTCGAGCACCGCCTCTAAGCTGAGGCGCATTGCCGTCAACGGCGTGCGCAGATCGTGGGAAATGTTGGCCAGCAACTCCCGGCGGGAAGCTTCCTGGGCTTTGAGGCTCGCGATCGTCTCCTCCAGCCGTCCGGCCATCGCGTCGAGCGTCAAGCCCAAGCGGGCGATTTCATCGTCCCCGTCCAGGCCGCAGCGGGCCTGGTAGTCCCCCGCTTCCAGCCGTCTGGCCTGCCGGGTCAACCGCTGCACAGGACCCGCGATCGTGCGGGCGAGGCCCAAACCGGCCAGTACCGCCAGCACCATCGCCCCGCCCACGCACAGCATCGCAAGACCGGTCACCTGCTGGGCAAAACGGCGGGGCCGCAGCAGGGGCATCGCCACGTAGACCGCCGCGCCGATCGCGCCGCTGGTGCGCACGGGTGCGGTGCTGTAGAGCCACCAGGGATACTTGGGCTCCCCCTCGACCCAGAGGCGGCCCCGCTGGCCCTGGCCTGTGAGGGTCCTGCGGACGATGCCGCGGGGGACCACCACCTGGTGCACCCCGGCGAGCCCCTGGGCGCTCGCCACCGTGTTCTCCCGCGCGTCGAAGACGAGCACCTGCAGTTGATTTTGACGGGCGCTCAGGCGAGTCGCCGCCCGCCAATCGGAGGGCGCCAACTCCGCGAGCCCGCGAGCCTGGCGATCGAGGCGCGCCTGGGCGTCTTGAACAAAAAAATTGTTGAGGGCGTCGCCGAGCACCAGGCCGATGCCCCACAGGCAGGCGGCCGTCAGGCCCACGAAGGCGAGGGTCAGGCGGCCCCAGAGCGTGCCGGGCACCAGGGCCCTCGGGTGGAGGCTCACCGCGGCGGTCCCGCGAATTTGTAACCCACACCCCAGACGGTGAGCACATAGACCGGGCGGGTGGGATCCGGCTCGAGCTTCTCGCGGAGCTTGCGCACGTGCACGTCGATCGTCCGGTGACCGCCTTCGAAGTCGTAGCCCCAGACCCACTCGAGCAGTTCGTCGCGCGAGTACACCCGGCCGGGGTGATCGGCCAACTGGGCGAGCAGGTCGAATTCCCGGGCCCGCAGGTCGATCGGGCGGCCGTGCAGCTGCACCTGGCGGGTGTTGCGATCGACCAGCAGGCCGTTTTGGGGGCTGCAGTCGCGGTAACCGCTGGCGTAGGCGCGGCGCAGCAGGGCCTGCACCCGGGCCACCAGTTCCTTTGCAGAGAAAGGTTTGTCCAGGTAGTCGTCTGCCCCGCTCGCCAGAGCGCGCACGCGGTGGTCCTCCTCGGTGCGCGCCGTGAGCATCAATACAGGCGCGAAGTACTCCCCTTTGCGCCAGCGCTCGCACAGCGCCAGACCGTCTACCCCCGGCAGCATCCAGTCGAGCACCACCAGATCCGGGCGGTGGCGCAGGGCGAGCCGGTCGGCCTCCCAACCGTCGGCGGCGCAATGGCAACGGTGCCCTGCGTGTTCGAGGTAGCGGCGCACGGTCTCAAGAATGAGCGGATCGTCTTCGACGACGAGGATGGCGGTGTTCGGCATGGTTGCACCTGGAGACGGCGGCACAGGCGGAGAGGCTCTGCCTTGAAAGCCAGGCTATCGGAAGAATGTTAGCCATCTGTTAAACACGGGAAAGCGCCCAGCCGCGGCAGGTGCCGACAGACTGCGCGCTTGCGCAAATCGATGGGAAACGCGGGATCTAACCGGCGCCGAGACCGGCGTAGGAGCCGTAAAAGAACAGCCCCAGAATTGCAATCACGCCCAGACCAGCCATCACACCCACCATCCACAGGGGAATTCTTTGCGGCATCGTCGCGCTCCGGTTAATTGATGAAGTAGTTGGAGAACAGCAAGATGATCACGAGCACCAGCACCAGGCCCATGTACAGGGAAGTGCGGTTCAGCTCGACACCAGGATTTTTCGGATCTTTGGACACGAGATTTTCTCCGTCTTAGCGCTGAATAAACTGCATCGCGGCCAGAGCGCCCAGGAAGAAGATCGTGGGCACGGCCAGGGCGTGGACCGCCAGCCAGCGGACGGTAAAGACCGGGTAGGAAACGGGCTGAGTCGGGCCACCGGGGGTAGGACGGTTTGAAGAAGTGGTCATGACAGTGCTTCCTGCAAAATTATTTGTTCTTGGTGCCTTCGTCCAGCTGCTGCTTTGCCTCGAAGCGCTGGTTCACCAGCGGCTTTTTGGTGCCGTCGGAGTTGTAGTATTCGTCGGGGCGGGGAGTGCCGAACACGTCGTAGGCGAGTCCCGTGTAGACGAATAGAAAACCGCTCGCAAACAAAATGGTCAGAGCGGGAATGTGGATGATCCAGTAGCGCGTACTGGTGATGATATCGGTAAATGGGCGCTCGCCAGTGCTGCGGCTCGACATAAGATAAGGCCTCCCAGGACTCTTGACTGCAATTTTACACAATGATACAGAACATTACACGGGACAACAAGAATTTAATCTGCGGCCCCTCGGTATTTGAGCAACACACCATTCTGGCCCAACACAAAGCCCTTGTTGCCGATAAATTCGACGTTGAGCAGGCTGCCTTTGATGCCGGGAACCTCCTCGGCCTTCCAATTCTGGCCGTCGTCGGCGCTGACGATGAGCGTGCCGCCGCCACCCGCCGCCCAGATTTTTTTGTCGTCGGGGGTGTAGTCGGCATCCAGCAGACCGAGGCCATTGAGGATCACCGAGCGGCCCGGCGTCCAGGTTTCGCCATGGTTGGCGGTAAATTGCATCTCGCCGCCCTGGTTGATCATCCAGCCGGCTTTGCCGCCGCTGAAGCCCATCGCCTGGATGCGCCGGGAACTGGTGCGTTCGTAATTGGTCCACTGCGGATCGCCGGGCTTCCATTGCAAATAGGAGCCGCCCCGAGTGGAGACCACCCAGTAGGAACCGTCGGCGACACGCTCGGCGCTGCGGATGCCGCCCGCTGAGGCCGGGGTAACCACCTGCCAGTTCTTACCGCCGTTGACGGTCTTGATCACCAGGCCCGAATTGAGCACGACTTCGGCGGTCTCGCGACCAAGGGCATAGACCTTGATGGGGCTGCCCGGCAGGCGCCGATCGAGGGTGATCGACGTCCAGCTCTCGCCGCCGTTGACGGTGCGCAATAGCCGCTTCGGTTCGCCGCCTATCCAGCCGTTTTTGCCGTCGAAGCTCACCGACAAAAAGCGCGAGTCCGAATCGAGTTTGACGGGGATGGCAGTCCAGCTCTCGCCGCCGTCGGCGGTGCGCAGCAGCGTCGAGCGGCTGCCTACCGCCCAGCCGTTTTCATCGTCGACAAAAGCGATATCGAGCAAATCGGCCTTATCGGAGAGACCCGTCGGGATCACTTTCCATTCATCGCGATCGAGGGGAGGCGCCCCGCAGCCGGCGAGCGCCAGCAGCAGCAACCCCAGTTCCAGCCCGCTCCATTTGCGCATGTCAGTTGCCCAAAAAATAGATGCTCATGAAAAACAGAAAACCCAAGAACAAAGCGCCAAAGATCAAGACGTTCTTGGTCTGGGCATTGAGGACATTAACGCCCCAGCCGTAGCCGGCGTTCTCCTCGAATCCGGCCACCGTTCCTACCTTCGGGCCGATGCTCTTGAAGCGGCTGGTAGCCGAGGAGCAAATCGGACAGCGCCAGTCGGCGGGGAGTTCCTCGAAGGGTGTGCCCGCCGGTACCGTGGCGTCACCCTTGGTCGGCTCGTAGATGTAGCCGCAGGTGCGGCACTCGTAGCGGTCGAGTTGCGTTGGGTCGGTAATCCGGGTCGTCATGGCGGTTGACAGCAAAGCGACGGGCCAAATATGAAGAAAAACTTAATTTCTCTTCACTATCGAGGATACCCCCTCCCTCCGCTTTGTGCCACGATTTGACGCTCCTTATCGCTGTATTTAGGATGGAAACGATTCTTCAGCAGATCTTCATGGTTCAGCAAATTTCTCCCTGGCTTTCGCGCATCGAAGAGGTAGACCGCAAGCTGTCCGGTCGCCATATCGATCTCGACGCGGCCGGGTATTTTTTGATCGCTGTCGATCGTCAGGAGGGTCTGCTTGTCGCCCGGCACTTTGGCCTCACCGTCGACGATCGTGGTCTGGCAGTCGACCCCCAGACCGGTAAGCCGCTTCCGGCGCGCGGCCCGGTGAGCACGCCGCTGCTGTCCACTTACACGGCGCGCACGGCCAAGGAGATGTGTGTCAAGCTGTTCGAATCGGACGCCCCGCCGCCGGTGGGCATGCTCAACCACGCCGCCTACCTGGGCCGCGAATTGCAGCGCGCCGAGTCCGCCCTCGTCCACGGTACCGAGTACGTGCAGGACTGAAGACCGATGCGCTGCCCCCGCTGCGGCACCTTGCTGAGCGAGAAGGAGCTGCATTGTCCCGAATGCCAGCTGGGTTTTTTGGCGGGCGACCGTCCGGGTATCCGCATCGCGGTGGCCCCCAAAGGCGAAGTGCTCTGCGGGCACTGCACCTACCGGGAGGATTGTAATCTGCCCGATTTTCCGGAGGCGCGGCGCTGCACGCTGTACCGCGACGAGCGCGCCCCGGCCGAGCCGCCGCCAATCTACCAGACGCCCGTGAGCAAGCGTTTCTGGAGCGTGCCGCTGCTGTTTGCGCTGTTGCTGTTGATGAGCTGGCTTCTCACCCTCAAGCCGTAGAATCCTACAGGTCGGCGTGGCGCCAGGTGGTCGGCTTGTCCTTGTGGTCGATAAGCACGATGCCTTGGTCCAATAGTTGCTTGCGGATGCGGTCGGCCTCCATCCAGTTGCGCTCCGCGCGGGCCTGGCGGCGCAGGGCAATCTGCGCTTCGATCTCCGCCTCAGGAAGGGCCGATGGGCGCACCTCGGGCTCACCGGCCTTCAGGCCCAGAATGTCGCAGAGGAATGCGAATGTGCACCACTCCCGGGCAAAACGGACCGGGTCCGCGAGGGGCGTGCCGTGGATGGCGGCGTGGTAGCGGCCGGCCAGTTGCTTACCCAGGGCGATCAGCTCGGCGAGGGCGGCGGCGGTATTAAAATCGTCGTCCATTGCCTCGTTGAAGCGCCGCACCCAGGGATCGAACAGGATGTCGCCGGCGACGGATTGACCTTGCTGAGCGAGCCAGGGAGCCAATCGGAGCACTTCTTCCATTTCGCGCCAGTTTTGCTCTGAACCCTTGAGAGCTTCGAGCGAGAAGGCGATCGGGTTGCGGTAGGAGGTCTTGAGCAAAAATAGCCGCAGGGCCATCGGTGGGAAGTCCTCGAACAGATCCCGCAGCGTCTTGAAGTTGCCCAGGGACTTGGACATCTTCTCTTCGGTACCGGCCTGGTTGACGACGTTGAGAAAAGCGTTGTGCATCCAGTAGCGCGCGAGCGGCTTGCCCGTCACGGCCTCCGACTGGGCGATTTCGTTTTCGTGGTGGGGAAATTGCAGATCCTCACCCCCGGCGTGGATATCGATGGTTTCTCCCAAACTTTTTTTCACCATCGCCGAGCACTCGATGTGCCAGCCCGGCCGACCGGCTCCCCAGGGCGACTCCCAGGCGGACTCCCCCGGTTTAGCCCCCTTCCAAAGAGCAAAGTCGAACGGGTCTTGCTTGCGCGCCAGTTCTTCGTCTTGAAGCCGCTCGCTCGCCCCCGCCTCCAGTTCGGCCAGGTGCTTGCCCGAGAGCTTGCCGTACTCGGCAAAGCGCCGAACGCTGTAGTAGACATCCCCCGCCGCCGAATAGGCGTACCCGATCGAGGTGAGCTGATCAATCAATGCGGCAATCTCGGGCATCGTCTGGGTGGCGCGCGGATAGCTGTCCGCCCGCAGGACGTTGAGCCTGTCCATGTCCTCGAAGTAGGCGGCGATGTACTTCTCGGCAACTGCCTCCATCGTGGCGCCTTCCTGCTGGGCGCGGCGCAGGATCTTGTCGTCGACATCCGTAAAATTCTGAACATACATGACCGCGTACCCGCGCGATAGCAGGTAGCGGCGGACGGTGTCCCAAACGACGTAGGTGCGCCCGTGGCCCAGGTGGCAGTAATCGTAGACGGTCACACCGCAGACGTACATTTTGACTTTGCCCGCTTCGAGGGGGACGAACGGTTCTTTGCGGCGCGTGAGCGTGTTGTAGATCTGCAAGGCCATAGGCCACCCCGGGCGTGCTGTTTCTATCCTATGGGAGTGCCGGAACTTCCACCGCTTCGCTGCGGCCGAGGGCGGCGGAGCGCTCGCAGGCGGCTGCAGTCGCCAGGAGGTGCAGACTCCTTTCGGGTGTGGTGTACAGTTCGCCCTTGCCCTGCAGAACATCGAGCACCAGGTGCGTGTCGCGCTCGAAGAGCCCTTTGCGGCTGCCAGGTTCCAGGACGCGGGTATCCTGGCCGTCGAGCACCGTGAGCTTCTCGCCGTCGTGGACGAGCGCCCTGCGGCTGCCCGCCAGCTCGAGGCGGGTCTCGGACTGGTAGCAACCCGCGCCTTTGGCGTAGGTGATTTGTCCAACCGCTCCGCACTCAAATTGCAGTTGCGCCACGCACGAACAGCCCCGGTAGTAGCCGTCGGGGGTCAAATCGAAGTAGCGGTTCTGGCAGAAGACCGAGGCGACCGGTCCCACCAGATCCACCAGGCGACTGAGGCGCGCGAGCGCCCCCACCAGCGGAAAGCCAAATAGATCCACCGAAAACGTCCAGCGCCCCGGCTCAGGTAGGCGGGCGACCACGCTGCTGTAGCGGGCCAAATGCACCGAGCCCACCTCCGCCATTTGAGCGGCCAGTGCTTGGTGGATGCCGCTCATCAACTCGATATGTTCAACATGCAGCAGCAGGCGGCACTCGCGCGCCAGGGCGACTAGCGCCGCCCCCTCAGCAGCATCCAGCGCCAGCGGATATTCGACGACGACATGGGCACCCCGCTCCAGGGCGCGGCGCACCCAGAGGCCGTGATCGCGGTTGACGGTGCAGACAAAGACCAGATGCGCCCCGGCCAGCAGTGCTTCGCCACCCGCCTCGATGCCGAATTGCGCCGCAAACTTTTCGCTTGCAGCCGGGCTGTGGCCAATAAAACCAATGAGCTTGACGCGCGGATCGCCTGCGAGGGTGATCGCCCGCTGGCGGGCCGCGTAGCCCGTGCCGACGATTACCGTGCGCCAGGGAGGCGTGAAGAAATGCAACATAGAGAGTGTTGGCCGATAGACTGGAGAGGAGCCCCTCTCCAGGATAGGAGTTTGTACTCAGGCATGGAGCGCCGGACTCCCTCCGTAGCGATACCTCCCGAACAGCGCCCGTTCAATGAGTATCAGCAGCTACGCAGTTCCTACTTTTTTCGCTGGGCGACCGTCGAGCCGCGGGTTTACCTGGGCACGATTCTGGCTGTCTGGGCGGTGGCGTGGCTTGTGAGCGGGCCGGTGGCCGCCTGGAGTTTTCCGCCGGGGCGCATGCCGTGGCAGTTTCTGGTGGGCGGCGCGGGCGGGGCGGCGATCATCCTGGGTCTGGTGCTGTTGCGGCTCTACCTGGGCTGGTCCTACGTGCATACGCGCTTGCTCTCGGCGAGCGTGCACTACGAAGAAACCGGCTGGTACGATGGCAGTTTCTGGACCAAGCCCGCCGAGGATCTGGCCAAGGATCGGCTGGTGGTCGAGTACCAGGTGTCGCCGGTCATGCGGCGGCTTCGCCGCACCCTGGCGGCCCTCGCCCTTTTCTATGCCGTCGAAGCTTTGCTCTGCTGGTTGATGTGACTAGCCGTGCAGGCTCTGGCGGCCATTTTTGACAATTTGCATCAGCTGGCCAAGATCGCCCTCGAGTTTGCCTAGAACACGCTCGGCGTATTGATCGGCGCCGCTTTGAACCGCCTGGGCCTGCTGCAGGGCGGTCTGCTGAATCTGGTCGGCTTCTTTTTGGGCGGCGGCTTTGAGTTCTTCGGCGCGCGAACGGGCCACCCGCAACAGTTCCGATTCTTCGACCACCCGCTCGGCGCGCTGTTCGGCCAAAGTCAAGATGCGCTCGGCCTCCTGTTGAGCCTGGGCGACGAGCGCTTCGCTTTGATCGACGACGCGCTCGGCTTCTTCGATCACCTTGGGCAGGTTCATGCGGATGCGATCGAGGATGTCGAGGATGGCATTCTCGTCGATCACGGTGCGGCCGGTAAAGGGAATGCGCGGCGAGGAAAGAATCATGTCCTCCAGGCGGTCGAGTTCCTTCTGGATGTTCATAGGGGCTCTCCGGCGAACCGCGTTCGCAGTTCTTTCTCGATATGCTCAGGCACCATGTGCGACACCGGACCGCCGGCCGCGGCGATGTTCTTGACCAGCGAACTGCTCAAGAAGCTGTGCTCGGTGGAAGTGCTCAAAAACAGCGTCTCGATTTCGGTCGCCAGGGTGCGGTTGGTCTGGGCCATTTGCAGTTCGGCCTCAAAATCGGAGACCGCCCGCAGCCCGCGCAGCAGTACCCGGGCGTCCAGGCGGCGGGCAACGGTGACCGTCAGTCCGTTGAACGCTTCGACTTCGACATTATCGAGATGGCGCACCGCCTTCTGGATCTGGCTGAGGCGCTCCTCGACGGTAAACAGCGGCACCTTGGCCGGGTTGCGCAGTACGGCGACAACCACCCGGTCAAACAAACGGGCGGCGCGCTCGATAATATCCAGATGGCCGTAGGTCAGGGGATCAAAGCTCCCCGGATACAGTGCGATCAAGTGGCTAGCCTGAAGTTGGTCTTATTTTAGCGACCGCGAGCGGGGTTTGAAACAAGCGGCCCTCGGCAATCTCAGTGTGCACCTGCCAGCCGGGATCCGGGGCCGGGTGGTCGCTGCGGTAGTGCCCCCCCCGCGACTCGGTGCGCAAGAGGGCGCATTTGAGCAACAGTTGCGCAGCAATCACCAGGTTGCGCACCTCCAGGGTGGCTCGCTCGGTGGTGGCATCGACGCCGCTCAGTTGCTGTTTCCACATTTGCAACTGCTCCAGTCCGCGCCTGAGGCCGTCTGCCTCCCGGATGATGCCGCAGGTGCGCCAGACCAGCCACGGCAGTTCGTTGCGGATGCGCTGAACCAGTTCAAAGTTGACCGGGCTCTGGGCGGCGGCGGGTGGAAAGTGAATGATGCCTGCGGCGGTACGGCTGATACCGCTGCTGCGCACGGCCTCGGCGATGCGGTGGGCAAAAACCAGGCATTCGAGCAGCGAATTGCTCGCGAGGCGATTGGCGCCGTGCACACCGGTGGAGGCGACTTCGCCGACGGCGAAAAGCCCCGGCAGGCTCGTGCGGCCATCGAGATCCGTGACGACGCCGCCCATCCAGTAGTGGGCGGCGGGGGCGACGGGGACCGGTTCGCCGAACACATCGACACCGAACTTGCGACAGACATGGGCGATGTTGGGAAAGCGCTGCTCAATCAGCGCTTCGCCGATGGGCCGCAGGTCGATAAGCACGTGGGTGGCGCCGCTCGACTGCATCTGATCGAAGATGGCCCGGGCGACCACATCGCGCGGAGCCAGTTCCCCGCGCGGATGGTAGCGGCCCATGAAGCTCTCCCCAGCCAGGTTGACCAGTTGTCCCCCTTCGCCGCGCACTGCTTCTGAAATTAAAAAGCGCGGCGCCCCTTCGATGGCAAGCGCCGTCGGATGAAACTGAACAAATTCGAGATCCCGCAGTGCTACCCCCGCCCGGGCCGCCATGGCGATCCCGTCGCCGGTGGCCACTGCGGGGTTGGTGGTGTAGGCGAACACCTGCCCGGCCCCGCCGGTGGCGAGCACCGTCACCGGCGCCATGTACCATTCGCGCACCCCGAGGGCGTCCACCAGCGCCCCGCGGCAGCGGCCGCCGTCGAGGGCCAGGTCGATGGCGAGCGCTTCCTCGATGACCCGGATGTTACTCAGTGCCTGCACCTCTTCGACCAGGGCGCGCACCAGTTCGCGTCCGGTGGCGTCGGCGGCGTGCAGGATGCGCTTGCGGGAGTGGGCGGCTTCGAGGGTGACCGCGAGCCGCCCCTGGTAACGATCGAACTCGACCCCCAGTGCGATCAGTTCGCAAATGCGCTCAGGGGCTTCCTCCACCAGTACCCGCACCGCTTCCGGCTCGCACAAGCCCGCCCCGGCTGCCAGGGTGTCGTCGTAGTGCAGCCGAAAGGAGTCATCGGGCTCTACTACCGCAGCGATGCCCCCCTGCGCCCATTGGCTCGAAGAGAGGGTCAAATTTTCTTTGGTGAGTAGGGCGATGCGCCACTCGCGCGGCAGCTTCAGGGCCGTATACAGTCCCGCCGCACCGCTACCGATCACGATCGCATCGTAAGCTTTCATAATCTGCCATTATCGGCGATCTGCACGGGCGTGGCCGCCTATGGCGTTCGGGCTCCCAGCGCACCTAACACATACCAGTAGTTGCGGCGGCAGCGAATTTATTGATATTCACTCACCGTCCGGGTATTTTGCCAATCTTCGAAAGAACGGGTGTGGACGAAGCGGCCGATTGCCAGGTATTCGCGTTCCGCCGGGGTGGACTCGCGCCCCAGGACGGCGTTGCGATGGGGATGGCAGCCGAAGCGGGCGATCACGTCGCGATGGGAGCGGGCCTGATCGGCCGAGAACTCCAGTAGCTCGCGATCCGCCCGCGGCTCCGCCTCGGTGAGTGCCTTTGCAAGCTCGGCGACCCTCTGGTGATCGGCTGGTCGTCGCCTTCGGGAAACCAGAAGCGAAGCACATCCTCGAATGTTTCGTTTGCCGACGTCAATGGCTGGTCAGGTTGTGTGTGCATGCGAACTACCTCTTTCGAAGACACTACGCCCCAGGGTAAGCGCATCTAAAAGGCGTTGAGAAATGTGCTGGGGTACCCTGGTACTGCATCGTGCCATCTCAACCCCTTTGTCCATGTCCGAAAAAGCCTTGCTGCCTCAGCCCGCTCGCTGCAAGT
>JAESGW010000860.1_pt1 | contig 11945 bp, 9 predicted proteins | sample 9269791 | NCBI WGS metagenome assembly JAESGW01 (sample SAMN16773120, study PRJNA677053) | algae metagenome | isolation source: Aphanocapsa lilacina HA4352-LM1 and co-occurring heterotrophs from near cave... | place: USA: Maniniholo cave, near Haena, Kauai, HI | collected 2009-07-28 | reverse complement strand
CTTTCCGAACGCGATCACCGGCGACATGGGCGGCACCTCGTTCGACGTCTCGCTGGTGGCCAACGGCGAGGCCGCGCTGGCCGCGCAGACCGCGATCGAGTTCGGCATGGTGATCCGCTCGCCGATGATCCAGATCGAGACCATCGGCGCGGGCGGCGGCTCCATCGCCTCGGTGGATGCGAGCGGCATGCTGCAGGTGGGCCCCGAGTCGGCCGGCAGCGTGCCGGGCCCGGCCTGCTACGGGCGCGGCAACATGCGCCCGACCGTGACCGACGCCAACGTGCTGCTGGGCCGCATCGCCGCGGACCGGCCGCTGGGCGGCGGCCTGCTCGCGGCGCTCGACGGCGAGAAGTCGCGCCAGGCCATCGAGGAACACGTCGCGCGCCCGCTGGGCCTGGACGTGCATGCGGCCGCCGAGGCCATCCTCACGGTCGCGAATGCACGCATGGCCGGCGCCATTCGGCTGGTGTCGATCGAGCGCGGTCACGACCCGCGCCGCTTCGCCTACATGCCCTTCGGCGGCGGCGGCGCGCTGCACGTGTGCGCGATGATGCGCGAGGTCGGCGTGGCCACCGGCATCGTGCCGCGCTATCCCGGCGTGACCTCGGCGCTGGGCTGCGTGATCGCCGACATGCGCCACGACGCGGTGCAGACCCTCAACAAGCCGCTGGCCGAACTCGACGTGGCGGAGGTCCAGCGCCGCATCGACGAGCTGGCCGCGAGCTGCCAGCAGCGCCTCGACTCCTCGGGCGTGCGCTTCGACGAGGTGCGCGAGGTGATCGCGCTCGACATGCTCTACGCGGGCCAGACGCACACGCTGCCCGTGGTGCTCGGCAGCGCGACGCTCACGGCCGCGGCCATCCGCACTGCCTTCGAGGCCAGCTACACGGCCGCCTTCGGCCGCGTGCTCGAGGGCATCGCGATCCGCGTGATGAACCTGCGCTATGCGCGCATCGGCGTGCGGCCCAAGTTCGACCTCAAGGTGCTCGCGCCCGAGGGGCAGGGCAGCACCGCGCCGCTGGGCACGCAGCGCGTGTTCCACGACGGCCGCTGGCACGAGGCGCAACGCTATGCGCGCCTGGAGCTGCCGGTGGCCGCGCGCATCGAGGGACCCGCGATCCTCGAGCAGGCCGACACCACCGTGTGGCTCGAACCCGGCTTCCATGCCGAGGTCGATGCGCACGGCAACCTTCTGGTGAGGCTGTCATGAGCGAAATCAGGCAACCGATCGCGGCACGCACCGCGCTGGTCATCATCGACCTGCAGAACGATTTCCTCGATGCCCGGGGCGCCTATGCGCGCGGCGGCGACACCAACCCGCCGGCGCTGCTGCTGCCGGCGCGCGTGGCCGCGGTGGCGCGCGCGCTCAAGGCCGCGGGCGGCATGGTGGTGGCGAGCCAGTTCACGCTGTGGCCCGATGCGGCGGGCGAGCCGATGGTGTCGCCGCACCTGAAGGCGCTGCGCCCGTACCTCGCCAAGGGCGACTTCGCGCCCGGCAGCTGGGGCCAGGCCAACGTCGACGCGCTGTCCGGCCTGGTCGACGTGAACGTGAGCAAGGTCGCGTACTCGGCCTTCTTCAACACCCAGCTCGACTGGGTGCTGCGGCGCGCGGGCATCGACACCGTGGCGGTCTGCGGCATCGTCACCAACGGCGGCGTCGCGAGCACGGTGCGCGATGCGCACATGCGCGACTACCGCACGCTGGTGCTGGCCGACGGCTGCGCGGCCTTCGGCGAGGAGCGCCACCAGACCTCGCTGGCCGACATGCGCAACGTGGCCGAGGTGACGGACTGCGCGGCCTTCGCCGCGTCGCTCGCATGAGTTCGAACCCGTCGCGACCGGTGCGCCGCGCGGCCTCGGTCGAGGCCGAGGTGCGTGTGCCGGTGGCGATCGTCGGCGGCGGCGCCTGCGGGCTCACGGCCGCGCTGATGCTGGCCGATGCGGGCGTGGACTGCGTGGTGCTCGAGCGCGATGCGCTGCCCAGCGGATCGACCGCGCTGTCCTCGGGCTTCATCCCCGCGCCCGGCACGCTCGCGCAGCGCGCGCACGGCGTGCTCGACGACAGCGCCGAGCGCTTCGCCGCCGACATCCAGGCCAAGGCCCATGGCCGCGCGGCGCCGGCGCTGGTCGCGGCCTATGCGGGGGCCATCGGCCCGGCGCTCGATGCGCTGCAGGCGCGGCACGGGCTGCGGTGGCTGCTGCTCGATGGCTTCCTTTATCCGGGCCATGGCGTGCACCGCATGCATGCGCTCGAGCAGAAGACCGGCGCCGCGCTGATGGCGGCGCTGCAGTCGGCCGCCGAGGCGGCGGGCATCCCGGTGCTGACGCAGGCGCTGGTCGACACGCTGGTGCTCGATGACGGCGACCGCGTGGTCGGCGTCGAGTACGCGCGCCCCGACGGCGGCCGCGAGACGCTGGGCTGCGATGCGCTGCTGCTGGCCTGCAACGGCTTCGGCGGCAATGCGCCGATGGTGCGCGCGCTGCTGCCCGAGATGGCCGAGGCCGCGTTCGGCGGCCACGTGGGCAACGACGGCAGCGCGATCCTCTGGGGCGAGGCGCTGGGCGCGCGGCTGCGCGACCTCGGCGGCTACCAGGGCCATGGCTCCTGGGTCACGCCGCAGGGCGCGCTGATGTCCTGGGCCGTGATGATGGAAGGCGGCGTGCAGCTCAACCGCGAGGGCCGGCGCTTCCATGACGAGACCCAGGGCTACTCCGAAGCCGCGGTGCATGTGCTCGCGCAGCCGGGCGGCATCGCCTGGAACGTGTTCGACGCGCCGCTGCTCGCGCTGGCGCGCGGCTTTCCCGATTTCCGCGAGGCCGAGGCGGCAGGCGCCGTGCGGCGCTGCGAATCGGTGGCCGCACTGGCAGACTGCATCGGCTGCGAGGCCGCGGTGCTGCAGGCCACGCTCGACGCGATGCGCACCGGCACGCCCACGCCCGATGGCCGCGTGTTCGCGCGCGGGCTCGACGCACCGTACTTCGCGGTCAAGGTCACGGGCGCGCTGTTCCACACCCAGGGCGGCCTCGACACCGCGCCCGACATGCGCGTGCTGCGCCACGACGGCACGCCTTTCGACAACCTGCTGGCCGCGGGCGGCGCGGCGGGTGGCGTGTCGGGCGACGCGGTCTGGGGCTATCTCTCCGGCAACGGCCTCTTGAGCGCCGTGGCCGGCGGCTACATCGCGGCGCGCACGCTCGCCGCACGCAATCCAACCAGGACGAACTCCGCATGACGAATCCCTCCTTCAAGACCCGGCTCGCGCGCAACGACATCGTGCTCGCGCCCGGCGTGTACGACGCGCTCAGCGCGCTGGTGGCCGAGCAGGCCGGCTTCGAGGCGCTGTACCTCTCGGGCGCCTCCATCGCCTACACGCGGCTCGGCCGCTCCGACGTCGGCCTCACCACCTTCACCGAGGTGGCCGACACGCTGGCGCGCATCACCGAGCGCGTGCGCGTGCCGGTGATCGTCGATGCCGACACCGGCTTCGGCAATGCGCTCAACACCCAGCGCACCGTGCGCGGCTTCGAGCGCGCGGGCGCGGCCATGGTGCAGATCGAGGACCAGACCTTTCCCAAGCGCTGCGGCCACCTCGACGGCAAGGCCGTGGTGTCCGAGCGCGAGATGGTCGGCAAGCTCAAGGCCGCGCTCGATGCGCGCAGCTCGAGCGAGACCCTGATCCTCGCGCGCACCGACGCGGTGGCGGTCGAGGGCATGGAGGCCGCGCTCGACCGCGCCGAGGCTTATCTCGCCTGCGGCGTGGACGCGCTCTTCATCGAGGCGCTGCGCTCGCCCGAGCAGATGGACGCGGCCTGCCGGCGCTTCGGCGACCGCGTGCCGCTGCTGGCGAACATGGTCGAAGGCGGCAAGACGCCGATCGAGGATGCCGACGCGCTGCAGCGGCACGGCTTTCGCATCGCAATCTTCCCGGGCGGCACGGCGCGCGCCGTGACGCACACGCTGCAGGGCTACTACGCGAGCCTGCACCGCCACCGCACCACGCAGCCGTGGCGGCCGCAGATGCTGGACTTCGATGCGCTCAACGCGGTGATCGGCACGCCCGAGCTGATGCTCGAAGGACAGAAGTACGAGTAGGTCTCAGCGCAGCGCGCGCACGAGTTCGTCGTAGACCAGCCGCACGCGCGCCGGCACCGGCGCGCGCTGCGAGCGGTAGACATGGATCGGCCAGGACTCGGGCGCTTCGGCCTCGAGCACCTCGACCAGCTCGCCCGATGCGATCAGCGGCTCGGCCAGCGGCCCCGCGAGCTGGCCGAAACCCAGGCCAGCGCGCACGGCGGTGCACTCGGCCTCCACGTCGTCGCTGATGAAGGCCGGCGCCGCCACCGGCATCTGCCGCCCCTTGCTGAAGAACCAGGACCAGGGCCGGCCCACGCTGCGGTCGAGCAGCGCGGTGAGCGGAAAGCCCGGCAGCGCCTCGATGTTCTCGGGGATACCGGTGCGCGCGATCAGCGCCGGCGCCGCCACCACGCGCAGCTGCATGCGCCCGACCGTGCGCGCGACGAAGCGCGCATCGCGGATCGGGCCGGCGCGCACGCCGATGTCGATCTGCTCGTCGACCACGTCGGCATGTTCCTCCGACAGCCGCAGGTCGAGCACCAGCCCCGGATGCGCCGCCAGCATCGGCGCCAGCGCCTCGGGAATCAGCCGCCGGCCGTAGACGTTGGGCGCGGTGACGCGCACCGTGCCCGCGTGCTGCGACAGCGCGCGCCGGTCGGTACGGTGGAACAGCGCATCGACCCCGCCGACCGCGGTGCGCGCGCGTTGCGCGAGCTGGCGGCCGAAGTCGGTGAGCTGCACGCCGCGCGTGCTGCGGTGGAACAGCGGCTCGCCCAGTTCCTCCTCGAGCTCGCGCACGGCGCGCGTGACCACCTGCGGCGAGACCGCCAGGCGCACCGCGGCATCGCGGAAGTTGGCCGCATCGGCGGCGGCGCAGAACACGCGCAGGGCTTCGAGCCGGTTCGACATGGGGGTGGGTTGAGTGTTCCTGAATCAGGAATTCTGAAGTCGTGAGAGTTTCATTTACGGGAACGCCCGGATTTTCCACACTGCATGCACTTCTTCAAGTTCTTCAACGCCCACCCAAGGAAAACACCATGACTTCCGTTCAAGACAACATCCGCGGCAAGGTTGCCATCGTCACCGGCGCCAGCAGCGGCCTCGGCGAATCCACCGCCCGCCACCTCGCCGCCCGCGGCGCGAAGGTGGTGCTGGCCGCGCGCCGCACCGACCGCCTCGAGAAGGTGGTCGCCGAGATCCGCGAGGCCGGCGGCGAGGCGATCGCGGTCGTCACCGACGTGGCGAAGCGCGAGGACCTCGAGCGGCTCGCCGCCGCCACCGTCGAGGCCTTCGGCCGCATCGACGTGCTGGTCAACAACGCGGGCGTGATGCCGCTGTCGCCGATCGAGAAGCTCAAGGTCGACGAATGGGACCGCACCATCGACGTCAACATCAAGGGCGTGCTCTACGGCATCGCCGCCGTGCTGCCGCGCATGCAGGCGCAGGGCAGCGGCCATATCGTCAACGTGGCCTCGATCGCCGGCATCAAGGTGTTCACGCCGATCGGCACCGTCTACAGCGCCACCAAGTACGCGGTGCGCGCCATCTCGGAAGGCCTGCGCGTGGAGGTCGGCAACACCGGCATCCGCGTGACCATCGTCTCGCCCGGCGCGGTCGAGTCCGAACTGAAGTTCGGCACCACCGATGCCGAGACCGCCGCCGGCGTGCAGGCCTTCTACGAGGCCAGCCAGATCCCCTCGGACTCGGTGGCGCGCGCGGTGGTGTACGCGGTGGAGCAGCCGGCGAACGTGGACATCAACGAAGTCGTGCTGCGGCCGGTGGCGCAGGACTTCTGATCCTCGCACCGGATGGCGCGGATGCCGCTCAGAACGGCATCTGCGCCGAGAAGGCCACGCTGCGCGGCGCGCCCACGTAGTAGCTGTTGAGCCAGTAGCTCTTGTTCGCAACGTTGTTCACGTTCAGCCGCAGGGTCAGCGGCTGGCCCGAAAGCTTCATGGCGTAGCGCAGGCCGAGGTCGGCGGTGGTGACGGCGGGCAGGCGGTCGGTGTTGTCGGCATTGGCCCATTGGCGGCCCGTGTAGTAGAGGCCGCCGGTCAGCACCAGGCCGGGCACCGGCAGCTCGTATTCGGCATAGACCTTGGCGATGAGCTTCGCCACGTTCTGCGGCGCCTTGCCGTCGAACTCGGAGCCCCTGACCTTGGCATCGAGCGCGGTCAGGCCGCCCACCACCGTCCATTTGTCGGCCGGCTTGCCCGAGACGTTGAACTCGAAGCCCCGGTGCTTCTGCCGGCCGTTCTGCGTGTAGGTGTTGGCCGTGTCGATGTATTCGTAGGCCTTCTCGATGTCGAACAGCGCGCCGGTCAGCAGCAGTTCGCCGACCGTCGCCTTCAGGCCGATCTCCTTCTGGCGGCTGACCATCGGCGGCAGCACGGCGCCGAAGTTGGCGGCGGTGTCGGGCGCGGTGCCGCCGGCTTCCAGGCCCTCGATGTAGCTCGCATAGGCGGTCAGCCAGGGCACGGGCTTGTACATCAGCGAGACCGAGGGCGAGCTGCGGCTCTTGTCGTAGTCGGGCTGCGATTTCGCGCCCTCGCCGTCGAGCGCGACGGTGCGGATGTTGCTGCGCGTCACGCCCAGCAGCATCGACCATTGCTCGCCGAACTGCAGATGGTCGCCGATCACCTGGTTGCGGTTCATCACGCGGCCCGCGTAGTAGGGCGTGTAGATGTTCGGCGTGAAGTAGGGCTCGGGCACGTAGGTCGGCTGCGAGAACGGGTAGGGGCCCTGCCAGCCGGTGTTGGGGCTGCTGCGCGTGGCCCAGGACTTGTCGGAATACATGTAGGCGCCCACCGTGAGCTTGTGCGACACGGGGCCGGTCTCGAAGCGGATGTCGGCCAGCGCCGAGCCGGCCTCGAAGGTGTCCTCGGTGCGGCCCGAGCGGATGCGGATCTGGCTGAAGCCCTCGGCCGAGCTCACGCTGTTCATCGTGTGGTCCTGCACCGGGCGGTCGATGCCGTCGCGCATGTAGGCGGCGCGCAGCGTGATGCGGTCGTCGAGCCGGTAGGTGGCCTTGGCCATCAGCTTGGTGTTCTCGAATTCGTCGCGCACCCAGGGCTGGCTCCAGTTCCTGCGCGCGTCGGGCGCGCGGCCGCGCGGGATGTCGTAGAACCAGTAGGCCGAGGTGCCCGCGCTGCGGTACTTGTTGTAGACCGCGTTCATCTCGACCAGCAGGCGGTCGGTGAGCTGCCAGTCGACGGCCGCGCTGACCAGCGTGCGGTCGATCTTCTGGTCGTCGATGGCGGTGTTGCCGTCCTGGCGGACCACGTTGAGCCGGTAGCCGGCGCGGCCGGCCTCGTCGAGGCGGCCGCCGAAGTCGCCGTGCACGTAGGCCTGGCTGCCGCCGTAGTTGCCCACGGTGATGCTGTTGAGCCGCTCGAGCGTCGGGCGCTTGTAGACGTAGTTGATCATCCCGCCCGGCGAGGCCGCGCCGTAGAGAAAGCCCGAGAGACCGCCGAGGATCTCGACGCGCTCCTTGTCCTCGACCACCGCCGCATGGTTGTAGGCGCGGCGCAGGCCGTCCTCGGCCGTGTCCGAGCTGTTGAAGCCGCGGATGCTGACCACCGGCGTCCAGCTCGAAATCTGCGGCGTGGCGGTGCGCGTGGACGGGTTGAGCTTGTAGATGTCGTCGGGCGACTGCGCCTGGATGTTCTGCACCAGCTCGCGCGGCACCACGCTGATCGAGAACGGCGTGTCCTGCAGCGCCATGCTGCCGAGCGCGCCGACCGAGGAGACGGTCTTGGCGCGGTAGCCGTCGGCGGCGTTGCCGTCCTGCTGCAGTTCGGCGGTCGCGTCGGCGGCGGCGGCGTTCACCACCACCGGCGGCAACGTCGCGCCGCCCGCCGCGGCGGGCAGGGCGCGGATCACGGCCGCGTTGCCGTCGAGGCTCGCACCGAGGCCGCTGCCCGCGAGCACGCGCTCCAGCGCCTGGCTCGCGGTGAATTGGCCCGACACCGCCGGCGCCTGCTTGCCGGCGACCAGCTCGGGATGGACCATCAGCTGCAGCCGGGCCTGGCGCGCGAGTTCGTTGAGCGCCGCGCCCAGCGGCTGGGCGGGCAGCGCGATCGGGTAGACGGCCGCGGCCTGCACGGCGGCAGCGGGCTGGGCGCCGACGGATGAGGTGCCCCAGGCGGCGAGGACGAGGGCCGCCGCGAAGGCGGTGGCGGCGGGGCGGAAGCGCGGGTGCGGCATGAAGGCGGACTCCGGAAGGTCGGTGGGTAGAGGAAAAGAACTACCCATGCAGACGCATCAGTTCCGGCGCAGTGGAGGTCCGCCTCGAACTTTTTTGAAAAAACTTTCGCCCGGGGCCTGGCGGGGCCTCAGCGCGGCGCGATCTCGGTCGTGCCCTCGCGCGGCTGCAGCCGTACCGGCAGAACCTGCGGCAGCGCCTTGGCGAAGGCATCGAACTGCCGCAGGTCGAAGCTGCCGTTGATGCGCATCGCGGCCACCGCGGGGTCGCGCACCGTGAGGCCGGTCGGGCCGTAGCGCTCGAACTCGGCCAGCGCCTGCGCGAGTGGCGTGTTCTCGAAGTTGGCACGGCCTTCGCGCCAGAGCAGGGCGCCCGCGGCGGGGGCGACGGGCGCGCTGCGCAGCCGGCCGTCTGCATCGGCGGCGACGGCTTCGCCCGGGCCCAGCAGCCGCGGCTCGGCACCGGCTGCCGGGTCGGCCGGGGCCACGCGCACCCGGCCTTCCTCCACCGTCACGCGCACGCCGCCGGCATCGAGCCCGGCCTGCGTGTGGCGCACCGAGAAGCGCGTGCCGACCACCGTGATGCGCAGCGGGCCGGCCAGCACGTCGAAGGGCCGCTCGGCATCGGCCTGCACGCTGAAGTGGGCCTGGCCTTCGGGCAGCCGCACCTCGCGCCGCTGGCGATAGAGCGTCACCTCGGCGCGCGTGGCGGTGTCGAGCCTGAGCGCGCTGCCGTCGGGCAGCGTCACGTCGAGTTGCTGGCCGCGCGCGGTGGCGAAGGTCTTGGCATAGACCGGCTGCTGCTGCCACAGCGCCCAGCCGCCCGCCACCACGAACAGCGCGCAGGCTGCGGCGGCCAGCGGCATCCAGCGGCGCGTGCCCTGCCAGCCGCGGCGCGGTGGCGTGGCGGCTCGCGTGCGCGCGCGCAGCGCGGCCAGCTCGGCGGCGGGCAGCGTGTCGAGCCGCCGCCAGGTGCCTTCGAGCCGCTCGAGCGCGGCGCGGTGCGCGGGCGCGGCCGCGAGCCAGGCCTCGAATTCGGCCGTCTCGTCCGGCGCCAGCCCGTCCTGCCGGCGCACCAGCCAGCGCGCGGCGGCCTGATCGGCATCCGGCGCGGGATCGGTGGGCGGGGTGGCTGTCATGCGGGGAGATTCTCTGTTCTGGATGTAGACGCGCGGGCGGCCTCGAAGTGGAGGTGGTCGCGCCGCCGCGCTATCGATTGTGGTCGCTGGTCCCGGTGCCGAAGGCGTCCTCACAGGCCTTGCAGGCCAGCACGCCGCGGATCACGTGCTGCGCCACCATGTTCTTCGAGATGCCCATGCGCTCGGCCACCTCCTGGTGCGACAGGCCCTCGAAGCGGTTGAGCACGAAGGCCTCGCGGCAGCGCGGCGGCAGGGCCTCGATCGCCGCGAGGATCGCCCGCGCATGCTGCGCCGAGGCGTAGGCCTCCTCGGGCTGCGCGTGGACGGGCGCCATCGCATGCGCGGCGTCGGCCAGCGCGTCGATGTCCTCGTGGTCGCGCAGCACGGCGCGGCGATGGCGGTCGATCACCAGGTTGCGCGCCGTGCGATAGAGCAGCGCGCGCACGTTGGAGATCGCCTCGCCCGACTGCCGCAGCGCGAGCACGCGCGCATAGCTCTCCTGCGCGAGGTCGGCCGCGGCATCGCGGTCGTTCACCGTGCGGGAGAGGAAGTTCAGCAGTTCGCGGTAATAGCGCTCGAGCAAGATCGACCCATGCCATGGAGGGGATGCGTTCCGACGACCGGCTGGCGTGGGGATGTGGCGGCGGCTGATCTCGCGCGCGTCGTGGATGGGAACTCTTCTCATTATCAGCGAGCCGAGGCGCGGCGACCCGGCTTGTCATCCGCCGGTTGCTTTTCGTTGATAACCTTTTCCGGCTCAAGGTCTTTGCCGGCCAAGAATCGAAAGCCCCTGCAAAATAGAACGACCGTTCGTTTTTGTCTGGAAGTCCCACGATGTCCGTCAATGCCGTTTCCGCCAAGCCGGCCCGCGCCGCCCAGAAGGGCCAGCAGACCAAGGCCGTGATCGTCGATGCCGCACTGGCGCTGGCCGCGCAGATCGGGCTCGAGGGCCTGTCGATCGGCGCCGTGGCCGAGATCACCAAGATGAGCAAGTCGGGCGTATTCGCCCACTTCGGCTCGCGCGAGGAGCTGCAGATCTCGGTGGTGCGCGAGTACCACGCGCGCTTCGAGCAGGAAGTGTTCTTCCCCGCCATCGAGGCCGACCGCGGCCTGCCGCGGCTGCGTGCGATGTTCGCCAACTGGATGAAGCGCACCTCGACCGAGATCGACTCGGGCTGCATCTACATCAGCGGCGCTTCCGAATTCGACGACCGCCCGGGCCCGGTGCGCGACGCGCTGGTGGAATCGGTCTCGATCTGGCAGGCCGCCGTGCTGCGCGCGATCGTGCAGTCGAAGGAGGAGGGCCACCTCAACGCCGATGCCGACGAGCGCCAGGTCGCGTTCGAGATCCACGGCCTGATCCTCGCGCTGCACTACGAGGCCCGCTTCCTGCGGGTGCCCGGCTCCATCGGCCGTGCCAACACCGGCTTCGACAACATCCTCGGCCGCTATGCGGCGGCCGGGACGCCCGCGCCGACCGCTGCCGCCGCGCCCTCGCGCGTGCGCCGCCTCAAGACCGTGCGCTGAGCGCGCGGCACCGTTTTTTTCTTCCCTTTCATCTTTCAGTTCGACCAGGAGAGTTCCGGATGCCCAGCTACAACCCGCCCGTGCGCGACATGCAATTCGTGCTGCACGAAGTGCTCAACGTCGCCGAGGAACTCAAGGCGCTGCCCGCGCACGCCGAGACCGACGCCGACACCATCAACGCGGTGATCGAGGAGGCCGGCAAGTTCGCGGCCGAGGTCACCTTCCCGCTCAACATCAGCGGCGACGAGGAAGGCTGCGTGCTCGACAAGGCCACGCACGAAGTCAAGACGCCCACGGGCTTCAAGGAGGCCTACGCCAAGTACGTCGAGGGCGGCTGGCCCGCGCTGTCGTGCGACCCGGCCTTCGGCGGCCAGGGCCTGCCCTTCGTGGTCAACCAGTGCCTGTTCGAGATGCTCAACAGCGCGAACCAGGCCTGGACCATGTACCCGGGCCTCTCGCACGGCGCCTACGAGGCGCTGGTGGCGCACGGCACCGACGAGCAGAAGAAGACCTACCTGCCCAAGCTGGTGAGCGGCGAATGGACCGGCACCATGTGCCTGACCGAACCCCACTGCGGCACCGACCTCGGCCTGCTGCGCACCAAAGCCGAGCCGCAGGCCGACGGCACGTACCGCATCACCGGCAACAAGATCTTCATCTCGGCCGGCGAGCACGACATGGCCGGCAACATCATCCACCTGGTGCTGGCCCGCCTGCCCGACGCGCCCAAGGGCAGCAAGGGCATCAGCCTGTTCGTGGTGCCGAAGTTCCACGTCAAGGCCGACGGTTCGCTCGGCGAGCGCAACCCGATCTTCTGCGCCGGCCTCGAGCACAAGATGGGCATCCACGGCAACGCCACCGCGCAGATCGTGATCGAGGGCGCCACCGGTACGCTGGTGGGCGAGCCCAACAAGGGCCTGGCCGCGATGTTCGTGATGATGAACGCCGCGCGCCTGGGCGTGGGCAACCAGTCGCTGGGCCTGACCGAGGTGGCGTTCCAG
>JAESGW010000859.1_pt1 | contig 11961 bp, 8 predicted proteins | sample 9269791 | NCBI WGS metagenome assembly JAESGW01 (sample SAMN16773120, study PRJNA677053) | algae metagenome | isolation source: Aphanocapsa lilacina HA4352-LM1 and co-occurring heterotrophs from near cave... | place: USA: Maniniholo cave, near Haena, Kauai, HI | collected 2009-07-28 | reverse complement strand
CGGTACTCTAAACAGCCAACCACTACCTGCAACGGATTATTGGTTCACCGTAGATTATTATGAAATTACAATAGACGGTACTCTAGTACCAAAACAATTTAAAGCTCACTTTACATTAAAAAGATAAAAGCTAAGAATTGAATAAATAATAAAAGGCTACTCCATCGAGTAGCCTTTTGTGGTTTAATACTTAAGTTTCAAATGCACGAATGTTAATGTATTATAATATATTTTAACCTTTATTTGTTCTAGTTTTAAATAAGGATGTTGTAAATTTGCATTTAAATAGTTTTGTAATGTTAGACATCCAAAAAATACGTGCCCAATTTCCAATTCTTTCTCAGCAAATTAATGGAAAACCATTAGTGTATTTTGATAATGGAGCAACTTCTCAAAAGCCTCAAGTTGTAATTGACGCAATCGTTGATTATTATTCAAGATATAATGCTAATATACATCGAGGTGTACACACTTTAAGTCAATTGGCAACAGATGCTTATGAGCAAGCTCGTTTAAAGATCCAAAAGCACTTTAATGCTAAAGAATCTTATGAAATTATTTTTACTTCTGGTACTACTGAAAGTATCAATTTGGTGGCAAACGGATTTGAATCATTACTTCAAAAGGGAGATGAAATTATCGTTTCAGCTTTAGAACATCATAGTAATATAGTTCCTTGGCAAATGCTATGTGAGAAAACAGGAGCAATTCTTAAAGTTATTCCAATCAATCTTGAAGGAGAATTAATGATTGATGAATATGAAAAACTACTTTCAAATAAAACTAAACTAGTTTTTTGTAATCATATTTCAAATGCATTAGGAACCATAAATCCAATTGAGGAAATTATAAAAAAAGCACATAAAATCGGCGCAGCAGTCCTAATTGATGGCGCACAAGCTTGTCCTCATTTAAAACCAGATGTTCAAGCATTAAATGTTGATTTCTATGTAACTTCTGCCCATAAAATGTGTGGACCAACAGGAGTTGGAATGTTATATGGAAAAGAAGAATGGTTAAGAAAATTACCTCCTTACAAAGGTGGTGGAGAAATGATTGCAACAGTTACTTTTGAAAAAACAACGTATGCAGATTTGCCTCATAAATTTGAAGCAGGAACACCCAATATATGTGGAGGAATTGCCTTTGGAACAGCAATAGATTATATGAATTCAATTGGATTTGATGATATTGCAACGTATGAACATGAGCTTTTAATCTATGGCACAACAAAACTAAAAGAAATAGAAGGAATAACCATTTACGGACCAAATGACTTATCTAAAAAGGCTTCAGTAATTTCTTTTAATATTGATGGCATTCACCCCTATGATATTGGCACGATTATAGATAAATTAGGTATAGCAGTGAGAACCGGACACCATTGTGCTCAACCTATTATGGATTTCTATAAAATTCCAGGAACAATTAGAGCAAGTTTTGCTTTTTATAATACCAAAGAGGAAATAGATATCTTTATAGAAGCAGTAAAAAAAGCAAAAACAATGTTGTCATAAAAAATTAAAAACATGAAACTACTATTTACAATTTTTTTGAGTATTTTCCTAACTAAAGGATGTTCAGAGTATAAAGATTTAGAGAAAGTAAAAATGGTTTATGAAGCCAATACCAGAGGCTATCATAAAAAAATAAGTATTGAAAATAAAACGTTTTATGTAACTAATGAAAGAGGTGGAAAGCCTACAGAAATTAAATTGTCTGATCAAGAATGGAAACAAATAGCTGATTTATTTCGCAAAATCAACCTTTCAACTTTTAATGACTTAGAAGGTGCTACTCAAGAAAGACATCGTGATGCAAAAGCTTTTGCTAATTTAATCATAACAAAAGAAGACATAGTATATACAACAAAAGGATTTGATCATACAATTCCACCCATTGAAATTAAAGAATTGGTTGATACAATCATAAAATTATCAGAAAAGAAATAATTAAACATGCAAATAAAAGAAATACAAGATGAAATTGTAGATGAGTTTTCAATGTTTGAAGATTGGATGCAACGCTACGAATATATAATTGAACTTGGAAAATCATTACCATTAATTGAAGAAAAATACAAAACAGAAGATAACATTATCAAAGGATGTCAATCAAAAGTTTGGGTTCACGGGGAAGAACATAATGGAAATATCGTTTTTACTGCTGATAGTGATGCTATTTTAACCAAAGGAATTATTGCAATTCTAATTCGAGTTTTTTCAAATCAAAAGCCCGAAGCTATCTTAGAAGCAAATACTGATTTTATTGACGAAATAGGATTAAAAGAACATTTATCACCAACGAGAGCCAACGGATTAGTATCCATGATAAAACAAATCAAAATGTATGCTTTAGGATTTCAAGCTAAGCATTCTAATTAATAAATTTAGTATAAAAATGGAAGAATTTAACGACACCATAAACCTAGGAGAAAACGTAGTAAAAACATTAAAAACAATTTACGACCCAGAAATCCCAGTTGATATTTATGAATTAGGTTTAATTTATGATGTGATGATTAATGAAGATAATGATGTTAAAATCTTAATGACACTAACTTCACCAAATTGCCCAGTAGCAGAAACTTTACCAAGAGAAGTTGAAGAAAAAGTAAAATCGATTGACGAAGTTAAAACCTGTGAAGTAGAAATCACTTTTGATCCACCTTGGAGCAAAGATTTAATGAGCGAAGAAGCAAAATTAGAATTAGGAATGCTTTAATTTAGTAATCAGTGTTCAGTCCTAGTTGGCAGTTATGCAGTCTACTGAACACGATTTACCGAATACTGAACATTAAAAATGGCAAGAGTACAACCAAAATCATTAAACGATACTAAAAAAATAGGGTTAAAAGCTTCTTTTAATTCACTTTCCTATGTACCAAGGTTTTTTAAAGAAATTTGGCAAACCAATAAAAAGCTATTTATAATTTCCGCCTTTTGCAGATTAGTTGCTGCCCTATTACCAGTTGTAATTCTATGGGTTGGAAAAATCATTATTGATGAAATTATTCGCATTACAACACAAGGTGAAAAAGATTTTACAATCCTTTGGAAATACGTTCTATTAGAATTTATTTTAGTTGTAATTTCAGATTTAGTTAGTAGAGCCATTGCACTAACAGATGGGATTTTAGGAGACCAATACAACATAAAAACATCTGTAAGAATAATCGAAAAAACAAATGAAGTTGACATAAGCCTTTTAGAAAATTCTGAATTTTATGACAAACTAGACAGAGCCAGAACACAAACGATGGGACGAGTAGATCTAATGTCAAACGTTCTTGGCCAAGCTCAAACTACAATTTCAATCCTAACATTAGTTGCCGGTTTAATTTATTTTGAACCCTATTTAATCATTTTATTGGTTTTAAGTATTATTCCTTCTTTCATAAATGAAGTTCGTTTTAGCCAACAACAATATTCGTTAGCCAGAAGTTGGACTGCCGAAAGAAGAGAATTAGATTACCTAAGATTCATAGGTGCAAACGATAAAACAGCCAAAGAAATCAAACTCTTTGGATTGACAAATTTTATTGTAAATCGATTCCAAAACTTAGCCACAAAATATTTTAATTTAAACAAAACACTAGTCATCAAACGATCAAGTTATGGCTTTTTGTTTAATGTTTTAGGTTCTATAAGCTATTATGCAGCCTATGTTTTTATTATTTATCGCGTTTTATCAGGTGTAATAACTTTAGGAGAACTCACTTTCCTTTCCGGAAGTTTTAACCGATTAATGAAAAATTTACAAGATTTTTTCTCTAAATTTACTCGTATTTCAGAAAGTTCATTGTACCTAAAAGACTATTTTGATTTTATAGATATTTCGGTTGAACCCAAAACAAAAGAAGACGTTCCTTTGCCAACAACAATTGAAAAAGGATTTGAATTTAAGGACGTATTCTTCGCCTATCCAGAATCTGAAAATCAAATATTAAAAAATGTAAGTTTCTCCATAAAAGCAGGTGAAAAAATTGCTTTCGTGGGACAAAATGGTGCAGGAAAAACAACATTGACCAAATTATTATTGCGATTTTACGAACCCACTTCGGGCGAAATTTTGTTAGATGGCGTAAATATAAATAGATACAATAAAAGTGAATATCAAGCTTATTTTGGTGTTTTATTCCAAGATTTTTTTAGGTATGAATTCACGGTTAAAGAAAACATAGCCATTGGAAAAATAGATGAAATAAACAATCAAATTCGAATTGAAAAAGCAGCAGCATTAAGTTTAGCAGATGAAGTAGTTTCCGAATTAGATTATGGTTATGAACAACAATTAGGAAAACGATTTGTAAAAGGACAAGAATTATCAGGTGGACAATGGCAAAAAATAGCTTTAGCCAGAGCTTACATGAAAAATGCTGAAGTTATGATTTTAGACGAACCAACATCAGCCTTAGATGCCAAAGCAGAAAGTGAAGTTTTTGAACGATTCATACATTTAATAAAAGACAAAACCAGTGTCATCATTTCGCATAGATTTAGTACAGTTCGCCAAGCAGATAGAATTATTGTTTTAGAAGAAGGAACCATTTTAGAATCTGGAACACACAAAGAATTAATGACAAATAATAAATTATACGCAAAATTATTTTCACTTCAAGCAGAAGGATATCAATAAATTATGAAAAAGGAAATCATAAATAAAGTAGCAAATAGTACTTTGGAAGTTTTTGATTTGGAAGATTATTTTCCAAAAAACCCCATACTTTCAATTGATGTATCACAATGGTTGTTTGAAGGATTTATCTTAAAAGAAAAAGAGTTCAGAGAAACCCTAAAAAATCAAGATTGGTCACAATACAAAGATTCCTATGTTTCCATTTTTTGCACAACAGATGCCATTTTACCAGCTTGGACATTTGCATTAGTAGTGGCACATCTTCAACCTTATGCAATAAAAACAGTTTCAGGTGACAAAAAAGATGTTTTATTAAATGTATACCAAGAAAAGTTACAAGAAATCGATTTTTCATTTTACGATAAAAAACCAGTAATTCTTAAAGGATGTTCTAATAAACCAGTTCCTCAAGAAGTGTATGTTTTGGCAATTCAAAAATTAATGCCCTTTGCAAAAAGCATTATGTTTGGGGAAGCCTGTTCCGCAGTTCCATTATTTAAAGCTTCTAAATAGACATTTAATCGTTAAAACAAGTACTTTTATACTAAAACTTTGCTCAAATAATTGCAAATAGTACCTTTGTCTTTCAAACTTAAATTAAATAGAAATGAAAAGAATAGTAGTAATTTTATTATTGGTTTCTTCCATTGGATTTGCCCAAAACAATGAGAAAGAAAATCTGAAAAGAAATGAAGAAGCAGCTGCCAAAGTTGGAGAAGAAAAACCTGATGGATGGAAAAAGGGAGGAACATTTTCTCTTATTGGAAATCAATCTTCATTTAACAATTGGTTAGCTGGTGGTCAAAACAGCATTGCAGGTAATATTCTTGTAAATTATGATTTCAATTATAAAAAACGAGACTGGTCATGGGACAATAAAGTTCTTGCAGGTTACGGAATCACTAAATTAAAAGGAGCTGATTTGCAAAAATCAGATGATAGATTAGAATATAACTCTTTGTTAGGTAAAAAAGCATCAGGATATTGGTATTATTCAGCTTTTTTAAATTTCAAAACTCAAATGGATACAGGTTTAGATCCAGAAACACAAACTACAAAAATTTCGCATTTCTTTTCTCCAGCCTATTTTCAATTTGGACCAGGTATGATGTGGAAAAAAAGCGATAATTTGAAATTCAACATTGCTCCAGCAACCTCAAAATTAATAATTGTTCATGATCATTTTACGGAATTAGGTTCGTCTTTTGGTGTAGAACAAGGAGATACTTCAAGATATGAGTTTGGTGCTGCTTTAAATGGATATTACAAATTCAATGTAATGGAAAATGTTTCTGTAGAAAACATTCTAAATTTATATTCAAATTATTTAGAAGACCCACAAAATGTAGATATAGATTATCAATTAAATATTGTAATGTCAATCAATAAATATTTGTCAACCAACTTTACATTCCATACTATTTATGACGATAATGCTTTTAGAGGATTTCAAACACGTCAAAATATTGGTTTAGGAGTAAATTATGCGTTCTAATATATTTTCCTCATAATTAAAATGCCCCAAATACTTAACTATTTGGGGCATTTTTTTATTCTTCCTTATCCATAGCTTCACTATATTCAGGATACAAAAACTTATTATAAGGGAATCTTGTAATATGAATTTCACGAACAGCTTCATAAACTTTCTCTCTAAACTCTTCAAAGTTTAATTTATCAGTAGCCGAAATAAATAAAGCATTTTTTTCTCCAACATTGTTCATCCAAGTCCTTTTCCATTCCTCAAGAGAGTAATGTTTAGGTTCTCTTTCAGTCATTAAATCATCTTCAGCTAGATAAGCAGGCTTGTAGGCATCAATTTTGTTAAAAACCATTATTGTTGGTTTATCATCACTTTTAATGTCTTTCAAAATTTGATTTACTGATTCAATATGGTGTTCAAATTCTGGATGAGAGATATCAACCACATGAAGCAATAAATCCGCTTCTCTAACTTCATCTAAAGTACTTTTAAAAGAATCAATTAATTGTGTGGGAAGCTTTCTAATAAAACCAACAGTGTCAGATAATAAAAAAGGCAGGTTTTTAATTACTGTTTTTCTAACTGTAGTATCAAGTGTAGCAAACAATTTATTTTCTACAAAAACATCACTTTTCCCAACAGCGTTCATTAAGGTTGATTTTCCAACATTGGTATATCCAACTAAAGCAACTCTTACCATAGCACCACGGTTACTTCTTTGAGTAGCCATTTGTTTATCAATTACTTTGATTTTATCTTTTAACAAGGCAATTCTATCTCTTACAATTCGTCTGTCAGTTTCAATTTCTGTTTCTCCAGGACCACGCATACCAATTCCACCTCGTTGTCTTTCTAAGTGCGTCCACATACCAGATAATCTAGGTAACAAGTAAATACATTGAGCAAGCTCCACTTGTGTTCTAGCATAAGAAGTTTCAGCTCTTTGTGCAAAAATATCTAAAATAAGATTTGTTCTGTCCAATACTTTTATGTCAAAAACCTTAGTAATATTTTTTTGTTGAGAAGGTGTTAATTCATCATCAAAAATAATAGTAGATATATTGTTCTCCTTAATGTAAACAGCTATCTCTTCTAATTTCCCTGTTCCCACGAAAGTCTTAGGGTTAGGTTTGTCCATTTTTTGTGAAAACCTCTTAATTACCTCACCACCAGCAGTAAATGTTAAAAACTCAAGTTCATCAAGGTATTCATTTAATTTCTCTTCATCTTGGTTTTGAGTAACAATTCCTACAACAACTGTTCTTTCAAAGTTTATAATCTCTTTTTCTATCATGATTAGTGTTAAACTACATTATTTTCCAACAAATTTAACATAATTTGTTAATAAAAGCCTTTTAGATTTCAAAATAATAATTACTTTTGGAGATAAATCAAACCAAACAACAATATAATGATGAAAAAAATTACACTCTTATTTGTAATGTTGTTTCTTTCTTTTGCTGGTTACGCACAGTTACCAGAGAATTTTGAAGGGACAACACTGCCAAATACAGGCTCAGGAGACTGGGTTTTAAATTCAGGAACATGGAAAGTTTTTGACAATGGGGTTGGATTAGCCCAATCTTGGGGAGCATCAACAGCACCCCTTTCTTCATGTAACGGTCGTTCAGCTTATTTGAACAGAGAAAACGTTGCTGATGGAACTTTTGCAGAAGACTGGCTTGTAACTCCCTTAGTTGCAGTGCCAAATAATGGTCAACTGCGTTTTACTACAAAACAAACCTTGGCAGCCAACTTTGGAAGTATTTATACTATTAGAATTTCTACTACATCACAATCAGTTGCTGGTTCATTTACTACTATTCAAACATGGGATGAAACAGAGTTGAATGCTGTTTTTGATCAATGTGAAGAAAAAGTAGTTTCTTTATCGGCTTATGCAAATCAGCAAGTTTATATTGCTTTTGTAATGACTAATGATAATGGAGATCGTTGGGTAGTTGATGATGTAAATGTTGTAGAACAATGTTTAGATCCAACAGCTCAAACAGCTACAAATCCAACGTTAACAGGTGCAACTTTAGGATGGGGTAATCCAGGTGGTGCTTCTCAATGGGAAGTTGAGATAGTAGGTACTGGAGTTACCCCAACAGGAACAGGTATTTTAACAACAAGTAATTCTTACACACCAACTAATTTAACAGATGGTACTTGTTATGATTTTTATGTAAGAGCTATATGTACAAGTGGTCCAACACCAGTAAATAGTGAATGGGTAGGGCCGTTTAATTTTTGTACAGCAGCATTTGGAGAGACATGTCAGTCTCCAATTGTCATTCCACCTAATACATTCCCATATATTACGACAGATGATACTTCAGGATTTGGAGATGATGTCAGTGGAAGTCCAGGAGCAGGTTGTGGTACAACACAGCCTTATTTGAATGGAGATGATGTTTTTTATCAGTTTACTTCAACTACAGGTAATGCAGTTACAGTTACTTCATTAACCAATACAACTTTTTCAGGATTGTTTGTGTACAGTAATTGTGCGAATGTAGGAGTAAGTTGTGTGGCTGGAACTACTAATGGTAATCCAGCAACTAATACACCAGATAATTTAGTATTTACACCAACTATAGGAGTACCTTATTATATAGTTATTTCTACAAGTGCAAATCCAACACCTCAAAGTACAGAGTATACTTTAACTATAACGGAGAACACTTGTACAAATATGACAGCAACCTATGCTGTGCTTACAAACTGTCCTAGTGGAACAGATACCTTTTTTGTAACAGCAAACGTTACTAATATGGGTACAGCTACTTCTATTTCAGGAACAACGAATCCTGTATCTACGACAGAGACTATTACAGCACCTGGAGTTATGCAGTTTGGACCTTTTCCAAATAATACGCCAGTTACTATCAATCTTCAAAATGATCAAGATGTTAACTGTTTTAGAAACAGTACAGTTTTAACACAAACATTTTGTCCTGCACCAAATAATTTATGTGCTGATGCTATTGAGTTGAATTGTAATACTACTGTATCAGGCACAACACAAGGTTCAACAGCAGTTGGAGCTCCTACAGCAACTTGTGGAACAGCTTCAAACACTTCACCGGGAGTTTGGTATACTTTTGAGGGTAATGGAGATGTTACTACCTTCTCACTTTGTGGATCTGCATTTGATACTAAGATGCAAATTCTAACAGGAGCATGTGGAGCATTCACTTGTGTGGCAGGAAATGATAATTTTTGTGGTACACAATCAGAAGTTCAAATAGCAACAACAGTAGGAACATTGTATTACATCTATGTTTATGGAGTGAACAATACAACATCAGGAACATTTGTTCTAAATACAACATGTATAACACCACCACCACCACCTGCAAATGACAATTGTGATACAGCAACTGTGGCACCAGTTAATACAGATGGTAGTTGTACACAAGTTACACCAGGAACAGTGGCTGGAGCAACACCTTCGTCACAAGCAAATACTTGTGTAGGCACTGCAGATGATGATGTTTGGTTCTCATTCACAGCTACTGAAACAACACATACGATTACATTACAGAATGTGACAGGTAGTTCACTAGACCTTAACCATGCGGTTTACACATCAACAAATGCAACAAATCCTTGTGACAATTTAACACAAGTATTATGTAGCAATCCAAACTTGAGTGTTGTGACAGGATTAACAGTTGGCCAAGTATATTTTATAAGAGTTTATACAGCAACAGCAGATTTATTACAAGATACTAGTTTTGATCTTTGTGTAAGTGTATTACCACCGCCACCGCCAAATGATAGTTGTGCAACGCCTACGGTTGCGATTGTTAACCCTTCTATTATTTGTAATTCAGTAACACCAGGAACAATATCAAGTGCAACGGCTTCACCAGAGCCAAATGCATGTACCGGTTCTGCAGATGATGATGTTTGGTTTACATTTACTGCAACACAAAATATTCATAATTTAGCTTTAAATAATATTCAAGGAACAACTACAGATTTGGCTTTTGCAGTTTATTCAGGTACAGATTGTACTTCATTAACACAAGTTAATTGTCAAACAAACAATAACGGAGTAGTTGGTGGATTAACACCTGGAGATGTATACTTTATTAGAATTTATTCTCAACCAGCAACAGCTAATTTGATTGCAAACTTTGATTTATGTATAACAACACCAATTCAATGTAGTAATGCACAACCTTTTTGTGGAGATAATACAGAAGAGTTTGTTAGTCAAACAGGTTTACCTAGTGCTGGTAGTCCAGGTTGTTTAGGTTCAGCACCAAATCCAGTTTGGTTTGAATTCCAAGTTTTAAATTCAGGAAGTATTACATTTAATTTAACACAAACTAATAGTGCAACAGGAAACCCAATAGATGTTGATTTTATTCTTTGGGGACCATTCACAGATGCTCAAATGGATACTAATGCATGTAACTCATTGTATGATTATCCTGATGGAAATACAACTATTCCAAATAACATTGTGGATTGTAGTTATTCTGCTTCAGCATTTGAATTTATTGATATTCCAAACGCTATTGCAGGTCAAAATTACCTGTTATTAGTAACAAATTTCAATGGAGCTGCCGGAACATTTGATTTAGTTCAAGCACCTTCAAGTACTGGTAGTGCTGTATGTTGTGGTGTGGATTTAGGTCCAGATGTTGTTTTATGTGATCAAACATCATATACTATAACGGCAACTACTACAAATGACGATTCTATTATGTGGTTTAAAGACAATGTAGAAATTGTTGGACAAACAACAAATACTTTGACTGTAACTGAAACAGGAATATATAAAGCAGAAATTATTTGTGGACAAATTGGAGCTGAAGATGAGGTTTCTGTAACGTTTAATACTTCTGTTACACCAACTTTTGATCCAGTTCCTGCTAATATTTGTATTAATAGTGTAGCACCTGTTTTACCTACAACTTCTCTAGAAGGAGTAACAGGAACATGGTCACCTGCAACAATTAATACAAGTGTAGCATCTACAACTCCTGTTGAATATGTATTTACACCTACTTCAGGTTTATGTGCAAACCCAGTAAGTATTTTTGTTACTATAGACGCATTAACAGTTCCAACTTTTGCTTTTAATGCAACTGAAAACATTTGTCAAGGTTTAACACCACCTGTTTTACCTTCAGTTTCAGATAATGGAATTACTGGTGATTGGAACCCATCTACAATTGATACTTCAGTAGTTGGAGGACCAGTAACGTACACTTTTACACCGAATCCATCAGATCAATGTGCAGATGTATATAGTTTTAATGTTATTATAGATGCTCCATCTTTAATTCCAACATTCTCTTTCCCATTAAATTATTGTGAAGGAACAACAGCTACGGCTTTACCTACTACATCTGATAATGGTATTGTAGGAACATGGAGTCCATCAACAATAAACACAAGTGCTCAAGGAACAAGTCCATATGTGTTTACAGCTCAAGGAAATCAATGTAGTCAACCATCAATAACAGTCAATATTACAATTGATGCGCCATCAATAACACCAACATTTAATCCAATTGCAAATATTTGTCAAAATGGAGCAGTTCCTTCATTACCAAGTTCAAGTACAAATGGTACTCCAATAACAGGAACATGGTCTCCATCAACAATTAACTCTAGTGTTGTAGGTAATCAAACTTTTACTTTTACACCAAATCCAGGGCAATGTGCTACAACAGCAACTTTAAGTGTCACAATTGATTCTACTCCAGTTGCTGACACAGTAGTTGGTTCAATGGTTTGTGCGGGAGGTTCTTATACTTTCCTTGCTTTAAGTTCGGGTAATTCTTATTATTCAGGCAGTAATGGTTCAGGCACAC
>JAESGW010000858.1_pt1 | contig 12029 bp, 11 predicted proteins | sample 9269791 | NCBI WGS metagenome assembly JAESGW01 (sample SAMN16773120, study PRJNA677053) | algae metagenome | isolation source: Aphanocapsa lilacina HA4352-LM1 and co-occurring heterotrophs from near cave... | place: USA: Maniniholo cave, near Haena, Kauai, HI | collected 2009-07-28 | reverse complement strand
CGATAGGCGGCGGTGGCGTGGATGTCGTCGGCCGGCTCGAGCTCGGCGAGCGCGGCGCCGGCGGGGTCGTCGAGCGCGTGGGTCACGTCGACGACGACGGGCACGTCGCTGACCGACACGAAGCCGACGCGGGCGCGGGTGACCTCTCCCCCGTCGGTCTCGACGTGCGCCGCGACCCCGACCAGGGCGTAGTCGCCGTGGCGGCGGGCGATCTCCTGGAACGCCACGCCCGCTCCAGCGGCGAGCGCCGGGAAGAACGCCTCGACGGCGATCTCGTCGTGGGCCAGCGTCGACTCCAGCGGGCCCGCGAACAGCTCGGCGGCGGGGACCGTACGCCGCCCGCGCACCGACGCGACGTCGACGGATCCCTCCAGGAGTCGCAGCACCATCGGCATCTCCGCCGCGGCGTCGGCGTGGACCAGCGAGCCCACGGTCGTGCCGCGGTTGCGGATCGTCGGGTGCGCGACGTGGCCCAGCGCCATCGCGAGGAGCGGCTGGCAGGCGGCCGCGCCCGTCGAGGCGAGCACGTCGGCGTGGCGGGCGAGGGCGCCGACCCGGACGCCGTCGTCAGCGACGGTCACGTGGCCGAGGTCGGGCAGGGCGTTGATGTCGACGAGCAGCGAGGGTGCGGCCAGGCGCATCGAGAGCAGCGGGACGAGCGACTGGCCGCCGGCCAGCACCTTCGCCCCCTGCTGCCCCGCGAGCGCCGCGAGGGCTTCCTCGAGGGTGGCCGGGCGCAGGAAGGCGAAGGGTGCGGGCTTCATCGGTTGTGGGTGCCTCCGGAGGCCGCGTCGTCGACGCCGCCGTCGTAGTCGGGGTGGCTGAGGTTGCGGGTGACCGTGCCGGCACCGTCGCCCCCGCGGCCCTTGACCATGTGGAAGAAGACGATGACGAGGATCGTGCCGAGGGCGATGCCGCCGAGCTCGAAGTCGTCGCCGAAGGTGAGCGTGACACCGCCGATGCCGGCGATGATGCCGCCGGCGAGGCCGACCATGTTCACCGGGTTGCCGAAGTCGATGTTGTTCTCGACCCAGATCTTCGCGCCCACCAGTCCGATCATTCCGTAGAGCACAACCGTGATCCCGCCCAGGACGCCGCCCGGGGTCGCGTTGACGACCGCGCCGAACTTCGGGCAGAGGCCGAGCAGGATCGCCACGAGCGCGGCGACGTAGTAGGCGGCCGAGGAGTAGACCCGCGTCGCACCCATGACGCCGATGTTCTCGGCGTACGTCGTGGTCGGCGAACCGCCGAACGCGCTGGCGAAGGCGGTCGCGATGCCGTCGGCGCCGATCGCACGTCCCATGTAGGGGTCGAGGTCCTCGCCGGTCATCTCCGCGACGGCCTTGACGTGGCCGGTGTTCTCCGCGACCAGGGCGATGACGCCCGGCAGGACGAGCAGGATCGCGGTCAGCGAGAACGACGGGCCGTGCACCACGGAGACGCCGTCGGCCAGGGTGCCGCTGGGCAGGCCGATCCAGTCGGCGGCCTGGACGCCGGCCCACGAGACCCGGTCGTGCTCGGTGGCCTCGGTGGCACCGCCCAGGACGGACGTGATCGGGCCGAAGACCAGGTCGAGGACCCACGACAGGAGGTAGCCGAAGACCAGCGCGAGGAAGACCGCGATGCGCGACCAGAAGCCCGGCAGCGCGACGGCGGCGAACACCATGAACGCGGCCGTGGCCAGCGCCACCCACTGGTCCTGGGGCCAGTAGATGCCGGCCACCACGGGGGCGAGGTTGAAGCCGATGAGCATGACGACCGCGCCGGTGACCGCCGGCGGCAGGATCTTGTGGATCAGGTGGGCGCCGGCGAAGTGGATGAGCACGCCGACGGCGGCGAGCACGAGGCCGCCGACGAGGATCGCGCCGGTGACGTACGACGAGTCGTTGCCCTCGTCGAGAGCGCGGATCGCTGCCACCGAGGCCACGAACGAGGCGCTGGTGCCGAGGTAGCTCGGCACGCGGTTCTGGACGATCAGCAGGAACAGGATCGTGCAGAAGCCCGAGAACATGATGGCGAGGTTGGCGTCGAGCCCCATCACCAGCGGGAAGACGAAGGTGGCGCCGAACATGGCGACCACGTGCTGGGCACCGAGGCCGATCGTCTTGCCCCACGGCAGGCGCTGCATCGGCAGTACCGCCTGTCCGGGTGCGGGATCGACCACGTCCCACTTGAACATCGACATGTCAGGCCTCCAGATTCGCCAGGGGTGTGTACCCGAGAAGCCACAAACTAGTGCGGCCCATCTCACACCCTCACTGGCGACATCTGCCGAAGGAACGCCGCAGTCGCTGACAAGTTCTCGGGTGGGTCGGGCGGATGTCTACCCTGCGTGCATGGGGTTGCCTCTCACGGTCGACGACTGGCCGCCCGCTCCGATCCACGCTCGGCGCCTCGTCGTCCGGGCCGCGGCTGCCGGAGATCTCGACGATCTGCTCGACCTCGCCTCCGATGCCGAGGTCCAACGCTTCCTCGGCGGCGCGCGGGACCGGGACGAGCTGGCCGGGCGGATGCGCGAGGCTCCCGTGTTCAGGCCCGGCCACTTCGTCGCCGAGCACGACAGCCGCTTCATCGGCTCACTGAGCATCAGCCGACGCGAACCCGAGCGCCCAGGCCGGGTCAGGGCCGACGGCCTCGACCTCGAGCTCAGCTACGTCCTGCCGGTCCGCGCCTGGGGACACGGGTACGCCGCGGAGGCGGGCGCTGCCATCCTCGGCTGGTCGGACGCGCGGTTCGGCGAGCCGGTCGTCCTGTGCACGCAGTCGGCCAACATGAGGTCGGTCGCGCTCGCCAGGCGGCTCGGATTCGTCGAGGTCGAGCGCTTCGAGGAGTTCGGCGCGGAGCAGTGGTTCGGCGTACGGCAGCCGGGCTGATGGCCCATCTCCGTCGGGCGGACATCGCCGACGCCGCCGCGATGCGTGACGTGGCCGAGGCGGCGTACGCCCCCTACCTCGACCGCATGGGCGGCCTCCGTCCCGGGCCGATGGACACCGACTACGACGCCGCGGTCGCTGACACCGAGGCATGGGTCGTCGAGGTCGACGGCGCCGTCGCGGGTCTCGTCCTGCTCGTCGAGGAGGAAGGTCGCATGCTCCTCGAGAACGTCGCCGTCCTCCCCCGCCTGCACGGCCGGGGCCTCGGTCGCCTGCTCCTGGAGCACGCCGAGCGCCGGACTCTCGAGCTGGGGCTCGACCGCATCCGGCTCTACACCCACGTCACGATGGTGGAGAACCAGGCGCTCTACGAGCGGACCGGGTACGTCGAGACCGCGCGGACGACCGAGCACGGGTTCACCCGGGTGTTCTACGAGAAGCGGCTCTGACGCGGCCGCGCGGGTGGCCCGGGGGGTGGCGGCACATCGCATCTCCGGGCGACCTCACGACGCAATCTGCCGCCACCCCGACAAGCCAGGCGCCCCGGGGTGGCGGCACATCGCATCTCCGGGCGACCTCACGACGCAATCTGCCGCCACCCCCGCGGGCGGGCCCCCGAGCCGCGGCCGACCGTTCAGCCGCGCCGCAGGATGTCGCGCAGCACCTGCGGGTAGTTGGTGATGATCCCGTCGACGTCCCAGCTGATCGCCCGGCGCATGTCCTGGCCGGCGTTCACGGTCCACACGTGGGCCTCCATGCCGGCGGCGTGGATCCGGTCGACGGTGGCCTCGTCGATCGCGCCGAGGGCCGGGTTCACCTGCTGCGCCCAGGTCGCGGCGGCGGCGATGTCGACCTCCGTCGGCCTGCTGCCGTAGAGCAGCCCGACCGTGACGTCGGGAGCCAGGTCCTTGTACGCGCGCAGCCAGGGGTGGTTGAAGGACTGCACCACGACGCGGTCGCGCCGGAGCGCCCGGTTGAACTCGGGGAGCGAGCGCAGCTCCTTGTCGAGGTCGACCTCGATGCCGGGGTAGAGCTCGGGAGCCTTGGGCTCGAGCAGCATGCCGGCCCTGTTCCCGACGGCGTCGACCCACTCGGCCAGCGTGGGCACCCGCTCGCCGGCGAACTCAGGGGCGAACCACGAGCCTGCGTCGAGCTGCTTGATCTCGGCGAGCGTGAAGTCGCGGACGTTCCACGGGGCGCGGTCCGGGAAGACCTGCTCGACGTCGGTCGTCCGGGTGAGGGTGACGTCGTGCATGATCACCAGCTCGCCGTCGAGGGTGCGCTGGATGTCGTTCTCGACCACGTCGGACCTGTGAGCGAGGGCGAGACGGACGGCGGCGAGCGTGTTCTCGGGTGCCGCACCCGATGACCCGCGGTGCGCGGTCACGTCGATCGCGGGCTCCGGGGCTGCGGAGGCACCGGGGGCGGCGAGGGTGCCCACGGAGCCGAGCAGGGCGAGGGCCAGGGCTGGTGCTGCAAGGAGTCGGGTCGTACGACGCATGTGAGGTTCTCCCGAGAGTGACGGGCCCGGCCGGTCGGCCGGGCGCTCCCGCCCACCGTGCGCGGCCGATGCCAACGCACGGTGACGGGAGGCCCAACCGATCGTGTCGGCTGCGTGCCCGGCTCAGGACAGGTCGACCACCACGACGGTGTGGTTGTCCGGCTCTCCGGCCGCGACGACGGCCGCCGCCACGGAGTCCGCGACGACCTGCGGCGCCTCGTCGGCGAGCAGCAGCGGCGTCAGGTCGTCGACGTGGGCGTGCACGCCGTCGGTCGTGACGACCAGCCGATCGCCGGGTCGCAGGTCGACCGCGGTCTCGTCCGCCACGACGCCCGGCGTCAGGGCACGGTTGAGCAGGGTCCGGTGCTCGTGCGAGCGCGCCTCGTCCGGGCTGAGCTGGCCCGCCTCGATCAGCGCCGCGACGACCGTGTGGTCGTGGGTCAGCTGCCGCACCCCGCCGTCGCGCACCAGCCACACCCGCGCGTCGCCGACGTGGGTGATGCGCGCGGTGGCGCCGTCGAGGACGACCGCGGTCAGGGTGGTGCCGGACGACGGCGCCTCGGGCAGGCCTGCTGCGATGTCGGCGGCGACCTCGGCGACAGCGCTGTCGAGCCCGCCGGCCCTGAATGCCTCCAGGGCTAGGGCGGCGAGGTCCTCCCGGTCGCCGAAGCCGTCGGCGACCGCCACCAGCTCGGGGGTGGCGACGTACGCGTCCTGCTGGCGCCCGCGGCCGCCGCGCCGGTGGCTGGTGCCGAAGGTGGCATGGAGTGCGTGGGTGGAGATGGTCATGTCGGGTTCCTCGTTCCTCAGGTGGTGGACGAGGGTGGCGACGATGTCGCGGCGAGTCGCGGTGTCCGCCTCGACCTGGACCCAGTACGCCGAGACGGCGCGGGCCATCTCGGCACCGGAACCGTCCAGCACCTGCTCGATCCTCGCCAGCGGCATCCCGACCAGCCGGAGCGTCGCGACCAGGCGGGCGCGATCGAGCTGGGCAGGGGCGTACCGGCGGTAGCCCGAGTGCTCGTCGACCTCGACCGGGCGCAGCAGCCCGAGCTCGTCGTAGAGCCGCAGCGCCTTCGGCGTCAGGCCCGCCTCGCGGGCGAAGTCGCCGATCGTCATCAGGTCACGGGTGCTGGTCATCGTCGCCATCCTCTCCGGTGGCTCTCACCGGTGCGACGACCGTGGGCCCTCCCGTCGGGGCAAGGTCAAGCAGCTCAGCCCACGATCTCCAGCGCTCGCAGCGCGACGGCCACGTCGAGGCGCAGGTGCGGGTCGGTGGCGACGGGCCCGAGGATCCGCTGCAGCTTGCCGACGCGGTAGCGCATCGTGTTGTAGTGGAAGAACTGGGCGCGCGCCGCCTCGGCCACGTTGAAGTTGGTGTCGAGCAGCACCTGGAGCGTCTCGCGCAGGTCGGCCGCCTCGGGCGTCCGCTCGGCGAGGGGGCCGAGCACGTCGGCGGCGAACGCCGTCAGCTCCGAGCCGTCGGGCACGAGCGCGAGCAGGCGGTGCAGACCGAGCTGGTCGAAGCGCGTCACGGAGCCGCCTCCGTGCACCCGGCGGCCGATCTCGACGGCGCGCTGGGCCTGGCGGAACGCCTCCGGCAGGTCGCCGAGGCCGTGGGACACGCGACTCACGCCGGCGGAGAACGCGATCCGGCCGCCGCCACGGTCGCCGCGGACGGCGGCGATGATCCGGTCGACCGCGACGTGGGCGTCGGCGGCTCCGGCCTCGAGGTCGACCGGCACGAGGGTGACGACCTCGCGGCTGAACGCGACCGAGGCGATGCTCGGGTCCACGGTCGCCGAGACCTGCCGCCACGCGTGCGCGAAGCGGTCCTGCCACGCGCGCCGGTCCTCCGGGTCGGGACCGAGGGCGGCCATCGCGTCGGGGTCGAGCACCCCGACCACGACCATCACCGGCCGGTCGAGCTGCCAGCCGAACGCCTGCGCGTGCTCGGCAACGTACTCCTCCTCCCCCGCGCGACCGAGGAAGACGTCGCGCAGGAAGTCGCCGCGGTACTTGTTCTCCACCGCGGTGATCGCCTCGACGCGGGTGACCAGCAGCGCCGCCACGATGGCCGCACGCTCGAGCGCGTGCACGTCGGAGGAGTGGATCCTCCCGTCCGGGCGCAGCGCCACGAGGCGCGCGAGGTCGACACCGGCGGCCACCACGCGGCGTACGAGCGCCTCACCCTCGCCGACCGCGGTGCCATCGGGGTCGATCCGCTCGACGCGCACCCGGCCGGTCGGGTCGAGCAGGTCGGCGGCGGCCAGCGACTCGCGCTGGGCCTCGTCGAGGTGGGCCGCGCGCTCGCGCCCGTCCGTGGACGTGAAGACGACGCCGCAGCCCAGTGCGGCGCCCACAGCCTCCGCGATCGCGGCCAGGTCCCCGCCCTCGAGGACGATGTGCGTCAGCGCGGTGTGCAGGGCGTCGGCCCGTTCGAGCGCGGCGACCGCCTCGGGGTCGCTTATCAAGTCTTGGCGCACATCAGCCCCTTGCTCCGACAAGTTCTCACATTCGCGAGTCTCCCACGGCCCGCTAGCGTCTGGGGAGTGATGTCCGGACCACTTCCCGTTGCGGCGCCACAGCGGGTCCGCGAGCGGCTCCTCGCCGCCGCCGACGGTCCCCGTCAGGTCATCCACGCCAGCAGCTCGGCGATCTACGCCGACCTCGACGGCCACTGCCTCGGCCTCGTCTCCGCGACCGCGACCCGGGTGCCCTGCGCGCTGTGGTCGACGCTGCCGGACCTCACCGAGCTCGTCGCGCACGGGCAGCACGGAGGCGACGTCCGCGTGGAGGTCCGTGGCGGCACGCTGGTCGTGGCCGGACGTACGACCCGCGTCGCGCGCCTCGTCGACGTCACCGCACCCGCGCCGCGTGCGGTCGAAAGCACAGAGATGATCGCGCCGCACCCGGCGACCTCCGGGCTCGTCCTGCCCGCCGACGGCCGGCTGACCCCGGCCCACCTCGACGACCTCCTCGGCCGTGGCCCGGGCCTGACCCCGCTCGGCGACGACGTGCTCGCGGGCTGGCTGGCCACCCGCGCCGCGGCGGGCCGGCCCGACCCGGTGCTGGCCTCGGCCGTACGCCGCCGGCTGGGCGTCACCACCCTGCTGTCCGCGACCCTGCTCGACTGCGCCCTGCACGGCGAGGTGCTGCCCCAGCTCGCGGACTGGCTCGCGGGTCCCACGACCCGGACCACCGACGCGCTCCTCGCCGTCGGCGCCACCTCGGGGGCGGGCCTCCTCACCGGCGCCCGGCTCGCGCTGCGCTCGCTCGCCGGCCGGGACCCCCACCCCGAGACCCACCCCGAAACCCACCCAGACCCCCGTCCCACCGACCGCCCCGGGAGGGCAGCATGAGCACCCCCGCCGACCCCACGACCACCGCCACGACCACAGCCGAGACGAAGGACCACGTCGAGCTCCGCAGCGGCGCGTACGCCGACTCGGTGACCCTGCTCCAGGTCAGCCGCGCCGTCCAGGCCACCCCCGGCGTCGTCGCCGCACAGGTCGCGATGGCGACCGGGCTCAACCTCGAGGTGCTCGAGGCGATGGGCTTCGACGTCCCCGAGTCCTCCCCCAACGACATGGTGGTGGCGCTGCGCCTCGACGTGGACGCCGACGTCGCGCAGGCCCTGCAGGCGGTCGACGTCGCCCTCACCCCGACCCGGCCCGCCTCCGGCGACACCACCGAGGCCCCGCCCCGCACCACCGCGAGCGCGCTGCGCCGTACGGGTCCCGGCGCCGTCGCCCTGGTCTCGGTGCCGGGAGCCAGCGCCACCGTCGAGGCGATGGACGCCCTCGAGGCCGGTCACGACGTGATGGTCTTCAGCGACAACGTGCCGCTCGCCGAGGAGGTCGCGCTCAAGACGAACGCCTCCTCCCGCGGCGCCCTCGTGATGGGCCCCGACTGCGGCACCGCGGTCATCGACGGGATCGGGCTCGGCTTCGCCAACACCGTGCGCCCCGGGCGGATCGGCCTCGTCGCCGCCTCGGGCACCGGCTGCCAGCAGCTGCTCGCGCTGCTGCACCACGCGGGCGAGCAGCTGGCCGCGCAGGGCGCCGACGGCGTCGGCGTACGCCACGCGCTCGGGGTCGGCGGCCGCGACCTCTCCGCCGCCGTCGGCGGGCTCGCCACCCGCGAGGCACTGCGCCGCCTCGACGCCGACCCGGACGTCGACCTCGTCGTCGTGGTCTCCAAGCCGCCGGCACCCGAGGTCGCCGAGGCCCTGGCGACGGAGACCGGGGCGCTCGCGACGCCGGTCGAGCTCGGCCTGCTCGGTCGCGGCCAGCGCGACCTGACCACCGTCGCCGAGGCCGTGCTCGCGCGGCTCGGGCACGACGCGCCCGACTGGCCCGTGCAGGGCGTCGACGAGTCGGCCGCCGCGACCGGTCCGCTGCTGCGCGGCCTCTTCGTCGGCGGGACGCTGTGCGACGAGTCGATGCTGCTCGCGACCGAGGCGCTCGGGCCGGTGCGCAGCAACATCCCGCTGTCCGACGACCTCGCCCTCGATGCCGGCCAGCTGCTCGCGGACACCCACACGTTCGTCGACTTCGGCGACGACGCCCTCACCCAGGGCCGCGCCCACCCGATGATCGACCCCACCCTGCGCAACGAGCAGATCGCCCGAGCCGCCGCCGACCCGTCGACCGGGGTGATCCTCCTCGACCTCGTGCTCGGCCACGGCGCCGAGCCCGACCCGGCGTCCCTCCTCGCCCCCGCCATCGAGGCGGCCCGCGCGGACCGGACGATCCCCGTGGTCGTCAGCCTCGTCGGCACCGACCTCGACCCCCAGGGCCTCACCGCGCAGCGCGACGCGCTGGTCGCCGCGGGCGCCGAGGTCCACCTCTCCAACGCGAGCGCGACCCGCCGCGCCCTCGACCTGCTGAGCCGATCCGAAGGAGCCCACCAGTGAGCGCCACCACCCCGGTCGCCACCTCCGGCGCCACCACCCCCACGGTCGTCACCTGCGGCGCCGACATGTTCGCCGACGCCGTGGCCGGCCAGGCCGTCGACGTGCAGCGCGTCGACTGGCGCCCGCCGATGCCGGGCACCGAGGCCGACCTGGCAGCGGTCGCCACCGATCCGCGCCGCGTCGAGGCCAACCGCACGGCCGTCGAGGCGATGCTCGGCGTCACCGCCCACCTCGTCGACGTCGCACCGGCGAGCGAGGTCCTCGGCCTCGAGAAGGGCCAGTTCCTCCACGCCGGCCCGCCGATCGAGTGGGCCCGCGCCTCCGGTCCGCTGCGCGGCGCACTGATGGGCGGCGCCGCCCTGGAGGGGCTCGTCGACGACCCCGAGGACGCGGTCGCGCTCTTCGAGTCCGGCAGCAGCGTCAGCCTCGAGCCGTGCCACCACCGCAGCGCGGTCGGCCCGATGGCGGGCGTCGTCACGCCGTCCATGTGGATGTGGGTCCTCGAGGACCGCGCCACCGGCCGCCGGACCTACTGCTCGCTCAACGAGGGCCTCGGCAAGGTGCTGCGCTACGGCGCGTACGGCCCGGAGGTGCTGACCAGGCTCCGCTGGATGGGCGACGTGCTCGGCCCGCTGCTCCAGGCCGCGGTCCGCGGGACCGCCGAGGCGTCCGACGTCACCGGCATCCTCACCCAGATGCTCCAGATGGGCGACGAGGCCCACAACCGCAACCGCGCCGGCACCCTGATGCTGCTGCGCGACCTGTCCCCCGCGATGGTGAGCGCCGGGTTCGAGGGCAAGGACGTCGCGGACGTGCTCCGCTTCGTCGGTGGCAACGACCACTTCTTCCTCAACCTCGCGATGCCGGCCTGCAAGCTCGCGCTCGACGCCGGACGCGACGTCCCGGGCTCGACGATGGTCGTGGCGATGGCCCGCAACGGCACCGACTTCGGCATCCAGGTCTCCGGCACCGGCGACGAGTGGTTCACCGGACCCGCACAGGTCGCCGAGGGCCTGTTCCTCGGCGACTACGGCCCCGACGACGCCAACCCCGACATCGGCGACTCCGCGATCACCGAGACCGCCGGCATCGGCGGATTCGCGATGGCGACCGCGCCCGCGATCGTCCGCCTCGTCGGCGGCTCGGTCCCCGACGCGCTCGCCACCACCCGCCGGATGCACGAGATCACCCTCGCGGAGAACCCGCGCTGGACGGTGCCCGTGCTGGAGTTCCAGGGAACTCCGACCGGCATCGACGTGACCCGGGTGTGCCGTACGGGGATCCTGCCGCAGATCAACACCGGCATGGCCGGCGCCGTCGCCGGCGTGGGCCAGGTGGGCGCCGGGCTCGTGACGCCGCCCGCGGAGATCTTCCCGAAGGCGCTCGCCGCGCTCGCTCAGGCGGTCCCGGGGCGCTCGTTGTAGGCGCCGGCCTGCTCCTGGCCGGTCAGGCCCGCGATCGCGGTCATGATCCGGTCGGTGAGGTCGCGGCGGGCGCGGCCGGTGGCGACGCCGTCGTACTCGCTCGCGACGTTGATCGGCTCGCCGACGCGCACCGTGACGTCGACGCCGCGCAGCCGGGGCCGGTTGGAGCCGACGGGCTGGATGTCCTCGGTGCCCTGCAGCCCCACCGGCACGACCGGGCAGCCCGCGGTCAGCGCGAGGTGGGCCACGCCCGTGCGGCCCCGGTAGAGCCGGCCGTCGCGCGAGCGGGTGCCCTCGGGGTAGATGCCGAACGCCTCCCCGCGCCGCAGCACCTCGAGCGCGGTGTCGAGGCTCGCGATCGCGGCCTTCGTGTCGTCGCGGTCGACGGGGAGCATGCCGAGCCCCTCGAACCACGCGCGCTGCGCCGCCCCCTTGACCCCCGACCCGGTGAAGTAGTCGGACTTGGCGAGGAAGACGACCTTGCGCGGCACGACGACGGGGATGACGACGCTGTCGAAGAACGACAGGTGGTTGCTCGCCACGATCACCGGGCCGGTCGCGGGGACGTGGTGGAGGCCGTCGACCGTCGGGCGCCACACGGCACGGACGAGCGGAGGGATGACGCCGTGCGCGACCGTGTAGAGCATGGGCGTCATTGTGCCCCGAGGCGCGGCGCGGCGAACGCGCGTGCCAGATCCACGGACCCGCTCGGCCGCAGCGGCGTGCCCTCCTCGAGGTAGGCCTGCCTCGCCTCCTCGTCGTGGGACGGCGGCAGCGACCCATCCGCGCGCACCACCCGCCACCACGGGACCGCGGCGCCGTGGGTGGCCATCACGTTGCCGACCAGGCGCGGGCCGCCGCGGCCGAGCCGCTCGCCGACCACGTCGGCGATCGCGCCGTACGTCGTCACCCGGCCCCGCGGCACCGACTCCGCACACCGCAGCACCAGCTCGGCGTACAGCTCGCGCTCGTCCTCGGTGGTCACCGCGCCTCCGACCGGGTCAGCCGCGCAGTCACCAGCAGCAGGCCCACGACCACGGCACCGGTGGCGAGCCACGTGCCCGGCGGCGCCCAGTCCGGGTCGAGGCCGCGCACCGCGACCCACGCGACCGGGACCGGGACGAGCGCGAGGAGCGCGCGCCCCAGCCACAGGCGGGCCAGCCGCGGGTCGAGCGCGAGCGTCATCGGTCCGTACGCCGCGAGCGTCGCCGCGAGGTGCGCGCCGAGGAGCAGCACCGCCACGACGGGCACCCGCCAGTCCAGGACGTCGTGGGCCGCCCACCAGCCGCCGACGAGGACGAGCGGCACGACGC
>JAESGW010000857.1_pt1 | contig 12133 bp, 11 predicted proteins | sample 9269791 | NCBI WGS metagenome assembly JAESGW01 (sample SAMN16773120, study PRJNA677053) | algae metagenome | isolation source: Aphanocapsa lilacina HA4352-LM1 and co-occurring heterotrophs from near cave... | place: USA: Maniniholo cave, near Haena, Kauai, HI | collected 2009-07-28 | reverse complement strand
GCGTCGAGCTCGCCGAGCAGGCGGACCTCGAGGTCGTGCACCCGCGCGAGCTGCCGGCCGGCTGGATCGCGACGAGCGTCGACCTGTCCGCCGGCGACGACCCCCGGTGGGGGATGGGCGTGCTCACCGGCGACGGGCGCTTCGTCGGCATCCGGCAGCAGGACGCCTCGGTCGACGCCCTGGTCGAGACCTACGTGGACGAGAAGGCCGAGGCCGGCGAGGACGCGACCGTGACCTCCGAGATCACCGACACCTGGCAGACCTTCAGCGACGAGGGTGGTGACCGCGGGTACGCCACGGAGATCGGCGACGAGGCGCTGCTGGTCTACGGCTCGGCGCCGGCCGAGGACATCGAGGCCTACCTCGGGCTGCTCACTCGCTGAGCCGCCCACCAACCGGTGGTTGAGGTGCGAGCGCAGCGAGCCTCGAAACCACGCTGATCCGCTGGTTTCGAGGCTCGTCGCTGGCGCTCCTCGCACCTCAACGGGCGAACACGACGCTGGCGCTCCTCACTCCTCGGAACCCATCGCCTCGTCGAGGCGCTTGCGGGCTCCGTCGAGCCACTGCTGGCAGACCTTGGCCAGCGCCTCCCCGCGCTCCCACAGCGCGAGCGACTCCTCGAGGGTCGTGCCGCCGGCCTCGAGGGTGCGCACCACCTCGATGAGCTCCTCGCGGGCCTCCTCGTAGCTGGGCTGATCAGGGGTGGCGTCACTCATCGGGGTCCTCCTCGACCAGGGTGGCTGTCTCGACACGATCGGTGGTGGCGTGGATCCGGCCGTCGGCGACCCGGACGGACACGGTCGCGCCGGCCGCCACCGCCGCGACAGACGTCACGACGTGGCCGTCGGCGTCCTGCAGCACGGCGTAGCCGCGCCGCAGCGTGGCGAGCGGTGACAGCGCCTGGGCACGGGCGCGCTGGTGGCCGATGTCGTCGGCGGCGCGGTCGAGGCGGTGCGAGAGCGTACGCCGGGCGCGGGCGACCAGGTCGCCGAGCTCGTCGGACCGGGCGGTGAGCAGGTTGCGAGGGTCGGCCATGGCGGGACGCGAGCGGACCTGTGCCAGCCACTCCTGCTCGCTGGCCACGCGCTGCGTGATCACCTGGCGGAGCCGGTCGCGCGCCCACGTGACGCCGGCCAGCTCCTCGGCCATGTCCGGCACGACGAGCTTGGCGGCGTCGGTGGGGGTCGAGGCGCGTACGTCGGCGACGAGGTCGAGCAGCGGCTGGTCGGGCTCGTGGCCGATCGCGGACACCACCGGCGTACGCATGGCGTGGACCGCGCGGACCAGCGCCTCGTCGGAGAAGGGCAGCAGGTCCTCGATGGACCCGCCGCCGCGCGCGACGACCACGACGTCGACGTCGGGGTGGCGCTCGAGCCGGTCGAGGGCCTCCATCACCTCGGCCGCGGAGCGGGTGCCCTGCATCGCGGCGTAGGCGACCTCGAACCGCACGGCCGGCCAGCGGCGGCGCGCGTTCTCGAGGACGTCGCGCTCGGCCGCGCTGTTGGGTGCGGTGACGAGCCCGACCCGACCCGGGAGGAACGGGAGGTCGCGCTTGAGCTCTGTGGCGAAGAGCCCCTCGGCGGCGAGCAGCTGGCGGCGGCGCTCGAGGCGGGCGAGGAGCTCGCCGAGGCCGACCATCCGGATCTCGCGAGCAGCGAGGGAGAAGGAGCCGCGGTTGGCGTAGAAGCTGGGCCGCGCGTGCACCACGACGCTCGCACCCTCGACGAGGGGCGGGTTCATCGAGTCGACGAGGGAGCGGGGGCAGGTGAGGGTCACCGAGATGTCGGCGACCGTGTCACGCAGCGTCATGAAGACCGTCTGCATCCCGGGGCGGCGGTTGACCTGCGCGATCTGGCCCTCGACCCACACGGCACCGAGCTTGTCGATCCACTGCGAGACGGCGTTGGCGACGGCCCGCACCGGGGCCGGCGACTCGGCCGTGGCGTCGCGGAGTGAGGGCACGCCGCGAGGATAGGGGAGCGGTCGGACACGGCGCCGCCCGCGGGCGGGACCGGCCCGTAGACTCGGGCCCATGAGCACCGACCTCGGCCTCCCGCCCGTCCTCGACCCGGAGACCGCGAAGAACGTGCTGCTGGCCGCTCCCCGCGGCTACTGCGCCGGCGTGGACCGGGCCGTGATCACGGTCGAGAAGGCGCTCGACCTCTACGGCGCGCCCGTCTACGTCCGCAAGCAGATCGTGCACAACAAGCACGTCGTGGCCAACCTCGAGTCGCGCGGCGCGATCTTCGTCGAGGAGCTCGACGAGGTGCCCGAGGGCCGCACCGTGGTGTTCTCCGCCCACGGCGTCTCGCCGGCGGTCCACGCGCAGGCCGCCGAGCGCGGCCTCAAGACCATCGACGCCACCTGCCCGCTGGTCACCAAGGTGCACCACGAGGCGCGGCGCTTCGCCTCCGACGACTACGACATCCTGCTCATCGGGCACGAGGGGCACGAGGAGGTCGAGGGCACCGCCGGCGAGGCGCCCGAGCACATCCAGCTGGTGCAGAGCCCGGCCGACGTGGCCCACATCGAGGTCCGCGACCCCGCGAAGGTCGCCTGGCTCTCGCAGACCACCCTCAGCGTCGACGAGACCCTCGAGACCGTGGCCGCGATCCGGGAGAAGTTCCCCCTGCTGCTCGACCCGCCGAGCGACGACATCTGCTACGCCACGCAGAACCGCCAGCTCGCGATCAAGGAGATCTCGGCGGCCGCCGACCTGGTGATCGTGGTCGGCTCGCGCAACTCCTCCAACTCCGTACGCCTCGTCGAGGTCGCCCTCGAGGCCGGCGCCAAGGCGTCCTACCTCGTCGACGACCACACCGAGATCGACGAGGCGTGGCTCGACGGCGTCGAGACGGTGTCGGTCACCTCCGGCGCCTCCGTGCCGGAGGACCTGGTCGAGGGCGTGCTGGCCTACCTGTCCGAGCGCGGGTTCCCCGACGCCCGGGCGGTGCACTCGGCCGAGGAGTCGCTGATCTTCGCGCTGCCGCCCGAGCTCCGCCGCGACCTGCGCGCCGCGCAGAAGGCCTGAGGGGTCCGGACGAGATGGCGCGCTACCTCGACATCCACCCCGACAACCCGCAGCCGCGGCTCGTCACCCAGGTCGTCGAGGCGCTCCGCGACGACGCGCTGATCGCCTACCCCACCGACTCCGGCTACGCGCTGGGCGCGCAGCTCGGCAACCGCGACGGTCGCGACCGGATCCTGCGGATCCGCGAGCTCGACGATCGCCACCACTTCACGCTGATGTGCAAGGACTTCTCCCAGCTCGGGCAGTTCGTCCACGTCGACAACCACGCGTTCCGCGCCATCAAGGCCGCGACGCCCGGCCCCTACACGTTCATCCTGCCCGCCACGGGCGAGGTGCCGAAGCGGCTGATGCACCCCAAGAAGCGCACGGTCGGGGTCCGCATCCCCGACCACACGCTGGTCTGCGCGCTGCTCGAGGAGCTCGGCGAGCCGATCCTCACCAGCACGCTGATCCTCCCCGGCGAGACCGAGGCGCGGACGATGGGCTGGGAGATCAAGGAGGACCTCGACCACGTCGTCGACGTCGTGGTCGAGTCCGGCGAGGTGACGGCCGAGCCCACGTCGGTGATCGACTGGTCCGACGCCGAGCCGGTCGTCGTACGCCGTGGTGCCGGCGACGTGTCGCGCTTCGAGGAGTGAGCCGGCGGGCACTTCGTGCCCGTCAGGCGGGTCGAGCGGGCACTTCGTGCCCGTCAGGCGGGTCGAGCGGGCACTTCGTGCCCGTCAGGCGGGTCGAGCGGGCACGAACCGCCCGGTCGGCGTCGGGGACGGGCACGAAGTGCCCGGTCAGGGGGCAGGCTGCCCGAGCTCTCGCTCGAGCTCGCCGACCATCCCGTCCTCGCCCTCGCGGTGCAGGCGCCACGCCAGGCAGCCCAGGCAGAGCGCGTAGCCGACGAACAGGGCGACCCCGTGGGTGGCGACCCCGGACACCACGGCCTGGAGCAGGCTGTCGCGGGGGTCGGCCAGCGCGGACCGGGCGACGAGGGCGACGAAGCCGAACACCGTCGTCATCAGCAGCGGCGGGAGCAGGGCGACGAGGTAGAAGTCGCGCCGGCGCACCAGTGCGGCGAGACCGAGGCACATCACCACGAAGGCGAGGTCGAAGAACAACGTCAGCCGGCCGGCCAGCGCCACGTCGACGCTGACGGCGGTGAGGGTGACGGCCACGCCGAGGGACACCACCTGGCGGCCCGGCTCATGCCCGACCTCCCAGAACGCCTCGGCGTGCCTCACGACTCTCAACCTAGGACGGCTCTCAGGCGCCCCGGGCGCGCCGCGCCGCAGGGGACGGCTGCTCCCGCTCGAGCAGGTCGTCGAGGGTCGGGTCGCCGGCACGGTGCGTGAGGCCGTCGGGGACGTCGTCCAGGACGGCCAGCTCGGGCGCCGCGAGCGAGCGCGCGACGGCCTCGACCTGGCGCGGCTCCTCGAGCTCCTCGGTCGTCACGCCCAGCTCGGCGAAGCGTCGGGCGGAGACCAGCACCCTCCCCTCGAGGGAGCCCATCGCCTGGTTCCAGGCGGTGACGCTGGCGTTGAGCGAGCGGCCGACCCGGTCGAGGTGACCGGCCATCGAGCCGAGCCGGGCATGGAGGTCCTGACCGAGCCGCTGGACGGCCTGGGCCTGCTCGTTGAGGACCTCGTGCTGCCAGCCCTGGGCGACCGTGCGCAGCAGCGCGATCAGCGTGGACGGGGTGGCGAGCACGACGTTGCGGGCGGCGGCCTGCTCGACGAGGTCGGGCACGGCCTGCAGCGCGGCCTGGAGGATCGCCTCGCCCGGCAGGAACAGCACCACGAACTCCGGCGTGCCGGAGAGCGCCTCCCAGTAGCGCCGGGAGCCGAGGTCGGCGACGTGCTTGCGGACGTGCTCGCCGAGCCGGGCCAGGGCGAGGTCGTGCTCCGCGGGGTCGTCGGTGCCGGTGAGGTCGAGGAACGCCGCGAGGGGCGCCTTCGCGTCGACCGCGATCGTCCGTCCGCCCGCGAGCGACACCACGAGGTCGGGGCGCAGCCGGCCGTCGTCGAGGCGGGTCTGCTCGGCGAAGTCGCAGTGGTCGACCAGCCCGGCGAGCTCGACGGTGCGCCGCAGGTGCAGCTCACCCCACTGCCCGCGGACCTGCGGCTTGCGGAGCGCCGTCGCCAGGGTCGTGGTCTCGCGGCGCAGCGACTCGGTGGAGTGGCGCATGTCGGCCACCTGCTGGTTGAGCTGGGCCTGCCACGCGGTCCGGTCGTGGGCGAGGTCGCTCAGCTGGTCCTGGAGCCGGTCGAGGCCGTCCTGGACCACGGCCTGGTCGGCGACGCGCTGCTGGAGCGCGGCGATCGCGGGGTCGTCGGCAGGGCGGCTGCGTGACCACAGCACGCCGATCACGGCGCCGAGCGCCAGGCCGACGGCGAGGACCAGCGCCAGGGTGAGCAGCAGGGGGAAGGTGTCCATGGGTCCAGCATGGACCGAGGGTCCGACATCCCGTGGACCTCAGGCGTCGACAGCGCCCCGGAACGTCCGCCGGTACGCCGACGGCGACACGCCCACGCTCGCGTGCAGGTGCTGGCGCAACGACGCCGCGGTGCCCAGCCCGGCCCGGGTCGCGACGTCGTCGACGGGCAGGTCGGTCGCCTCGAGCAGGTGCTGGGCGTGCCGGACCCGCTGCTGGGTCACCCAGGCGCCGGGGGACTGGCCGGTCTCCTCGCGGAAGCGCCGGGTGAAGGTGCGCACGCTCATCGACGCCCGCCCGGCGAGGGTCGCCACGTCGAGCCGGTCGTGCAGGTGGGCCTGCGCCCACGCGCGTACGTCGCCGGTGGTCTCGCCGCTGCGGTCCGGCACGTGGCGCTCGATGAACTGCGCCTGGCCGCCATCGCGCCAGGGCGGCACGACCATGTGGCGTGCGACCGCGTTGGCGACGGCGGTGCCGTGGTCGGTGCGGACGAGGTGCAGGCAGACGTCGATGCCGGCGCTCAGCCCCGCCGAGGTGAGCACGCGGCCGTCGTCGGTGAACAGGACGTCCTCGTCGAGGGCGACGGAGGGGTGGAGGCGGCGGAAGTCGTCGGCGTACTTCCAGTGCGTGGTGGCCCGGTGCCCGTCGAGGATCCCGGCGGCCGCGAGCACGAACGCCCCGGTGCAGATCGACACCCAGCGGGCGCCGGGCGGCACGGTCGCCAGCGCGGCCCGCAGGTCGTCGGGGAGCGTGCCGTCGCGCCGCGGCCCGGCGACCTGCGTGCCCGGGACGACCACGGTCTGCGCGGTGGCCAGGGCCTCGATGCCCGCCGAGGGGGCGATCGCGTAGCCCCGCGTCGCCCGCACCGGCCTGTCGTCGAGCGAGACGATCGCGACGTCGTAGAGCGGGTGGCCGTCGGGGTCGTACGCCTCGCCGAGCACCTGCGGCGGGATGGTGAGGTCGTAGCCGATCACCGGCGCGATCGCGAGCACGACCACCCGGTGCGGGGCAGGCGGGGAGGACGTCATGGCCGGATCCTTTCACATGTTGGCATTCGTGCCACTCGCGGTCGTACGCCCTCCGACGGGAGACTCGTGCCCGTGACGATGACGACGCCACCCGCTCCCGCGCCCTCCGGGCCGTCCGCACCCGTCCGCCTCCACTGGGCCTGGGTCGTCGCGGCCGTCGCCTTCGTCACCCTCGTCGGCGCCGCCGCCTTCCGCTCGGTGCCCGGCGTCCTCATCGAGCCGCTGCACGACGAGTTCGGCTGGTCGCACGGCCTGATCGGCTCGGCGGTCTCGCTCAACCTGATGCTTTTCGGCCTCATCTCGCCGTTCGCCGCCGCGCTGATGGACCGCTTCGGCGTCCGCCCGGTCGTCACCTTCGCGCTCCTCATGGTCGCGGTCGGCAGCGGGCTCACCGTCTTCATGACCGAGGCCTGGCAGCTGGTCCTGTGCTGGGGCCTGCTCGTCGGCGTCGGCACCGGCTCGATGTCGATGGCGTTCGTCGCGACGATCACCAGCCGCTGGTTCGTCGCCCGCCGCGGCCTGGTCAGCGGCATCCTCACCGCCGGCAACGCGACCGGCCAGCTCATCTTCCTGCCCGTGGTCGCCTGGTTCGCGACGAACCACGGTTGGCGCACGGCCGCGGTGCTGGCCTCGCTCGCCGCCCTGGCCGTCGTCCCGCTGGTGCTGCTGTTCCTCCGCAACCACCCGGCGGACCTCGGCCTGCGGGCGTACGGCGCGACGGACGCGGACCCCGGTCCGCCCCCGCACCAGCACGTCGGGTCGAGCGCGGGGCGGGCGCTCTCGGTGCTGCGCGACGCCGCGCGCAGCCGTACGTTCTGGTTGCTGTCGGGCGGGTTCGCGATCTGCGGCATGACGACCAACGGCCTCATCGCCACCCACTTCGTGCCCGCCGCCCACGACCACGGCATGCCTGCCACCACGGCCGCCTCGCTGCTCGCCGTCGTCGGCGTCTTCGACGTCGTCGGCACCATCGCCTCGGGCTGGCTCACCGACAAGGTCGACCCGCGGCTGCTGCTGGTCGGCTACTACGCCCTGCGCGGCGTCGGGCTGATGGCGCTGCCCGCGCTGATGTCGCCGCACGTCGAGCCCAGCATGTGGGTCTTCATCATCGTCTACGGCCTCGACTGGGTCGCGACCGTGCCGCCGACGGTGGCCCTGTGCCGCGAGTGGTTCGGTGCGGCCGCCGGCCCCATCGTGTTCGGCTGGGTGTTCGCCAGCCACCAGGTCGGGGCCGCCGTCGCCGCGACCGCCGCTGGCGTGGTCCGCGACGTCACCGGCGGCTACGACCCCGCGTTCTACGCCGCGGCCGGGCTCTGCGCCGTCGCCGCGCTCATGTCGTGGGCCATCCGGCGCACCCCGCAGCCGGTCGACGCACCGCCGCCGGCCGCCGTGGTGTAGCCGGCGCGGGACAGCCGCTCAGTCGAGGTCGACGACCACCGGCGCGTGGTCCGACGGCGCGCCGGCGAACCGGGCGGGGTCGCGCTCCTCGCGGTCGACGAACGCGCCTGTCACCCGCGCGGCGAGCGTCGGCGAGGCGAGGACGAAGTCGATCTTGAGGCCGCGGTCGCGCTCGAAGCGCTGGCGGTAGTAGTCCCAGTAGGTGTAGCCCGCGTCGTGCGCGCGGGTCACCTCGGCGTACCCGTCGTCGAGGAACCCCTGGAACGCCGCGCGCTCCGCAGGCGTGACGTGGGTCGACTTCGCGAACTGCGTGACGTCGAAGACGTCGTCGTCGGTGGGGCAGATGTTCCAGTCGCCGACGAGCGCGGTCTCGCCGTCGAGCCAGCCGCTCGCGGTGGCGCGCAACCGGGCCAGCCACTCGAGCTTGTAGACGTAGTGGGGGTCGTCGGGCTTGCGGCCGTTGGGGACGTAGAGCGACCACACCCGTACGCCTCCGCAGGTCGCACCGATCGCGCGCGCCTCCGCGGCGGCCGGGTCGCCGAAGGGCGGCATGTCGGCGAAGCCGACCTCGACGTCCTCGAGCCCGACGCGCGACAGCAGCGCGACCCCGTTCCACTGGTTGAGGCCCGACACGGCGATGTCGTAGCCCAGCGCCTGCAGGCCCATCAGCGGCAGCTGGTCCTCGCGCGCCTTGGTCTCCTGCAGGGCGAGCACGTCGACGTCGTGGCGCTGCACGAAGGCCTCGACGCGGTCGATGCGGGAGCGGAGCGAGTTGACGTTCCAGGTGGCGATGCGCACGCCTCCACCCTAAGGAAGGGACCTCGAGCCGTACGTCGTGGGGCGGGGAAGTCTTGACGCCGCAAACCCTTTACAGATCGTGAGCCGATGGGGGAGGTTCGTCGGCACGCACCTGTCTCGGGAACTCGTGCCAACCTGCAGGACCCTTGGTCGGACCACGTCCGACCCGTGCTCGACTCTCCGAGGCGGCGGTGCACCCCACCCCCCATCGAGAGAGAAGAACCAGCATGAAGCGCAGTCGACTCGGGGCGATCGCCCTCTCCAGCGCAGCACTCCTCGGCGCGGCGCTCGCGTCGCCGGCCCTGGCCGCCACGGACTCGGAGATCCCGACGTTCCAGCAGTTCCAGTCGACGTCCTACAAGGACGCCGACAACCAGTACATCGTCAACGGTGACGAGCCCATCGCCACGACCGGCGAGCTCAAGGCCTACTACGACCGCATGGTCCACGGCTCCGAGGAGGCCATGGAGGCCGGCCTGGTCGTCAACACCGTCGGCGGGGCCGACGACCGGTGGTCGACCAGCCAGGTCGGCAACCTGACCTACTGCGTGAGCACCAAGTTCGGCTCGCGCTACGGCGACGTCGTCAACGCGATGGCCGCCGGCGCCGCCCTCTGGGAGGGCGCCTCGTCGCGGATCGACTACGTCCACGTCTCGTCGCAGGACAGCAGCTGCACCACCCGCAACAAGTCGGTCGTGTTCTCCGTCGAGCCGGTGCAGACCTCGCAGTACATCGCCCGCGCGTTCTTCCCCAGCTCGCCCAAGCGCTCGCGCAACGTGCTGGTCGACGACTCGATCTGGACCTCGGGCTCCTGGACCCCGGCCAACATCATGGGCCACGAGCTCGGCCACACGCTCGGCTTCCGCCACGAGCACACCCGGCCCGAGGCCGGCACCTGCTTCGAGGACAACAACTGGCGCCCGCTGACGCCGTACGACTCCTCCTCGATCATGCACTACCCCCAGTGCAACGGCACCTCGAGCAACCTCAGCATGACCGCCACCGACCGGCAGGGAGCGGCCGCCCTCTACGGCGCCTGATCCTCCCGTCGCGCGGGGCGACACCCCCGGCACGATCACGAACGCCCCTTCCGTCCCGAGCGGAGGGGGCGTTCGTCTGCCCGGATACGGTCTGCACGTGACCACTGGTTCGACGATCCTCTCCGCCCGCGACCTCGAGTTCCTGCTCTTCGAGTGGCTCGACGTCGAGTCGCTGGGGGAGCGCCCGCGATTCGCCGAGCACGACCGGGAGTCCTACGAGGCCCTTCTGGCGCTCTGCGCGGAGCTCGCCACGGACCACTTCGCACCGCACTACCGCAAGAGCGACGCCGAGGAGCCGGTCTTCGACGGGGAGCGCGTACGCCTCATCCCCGAGGTCGCCACCGCACTCGAGGCGCTCGCGCGCGCGGACCTCCTCGGGCTCACGCTCGACGCGGAGCACGGCGGCCACCAGGTGCCGCACGTCGTCGCGTCGGCGTGCATGGCGTGGTTCACCGCCGCCAACATCGGCACCGCCGCGTACTCGTTCCTCACGATGGCCAACGCGAGCCTGCTCCTCGAGCACGGCACGCCCGAGCAGGTCGAGCGGTTCGTCGGGCCGATGCTGGAGGGCCGGTTCTTCGGGACGATGACCCTGTCCGAGCCGCACGCCGGCTCCAGCCTCGGCGACGTCCTCACCCGCGCGGTCCCGGCCGACGACGGCACCTACCGCATCTTCGGCAGCAAGATGTGGATCTCCGGCGGCGACCACGAGATGGGCGACAACATCGTCCACCTCGTGCTGGCCAAGCTGCCCGACGCCCCGGCCGGCACCCGCGGGATCTCGCTGTTCGTGGTGCCCAAGCACCTCGTGGCCGACGACGGCTCGATCGGTGAGCGCAACGACGTCGCGCTCGCCGGGATCAACCACAAGCTCGGCAGCCGCGGCACGGTCAACACCGCGCCCGTGTTCGGCGGGGGCGCGTTCACGCCGGGCGGCGTCCCGGGAGCCGTCGGCTACCTCGTCGGCGAGCCCAGCAAGGGCCTGTCCTACATGTTCCACATGATGAACGCCGCGCGGCTCGGCGTCGGGATGTCCGCGACGACGACGGCCTACACCGCCTACCTCAAGTCGCTCGAGTACGCCCGCTCCCGCCCTCAGGGTCGTCGGCTGACCGCGGCGGACCCGACCGCGCCCCAGGTGCCGATCATCGAGCACGCCGACGTGCGCCGGATGCTGCTGGCCCAGAAGGCGTACGTCGAGGGTGCCCTCGCGCTCAACCTCTGGTGCTCGCGGCTGCTCGACGTGCAGGAGAGCCCGCGCGACGACGCCGAGCGCACCGAGGCCGGGCTGCTGCTCGACCTGCTGACCCCGATCGCGAAGTCCTGGCCCTCGCAGTGGGGCCAGGAGAGCAACAGCCTCGCCATCCAGGTGCTCGGCGGCGCGGGCTACACCCGCGACTACGACGTCGAGGCGCACTGGCGCGACCAGCGCCTGAACCCGATCCACGAGGGCACCCACGGCATCCAGGCGCTCGACCTCCTCGGCCGCAAGGTCCTCGGCGGCGGCGGCGCCTCGCTGGCCGCGCTGTCCGGTCGGGTCCAGGAGACCGTGGCCCGGGCGCGTGACCTCGGCGGCGAGCCCGCGGCCCACGGCGATGCGCTCACGTCGATGGTCGACCGGCTCGGCGAGGTCACCCTCGCCCTCGCCGGGCTCGGCGATCCCGAGCGGACGATGGCCAACGCCACCGTCTACCTCGAGGCGGCGGGGCACGTCGTGGTCGCGTGGATGTGGCTCGAGCAGCTCGTCGCGGTGGGGGAGGCGGAGGGCGACTTCTACGACGGCAAGCGAGCCGCGGCGCGCTACTTCTTCCGCTGGGAGCTGCCCAAGGTCGCGCCCATGCTCGACCTGCTCGCCTCGGGCGACACCACCACCCTCGACATGCGCGACGCCTGGTTCTAGGCCGGCTGGTCCTGGGCCGGCTGGTCCTGGGCCGGGACGACGAACTCGGTGAGCAGGCCCGGCGTGGCGGCGTCGGCCAGAGCGACGGCGACCTCGAGGCGTACGTCCCGCACCACCACGCGCTCGGCGCCGGCCGCGGTCGTGGCGGTCAGGTCGGCGAGGCCGATGCGACGCTGCCACCACGACTGGCCCACCACCCAGCCGATGATGCCGTCGGTCTCGAGCGCCGTACGCACCCGTGCGAGCGTGCCGCTGCCGGCGACGAGGTGGTCGTCGGCGAGGGCGTGGCCGAGGTGCCGGTAGGACGCCTCGCCCACCGCCGCAGCCAGTGCGAGCAGGGCCGTCCCCAGTGCCGCCAGCCACCACCAGGTCAGGTCGAACCACCACCAGCCCACGGCGAGCAGCACGATGACGTCGAGGGCGTTGCGCAGCTGGCGGAACCACGCCCGGCGGTGGGCCTTGGGTCCGTGCTCGACCAGCGGGTCGGTGAGCGGGCCGCGGTGGTCGAGCACCGCC
>JAESGW010000856.1_pt1 | contig 12174 bp, 7 predicted proteins | sample 9269791 | NCBI WGS metagenome assembly JAESGW01 (sample SAMN16773120, study PRJNA677053) | algae metagenome | isolation source: Aphanocapsa lilacina HA4352-LM1 and co-occurring heterotrophs from near cave... | place: USA: Maniniholo cave, near Haena, Kauai, HI | collected 2009-07-28 | reverse complement strand
CAGCGCCGTTTCCAGCCCGTCTTCGTCGGCGAGCCGACGGTCGAGGACACCGTCTCGATCCTGCGCGGGTTGAAGGAGAAGTACGAGCTGCATCACGGCGTGCGCATCACCGACGGCGCGATCGTCGCGGCGGCGACGCTTTCCCACCGCTACATCACCGACCGTTTCCTGCCCGACAAGGCGATCGACCTGATGGACGAGGCCGCATCGCGGCTGCGCATGGAAGTCGAATCCAAGCCCGAGGAGATCGAGAATCTCGATCGCCGCATCATCCAGCTGAAGATCGAGCGCGAGGCGCTGAAGCGGGAAACCGACGCGGCATCGCAGGACCGACTGGGACGGCTGGAGGGCGAACTCGCCAACCTCGAACAGCAATCGGCCGAACTCACCACCCGCTGGCAGGGCGAAAAGGACAAGATCGCGGGGGAGGCGAAGCTGAAGGAACAGCTCGACGCCGCCCGGCTTGAGCTCGAACAGGCGCAGCGTGCGGGCGATCTGGCGAAGGCCGGAGAGCTATCCTACGGTACCATTCCGGCGCTGACCAAACAGCTGGAAGACGTGCAGGGCGCCACCCAGGGCGCGATGCTGCGCGAAGAGGTGACGGCCGAGGATATCGCCGGCGTCGTCGCACGCTGGACCGGCATCCCGGTCGATCGCATGCTCGAAGGCGAACGCGAGAAGCTGCTCAACATGGAAGCCGCACTCGGCAAGCGCGTGATCGGCCAGGCCGATGCGGTGCGCGCCGTCGCCACCGCCGTGCGGCGTTCGCGCGCGGGGCTGCAGGAAGCCAACCGTCCGCTCGGCAGCTTCCTGTTTCTCGGTCCCACGGGGGTGGGCAAGACCGAGCTGACCAAGGCGCTCGCCGGCTTCCTGTTCGACGACGATAGCGCGATGGTGCGCATCGATATGAGCGAGTTCATGGAGAAGCACTCGGTCGCCCGCCTGATCGGGGCGCCTCCGGGTTACGTCGGTTATGAAGAGGGTGGCGTTCTCACCGAATCGGTTCGCCGTCGACCTTATCAGGTGGTGCTGTTCGACGAGGTCGAGAAGGCGCACGGCGATGTGTTCAACATCCTGCTGCAGGTGCTCGACGACGGCCGCCTCACCGATGGGCAGGGCCGCACGGTCGATTTCAGCAACACGCTGATCATCCTGACCAGCAATCTGGGCAGCCAGTATCTCGCCAATCTGGGCGAGGGCCAATCGACCAATGATGTCGAACCCCAGGTGATGGAGATCGTCCGCGCGCATTTCCGCCCGGAATTCCTCAACCGGCTGGATGAGATCATCCTGTTCCACCGGCTGGGCCAGGATCATATGGGCCCGATCGTCGACATCCAGGTGTCGCGCGTCCAGCGCCTGCTGGCGGATCGCAAGATCACGCTCGACCTGACCGACGCCGCACGCGCCTGGCTGGGCCGAGTGGGCTATGATCCGGTCTACGGCGCGCGGCCCTTGAAGCGCGCGGTCCAGCGATATCTGCAAGACCCGCTGGCGGACATGATCCTTCGCGGTGACGTGAAGGATGGATCGGCGGTACGGGTCGATGAGGGCGATGGAAAGCTCGAGTTAGAGGCGGAATGAGTCTCGCCAACCCGCCGTCTGAGCTGGATAAAAAAAGGGCGGACCCGAAGGTCCGCCCCATTCTTCGCCTAACGCTGGCGCTTAGAACTTCACAGTCGCACCGGCCCGGAACATCCGGCCGATAACGCCCTGGGTGTGGAAAGCGGGGTTGTAGTTGTTGCCGCCATAGGTGTTCGGATCGAACGGCGCCCTTTCGTTGAGAGCATTGATCACGTTCACGTAGAACGTGAAATTATCGTTCACGTTGAACCGACCAACCAGATCGAGACTGATGAAACGATCTACCTTGCACTGCAGGGCCGGGCCGGTTTCATCGATACCCGAAGCATCCGGCAAATAGATCACCGACGTTTCAATGGCATCTTCGCAAGTCGAACCCGGGCCGGAGTTATCATCGGCATAGCCGTAATAGCTATCGACGAAGTTCGCCGTGCCGGTCAGCGAGAAGGGGCCTGCTTCAAGCGTGTTCTGCCAGCTGGCGCGCCACTTCGGCGTGCCGGATGCCGACGTGACAGCATAGGGCGCGAGCGTGCCGACATATTCCTGAACGCCCGAGCCGGTACCATCATCGACATTATATTCAAAGATGTTGGTTGCTTCGAGGATCGAGGTGAACTTCACGTTTTCATTCAGATCGAGCGTTGCCTGGACCTGGAAGTCCAGACCTGAGGTCTCAAGCACGTTGCCGTTCGAATAGAGGAAGTTCACCGAATAGACGGTCGGCCGCAGACCCGGATGCGCCGGATCGGCCGGATTGAGCGTCAGCGTGACGCCGTCCGGAATATCTCCCGACCGCAGATACTCGTTGGCTATATCTGCTGGGTTGCCAGCCGCCGAGAGGATTAGATCCTCCTTGCGGATGTTGTAATAGTCGACCGTCAGGCTGAGCCAGCTTGTCGGCTGGACAACGATGCCGCCGGTAAATGCGCGCGAGCGCTCCGGCTTCACATCGGGATTGCCGGTCGAGTTGTTGCCCAAACCATAGGTGGTCGTGATGTAGGAGTTGTTGCCATACGCGGCCAGGATGGCGGCGTTGGCAGGATCGCCATCCGTAAGCGGCGTATAGTTGGTGAAGCCGATGACCGCGCCCGACGTTTCCGGGATCGACGGAGCACGGAAGCCCTGAGAATAGGTGCCGCGGATCGCGACCTGGGGGATCGGCTGGAACTTCACACCCACCTTGGGAGAGAAGCGCCCGAATCCAGTCGAATAATGATCGTAACGGCCCGATGCATTGATCTCCAGTTCTTCCAGGATCGGTGCGTTAAGCTCGAAGAACGCCGCCTGGACATTGCGGCTGCCGACGGCCTCGAAGGGATTGACCGTGATATAATCGAGGTTCGGCACCGCCGTTGGCGCATAGACCCCCTCGTAGCGGAGCTGACCGCCGACGCCGAGCTGCAACGGGCCGCCCGGCAATTCGAACAGATCCTTAGTGACGATCGCCTGGACCTGCCACAGTTCGGAGTCGTTGTTGCGGGTGAAGTCCGGCGCGATCGTGTCGCGAACGACCTGACTGTTGAGCGATGGATTGATGAAGTTGTAGGTGCCGTTGTTGACCGCATCGATCAGCGCCGGGACATAGAGGAAGCCGCGACGGAGCTGCTCGAGATCCGTCCGCATATAGGTGGCGGCGACCGAATAGCCGAAACCGCTGCCGAAGCTGCCGTCAACGCCAGCCGCGATGCGGTAGGTGCGCGACGTGATCTTCTGGCTCGTCGGGATATCGCCGAAACGATAGTAGAGCAGTGCTTCTTGTCCGCCCGCAGCGTACGGGTTCTGCGGGTTCAGCGTGCCGTCCGACAAGAAGACGGGCAAGCTGATACCGCGCGTGTCGACCGGGTTGGTCGAGCGGATCGACTGCGGCGTGCCCGAGACTTCGACGCGATTCTGGTAGAAGGTCGCGGCGAAATAGGCTTGGGTGTCCGGATTGATATCGACCGTCGCATGCAGCGTTCCGCCGAAACGGGTCTGCTCGGGCAGCAGCTGAGCATAATCAGCGATCAGGTTCTGCTCGCAATAGGTGCCGGCCGAATTGGTGTGCGAAATCAATCCGTTGCCCTCGCAGCCGCCTTGTCCAAGCACTTGGAAAAGTCCGGTGGCGCCGGCCGTGCCGGTCAGAATGTTGTCCGGATCGGTCAGTGTCGTCGGACGGACGATCGCCACCGTCGTACCCTGGCTCGACGCGCTGGTCGGCGGGGTGAAGAAGACGTTGCCATTGCGTCCCGTGAACCCGCCGGGCAGCGTGATGCTCGTCAGATCTTGCGTATTATATGGGAAGCCGCGGTCACGGGCGAACAGGCCATCGTTGCGCTGATACTCGCCCGCGATGTAGACGTTGAACCCTTGGGTCGCGAGATCGCCATAGCCGGCCGCGATCGACATGCGCTGGTTGCCAAAATCGCCCTGCTCGGTGACGCCGGCCTCGACACGGCCGGATACGCCCTGGATTTCCTTCTTCAGGATGACGTTGACCACGCCCGCGATTGCGTCGGCGCCGTAAGTCGACGAAGCGCCGTCACGCAGCACTTCGATCCGCTCGACGATCGATTCCTGAATGGTGTTGAGATCGACGAAGCTACGCTGGCCGTCGTCTGCCAGTGGATAATTGGCGGCGCGCAGCCCATCGAACAGCGTCAGCGTCGAGTTGGTGGAAAGGCCACGCAGCGAAACCGCAGTCGAGCCCGCGGCGAAAGCGCCGCCGAAACCCTGGGGAATGTTGCCACCGTTACCAGCCGTGAGCGACTGGATCGCGTCAGTAATCGTGGTGAAACCGCGATTCTCAAGATTTTCCGAAGTCAGCACGGTAACCGGCGACGGTGTCTCCGTGTCGGTACGGCGAAACAGCGAGCCGGTGACGACAATGTCCTCGCCGGTCTGGGTTTCGTCCACGGTCTGCGCCTCGGCGGACGTGGTGGCCTCTGGCGGAGACGTCGGCTGGGCCGTGTCCTGCGCCATCGCGGGCGAAGCCACAAAGAATGCGGCACCGGCGCCGAGCAAAGCCAACGCCTGCAGGGCTGAGCCGCTTTGCAGGAATGCACGTTGCGTGGTGATTTTGATCACGGAAATTTCCTCGCTCTGTTTCCGCGGCGCGATTGCCCCTTTGCGGAATGTTCTACCGTCCAGCGCGAACCCTCCTGGCGTCGCTACGGGATATGGCGGCGATGGATGGGACGAGCGCGGCCCGCTGTAAAGCTGGCATTCAGGTTGGCGATTACGTTTCCGCCAAGGTGTGCCAAAAGAGACACATTGGTGACAACTGATAGTAATATTATTTCAGATTGGCGTATTTTGGCGTGTCATAAGTGTCACGTGGATTAGCGGACGGTCGTCATCGGCCCTGCCAGCAGCAGGGGATCGATCCGCGCCGCGTTCCATTTCATGCCCCAATGCATGTGCGGACCGGTCGTTCGGCCGGTCGCGCCGATGCGGCCGATGGGTTGTCCGCGGCGCACCGATTCGCCTTCGCGCACACTGATCTCGGACAGGTGCAGGAAGGCGCTGTTGAGACCCATTCCGTGGTCGATCATCAACAGATTGCCCTCCAGCGTAAAGGGACGGCTGGTGGCGAGGATCACTACCCCGTCCGCGGGCGCCAGCAGCGGCGTGCCCGCCGGCATCGCCACGTCCACCCCCGAATGATAGCTGCCGGGCGTGCCGCGATAGATTCGCTGCGCGCCGAACCGGCCGGAGATGCGGCCGGTGACGGGCCACTGGAAACGCTGGCGCCAGCCCTCGGCGCCGGTGTCCTTCGTTCGCGCGGCGTTGATCGCGGCAAGTTCGGCGGGGCGCAGCCGCTGGAATTCGGCCGAGCTGCGGCCAGCGGTCATCGATGCATCGACCCGCTCGATCAACCAGTCGCCCGGCGCGACCGCCAGCGTCTGATCGATGCTGCGGCCATCGGCCAGCGTCGCCGAGATCCGCGCCGTGGCGGGGGCGTCGCGGTCGAACGCGATCAGGAAGCGGCGATCGGGCGCAAGCGTCACGCGCTGCCCATCCAGCGTCACCGCGATCACGCCCTCCGGCGCGGTGCCGATCACCACCCCGCCCTGGCGGATCGCGCCTTCGAACTGGAAGCGCGCGGGCGCCGGGGGCAAAGTCTCGCGTTCGACCTGGGGCGGCGCTACCGGCGCGGGCGCTACGGGCGGCGCGAGGCGTTCAGGCGCGACACAGCTGGCCAACATGATCGAAATCGGCGCGCCACAGATCAGGCGCGCGCGCCGCATCATCCGCCCAGCGCTTTCACCGCGATCTCCGCACTGGCATAGGGCTTCTGCTCGGCGACGCTCCAGTAGCGCAGCCGGTCGAGCGGGATCGCCTCGCCGCTCACCGCACAGATGACATGGTCGCCGGGCGACAGCAGGCGAAAGCCGTTGGCCATATAGTGCAGCCGCGCCGGGCGTTGGGTGTTGGACATCAGCATCGGCGCATTCCTTCGGCTCGCATGTCAGAACAGCGTCGGCTGTTCGGGCTTCTTCGGCGGATACGCCTTGGCCGGCCCGCGCTCAACCCCGCGCCCGACCTGCGCGTCGACTGTCCCATCCCTGAACTTGATGGTCAGACCGCCTGCCGCCCGCGCGGCATCCGCGCCGGCAACCACGGTTTCGGACCCGCGCACCGTCACGATGGCATAGCCCCGCGCGAGCGGACTTTCGGGATGAAGCGACTCGAGCAAGCGGCGGGTCGCCTGCAGGCGGTCGCGCGCATGCGCCAGCCGCTGATCGAGCATCACCGGGCGGAGCGCCGCGCTTGCCCGCTCCAGCTCGCGGCTCCCCCGCGCCAGCCGGTCGCCCAGCGCGCGGTCGAGCCGCGCCGCCAGATCGTCGGCCTTCTGCCGCTGTGGCCCGAGCAGCGCGTCGCGCCGCGGCAGCACGCGGACCAGCGCCTGCAGCCGCTCCTCGGCACGCTGGTGATAGCGCCGCGCGCAGCGTTCGCTGCGCAGGCCCAGTTCGGCCAGCAGCGATTGCAGCTCGGCGCGCACCGGCACCGCGATCTCGGCGGCCGCGGTCGGCGTCGGCGCGCGCAGATCGGCGGCGAAATCGGACAGCGACGTATCGGTCTCGTGTCCCACCGCGGAGATCAAGGGGATGCGGCAATCGGCGATGGCGCGCACCACGGCCTCTTCGTTGAACGCCCACAAATCCTCGATCGAGCCGCCGCCGCGCGCGACGATCAGCAGATCGGGGCGCGGCACCGGTCCGCCGGGTGCGATCGCGTCGAATCCGCGGATCGCCGCCGCCACCTCGGCCGCCGCGCCCTGACCCTGCACCTTGACCGGCCACACCAGCACATGCCCGGGGCAGCGATCGGCCAGCCGGTGGAGAATGTCGCGGATCACCGCGCCGGTCGGCGATGTCACCACGCCGATGGTCCGCGGCATGAACGGCAGTGGCTTCTTCCGGCTCGCATCGAACAGCCCTTCGCCCGCGAGCTGCGCCTTCAGCCTCTCGAACAGCGCCATCAGCGCGCCCTCGCCCGCCAGCTCCATCCGTTCGATGACGATCTGGTACTTGCTCCGCCCCGGATAGGTGGTGACCTTGCCGGTCACGATCACCTCGATGCCGTCCTGCGGGGTGAATTGCAGCGCGGAGGCCTGACCTTTCCAGATCACCCCGTCGATGACCGCGCCCTCGTCCTTCAGGCTCAGATAGGCATGGCCCGATGCGGCGCGTTTCCAGCCCGATATCTCGCCGCGCAGGCGGACATGGCCGAAGCGGTCCTCCACCGTGCGCTTGAGCGCGCCCGACAGTTCGGTCACGCTCATCGGCTCGGCGTTGTCGCCCGGCCTCTGCTCGGCTAGCAGGCCACCCGGCGCGTCGAAGGGAAGATCTGTCATGAATGTCCTGCTGTTGGGCTCGGGAGGCCGCGAACATGCGCTCGCGTGGAAGCTGGCGCAATCGCACCAGCTCGATACGCTGTTCGCCGCACCGGGCAATCCCGGCATTTCGGCGCATGCCCAATGCGTCGATATCGACATAGCCGATCAGCGTGCGGTGATCGATTTCTGCCTGCGCAATTCGGTGCGTCTGGTGGTGATCGGGCCGGAGGCGCCGCTGGTCGCGGGCCTTGCCGACAATGTCCGCGCGATGGGCATCGCCGCTTTCGGCCCCGGCAAGGCGGCGGCGCAGCTGGAAGGCTCCAAGGGCTTCACCAAGGATTTGTGCAAGCGCGAGGGCATCCCGACCGCGGGCTATGAACGCGTCACCTCGAAGGACGGCGGCATCGCCGCGCTCGCCGATTTCGGCCTGCCGGTCGTCATCAAGGCGGATGGGCTGGCGGCGGGGAAGGGCGTCACCATCGCCGCCACGCGCGAAGAGGCGGAGGATGCGCTGACCGCCATCTTCTCTTCCCCCGGCGAGGCCGTGATCGAACAATTTCTGGAAGGCGAGGAGGCCAGCCTGTTCGTCCTCACCGATGGCGAGGCGATCGCCCCGTTCGGATCGGCGCAGGACCACAAGCGCGTCGGCGACGGCGACACCGGCCCCAATACCGGCGGCATGGGCGCATACAGCCCCGCCGATGTCCTGACCCCCGAACTGGAAAGCCAGGCGATCGACACGATCATCGCCCCCACCATCCGCGCGCTGGCGGCGGCGGGCACGCCTTATTCGGGCATATTATACGCCGGCCTGATGCTGACCGAAACCGGTCCCCAGCTGATCGAATACAACGCCCGCTTCGGCGATCCCGAATGCCAGGTGCTGATGACGCGGCTGGAGGGCGATCTGCTGGAGATGATGCTGGCGACAGCCGAAAGCCGCCTCGCCGATCTGCCCGCACCGGTATTTGCGGATAAGGTCGCGCTCACCGTGGTGATGGCGGCTAACGGCTATCCCGGCACGCCCGAGACCGGTGGCAAGGTGGCTGGAATCGACGCCGCCGAGGCAATCGGTGCCAAGGTCTTCCAAGCCGGCACGCGCGATGAAGACGGCCTCGTCGCCAGCGGCGGCCGTGTCCTCGCGGTCACCGCGACCGGCGCGACGGTCGCCGAAGCGCAGGCCGCGGCCTATAAGGGCGTGGACGCGATCGACTTTCCCACCGGCTTCGCCCGCCGCGACATCGGCTGGCGCGCCGTGGAACGCGAACAGGCCTGAACGTTCATCCACCGCTCATCGCGACGGGCGCACGCTTGACCTTGTCTAAGATATGTAACATCATATCATGATAGCAAGGGAGGAAGCCGATGCGTGTCCGTCCGATACTGGCGCTGAGCCTGGTTGCATTCACCCTCACATCGGCGGCCCCACCGCCCGCACCGGCCGAGCCGCAGGTGCGACCCGACCACAGAGGTCCGTCCCCGGTGCGCTGCCGCGTCGGGCGGGAGGACCGCGAGATCTCGGTCACCAGCAGCCGCGTGCGCAAATCGGCCGGCAACTATTACGCGCCGGCCCCTCCGCCGATGGTGGAGCAGTCGCGCATCGCGCCGCCCGGAATCGTCGCACCGTCGCCGATCATGCAGTCGTACATCCCGCGCGAAGAGAATCGCGAGCGCTATGACGGTCGCGAGGTCGCGTCGATTCAGTCGGTCGCGGATCAGCCCGTCTCCACCTTCTCGGTCGATGTCGATACCGGCTCCTACGCCAATGTCCGCCGCTTCCTGGCAGGCGGCAAGCTGCCCCCGCCGGACGCGGTGCGGACCGAGGAGATGCTCAACTATTTCCGCTACGATTACCCCCGCCCGGCAGACCGCGCACAGCCCTTCAACGTCGCGCTGCAGACCGCGCGGACGCCGTGGAACCCGGATACCCGCCTGCTGCGCATCGGCCTACGCGGATACGACGTGACCGGCGACACCCGCCCCGCCGCCAATCTGGTGTTCCTCGTCGATGTCTCGGGCTCGATGTCGAGCGATGACAAGCTGCCGCTGGTCAAATCGGCGCTGATGGCGCTGGCCGACCGGCTGACCCCGAAGGACCGGGTGTCGATCGTCGTCTATGCCGGCGCGGCGGGCGTGGTGCTCGATCCGACATCGAACAAGGCCTATGTCAAACAGGCGCTCGATTGCCTCGATGCCGGCGGATCGACCGCGGGGGGCGAGGGCATCGCGCTCGCCTATGCCACCGCCCGCGCCAATTTCCGCGAAGGCGGCATCAACCGCATCTTCCTGGCGACCGATGGCGATTTCAACGTCGGCGTCACCGACAACAAGGCGCTGGAGGAAATGGTCAAGCGCAACCGCGACGCCGGCATCACGCTGACCACCCTCGGCTTCGGCACCGGCAATTACAACGAGGCGCTGATGGAGCGCATCGCCGATGTCGGCAACGGCAACTACGCCTATATCGACAGCGCGATGGAATCGCAGAAGGTGCTCGACGACGAACTGTCGGCGACGCTCGTCACCATCGCCAAGGACGTGAAGATCCAGGTCGAGTTCAACCCGAAGCAGGTCAGCGAATACCGCCTGATCGGCTATGAGAACCGCGCGCTGGCCGAGGAGGATTTCGCCAACGACGCCGTCGATGCCGGCGATGTCGGCGCCGGGCATCAGGTCACCGCGCTCTATGAACTGGTGCCCGCCGGCGGGAAGGGCTGGCTGCCCGAACGCCGCTATGCCGACAATCGCCGTCCCACGCCCGATACGCGCACAGGTGAGCTCGGCATCGTCAAGCTGCGCTACAAACTGCCCGACGGCACCACATCGCGCCTGATCGAAATCCCCGTCCAGGGCGACATGCTGCGCACCGCCGCCGTGCCGAGCGGAGACATGGCCTTCGCGGCCGCCGTCGCCGCCTTCGGCCAGAAGCTGCGCGGCGACAAATATCTCGGCGGCTACAGCTATGCCGATATCCGGTCGCTCGCGGGCGACCCGCAGGGCTATTGGCGGCAGGAGTTCGTCAAGCTCGCCCGCCTGGCCGAATCGCAATCGCCGCCGACCCGGCTGGGCGCAACCGACTGATCGTGCGTTGTCCGCCGCCGCTTGCACCGCTAGGCTGGTGCGAGTGGCGGCAACAGGAGCGCGCGCGTGGAATCGGGTTCAGTGACAAGCGTGGCGAACGACGCGGGAGTGATCGGTTCGCTCACCACCATCCATCTGATCCTGATCGCGCTGCTCGCGGTCGTCACGATCATCGCGATCATCTTCGCCGCGCGGATTCGCGCCCGCGCTAAGCGGCAGCGGCTCGAGGCGGGCGAGGCAAGCGAACGCCTGATCGAGATCAGCGAGGTCGACGCCCCCACCGCACCACCGCCGCCGCCGCTCGCCGATACCCCACCCGCGTTTACCGAGACCCCATCCCCGCCTTCGGACATACCGGTGGTCGCCGCCGCCCCGCTCGACGCCGCCCCGGCCACGCTGGCAGGCGACATGGAGCCGGTGCGGGCGGCGCCCGAGGCCGGCCATGCCGACGACCTGACCCGCATGAAGGGCATTGGTCCCAAGCTCGCCGCGCAGCTCGCCGCGCAGGGTTATGCCAGCTATGCCCGCATCGCTGCGCTCAGCCCAGCCGAAGCCGACACCCTCGATGCACAGCTGGGCGCCTTCAAAGGCCGCCTCGCGCGCGATCGCGTCGTCGAACAGGCAGGCTATCTGGCGAAGGGGGACACCGCCGGTTTCGAATCGGTGTTCGGCAAGCTCTGACGCGTCAGTCCCGCAGCAGCTCTGGCGGCACGAAGCTGCGGACCGCGCCGACCATCGCCGAAACGCTCTTGCCGATGCCGGTTGCGCTCACCCGCCGATCTGGCTGACCAGCAGTTTGTCGATCTTGCGGCCGTCCATATCGAGGATCTCGAAGCGCCAGCCCTGTTCGGTGAAGGCTTCCCCCTCCACCGGCAGGCGGCGCAGCACCGCCAGCGCGAGGCCGGCGACGGTCGCGTAATCGCGGTCCTCGGGCAGATCGATGCCGATCTTCTCGGCCAGCGCGTCGGCGGTCATCTGCCCGGAGACGAGCAGGCTGCCGTCCTCGCGCTCGACCATCGCGCGTTCGGTGCCGATATCGATATCGGACGCGAATTCACCGGCGATCGCGATCAGCAAATCGGCCGGGGTGACGATGCCTTCGAAATGGCCATATTCGTCGTGGACCAGCGCCATCGGCACCTCTGCCTCGCGCAACGCGATCAGCGCGTCCATCGCGTCGATCTGGTCGGGCATCACCGGCGCCTTGCGCGCCATCGCGACCAGATCGACCGTTTCGCCGCGGATGATCGCGCCGGCCAGGTCGCGCGTGTGGATCACGCCGATGATCGCATCGACCGATCCTTCGGCCACCGGCAAACGGCTGTGCGGTGTTTCGAGCAACGCCGCGCGGATGCCCGCGGGATCCAGCCCGGCGTCGATCCAGTCGACATCGGTGCGCGGCGTCATCACCTCGCGCACCGGCCGGTCGGCGAGGCGGACGACGCCCGAGATGATCGAGCGCTCATGCTCCTCGATCACGCCCGATTTCGACGCTTCGGCGACGATCATGTGGAGTTCCTCGGCGGTCACATGCTCGTCCGATTCGCGGTCCATGCGGAGCAGGCGGAAGATCAGCGCGCTGGAATTGTCGAGGATCCAGACAATGGGCGCGGTGATGATCGCCAACCACTGCATCGGCGCCGCCACCAGCGCGGCGATCGGCTCGGGCGAGCGCAGCGCGAACTGCTTGG
>JAESGW010000855.1_pt1 | contig 12192 bp, 11 predicted proteins | sample 9269791 | NCBI WGS metagenome assembly JAESGW01 (sample SAMN16773120, study PRJNA677053) | algae metagenome | isolation source: Aphanocapsa lilacina HA4352-LM1 and co-occurring heterotrophs from near cave... | place: USA: Maniniholo cave, near Haena, Kauai, HI | collected 2009-07-28 | reverse complement strand
GACGCCCTGGCGGCGGCTGGCGCGGCCCTTCAGCTTCGCCGACGACGCGGTGCGGGTCATCAGCAACCTGCCCTACTCCGAGGCCGGACGCCGCGGGCACCTCGACATCTACCTCCCCGCCGGCGAGGACGCCATCAAGGACGCGCCGGTGCTCCTCCAGGTCCACGGCGGCGCGTGGACGCTCGGCGCCAAGGAGCACCAGGGTCGGCCCCTCATGAACCGGATGGCCGCCAAGGGCTGGGTGTGCGTCGCGATCAACTACCGCCTGTCGCCGCGCGACGCGTGGCCCGCCCACGTCGTCGACGTCAAGCGCGCCATCGCGTGGGTCAGGGACAACATCGCCGACTACGGCGGCGACCCCGACTACGTCGCCATCACCGGGGGCTCCGCCGGCGGGCACCTCGCCGCGCTCGCGGCCCTGACGCCGGGCGACCCCGGGTTCCAGCCCGGGTTCGAGGACGCCGACACCAGCGTGCAGGCGGCCGTGCCGTTCTACGGCGTGTACGACTTCGCCGGGTCGACCGGCCTGACCAACGCCATCGGGATGCGCGACGGCTTCCTCGGCCCGCGCATCATGCAGACGACCTGGGACGACTCCCCCGACGTCTACGAGGCCGCGTCGCCGATCCTGCGCATCACCCCGGACGCCCCCGACTTCTTCGTCATCCACGGCGAGCTTGACAGCCTGGTGGCGGTCGACCAGGCCCGGCTGTTCGTCGCCGAGCTCCGGCGGACCTCGAAGGCGTCCGTGGTCTACGCCGAGCTGCCGGGCGCGCAGCACGCGTTCGACGTCTTCCACTCGATCCGCAGCGCGTACGCCGTCCGTGCGGTCGACCGCTACCTGACCTGGCACTGGAACACCTGGCGCCACGGGCTCGAGGCCGACAGCGGCGCCGAGCCCGAGGAGATCGGGGCACTGCACCACTCCGAGCGGGATGCCGGCTGACAGTGCCGCACCCGTCTGACCCCGCCGGCCTGCCCGGGGACCTGCTCACGCACGCGCGCGCCGCCAAGGGCTTCATGCCCGAGGACGAGGGCGAGCTCCTGCACCGATGGGCCCGCGTACGCCTCCCGCACGGTCCGGCGCTGGAGGTCGGGACCTACTGCGGCAAGTCGGCGATCTGGCTCGGCGGCGCCGCCCGGGAGGTCGGCGGCACCGTGTTCACCGTCGACCACCACCGCGGCTCCGAGGAGAACCAGGCCGGCTGGGAGCACCACGACGACAGCCTCGTGGACCCCGAGCTGGGCCTGATGGACACCCTGCCGACCTTCCGGCGGACCCTCGCTGCCGCCGGCCTCGAGGAGCAGGTCGTCGCAGTCGTCGGCCGGTCCGAGACCGTCGGCGCGTGGTGGCGCACCCCACTGTCGCTGCTGTTCATCGACGGCGGTCACGGCGTCGAGCCCGCCCGCACGGACTTCCGCACCTGGCCGCGCTGGGTGGCGGCCGACGGCGTGCTGGTCATCCACGACGTCTTCCCCGACCCGGCCGACGGGGGCCGCCCGCCCTACGAGGACATCTACCTCCCGGCGCTGGCGAGTGGTGCCTTCACCGAGGTGGAGGCGGTCGGGTCGATGCGGGTGCTACGGCGTACGTCCGGCGACGCCGGCGACCCGGTCGCCTGAGCCGGTCGCGGGCACGCAGCCGCACTCGAGCCCGATCTCGGCGAAGTCCGCGGCCAGGGTGGCGCCGCGCATGATGTCCGCGCCGGGCGTGAGGTCGGTGAGCGCGTCGACCGCGAGGACCACGGCGGCCGCGGTGTAGGTGGTCTGCTCCCCCGGCCAGTTCGCGCCCTCCTCGTCGGGCGAGGTGGGGAACACGTAGCCGGTCCAGTAGGACCCCTCGTCCGTGCGCAGGTGCTGCATGTCGACCAGCAGCCGTCGCGCGCGCTCCCGGTCACCGATCGCCTCGAGCGCGAGCACCAGCTCGCACGTCTCCGCACCGGTCACCCACGGGTTGGTCGAGACGCAGCGGATCCCGAGGCCGGGCTCGACGAACGTCTCCCACCGCTCGGCGAGCAGCTCGCGAGCGGCCTCGCCGCGGACGGCTCCGCCCAGGACCGGGTAGTACCAGTCCATCGAGAAGGTCGACTTGTCCAGGAAGAGGTCGCGGTGCTCGCGCAGCGCGTGACCGAGCCGGCCGCCGGCGAGCTCCCACTCGACCTGCGGCTCGCCCACCAGCTCTGCCAGCGCGACACCGGCGCGCAGCGAGTGGTAGATGCTGGAGGACCCGGCCAGCAGGGCCTCCTCGTTGACGGTCGCGGGCCGGCCCGCGGCCCACTCCTGGGACCACGCGACGCCGCCGAACGGCAGCTGCAGCGACACCACGAAGTCGAGCGCGCGCCGCACGGTCGGCCACATCAGCCGGACGTAGGCCTCGTCGCGAGCGACCAGCCAGTGGTGCCACGTGGCGACCGCGACGTAGGCCGACATGTTGGTCTCGCCGGAGTGGTCCTCGACCTCGCCGACCACGATCTTCATCGGCCACGAGCCGTCGGCCCGCTGGGTGTCGCGTGCCCACGCGAAGGCGCGCTCGGCCGCCTCGCGTCGCCCCCCGACCATCAGCGCCATGGCCGCCTCGAGGTGGTTCCAGACGTCGGTGTGCTCGCCGGGTGTCCAGGGGATGGCGCCCGAGGGCTCCTGCATCGCCTCGATCGTCGCGGCGGTCTGCCGGACCTGGGCCGGGGTGGGGACGTCCGTCATGCCGGCTTGCGGAAGTAGAGCACCATGCTCTTCCCGATCAGCGGGTCGAGCACCTTGCCCGCGACCTGCAGCGCGCGGGGGTTCTCCATGATCTCCCAGACCAGGAGCTTGTGGTACGCCCGGGCGAGGGGGTGCTGGTCGTTGGTGACGCCGACCGCGCACTTGATCCACCAGTAGGGCGTGTGGAGGCCGTGGGCGTGGTCCTTGCCCGTGAACACCATCGCGTCACCGGGAGTGCCGTCGTTGGCGCGGCCGGCCTTGGTGACCTTGTCGACGAGCTCCGCGGCCGTGTAGATGCGCACGTGCCCGCCCTCGGCGTTGTGATAGTCGTCGGAGAGCTTCCAGTTGACGAGCTCGGGCAGCCAGCGCGGCACGGAGATCGCGAGCGTGCCGCCCGGGCGGAGCACGCGGACGAGCTCCTTGATGGCGTCGACGTCGGCGTGGATGTGCTCGAGCACCTCCGCGGCGACGACGCGGTCGAACTCGCCGTCGGCGAAGGGCAGCGCCAGCGCGTCACCCTCCTTGACGTCGGCCTCGGCGCCTGCGGGCACCTCGCCGGCGTCACGCATCGCGGCGAACCACTCGCGCACGGTGGCGAGCTCGTCGGCGTCCTGGTCGAAGGCGATGACGTCGGCCCCGCGCTTGTACATCTCGAAGGCGTGCCGTCCGGCACCGCAGCCCATGTCGAGCACGCGGTCGCCGGGACGCAGTCCGAGCCGGTCGAAGTCAACGGTCAGCACGGGTGCGCTCCTCCTGGAAGTCCTTGATCGTCTCCTCGTACGCCGCGGCAGTCGCCTCGGCCACGGCACGCCAGCTGAACATCTCCTCGACGCGGGCGCGCCCGGCGGCGCCCATCGCCGTACGCCGCTCCGGGTCGTCGAGGAGCGCGGCCAGGGCCTGCTCCAGCTCGCCGACGTCACCGGGGGTGACCAGGTCGGCGCACTCGCCGTCGGGTCCGACGACCTCGGGGATCGCGCCGGCGCGCGACACGACCAGCGGGGTGGCGCACGCCATCAGCTCGGCGGTGGGCAGCGAGAAGCCCTCGTAGAGCGACGGCACGCACGCCACCTCGGCGGAGCCCATCACCTCCACGAGCTCGGCGTCGCTGACGCCGTTGACGAAGCTGACCCGGTCCTCGATGCCCAGCTGGTCGATGAGCTTCTCCGTACGCCCGCCGGGCTCGGGACGGGTGACCAGCACGAGGGAGACGTCGCGCTCGACGGCGAGCTTGGCGAACGCCTCCAGCAGCGTGGCGATCCCCTTCATCGGGGCGTCGGCGCTGGCCATCGCGAGGATCCGTCCCGGCACGCGCGGGGTCGTCGGCGGGGCGAAGACGTCGTCGACGCCCAGCAGGATCGTCTGCATCCGCGCGGGGTCCACGCCGAAGTCCCGGGCGATGTCGCGGGTGGAGGACTCCGAGGGCGTGAGCACCTTGCGGTAGCGCTTCGCGACCCTGGTCTGCATGCGCAGGAAGCCGTACCACCGGCGCAGGGTGAGCCGCTTGCGCCAGGTCGGTGCGGTCTGGAGGTCGATCCTGCGGTCCATGGTGATCGGGTGGTGGATCGTCGCGACGACCGGCAGCCCGTAGGACTCGAGCGCCAGGATCCCGGTGCCGAGCACCTGGTTGTCGTGCGCGACGTCGAAGTCGCCGGCGCGGTCCTTCATCAGTCGCGCGATGCGCGAGCTGAACGTCTTGGGCTCGGGGAACCCGGCCGCGCACATGGTGAGGAACTCCTCGACGTCGATGAGGTCGCGGAACTCGCGCAGGTGCGGCACGCGGAACGGGTCGGGCTCGCGGTAGAGGTCCAGGCTGGGCACCTTGGTGAGCACGACGCCCTCGTCGAGGTCGGGGTAGGGCTGGCCCGAGAACACCTCGACCTCGTGCCCGAGGCGGACGAGCTCGCGGCTCAGGTGCCGGATGTAGACGCCCTGTCCGCCGCAGTGGGGCTTGCTGCGGTAGGACAGCATGGCGATGCGCACTCTGGTCTGCCTTTCGGTGGCGCTCGATGAGCCCCCATTATGCCTACTGATCGGTAGGGCCCGACGCCGCGGCGGGCCCGGTCGTGCAGCTAGGCCTCGCTGGAGTGCCCGGGGAAGACGTGGGCACTGGGGTCGAGGACCACGGCCGCGTTGTTCACCGCGGTCGCCGCCTCGCCAAAGCCCACGGCGATCAGCCGCACCTTGCCGGGGTAGTCGGTGATGTCGCCCGCGGCGAAGACGCGGGCGAGGTTGGTCCGCATCGAGGAGTCGACGACCACGTGCCGCTTCTGCGTCTCCAGCCCCCACTGCTGGATCGCGCCGAGGTCCGCGACGAAGCCGAGCGCCGCGACGAGGGCCTGGGCCTTGCGCACCTGCGGCTCCTGGCCGTCGACGGTGATCTCCACCTCCTCGAGGTGTCCGTCGCCGCGCAGCTCGGTGACCTGCGCGTTGGTGATGATCTCCACGGTCGAGTCCTTCACGGCCGCCACGGTGCGCTCGTGCGCGCGGAACGCGTCGCGGCGGTGCACGAGCGTCACGGACGCGGCGATCGGCTCGAGGTGCTGGGCCCAGTCGAAGGCGCTGTCGCCTCCCCCGACGACGACCACGTCCTTGCCGGCGTACGGCGCGAAGCTGGGCACGAAGAACTCCATGCCGCGGCCCACCCAGCCCTCGCCGGCCGGCAGCGGCCGGGGGCTGAACTTGCCGATGCCCGAGGTGATCAGCACCGCCCCGGCGGTGATCCGGATGCCGTCGTCGAGGGTCACGACGACCTGGTCGTCACCGTGCTCGAGCGTCGTGGCGGTGCGGTCCAGCAGGTACGTCGGGTCGGCCGTCGCGGCCTGCGCGACGAGCCCCTCCACCAGGTCACGACCCTTGATGCTGGGGAACCCGGCGACGTCGAGGATCGCCTTCTCGGGGTACATCGCCGTGATCTGGCCGCCCAGCTCGGGCAGCGAGTCGACCACGGCCACCCGCAGCCCGCGGAAGCCGGCGTAGTAGGCGGCGAACAGGCCGGTCGGGCCCGCACCGATGATCAGCAGGTCGGTCGTCACGTCGTCCACGTCGTGGATCCTTCCGGTCGCATCGGCTGCCCACAAGGTGCCCGGTCGTCGAGCTACAGCGCGTCGAGCTCGCTGAGCCTCCACTCCCCACCCTCGCGCCGCAAGGTCACGAGGACGCGGTCGAGGTCGAGGGTCGGCTCGGCCAGGTCGGCACCCGAGGTGCGCTGGTTGACGAAGACGAGGACCCGCGCGTGGGTGGAGGAGGCCGTCACGAGCGCGGTGTCGACGACCTCGGCGGTCACCACCGTCCGGTCGCGCCGGCTCGACGTGGCCACCCCCGCCATGGTCCGGTCGTAGCGCTCCTGCATCGCGGTCGTCATCAGCTCCCGCGCGGCGGCCTTGTCCTCGGCGAGCGTCTCCCAGGAGTAGCCGTACGCCGCCGCGGCGCCCTCGGCGGCCCGCTCGCGCACGGCCTGCTTGACGCCGACCGAGACCACCGACACCGCGGGGTCGTCGGCGCTGCTGATCGCGGCGCCCACGCCGGGGCCGGGGTCCCGCAGCACCCACACGAGCGTGGCGGCCGCGGCACACGCCAGCACCGTGAGGGTCGCGATCCACCGCCTGCTCGACACCACGGCCCCGCTCACCGCACGAACTGGAGGTTGTCGGTCAGCCACCGGTCGTCCTCGCGGACCAGCTCGAGGCGCAGGCGGTAGTAGCGGACCTGCCCCTCGCCCCCGGTGCCGGTGTTGGTCACCGTGCTGTTGGCCGCGACCAGAACGGTGGCCGAGTCCTCGTCCTGGTCGCCCACGCCGAGCGCGACGACCTCGGGCACGGAGGTGGCCTCGGTGCGGACGGCCTCGCGGGTGAGGGTCTCGCGCTGGGCGGCGTACTGCTCGGCGAACTCGCCGGTGGCACCGGCGAGGACGGCGTCGACGAGACGGTCCATGTCCTCGTGGTCGACGGTCAGGAAGGCGAGCGCCTCGGCGCGGGCCGCGGCGGCTGCGGCCTGCTGGTCGTCCGTCAGCGCCTCGTCGACGTCGTCGCGGGAGGCGATGACGAGGCCGATCGCGACGAGGAGCCCGACGAGCAGGATGGCCAGTGCCCCCGCCACCCAGCTGCCCGCTCGTCCGCCCACACGGTGAACCTAGCCCACCGGAGCGTCGCCGTGCGGGTGATCGGAGCGTCCCTAGACTGCGTCATCGTGAGCCGACCGATGCGGTACCTGGGCCTGCACCCGTCTGCGATGCTGCTGGGCGCGCAGCTGCTGCAGGTGCTGCTGTGGCCGATGCTGGACGGCTCGGTGGTCGGACGCGCCGGCCTTGGTGCGATCGGGATGCTGGCCGTGGGCGCGGCCGTCCTCGCGGTCCGGCGCACTCCCAACGTCAGCCGGGTGGTCCTGTTCCTCGGGGTCCCGGCGATGGCGCTGACGCTGGTCGAGCCCGTCTTCCCCGACGAGGACGCCATCGTGCTGCTGTCCGGCGCCCTGCACGCACCGTTCTACGTCTACGTGTCCTACGCGATGCTGCGGTACCTCTTCCACGACGACAAGGTGACGACCGACGAGTACTTCGCCACGGGGGCGGCCTTCACCGTGGTGGCGTGGGCCTTCGCCTACGCCTACTCCGTCGTCCAGGTGCTGTGGCCGGACTCGTTCTCCAGTCCGTCCGGCTCGGACCAGAGCTGGTTCGAGCTGCTCTACCTGTCCTTCTCGGTCCTGACCAGCGTCGGGCTCTCGGACATCGTCGCCGTGGGTGCGCAGGCCCGCTCGATCGTCATGGTCGAGATGATGACCGGGGTGTTCTACATCGCGATGGTGGTCTCACGCATGGTCGGCCTGACCATCTTGCTCCGGCGCTGACGCCGGCGCGACGCGTCAGTCCTCGTCGTCCCCCTCGTCGTCGAGGAGGCCTTCCTTCTCGGCCTCGCGCACGATGCGGCGTACGTTGTCGATGCTCCCGCAGCCGGCGTCGAGCTGCTTGTTGCGCTCGGTGGCGAAGGCCACGCCCAGCTCCGCGCGCACCTGCTCGCCGACCTCCTCGCGGGCGGGGTTGAGGATCGTCAGCTCCTCCTCGGTGAGGTGGTGGTTGAGCGCGGTCGCGAGCTCCTCGACGGCGTCGTCGAAGGCCTGCGTGTCGGTGCCCTTGAGCTCCAGCACCTTGAGCATGGCCTCGTGGCCCTCGGCGTGCTCCTCCTCACCGTGCTCGGCCTCGTGCTCGGTGATCGCGTCCTTGCGACGCAGCTTGGGGTAGACGTGCTGCTCCTCCGCCTCGGCGTGCGCGACGTGGAGGGCGGCGAGCGCCTGCCGCACGGCATCGCGGTCGGACGAGCTGTCGCGCAGCTGGCGCATCAGTGACTCGAAGCGGCGGTGGTCCTCGAGGATCAGGTCGATGACGTCGCCGGAGACCGGCCTGCCGAGGTCGATGGGGGTGCTCATGGGACGACGCTAGCGAGCGCTTCCGAACGCGGGCCTCACCCCTGCGGGTCCCCACTTCCGGGAAGGTTTCCAGATTCCGCTGCGCCGCCCCGCGGCCTGTCCCTAGGGTCGCGCCAGACGCGTCTGCCAGGGGGGCCGGCGCACCATTCCCAGGGGGAATTCCAGCATGTCCTTGATCCGACGCACCGCCCGGACCGCGGCCCTCGGCCTCGTCGCCGGCGCACTCGCCGTCACCACTGCACAGCCCGCCCAGGCCGCCAGCTTCGGCGAGGGCTTCGAGAGCGGCACCACGCCCGCCGGTTGGCAGGTCGTCAACCTCAGCTCGCCCCTCGGGACCGAGACCTGGAGCCAGGGCGAGGCCGGCGGCGACTTCGCCGCCCAGGCCGGTACGCCCAACTCGTTCTTCGCCGCCAACTTCCAGGACGGCGCGAGCACGGCCACCATCAGCGACTGGCTGATCACGCCGCGGCAGGCGTCGCTGAGCAGCACCGACGTCTTCGAGTTCTGGACGCGCACGCTGACCGACACCAACTACCCGGACCGCCTCGAGGTCCGCATGTCGACCAACGGCTCCTGCAACCCGGGCACCACCGCCGACGGCGTCGGTGACTTCACCACCGTCCTCGGCACCGTCAACCCGGCGCTCACCCTCGACGGCTACCCGGAGACCTGGACCAAGTACAGCCTCCCGCTGGCCGGGCTCGGCACCACCAACGTGGCCGGCTGCGTCGCCTTCCGCTACTACGTCCCCAACGGCGGTCCCAGCGGCGACAACAGCAACTACATCGCCATCGACTCGGTGGCGTTCACCGACAACGCCTCCGTCGCGTGCACCACCGCCCAGGGCTCCGTCGCCTCCGCCCAGGCCACGGTCACCACCGCAACGGCGACCGTCGCCACCGCGACCAAGACCCTGGCGAAGGCCAAGAAGGTCCTCAAGAAGGCGCGCAAGGCGCTGAAGAAGGCCGTCAAGGCCGACGACGAGGCCAAGATCGCGAAGGCCAAGAAGAAGGTGAAGAAGGCCAAGAAGGCGGTCAAGAAGGCCAAGAAGAAGAAGGCCGCCGCCCAGTCCGCGCTGACCACGGCACAGGCTGCCCTGGCCGCGGCCCAGGCCTCGACCACCACCAGCTGCCCCTGAGGCACTGAGCGACTGCACCACACCGACGGCGGACGGGACCTCCCGTCCGCCGTCGGCATGCCGTGCCTATGCTGGCGACGTGCCGGAGATGGAGGTGTGGCGACAGTTCGACCACGACCCCCGCCACCCTGCCAACGGGTCGATGCGGGCGTCGGACCGCGACCGCGCCGTGATCGAGACCGTCCTCGCCGACGCCTTCGCCGAGGGCCGGCTCACCCGGGCCGAGTACGACGAGCGCGCCGAGGCCGCCCTCGCCAGCCGTACGCTCGGCGAGTTGGTCCCCCTCGTCGAGGACCTTCCGGCCGCGCGGGCCCCGCACGCGGGTGCCGCCGACCTCCGCGAGCAGGCCGTCCGCAAGTGGGAGTCCGACCGCCGCGAGGCGCTGCTCGGCCTCATCGGGCTCTCCGCGCTGCTGTGGACCATCTGGGCCGTCACCATGTGGGGCGGGTTCCCGTGGCCGCTCTTCCCGATGGGCGCTGCGCTGATGAACCTCGCCCGCGTGGTCGTGAACAAGCGCGACATCGTCGACGAGCACGTCCGCCGGTTGGAGAAGAAGCAGGCCAAGGAGCAGGAGAAGCAGCTCAGGCGGCGACCGGACGAGTTCTGACGGCGCAGCCCCGTGCAGCGCAGCCTTCGATGGGCGCATGGCGCGTGTGATGGCAAGGCCGAGGAGCGAAGCTGGCCCGGGTTTGGCCTGCGAGCGACGAGAACGCCGCCAGCGCGCGTGTCAGGCGCTCATCGCGTCGCCGGCGCGCTCGCTTCGCTCGCTCGCAGTTCCTCGCTCGTCGGGTGCGCCACAGACCTCGTTCCTCGGCCTGCGCGCACCACTCCTCACTTCGTCGCCTCCATCATCTGGCGGAGCTCCTTCTTGAGCTCGGAGATCTCGTCGCGCAGGCGGGCTGCCACCTCGAACTGCAGCTCCGCGGCCGCCGTCTTCATCTGGTCGGTCAGCTCCTGGATCAGCTCGGCCAGGTCGCTGCTGGGGATGCCGGCGGTGTCGGGCGCGTCCTGGTGGATGCGGGACAGGGCGGGGGTCGGCGACTTGCCGGCCTTGACGCCACCCGCGCGGCCCTTCTGGCCGACGTCGGCCCAGGTCTTGAGCAGCTCCTGGGTGGTCTCGTCCTCGCGGGCGAGCATCTCGGTGATGTCGGCGATCTTCTTGCGCAGCGGCTGCGGATCGATGCCGCGCTCGGTGTTGTAGGCGACCTGGATGGCGCGGCGCCGGTTGGTCTCGCCGATCGCCATCTCCATCGATGGGGTGATCTTGTCGGCGTACATGTGGACCTGGCCGGACACGTTGCGGGCGGCACGGCCGATGGTCTGGATCAGCGACTTGTCGGAGCGCAGGAAGCCCTCCTTGTCGGCGTCGAGGATCGCGACGAGCGACACCTCGGGCAGGTCGAGGCCCTCGCGGAGGAGGTTGATGCCGACGAGGACGTCGTACTCGCCGAGCCGCAGGTCGCGCAACAGCTCGATGCGCTTGAGGGTGTCGACCTCGGAGTGGAGGTAGCGGGTGCGGATGCCGGCGTCGAGGAGGTAGTCGGTGAGGTCCTCGGACATCTTCTTGGTCAGCGTGGTGACGAGCACCCGCTCGCCCTTGTCGGAGCGCTCGCGGATCTCGTGGATGAGGTCGTCGATCTGGCCCTTGGTCGGCTTGACGACGACCTCGGGGTCGACGAGCCCGGTCGGGCGGATGATCTGCTGGACGGCGTTGTCGACGCCGCCGACCCGGTCGAGCTCGTAGTTGCCCGGGGTGGCGGAGAGGTAGATCGTCTGGCCGATCCGGTCGACGAACTCCTCCCACCGCAGGGGGCGGTTGTCCATCGCACTGGGGAGCCGGAATCCGTGGTCGACGAGGTTGCGCTTGCGCGACATGTCGCCCTCGTACATGCCGCCGATCTGCGGCACGGCGACGTGCGACTCGTCGATGACGAGCACGAAGTCCTCGGGGAAGTAGTCGAGGAGCGTGTTGGGGGCGCTGCCGCGGGTGCGGCCGTCCATGTGCATCGAGTAGTTCTCGATGCCCGAGCACGAGCCGACCTGGCGCATCATCTCGATGTCGTAGGTGGTGCGCATGCGCAGCCGTTGGGCCTCGAGGAGCTTGCCCTGCTTCTCGAAGGTGGCGAGCTGGTCGTCGAGCTCGAGCTCGATGCCCTTGATGGCCCGCTCCATCCGCTCGGGACCGGCGACGTAGTGGGTGGCGGGGAAGACGTGCAGCTCGGTGTCGTCGGAGACCACCTCACCGGTGATCGGGTGCAGCGTCATCAGCCGCTCGACCTCGTCGCCGAAGAACTCGACGCGGATCGCGAGCTCCTCGTAGACGGGGAAGATCTCGAGGGTGTCGCCCCGGACCCGGAAGGTGCCGCGCGTGAAGGACATGTCGTTGCGGGTGTACTGGATCTCGACGAGCCGGCGCAGCACGGAGTCGCGGTCGTGCTCCTCGCCGACCTTGAGCCGCAGCATCCGGTCGACGTACTCCTGCGGGGTGCCGAGGCCGTAGATGCAGGACACCGTCGAGACCACGATGGTGTCGCGGCGGGTGAGCAGGCTGTTGGTCGCGCTGTGCCGCAGCCGCTCGACCTCCTCGTTGATCGAGGAGTCCTTCTCGATGTAGGTGTCGGTCTGGGGGACGTAGGCCTCGGGCTGGTAGTAGTCGTAGTAGGAGACGAAGTACTCGACGGCGTTGTCGGGGAAGAGCTGGCGCAGCTCGTTGGCGAACTGGGCGGCGAGGGTCTTGTTGGGCTGGAGGACCAGCACGGGGCGCTGGAGCTGCTCGGCCACCCAGGCGACGGTGGCGGTCTTGCCGGTGCCGGTCGCGCCCAGGAGCACGACGTCCTGCACGCCGCCGTTGACCCGCTCGACGATCTCTGCGATCGCGGCCGGCTGGTCGCCCGAGGGCTGGTAGTCGGAGACCACCTTGAAGGGGGCCACCCGGC
>JAESGW010000854.1_pt1 | contig 12223 bp, 8 predicted proteins | sample 9269791 | NCBI WGS metagenome assembly JAESGW01 (sample SAMN16773120, study PRJNA677053) | algae metagenome | isolation source: Aphanocapsa lilacina HA4352-LM1 and co-occurring heterotrophs from near cave... | place: USA: Maniniholo cave, near Haena, Kauai, HI | collected 2009-07-28 | reverse complement strand
CACAGCTTCTGCTTGCGACGCAAAGGTACTGGCCAGACCATTTCGGTGGCGCCGATGGCGTCCTCGGCCGCAACTATATGGGCCATTTGACCGGCTGGATCTCGTCCATCAGATTCAACAACCGAGCAGATGCTGCGTACTTCAAACCGATCGAAGTCGATGGGGCGAAGTCCGTCCAGCGTCGTTTCAGCTTAAAGAGGGACGCGCAGCTTTCCGAGCGCCTTCATAATATCGTGCTCTGGGCTGGTGCCCGCGCTCTCTATGATCCAACGCACGCCAACGGCATCTTATCGGCTGCTTATCTGGCATTGGCGCTTCCGGGGATCGGCTCGCTTTTCCTGTCGAGACCACTTCGCCGCGCTTCCCTAGGTCCAAAGCCGCGGCACTACAAGCCGCACATACTAAACCTCGCACGCGCTCCGGTGCAGACCGCATTGGGCGCCGTACGGGCCGTAGGCGGAAAGGTGCGGGCGCAGCAGGCGATCGGCGAGCTGCTGCAGCAGGACGACAGCCTCGAGTATCTGCTCACCTATCATGCCGAAGCGGCGCCCAACAGGGAGAGCCGCGTGACCCTCGGTGAGGGAACGGACAGCTTCGGCCTGCCGCGCATGCGCATCGATCTGCGCTTCTCCGAAACTGATATCGCATCGACCGTGCGTGCGCACGAGGCGCTCGATCGAGCCCTGAGGAAGACCGGCAAGGCGCGGCTCGAATATCTGGATCCGCCGGAGGGCCGCGCCGCGCGGGTGCTCGAACAGGCGACGGACGGCTATCATCAACTGGGCCTGACGCGTATGGGTACCGATCCGAGGCAGAGCATCGTCGATCCAGATTGCCGGGTGCACGGCCTCACCAATCTGTTCATCGCCTCCGGCAGCGTCTTTCCGACATCGGGCCAGGGCAATCCGACACTGCTCACGGCCGCCCTTGCCATTCGCCTGGCAGGCCATGTCGCTCGCCGAAACTCGCGGGACTAGCCCACGTCCTGAAACTGCCTGCGCCGCATGCGGCTGGCAGCGACAAACAGCCATCCCTCGCGCATCAGAGCGATGCCGAAGCCGAGAGCCATCCCTACGACGGTTGCCACAACCAGAGCCTGTTTCCTCTTCGGATAACTTTTGCCGGTCGGCGGCTTGGCTGTTGCGATAATGCGCGCGGTGTCGACAGCATAGGACTGACGCTGCTCGGCCTCGGTGTAGGCCTGAAGCGCACTTTCGAACATCCGGCGATAGGTCATCGCGGTCGCTTCGAGCTCCTCGATGGTCTCGGTGATGCCCTTGCGCGGAACGGCCTTTGCATCGTCGGCGCCCTCACCCGTGGGGCCTCTGCCAACAATGCTGTAGTCCCGTCGTGCCTTGAACTCCTGCACTTTCAGCGCGGCCTCGTTCATCTGAAGGCGCAGCAGGCCTATCCGCCTTTCGAGCCACTCGCTGCCGTGGCGGGCTGCTCCAGCTCGCATCGAGATCTGGTCATCGATATAGGCCTGCATGTACGCATTGGCGACACGAGCAGCGAACGCGGGATCGGGAGCCGTATATGAGACCTCGAGAACGTACGAGTAACCGAGGCGGCGAATGCCCAGTCCGTTCTGCACCAGGGCGGTGGCCAGCATCAATCGCTGCGCCTCCGAAGCGTCCATGTTGCTACTGGGCGTGGAGGCCGACGCGGGGGACGCGGATCCTGACGCGTCCGACTGCGCCGCAGCAGCCGCGAGCAATGTCGGATCGTTCTGCAGGTTCAGGTTCCGAGCCACGGACTGAGCAACGGGCTCAGATCTTATAACGGCGATCTGGCTCTCAATCTGGGCGCTATCCAGAACCTGCCCCGCTTCGCGCCACTGCTCGGTGGCAAGATGGAGCACCTTGACGTCGATTAGAAGCTGACCCTGGGCCGTGTATAACGACGCGGCCGTCAAGATATAACCAACGGCAATTGCGATGCCGACCGATGTCGTGGCTGCAATAAGCTTGAAGTAACGATAGGCGAAGTCGATGACGTCGCCGATACCCAGCAGGCCAAACGCGTTATATCCGTCGTCACCGCGACGCGGGCTATGTGGGGGGGGGCCGTTGGCACCATCATGCACGATTTCGGCTCCGAGCTTTCATTGACAATAGACCTACCCTCGCTTCCCTGGACTGCATAGCAAAGCTGAAGGCTCTCCTACGAGGATATCACTACGGAAAGCTGCTGCCATACGATTAAGTGATGATCACCGTCAGGTTAATCCGCGGCCAATCATCTGACGTTCAATCAACGCAAGCCAACAACCTCATCATCAGGCGATAGAAGACGGTTGGCATGTACGGTGATTTCACCTGAGGGGGCTCGTCGGCGCCGCATTGATGGCGAACCAGCGGGTCAATGCGCCGGCGATCAGGGCGACAATGGCGACATAGAGCAGGCTGAGATTGCGGACTTCTCCCTCGGCGCAGAAGAGCAACAACAGCGGCACGTTGATTGTGGCAGCCAGCGCTAGGTGCTTTTGGATGCAGCTTGGGACCATGCGCCATCCGTAAGTCATGAGGACAGCGAACCAGCCAAGGACGACAATCCCATAGCCCTTAAACAACGGCAGGCCATAGGTCTGATCGATCAGGAAGAGGTTAAGAGGGTTGGCATAGAACAGCAGATTGTCGAAAAGCTGGAGAATGGCGTTCTGGCCGTCGTTGGCGGCGTAGGCATGTCGCACGACGAGATAAGTCAGGCCGGATACGAACGCCGCCGCGAGCGCCGTGACGGTGGCATTGCGCAACGACAAGCGCACCATGAGAAGCGGCGGCAAGGCTAGGCAATAGAAAAGAAACGCCTCCTTGTTCAGGGTGGCAGGCACGGCCAGCAGAATGAGCGGAATGACATGTCCGCCGAGGGCCAGCCGGGCAGCGAGCGCAAAGGCTAGAAGCTCCGGCAGGTCGTAGAAAAATCCCCCACGCGTTTGCAGGATCGGGATCGTTAGCGCGAAGATCGCGGGCGCGGCCGTAGCGGCCGCTGGGCTCGCACCAATGGCCATGCACACCGAGCGCAGCGCAAACAACGCCAGAAACAGTGATAAGAAAGTGGCGTAGTATACGATACGATATCGGATGACGTAGCCATCCTTGGTTGCCTCGGCCCCGATGGGCGGGCGCAGGCCAACCTGCCCAGTTTGCAGCCGGTGCTCAATGGCAGCCCGAGCCCCTTCAGGCAGCGCCCGCTCGATTGCCGTCGCCATTTGGGGGAGCAACTGCCTATAAACGAAGGGTCGGTATGCGGTGCCGTCGAGCATAGAGACGAGGGATTGCGACGGCACGAGATCGTACATGCGCCACTTCGTGTAGTAACCATGGAACGCCGCCGCTGCGACCAGGGCGTAAATCACGGAGATGACAAACGCCGTGGCGAGACGCTGATAGAGGGCTGATGAATATCCCGGGGCGGGAGGCGCGACGAGACTGCGCTCGATCCCGGCGGCATCTCGGGAAATTTCAGGCTTCACGCGAATTTTTCCTCAACCCCGTTGAGCTTCGGCACGTATCGAGGCTAGCGGCGTGTCCCTGGAATGGCAAAGGCGAAGTGCGCGATCAAGTCCGGGCGTTGACTCGTGCGGCTTCAGCTGACTCCCGACCCGCAGCATCCTCGCTACCCGAACTCGCCCGTTCGCCGTTGAGGAGCTGGTTCCCAACGCCGCCGTAGAGCGAGGCCTGCCGCGCGCGCAGCAAGCCGCGGACGACACCGAGATGTAACGTCCCCCGCAAGAGATAGCGGCGCGATCGAACTGGAAAAAGAATGTTCAACGTAGCCATGACCAGACAATAGCCGGACTTGGCACTGGCGAGCGCGAGGGCTCCCCATCCGCTCCTCGACGATCGGACGAGCCACATGCCGTACGTCTGTCCCGATCTGAGACGGCGCCGCATGAGCCATCCCAGGCGTGCGCGCTCGGCAGGCACCGGCTCGTAAACAATCGCGTCAGGCGCGAAGGCGATGCGTGCCCCGAGATCATGGAAGCGATAGAAATACTCCGTATCCTCGCCGCCCGAACGGCCAAGAGACAGGTCAAACCTTAATGAGCTGAAGGGCTCGCGGCGGCGCATCAGGACATTGCACGTGTAGCCTGTCTGAATGACACCACTGACGTAGGCCGGCGAGGTCGAGTGAAAGTCGCCTGCGCACATCCACTTGGGCGCGTCGGCTCCATAGACCGCCGTAACCGGCCCGAGCACCACATCGGCGCTCGTGACTTTGGCGGTTCGCAGCAGCGCGTCGAGCCAATGGGGGGAGACATGCTCGTCGTCGTCCACGAAGGCCACGAAATCGGCGGACGCCGCGTCGAGGCAAGAATTCCTCGCCAACGAAATGTTGGCGGCGGGCGCGTGGACATAGCGGACCGGAATGCCGGTCTCGTCGGCAAAGGCTTCGGTCAACTGCCGCGCCGATGGGATCGTATCGTTGTCGGCAACGACAACCCGGAGGTCGACACTGGGCCCGGCATTGGCCGCAATGGACCGCAATGTTTCGGCCAGATAGGGGCGCCGGAAGGTGCAGACGCACACATCCACACGCGTTCGCGCAGGCTGGGTTGCCCCACCCTCCCGCTCACTTGCGTACACCCTATTGTCGCCGTCAGGCACCGTACCGACTCCAAATTTCGCTCAGAGGCGAACTGATCGATGTTGGATAGATTTTTTACGATTGTTCAATCTAGGCATACCGTTACGTCCTTCGCTTGACATGATCACTCTAAAGGCGTTCTCACAGTTAACTTCAATAGTAGCCTTTACTTTTCGGCAAGGCCTCCGTGGCTCTCGCGCCCGTGTGGGTTAGCCATCATTCGAGAACTCCACTGCAAGGCTGGTGCCTGCGCGGAGTTTTGCCTTAACACCGCTCCCTTGAGTGGGGCACATTGCCGCCGTCCGCAATCGCCGTAGGCACCCCCTGGACTTGGCGACAGGCTGCGGGCTTCCGACAATGGCCCCGGAACACACCGAGGAACGGAGTTCGAGACCCTATGTCCGCAGACCATAATGACAACGTGTGCGTCTGCATTGCGGCCTACAATTCCGAACGCACGATCGCGCGCGCCGTCACATCTGCACTTCGACAATCGCACGTAACCGAGGTCATTGTCGTCGACGATGCCTCAAAGGATGCGACGGCCGCAGCCGCACGGGCTTGCGACGACGGCAGCGACCGCCTCTCGGTGACCGTTCTGGAGCGCAATGGTGGCCCTTCGGCGGCCCGGAATGCAGCGCTTGCGCAGTCGCGCGCCGGCATCTTCTGCGTGCTCGACTCGGATGACTACTTTGTCTCCGACCGTATCGGGCGGCTGCTCGGAACCGACCTCGGTACCTGGGACTTCCTGGCTGACGACATTCTGATCGTTCCCGAACAGCTCCTCGATACGGCACCCGATCGACTGGCAGAGGAAGCCCCCCGCGTCCTGCTTGATCTCGACCTCCCGACATTCGTGCGGAGCAATATTATTGTTCCTGGACGGGAGCGCGGTGAACTTGGTTTCCTGAAGCCTCTGATCAGACGACGTTTCCTCGATACTCACGCTCTTACGTACGACCTGCGCATGCGCCTCGGCGAGGATTATGCGCTCTATGTCCGCGCACTGATGGCCGGCGCGCGCTTCAAGATCGTCGGCTTCCACGGCTATGTTGCGGTCGAACGGTCGAATTCGCTCAGCGTCACTCATCGCGCCGCGGAGCTGGAGGCGATCGTCGACTTCGACAAGGCGTGCGTTAGGACACCCGAGCTGAGCGAAGCTTCGAGGACTGCCCTGGCCGAGCACCTGCGGGCCACTAAGGACCGGTGGGCCCTCGCCAGGGCGCTCGAGATTCGGCGTGAGGAAGGGGTCGGAGCAGCGCTGCGCTTCCTTTCCCAGCGGCCCGGGAGCGCGCCCTATGTCGCCTCACGCCTGCTGCGCGCGCGCTCCGAACGCCTACGCCGTCGTCTCGGCGGCACCCAAGAAGCTCAGCGACCAAGACATCTCATCAGTCCGAAAATAGCGGGTGCGCGCTAGGGCTGTCTCATGCACACGATGGAGCAAAATCATTGCCTGTTGCCGGCCGGAGCGTGTATCCGGAACGCTTGGCTCCTTTTAGAGATTGCTCCATTGACCCGTATTCATTGTGCCGCTTTTGGGTGCAGCGTCAGCACCAAGCCAAGGACTGCGCCGTGCTGACGCCCGACCCGATCGTCTCGGTCATTATTGCGAGCTTCAATGCCGAAAAATTTCTGCCGGACGCGCTGACATCCGCGTGCGCGCAGACGCTTCGCGCGATCGAGATCATTGTCATCGACGATGCTTCTTCGGATGGAAGCGTTGAAGTAGCCAACAGGTTTGCGCGGGAGGACGAGCGCATCCGCGTCATCGCCCGCAAGACACGCTCGGGTCCTGGCGCTGCCCGCAACGAGGGACTTTCCGTCGCACGCGGACAATGGATCGCCGTCCTCGACAGTGACGACATGATGCATCCCGCGCGGCTCGAGGATCTGCTGCGGGCGGCTGAGCATGCGAACGCAGACATCTGTGCCGACGACCTGCTGATCTTCCAGGAGGGAGTTCCCCCCACGAGCCATCTCTCTCGGCGGCAGCGAAAGCTCGCTTGGATATCTGCTGCCGACTTCGTTGACAGGATTTATTCGCGCGAAGCACCGCTCGGCTATCTGAAGCCGCTCATTCGCACAGCGTTCCTGCGCGCCCACGACATACGCTACAATCCCGATCTCATGATCGGCGAAGACTACGACCTCGTGATACAGCTCTTCTCTAAGGGTGCAAAATTCCGCCTGCTGCCGACGCTCGGCTACTTCTATCGCAAGCATAACAGCTCGATCTCGCATCGATTATCGGGCGAGAACCTCGAGCACATGCTGGCGGCAGACTTGCGATTGCGTGCGCTGTTTCCGGAGAGCAGGCGCGACGTCATGCGCGCCTTCGATGCGCGCCGCGCCTCAATAGAGCGCGCCCTCGCGTTCTCGACCATTGTCTCAGGACTCAAGGCGCGCAAATGGAGAGAGGCCGGTGCCGCGGCGATGCGGCATCCGAGCGCCGTCGCGCTCCTCGTCATGCCCATCGCGGCGCGCCTGCGTCGATTGCGATCGCCGCACGTGAGGCAGGCGGCCAGCGACGACGATAAGCGCATATGCCTGATCTCGCGCCAGCGGCTGGTGGGGCATACCAACGGCAGCTCGACTTATCTGATCGCTCTGATGAGTGCGCTACGCGACGCGGGTTACAAGATCACGTTGATCTCGCCGAGCGTTGCCACTTTCGGCCGTTGGCCGTTCCTGCTTCTGCGCCCCGAGATGGCGGTATTCGACGAAGTGCACGTTCGCGGCGCGTGGAAAGTAGGCAATCGATTGCGCGTGGCGAAGGATCCGCGCATCGCGCTCGCCGCCGCGTCGGCAATCGCCGCCCGATTTGCATCGCGACTCGGGCTAAAGATCGCCTCCTGGGACCGACCAGCGCCGTATGCCGGCGCCGAGCCCTGGCATCGCGATGATCAGCTGTACATCGCGCGACACGCGCCGAGCGCGAGCCGGATCGTCCTGGCCGACTATGCTTTCACGACGCCTGCAATCCCGTATGCCCTGGCACCGCAGGCGCGAAGCGCCGTGATCATGCATGACCATCTCTCAGCGCGCGCGGAGCGCTTTCGCGAGCAGCACCTCGCCGATTCCGTCACTGCGCTTGAGCCCACAACAGAAGCACGACTTCTGGCGCAAGCCGATGTCACCATCGCCATTCAGAAGCTCGAGGCGGAGGCTATCCAGCGGCTGTTGCCGGATCGCCAGGTGCTGCTTGTCCCACACGCCTGCCACGCAGTCCCGGCGCCGCAGGTCGGCGACCGAGCGACCGTACTTTTCGTCGGCAGCAGCACGGCACCGAACATCATCGGGCTGCGATGGTTTCTCGCGGGCGTGTGGCCCGAGATCAGAAGGAGGATCCCCAATTGTCTGCTTTTGGTCGCCGGGAGCGTCGCGACGAGCTTTCCGACTGAGACCGCGGGCGCCCAGTTCCTTGGAATAGTGACCGATCTAGCCCCCCTCTACGCACGAGCCGGCGTCGTGATATCACCGCTGACGATTGGCTCGGGGTTGAAGATCAAGCTCATCGAAGCCCTCGGGCAGGGCAAAGCGATTGTTGCCACGAGCGCGTCGACCGAAGGCTGCGAGGATGAGGTTATCCAGGCCACCCTGCAGCGGGACGACCCGCAGGCGTTCGCCGATGCCGTGGTGGAACTCCTCTCCAACGATGAGCTCCGTCGCTCGAAAGCGGCGCAAGCGCTCGACGTCGCACGCCGCCTCTACTCGGCCGAGGCCAGCTACGGCGCACTGCTGGCCTTCGTGAACGCCGATGCGCCTCACGGTCCGAACCTAAAGCCCCGACAAGCAGCATCGGAGGCTTGGACCGAGAGCAGCATGGACGCCGCCCGAGGGCACTCGCTATCCTGATCCCAGCCTGGATCAGCATTAGGGTTGGACAATGACCGCAGTGCCGATGACAGATCATAGTGCGGGCGGCCCGCTGTCGAAGTACGCCATCGCCTTCGATCTGAAGTTCGTACTTTGGACGACGTTCTTCTTCGTCACTTCTACGGCGATCAGGCATTTGGGCACCTACCCAACCCAAATCACCTGGATGGTCGCCGACCTCGCCGCGATCGGCCTGTTCGTCCGTTACCAGTCGCAGTTCATAAACATCGCGCTCGGCAATCTTGTATTCATGAGCTGGCCGCTCATTGCCTCCTTGTCGGCACTCTGGTCGTTGATGCCGATACTTAGCTTCGGCCACGGCATTCAGTTGCTGATGACGACAATGGTCGCGTTCCTGCTCTGCATTCAACTTCGCTTGGAGCAGCTCATCTCGGTTGTCTTCTGGGCCTTGCTGCTGGCGGCGGGCCTCACGCTCGTGTCCGAACTGCTGGTGCCGAGCCCATTCGGAGAGGCGGGCTGGCGCGGCGGCTTCCCGCATAAGAACATCATGGGCTCTGCCATGGCGCTCCTGGTGGTCACGGCCTGTTGCCTTTTCCTGGCTGGGCGATGGCGTTTGATCTCTTTCGCCGCCATCGGATTGGGCCTCTTCCTGCTCGCAAAGTCGAGCTCGGCCGCGGCTGTCCTGTCGCTCGCGGTGACCCTTGGACCTCTGCCTTTCGTCTATGCCTATCTGCGCAGCCGCGCGTCTTCGCTCCTCTTCATTGGCGCGGCGTTCGTGGCTGCAGCGATCGGCGGAGTGGCGCTCTACATTTCGATGATTGCGATAGGGCTTGACCCCATTGATATCGTTCTGGGCGCGGTTGGAAAAGACCGGACCCTGACAGGTCGCACGATGCTCTGGGACATGGCTGAGGAGGCGATCGAGAAGAGACCTCTATTGGGCTTCGGCTACAAAGCCTACTGGACCGATCTACCAGCAGAGATGCGAGTCCTCCTGGCGACAGTGGGAGGGGTGTTTCACTTTCACAACAACTATCTGGACGTGGCCGTCGCCTTCGGCTTCATCGGCCCGATCCTACTGGCTCTAGGCGTTCTCATCGCCCTTGGGCGGAACATTCGCAGGATCCTAAATGGATCGGATAGCATCGACGCTTGGCCGTTCCTGATCGTAGTGCAGGCCCTCGTGCTGACGTTCGTCGAGAATATTTTGTTCTGGAACCACGGCATGTGGCAGGTCTTGTTCGTCGCGGTCGCAATAGTCCGCAGATGAAGGATACGGAGTGTATCGCATGCGTTTTCTCGCCCTGCTCTTCTGCACTCTCCCCTTCTCGACAGCTCTCGCTCAGGGAACATCCTTCTTCGACCCGTTCAAGACCATCGACGGTACGAGATGGCAGGTCTCGGATGGTTGGGTGAATGGCGGCTGGCACGGCTGTCGGTGGTCGAAAAACAACCTGCGGCTCGTCGATGGCGGGCTCGAACTCAGCATCACGAATACGCCGCTCGGCGATCGCGCCTTCACGTGCGGCGAGCTCATGTCCCGCCCGGTGTACAGCTACGGCACCTTCGAGGTGCGCATGAAGCCAGCTGCGAGGAACCCGGGAATCGTGTCGGCGTTCTTCACCTATACGGGGCAGGCTCACGGCAATCCGCACCATGAGATCGATTTCGAGTTCATCGGCACGCGGGCGAGGAACGTGGATGTCGCCATCCACACCGGCAAAGGCCCTGATGGACGCGACGTGGTGCTCGACTTCGATCCGCGCGCCAGCATGAACGACTATGCCTATCATTGGACGCCCGATCGCATTACCTGGTACGCGAACGGCAAGCTCATCCGCGAGATCAAGAGGGAGGAGGGCAAGGCCTTTCCCTCGCTCCCGGGCAAGCTCTACATCAGTCTGTGGAGCGGCAACGATGGCTTGAACAGCTGGCTCGGCAAGTTCAGCTATCCGGGCACTCCCCTCGTCGCGAGCTACGCGTACATCGCCTATACGAAGCTCGGCGAGGACTGCCAGTTTCCCGAGTCGATCGTCTGCAAGCTCGGCAAGGACGCGCTCAACGGCAAGTGACTAAAGCCGATCAATCTGCTGCAGCGTTTCGCCTGTGAGCTCTCTCGGCCAGCAGACCGAGTAGCGCCGCCGTATCCGTTTCATCGACGAAAAGATCGCGCGGCGCGCGGCGTGCGGCTTCCGCCAGCATCTCGAAACGACCGGCATCCATGGACTGCAGCCACGCGGACAGACTTTCGTCGATCGGCTCCTTCAGCGTCACGCCGAGACTGTCCCGCGCCACCTTGTCGCCCGTCGCCGTGCCTTCGCGCGCGATCGCTATCGCATTGAAGAGGCCGCCCTCGTAGAGCCGGTTCGGCAGGAGCCAGTCCGAGTTCGAGCCGGCGTCGAGAAAGTCCATGGCCCACGTAAAGTGAAGCTGGCCGTAGATTTCCGGTAGATCGCGCGGGCTTTGATAGGGCCCGAGATAGTGAATGTTCGGGCGACCGCTCGTGGCGGCGAGCATGGCTTCCTTCGAGATGTCTTCCTCGGAAAGCGTGCCACGTATCTGGACGGTGACTTTGTCAGGATAGGCATCTGCGAGCCGACTCAGAATGTCGAGGCTCCGCATGCATCTGAGCGTGCCGAACCATCCGATGATCCAAGGCGGCCTGCCCGCGGGCGGGTCCAGACGCATCGTAGGGACGGCGGCAAACTGCGATGCCGAGACCTTGTTCTCGTGAAGGAACCATGGGCCGGTATAGCCCTGCTGTGGCTCGAAGTAGCGCGTCATGAACATGGGCGAGCTGACCACGAGAAGGTCACACGCCACCAGCAGACGACGCTCACACCAGCGGAATGCGGACTTCAATGCGCCAGCTCCGATGAAGGCGCGTTGCACATCGAGAACCTCGTAGACCAGCTGCGCCGGTGATCGCGAGAGCCATTTCGCAATCGTCGCGAGCGCCATCATGTCGAAGTTGCGCGCATAGATGACGTCGCAGTCGAGGAGAGCGCGACGATGCCGCATGACCGTCCACAAACCGCTGAGGAGCTTCGGCAACCGCGCGAGATAGTTCCGATCGACGGTCGCACCAAGAGCAATGTTCTCCCACACCGGATCGGGCTGCTCTTTGTCCCGCTCGCGATGGAACATGAATCCGATGACGGAGGCGCCTGCGTCCTGGAAGGCCTTTGCACGCTTGATGACGACGCTTTCCCTCGCGTCGTGCGCAAAGAACGCGATCCTTCGTATACTGGGGCGAGCATGGACAGCCATTGTGCTCTCAGCGCCGGGATCGCGCCGGGCCTCGTCAACTGCGACAGCCGTGGCAACGGCGCTTTGATCGGCTATCGGGTCTTTGCTCGACGACAAACGCGGTCTCCCATGAGGCTCTTCGCCCTGGAGCATGTTTCTGTCTCACTTGGGCGCCAGCGACGCCATGCGAGGCAATCGCACTCTAGCTTAGTGCGTCACGCGCAAGAGCGAATACCAACAGTAAAATAAGTGACCGGACAGTTGGCGACTGCGAGATGCAAAAAGGGGCCGCGACGCGGCCCCTGCGCACACTCTGAAAGCGTGAACGCGGCCGACGCTCAATGCTCCTGAAGTAGTCCTGAGGCGAGGTAAGCGACTTCGGTTCGGTTCTTGGCGTTGAGCTTCTTCATGATGTTGCGTACGTGAACCTTGACCGTGCTCTCGCACATGTTGAGCTCGTAGGCGATGATCTTGTTCGCCTTGCCCTTGCGCAGGGCGTCGATCACCGCAACCTGACGCCGCGTGAACATGCCCTTCGGACCCGGCC
>JAESGW010000853.1_pt1 | contig 12234 bp, 10 predicted proteins | sample 9269791 | NCBI WGS metagenome assembly JAESGW01 (sample SAMN16773120, study PRJNA677053) | algae metagenome | isolation source: Aphanocapsa lilacina HA4352-LM1 and co-occurring heterotrophs from near cave... | place: USA: Maniniholo cave, near Haena, Kauai, HI | collected 2009-07-28 | reverse complement strand
GGCGTGGTGCACGTCGGAGGCGTGGTGTGAGCGCGGGCCCCCTGGAGGGATTCCGGATCGGGGTCACCGCTGCTCGCAAGGCCGAGGAGCAGGTGGCCCTGCTCGAGCGCCGTGGGGCAACCGTGGAGTGGGCCGCCGCGCTCTCGCTCGAGCCCAACCACGTCGACCTCGCCGAGCTGCTCGCCGCGACCAGGGAGGTGCTGGTCGGCCCGGTCGACCTGTTCCTCGCGACAACGGGCATCGGCATGAAGACCTGGCTCGCCGCCGCGGCCGACGCCGGGCTGTACGACGAGCTGGTCGCCGCGCTCGGCGCCTCGGAGATCCTCGCCCGCGGGCCGAAGAGCGTCGGCGTGCTGCGCGCCAACGGGCTCCGTGAGCTGTGGGCGCCTCAGTCGGAGTGCTTCGAGGACGTGCTGGCGCACCTGCGCGGCCGCGACCTCACCGGCCGGCGGATCGTCGTGCAGGAGCACGGCCAGTCGCTGTCGATGGCGGCGCACGCGCTGCGCCGGCAGGGGGCGTCCGTGGTCACCGTCCCGATCTACCGCGTGGCCTCGGCCGACGACCCGTCCCCGATGTTCCACATGATCGACCTCATCGCCGACCGCGAGCTCGACGCGGTGACCTTCACCTCCGCCCCGGCGGTCGGCGCGCTGATGGAGGCGGCGTACTCCGTCGGCCGGCGCGACGACGTCGTCTCGGCCTTCCAGTCCGACGTCGTCGCCTCCTGCGTCGGGCCCGTCACCGCGGCCGCCTTCGAGATGTGGGGCGTGCCGACGATCGTGCCCGATCGCTCGCGACTGGCCGGGATGGTGAAGCAGCTCGAGACCGAGCTGCCGACCCGCCGCGACGGCGTCGACGTCCGCCTCGCCGACGGCCGCACGCTCATCGTCCACTCCGACTCGCTGCTCCTCGACGGCGTACCGGTCGAGCTCTCGCCCGCGCCGCTGTCGGTGCTCATGGCGTTGCTGGTCAACCCGGGCCACGTCGTCTCCCGCCGGGCGCTGCTGTCGGCGCTGCCGTCGGGGCAGGCCGGATCCGAGCACGCCGTGGAGATGGCCGTCGCCCGGCTCCGGGCCGCGATCGGGACGAAGGCCGTGCTCACGGTCGTGAAGCGGGGGTACCGGCTGGCTGTGGGGTGACCCAGTCGGGAGTGAATTGAAGTAAGTTCAATCCGTCCCGGACACCCGACTGCGTACGCTGCCGGGATGTCCGTCCGGCTGCACGCGCTGACCGTCCTCGCCTCCGACCCCGCGCGCCTCGCGTCGTTCTGGGGCGACCTGCTCGGATGGGAGCGCTCCGGCCCGGCGCTGGCCGGCACGCCGTTCGGCCTCTCCTTCGCCCGCTCGGACGAGCCCGTACGACTGCCCGCCCAGGCCCACCTGCACCTCACCAGCAACGACCGGACGCAGGAGGAGACCGTCGCCCGCGCGCTGGCGCTGGGCGCCTCGCACGTCGACGTGGGCCAGCAGCCCGACGAGGGCCACGTCGTCCTCGCCGACCCGGAGGGCAACGCCTTCTGCGTGATCGAGGCCGGCAACAACTGGCTTGCCGGGGCGCCCTTGCTCGGCGAGGTCGCCTGTGACGGCACGCGGGAGGTCGGCCTGTTCTGGCGGGACGCGCTCGGCTGGCCGCTCGTCCACGACGAGGACGGCGAGACCGGGATCCGCCCGCCCGGAGGCGGGCCGATCATCGCGTGGGGCGGCCCGCCCCTCGACGAGCGCCGCGGTCGCAACCGGATGCACCCCGACCTCGTCGCCGACGACATGGAGGCCGAGGTCGACAGGCTGGTCGGGCTCGGGGCGACGGTCGTGGCGCGCGGCGACGACATCGAGATGGCCGACCCCGACGGCAACGAGTTCCACGTACGTCTGGGCTGACCGCCGCACGTGCGGCGGAAGCGGCCCTCGTTCCGCGAGACCAGGGGCAAGAGCCGCCGCACGTGCGCGCGCAGGCCCAACGTAGGCAGTTGGCACCCGAATCCGCCGGGCTGAGCGTGCGCCGTACGCGCCGAGGTCCGAACTGCCTACGGTGGTCGCGCCTCAGCGCTGCAGGTCGACCGCCTCGGGCGTGTGCAGCCGCACCATGAAGCGCCCCGCGTGGGCGGGCACCGAGGCACGGGTCAGTCGTGAGACCACCACCATCGTCAGGATCGAGGCCGGCACGGACCACGCCGCCGGCTGACCCAGCAGCGCCGCGGTCCACCCGGTCGAGGTCGAGGTGGCGAGCGTCCACGCGACGGCGACCCCGGACCCGAGTCCGCCGACGAGCAGGCCGGCGACGGCACCGGCAGGTGTCAGGCCGCGCCACCAGATCCCCAGCATGAGCAGCGGGGCGAACGTCGAGGCCGTCACCGCGAAGGCCAGGCCGACGGTCCGCGCGACCGCGACGTCCTGGGCCGGCAGCGACATCAGCAGCGGCACGACGACCGCGATCGCGGCCGCCACGCGGAAGGCCGCCACCCCGCCGAGGCGGAACGACCCCCAGCGCCGTCCGGTCACGTCCTGCGACAGCACGCCGGCCACCGCGATGGTGAGCCCCGAGCTCGTCGACAGGAACGCCGCGAAGGCGCCCGCGGTCACGAGCCCGGTCAGCGCGGCACCCACCGCCCCGCCGACCATCAGGTTGGGCAGCTCGAGGACCAGCACGTCGGACCGACCCGAGACGAGGTCGGGTGCGTAGATGCGGCCGAGGGCCGCGTACACCGGGGGCAGGACGTAGAAGATCCCCAGCAGCGCCAGCACCGCGAGGGTCGTGCGGCGGGCCGCGCGGCCGTCGGGGTTGGTGTAGAAGCGCACCACCACGTGCGGCAGGCCCATCGTGCCGAGGAAGGTCGCGACGATGAGGGAGTAGGTCGTGTAGAGCCCGATGCCGCCACCCGGCGCGGCGAGCGGGACCGACCACGAGGCGGGCGCGGAGGTGGTCGGGTCCGCCGCCCCGTCGGCCAGCCAGACCGCGAGGAGCACGCAGACCGGGATCAGCAGCGCGGTGAGCTTGAGCCAGTACTGGAAGGCCTGCACGAAGGTGATCGACCGCATCCCGCCGGGGCTCACCGAGGCCAGCACGACGACGGCGACCACCAGCGAGCCCGCCCACTCCGGCGCCCCGATCGTCGAGCGCAGGGTCACGCCGGCCCCCTGGAACTGCGGCAGGAGGTAGAGCCAGCCGATGCCGACGACCAGCACCGAGCACAGCTTGCGCACCCCCCGCGAGCCGAGCCGTGCCTCGGCGAAGTCGGGCAGCGTGTACGCCCCGGAGCGCCGCAGGGGCGCGGCGACGAGCACGAGGAGCACGAGGTAGCCCGCGGTCCAGCCGACCGGGTACCAGAGCATCTCCGCGCCGAAGGTCAGCAGCAGCCCGGCGACGCCGAGGAAGGAGGCGGCGGAGAGGTACTCCCCTCCGATCGCGCTCGCGTTGAGCCGCGGCCGCACGGTGCGCGAGGCGACGAAGAAGTCGCTGGTGGTGCGCGAGATCCGCAGTCCCCACGTGCCGATGACGAGCGTCGCGAGCGACACCAGGACGACGGCGACGATGCCCGGCACGACGTCGGTCGTCACCGCGGGTCCCCGCCGTCGACCTCGTCGACCTCGTCGAGCTCGTCGACCGACCCGACCAGGTCGGCGAAGTCGCGCTCGTGGTCCTCCGAGCGCCGGATGTAGAACCAGCCGAGCAGCACCAGCCACGGATAGGTCAGCACCCCCAGCAGCAGCCAGGCCAGCGGCATCTGCCCGACCCGCTCGTCGCCGAGCGCCGGGACCAGGTGGAACAGCAGCGGCAGCATCCCCACCGTCGCCGCCAGCGCGGCCAGCACCCGCAGCGCGAGGAACAGCTGCTCGCGGAGCAGGGAGCGCATGAACACCTCGCCCAGCGCGGTCTCCGCGTCGATCTCGCGGGTGCCGGCGGAGCGTACGGCCTGGGCGCGGCGTCGCGGCGGACCGGTGACGCGCACGCGTGGGGGCGGCTGGTCGCTCACGGTGCGCCCGTCACGTCTCGCGTCGCGTCAGGACCGAGCGGAGCTCGCGGGTGTGGCGGCGGCTGACCGGCAGCTCGGTCCCGCCGACGACCACGCTGACCCGACCGCCCTCGCTGCGCACCTCCTCGACGTGGGGGAGCGCGACCAGCACCGAGCGGTGGATCCGCACGAACCCCGCGGACGCCCACTGCTCGGCGAGCGAGGTGAGGGGCGTACGCACGAGGTGCGAGCCCTCGGCCGTGTGCAGCCGGGCGTAGTCGCCCTGCGCCTCGACGTGGGTGATCTCGGAGCGGTTGATGAAGCGGGTCACGCCGCCCCGCTCGACGGGGATCTGGACGTCCCCGGACGGTGCCGGCCCGCCGGCCTCGACCACGCGACGCACCGCCTCGGCGAGACGTTCCTCGCGCACCGGCTTGAGGACGTAGTCGACGGCGCGCAGCTCGAAGGCCGCGACGGCGTGCTCCTCGTGGGCGGTCACGAACACGACGGGCGGCGGGTTCCGGAAGCGGGACAGGACCTGGGCGAGGTCGAGGCCGGTCAGGCCCGGCATCTGGATGTCGAGGAAGACCGCGTCGACCTCCTCGGCCTGGAGCACCCGCAGCGCCTCCGTCGCGGAGTCGGTGCCGCGGACCTCGCCGATGCGCGGGTCGCGGCCGAGCAGGAAGGTGAGCTCGTCGAGCGCCGGGCGCTCGTCGTCGATGACGAGGACCTTGAGCTGCGTCATACCTGGACCCCCGGGGCGAACTTCGGCACCCGGACGATCACCTTCGTGCCGGCGCCGGGTGCGGTCTCGACGACCAGACCGTAGTCGTCCCCGTACGCGTTGCGCAGCCGCGCGTCCACGTTGCCGAGGCCGACGGAGTCCACCGAGGCGTCACCGGCCAGCGCCTGGCGCACCCGCTCGGGGTCCTCGCCGGTGCCGTCGTCCTCGACCTCGAGCACGCACTCCTGGTCGAGGTCGCGCGCGGTGATGGAGAGCCGACCGACCCCGTCGGACTTGTCGGCGCTGGCCTCGAGGCCGTGTCGCACGGCGTTCTCGACGAGCGGCTGGATGCACAGGAACGGCACCGCCACCGGCAGCACCTCGGGCGCGATCTGCAGGGTCACCTGGAGCCGGTCGCCGAAGCGTGCCTGCTCCAGCAGGAGGTAGCGCTCGACGGAGCGCAGCTCCTCGGCGAGGGTCGTGTACTCGCCGTGGCGGCGGAAGGAGTAGCGGGTGAAGTCGGCGAACTCCAGCAGGAGCTCGCGGGCGCGGTCGGGGTCGGTCCGCACGAAGCTGGCGATGGCGCCGAGGGAGTTGTAGACGAAGTGGGGGCTGATCTGCGCCCGCAGCGCCCGGACCTCGGCCTCCATCAGCCGGGTCCGGGACGCGTCGAGCTCGGCGAGCTCGAGCTGTCCGCTCACCCACGAGGCGACCTCGTCGGCGGCGCGCACCAGCCCGCCGGTCGTGTGCGGGGCGCCGACCACGAGCGCCCCGACGAGCGTGTCCTCGACGACCAGCGGGCTCACGATCGCCTGGCGCACCTCGCAGCCTCCGTCGTCGCAGACCAGGGTCCGCTCGTCCACGATCATCGTGCGACCGGTCTCGGCGACCTGCCCGATCGTGCCGGCGAGCTGGGTGCGGTGGTGCGCGCCGAGCCCGTCCCACGCCAGCAGCCCGCTGGTGTCACCCAGCCCGGCCGCCGGGGTCCCGAGCAGGGCGCGCAGGTGCCGGACCGACTTCTCCGCGCTGGTGGTGGTCAGGCCCTCCCGCAGCGCGGGGCTCGCCAGGGAGGCGTTGTGCAGGGCGCGGAAGGCGGCACGGTCGGCCTCCCCGCCCAGCGACGTACGCCGCCATCTCCACACCATGGCCGGAGACTAACCGGCCGACCCCGCCCTAGGTCAGCGCTCGCACCGCTTCTCACGCTCGGCGGTGCAGCGGTCGCGGGCCTGGCCGCCGTCGGCGGTGTCGCGACCGGGGCCGCCGAGGAGCCGGTCGCCCTCGCCACCGCCGATCATCGTGTCGCGACCGCCCTCGCCCCGCACGGCGTCCGAGCCGTCGCCGCCGTCGAGCTTGTCGTTGCCGCCGCCACCGGCGATCCGGTCGTCGCCGCCCCGACCCAGCACGGTGTCGTTGCCGCGGCCGCCGCGGAGGGTGTCGTCCCCGCCCGCGGAGCGGAGGTAGTCGTTGCCGTCGCCGCCGTCCATCGTGGCCTTCTCGGAGGCGCAGTCGAACTCGTACTCCTCGAAGATGCGGTCGTAGTTCCAGTAGAGCGAGTCGTCGCCGGAGAACCCGTTGACGGTGGCCTCGCAGCCGGTCCAGGTCAGGTCGTTGTCGCGCTTGTCGCCGAGCATGGTGAGGGTCGGCGCCATCAGCCAGACGTCCTCCAGGCCCTTGGCCGGGATGCGTACGCCGTCGATCGTGAGCCGGTTGCGTCGCAGGTCGACGCCCAGCTCGGCCGTCTGCGACGCCGTCACCAGCTGGTCGCGCCCCGAGCCGGTGTCGATGGTGCTGGCCGCGGTGATGGTGGCCGGCTCGACGAGGACGTCGTCCTTGCCGCCTCCGGTCCTGATGTCGAGGGTCGGCGTGCCGTCGACCGCGTAGACGCTGAGGCCGTCCGGCCCCGACGTGCCGCGGTAGGTGACGGTGCCCGAGCCTGCCACGACGGAGGGCTGCTCGAAGGCCGTGAACGACGCCGTGCCCGCCGCGCTGGTGAAGGTCTCCGCGCGCATGTCGAGGGCGACGTCGCGGTCCTGCGTGCTGAGGCTCAGCAGGTCGGAGCCCTTGCCGCCGTCCACCACGGCGGCGGCACCGAGCTCGGGGGACTCGAGCATCAGCTGGTCGCGGCCGTCGCCGAGCCGGATCACGTCCTGGTTGGTGGCGCCCGGGTAGCCGCTGTGGACGCTGTCGTCCCCGCCGCCGGTGTCGATCCGGTCGGCCTCGGTGTCGACGCCGGTCTCCTCGTACTTCCCCTCGCCGGCGTGCACGCCGTCGCTCCGCGAGCCGCCGACGAACTCGTCCGACCCGGCGCCGAGGGTGGTCTCGGAGTAGAAGCCGCGGGGCAGCTGCGTCGTGTCGACGACGTCGTTGCCGCCGCCGGCGTCGACGTCGATGACGTTGGACGTGGTGTCGCCGATCACCGCGACACAGATCACGTCGTCACCGCCGAGAGCGGAGACCGACGTCGCGGAGCCGGTGACGATGACGTCCGCGCCCTCGGTCCCGGTGACGCTCGGGCCGGTGCCGACGATGGTCGCGGCCAGTCCGCGGCACGTCTCGCCGGCGGCCGAGGCGGCGTACGCCGGGGTGAGCAGGGCCAGGCCGAGCAGGCCGGCGGTGGTAAGGGTGGCGGTGCGCATGTGTTCTCTCCCGAGGGGTTCGTGGTGGTTCCGGCGCTGTGACGCGCAGGACGAGCAGGAAGTTGCGGAATGCTCAGCGCTCGCAGCGCGTCTTTCGCTCGCCGACGCAGCGGTCGCGTCCGCGGCTGCCGTCGATCCGGTCGCGACCGGGGCCGCCGAACAGCACGTCGTCGGCCGCACGGCCCTTGAGCACGTCGTTGCCGGCGCCGCCGCTGACCTTGTCGCGGCCCTCGCCGCCGTCGACCTCGTCGTTGCCGCGGCTGCCGCGGACCCGGTCGTCGCCGCCGCGTCCCTCGATCGTGTCGTGCCCGCGACCGCCGATCAGCAGGTCGGCGGCGTTGGAGCCGCGCAGGGTGTCGCGGCCGTCGCCGGCGTTCATCGAGACCTCGCCTGTGCAGTCGAACGTGTAGGACTCGAAGATCCCGTCGAACTGCCAGCCGAGGTGGTCGTCGCCCAGGCCGCCGCGCAGCGTGGCGTCGCAGCCGTTCCACCGCAGCTCGTTGTCGCCGTCGTCGCCGTTCATCACGACCTCGGGAGCCATCAGGAAGGCGTCCTCGAGGCCGACCGCGACCGCGTCGACCCCGCCGACGCCGAAGCGCTGGGTCGCAAGGTCGAGGGCGAGGCGACCGGTCTGGGTCGCGGCCACGAGGGTGTCGGTGCCCGCGCCGGTGTCGATGCGGCTGCCGGTCCCGATGGCGGTGGCGGGCTCGAGGGTGACGTCGTCGTCACCGCCGCCCGTGGCCACGTCCAGCGTGGGGACGCCGCCGGTGGGCCGCAACGTCACGTCGTCGTCGCCCTCGGTGCCGCGGTAGGTGACGGCGCCGGTCCCGACCTCGAGGGTGGTGACGTCGAACGCCGTGAAGGCAGCGGTGCCCTGCGGGGAGGTGAAGGTCCCGCGGGTCATGTCGAGGCCGAGGTCGCCGGACCCGCCGGTGAAGCGGAGCCCGTCCTCGCCCTCGCCGCCGTCGAGCACGGCCTCGGACGTGGTGTCGGCGCCGCCGAGGTAGAGCCGGTCGGCGCCGAGGCCGAGGCGGACCACGTCGCCGTTCGGGGCGCCGGCCGAGCCGGTCCAGGTGGTGTCGCCGCCGTCGCCGGTGTCGATCGTGTCCTTCTCCGTGTCGGCTCCGAAGGTGTAGCCGCCGCCGCCGGTGACGGCCTTCTCGCCGGCGTACACCGTGTCGGAGGCCGGGCCCCCGGCGAAGGTGTCGGCCCCGGCCCCCAGGACGGTGCTGACGTAGAAGCCCGCCGCGAGGGCGGTGGTGTCCACGACGTCGTCGCCGGCGCCGGCGACCACGGACAGCAGGTTGGAGCTGCCGCCCGGCCCGGTCACGCAGACGAGGTCGTCACCGCCGAGCGCGTCGACAACGCCCGCCGCGGCGGTCACGATCACGTCGCGTCCCTCGGTGCCGGTCACAGTCGGCCCGGTGCCGACGATGGTCGCGGCCTCGCCGCGGCAGGTCTCGCCCGCTGCGGTGGCCGCGGGGCTGGTCCAGGTGGTCGGCGCGAGCAGCGTCAGGCCGAGCAGCGCGGCGGTGGCGAGTGGTGTCGTACGTCGCATGAGGTCCCCCGAGGTCGTGGTGGTGCTTCCGGGCATGGGATGCGCCCGGGGCCGCCGAAGTTGCGACTCAGCGGAAGTCGATCAGCAGCATGTCGGTGTCGGTGCCGTCGCTCACGACGGGGCCCTCGGGCTCCTGCTCCGGGGCGGGCCCGGGGTCGTCGCGGTCGACGACCACCGCGCGGTAGCAGCGCGTGACGTAGGGGATCCGCATCCCGTCCATGCCGCGGCCGTAGTCGTCGTAGAACGCGAGCACCTCGGCGAGGTGGCCCTCGCGCTCGGCCTCGTCCATCACCGCGAAGCTCGACCGTGAGCGGGCCATGTCGAGGATCGTCTCGCGGTCGATCTCCTGCCAGTGCTTGAAGTCGGCCTCCTCCACGAAGCCGAAGAGGTCGCTGTGCACGAGGCGCTCGGCCGACGACGTGTCGAGGTCCTGGCGGCCGAGGATGGCGCCCATCCGTCGCACCCACGGGATCCGCTCGTCGCGGCTGTTCCACACGAGCGCGACGTGCCCGCCGGGCTTGAGCACGCGGGCGATCTCGGGCAGTGCCGCCTCGTGGTCGAACCAGTGGAACGCCTGGGCGACCACCACCACGTCCACCGAGCGGTCGTTGGCGGGGATCTCCTCCGCGGTGGCGACCTTGGCGCTCACCTCGGGCACCCGCTCGCGCAGCACCGCCAGCATCGCCTCGTCGGGGTCCGTCGCGAAGACGGCGTGCCCCTGGTCGACGAGCTCGCGGGTCAGCTTGCCGGTGCCCGCGCCGAGCTCGAGGACCACCCGCGCGTCACCGCCGGCCAGCCACGCGACCGCGTCGGCGGGATACGCAGGCCGGCCGCGGTCGTACGCCTCGGCGACGGTGCCGAAGGACCGCGCGCGGTCGACGGGTGCGGGGCTCGCGGGCAGTTCGTCGCTCATCGCCCTCACCGTATCCCGACAGCACGAGCGGGCCGGGCAGGCCGTCGTCGCGCCCGGCCCGCTCGCTGTGAGGAGCCTCAGATCTTCTTCTCGCAGCTGCGGCGCTTCTCGGCCTGGCACGCGTCGCGCCCCGTGGAGCCGTCGACGACGTCCTTGCCCGGACCGCCGATCAACCGGTCGTTGCCGACCCCGCCGAAGATCTGGTCCCGGCCACGACCGCCGTGGGCGTACGCGCTCCAGCGCGAGCAGGTCGGCGGGGTCCACTCGTCGTCGATCTCCTCGTCGAAGAAGACCCGGTCCTTGCCGGCGTCCGCGCTGACGCGGGCACGGCAGGCGACCACCATGATGTCCTCGCCGGCCGGCGTGCCGTCGACGAACGCCTTCTTGGCGCCGACCGTCAGGTCCTCGAAGCCGGTGGCGCGCCCGACGCTCGCACGGCGACCCGTGCCCGCCTTCACCCGACCGCGGTCGAGGTCGACGTCGACCCGGTGCTTCGGCAGGTTGACGAGGAGCTCGTCGCGACCGCCGCTGCCGCGCACGATCGACGACTTCCTGCCGGTGCTGTCGGAGGCGTAGTGGTCGTCGCCGCCGCCCATCACGACGTAGCGGTCACGCTTCATCGGGGCGCGGAGCGTGAGGCGCTCGTCGAGGCTGCTGCCGCGGAAGGTGAACCGCCCACGCTCCGCCGTGGCCGTCACGTCGAAGGTGGTGAAGGCGGAGAAGTCGAGGGAGGTGTCCGCGGCGGACATCCGGCCCTGACGGGCGTCGAGCGTCACCGCCCGGCTGTTCGTCTCGAGGATGAGCGCGCTGCCCGGCGCGGTGGTCACGCTGGACGGGGCGGCCTGCAGCCCGCGCCAGTACACGGTGCCGCCGGCGAGGTCGATGATGTCGGTGTTGGGCGCCCCGACGGTGCCGCTGCGCACCAGCGAGCGCGGCCCCGCGATGCGGACGACGTCGGCCTCGAGGTCCTCCTCGCGGCTGGCCCCCGCCACCACGCTCTGGCTGGCCTCGGTGGTGGAGACGAAGGTGTCCGCCCCCTGACCGAGGTCGGCGTTCGTGCTCCAGCCCGGTGTGACGACCTCGACGGAGTCGTCGCCGGGTCCCGCATCGACGAACACCGTCCCGTTGGTGGTCGACCCGGTGACGCAGACGAGGTCGTCACCCGCGAGCGCGTCGAAGATGACCGCCCCGTTGGTGACGATGACGTCGGGCCCGTCGGTGCCGACGAGCTGGGCCCCCGGCGAGCCGACGTGCGTCGCGGCCTGCCCCTGGCAGGTCTCGGCGGCAGCCGTGGCGCCGGTGGGTGCGAGGAGTGCCGCGCCCAGGAGCGCGGCGGCGGACAGCGTGGTGGTGCGGAACATCGGTCCCCCGGAGATCGGTGTGCGGGTGTACTCGGGGTGGGATGCGGCCCGCGACCGGGAAGTTGTCGCGGCTACCGTTTCCTCCCATGACCGACCCCCTCGCCTGGCTCACCGACCTCGAGGGCGTGAGCTCGGCCTACGCCGCGACACGCGACGGGATCGACGTGATGCTGCGCGACCGCGGGCTGCGGCGTACGTCGCCCGAGCTCACCGCCGAGTCGCTGCTGCGCGGCGCCCATGCCAGTGCGGTGCTCGAGGGGTCGGCGTCGACGCTGGAGGCCGTACGCGCGGGGGAGGCCGACGAGATCGCCGCCGACGCCGTCCGGCTGTCGGCCTCGATGCTCGCGCTGGCGCCGCTGCTCAAGACCGCGCCGCTCCAGGCGATCGCGCGGCTGCACACGGTGGTCGCGTCCTCGGCGCTGTCCGCCGAGGAGCTTGGCCGCCCGCGCGACGCCGCCTCCGCCGACCGGCTGCGCGGGGTCTCCGAGCTGCTGCTGTCCGGCACCGAGGCGCCCGCCCTGCTGGTCGCTGCGGTGGCGCACGCCGACGTCGCGACCGCGGCCCCGTTCGCGTCCCACAACGGCATCGTGGCGCGCGCCCTCGAGCGCCTCGTCCTGGTCTCCCGCGGCGTGGACGCCAAGTCCCTCGTGGTGCCCGAGGCCGGGCACCTGGCCCAGCGCGCGGCGTACGAGTCGAACCTGCGCGCCTACGCCGACGGCGGTCCGCGTGGCGTGCACGCCTGGGCGCTCTACGGCGCCGAGGCGTTCGCGGCGGGCGCCGAGGCCTCGCCGCTGCGGGCCTGACCCCGCACGTGCGAGCGGCACCCGCTCACATGGATCGGGTGCCGCCGCTGACACGTGATGCCTGGCTACCAGGCGTGCATTGTCTAATCGCTGCCTCGGGCAGATCCCGATCGGCCAGCACCCCATCGGATGGGTAGATCGCCGCGTGGGTACCCGGATCACGAGCTGCTGTGGAGTTCTGCCTCCAGTTCTAGTCCGGCCCGCGGGCACCTTCAAGCCTTGACTTTGCCCGGGGTCGGTGGGTGTCGCCCGAGCCACGCCCAAGCCACGCTCAGGGCACGCTCAGGCCT
>JAESGW010000852.1_pt1 | contig 12248 bp, 13 predicted proteins | sample 9269791 | NCBI WGS metagenome assembly JAESGW01 (sample SAMN16773120, study PRJNA677053) | algae metagenome | isolation source: Aphanocapsa lilacina HA4352-LM1 and co-occurring heterotrophs from near cave... | place: USA: Maniniholo cave, near Haena, Kauai, HI | collected 2009-07-28 | reverse complement strand
GGCGCCCGGGGGAGGACCCGTCGCGGACGGGCGGCCGCTACGACCTCGTCCCTCGCGAGCGGCTCGCGGCGTACGCCGAGGCCGCCGGGCCCGCCTGCGGGCTCTGGGCGTTCGAGGCGCTGCGCATCGAGCGCGGCGAGCCGCGACTCGGCATCGACACCGACCACCGCACCATCCCCAACGAGGTCGGCTGGATCGGCCCCGCGGTGCACCTCGACAAGGGCTGCTACCGCGGCCAGGAGACGGTGGCCCGGGTCCACACCCTGGGCCGACCGCCGCGCCGCCTGGTGCTGCTGCACCTCGACGGCTCGGAGAACCGGCTGCCTCCCGTCGGCTCGCCGGTGTCCTTCGAGGGCCGTGACGTCGGCTTCGTCGGCTCCAGCGCGCGCCACCACGAGCTCGGCCCGATCGCTCTGGGGCTGGTCAAGCGCAACGTCCCCGTCGACGCCACCCTGACGGTCGACGAGATGCCCGCCGCCCAGGAGGTCGTCGTCGACCCCGAGGTCGGCCTGCACGTCCGTCCCCTCCGCTGACCCGACTGTCGGCGCCGCACCAGCCGGTGCGACGCCGACGGTGGGCCAGTGAGGAGGTCGTGAACCTCAGCCGCGGCGGTACTGGACGTGCGTGTCGGCGGCTGCGTGCTCGAAGCCGAGCCGTGAGTAGACGGCGACCGCCGGTGCGTTGTCCGACTCGACGTAGAGCAGCACCTCGTCCACGCCGAGCCCGACGAGGTGGTGCAGCCCGGCCAGGGTGAGGACCTTGCCGAGCCCGCGTCCCTGGGCAGCCGGCGCGACGCCGACGACGTACACCTCGCCGACGCGGTCGTCGTGCTGCTTGGTCCAGTGGAAGCCGAGCACCCCCGAGGTGTCCTCCGCGACGATCAGCCCCGCCGGGTCGAACCACGGCTCGGCCATCCGGCGGGCGAGGTTCGCCTCGTCCATCGCGCCCTGCTCGGGGTGGTCGGCGAAGGCGGCCGCGTTGACGGCGACGACATCGGCGGCGTCGTCCTCGCGCCACGACCGGATCGTCACGCCGACGGGCGGCTCGAGCGGCGGCAGGGGCAGCGACGACGGGCGGCGCATGACCCAGAGGTCGCGTACGCGCTCCCAGCCGTGGGAGGCGGCGAGGCGGGCGGCGGCCGGGTGGTCGCCGTGCGACCACGCGACCAGTGGCCCGGCGTACGACTCCCGCACCCGGCCCAGCAGGTCGGTGCCGACGCCGGTGCCACGGTGCTCGGGGTGCACGGCGAGGCTGAGGTCGCCGTCGTGCAGCAGCGCGAAGCCGTTCGGGTGCGCGACCACGGTCGCGGTGCCGTCGGCGAGCGCCATGTGCGCCGCCTCGTCCAGCGGGTCGGTCCCGTCGGCCGCGGCGCAGGCGGCGGCGATGTCCTCGACGGAGCTGGTCATGGCGCCGACCCTAGCGGCGGCGTCACCAGCCGGCGCTCAGGCGTCGGTCGTGCGGCGCGAGGAGCGGGGCTGCTCCTCGGCGTCCCGGTCGCGGGAGGGCACGACGAAGCGGTAGCCGACGTTGCGGACGGTGCCGATGTGGTGCTCGTGCTCGGTGCCGAGCTTGGCGCGCAGGCGGCGGACGTGGACGTCGACGGTCCGGGTGCCGCCGAAGTAGTCGTAGCCCCAGACCTCCTGGAGCAGCTGCTCGCGGCTGAAGACGCGGCCCGGGTGCTGGGCGAGGTACTTCAGGAGCTCGAACTCCTTGTAGGTGAGGTCGAGCGGGCGACCACCGATGCGCGCGGTGTAGGTGGCGTCGTCGACCACCACCTCCCCGCGGTGGATCACGTGCGCGGACGGGTCGTCGGGCGCAGCCGCGCTGGAGCGGCCGATCGACAGCCGGATCCGCGCGTCGAGCTCGGCGGGTCCGCACGTGTGGAGCACGACGTCGTCCATGCCCCAGTCGTGGGCGACCACGGCCAGGCCGCCCTCGGTGACGATCAGCAGCACCGGGGCGTCGGTGCCGGTCGTACGGATCAGCCGGCAGAGGTCGCGGGCGGCCGCGAGGTCCTGGCGGCCGTCGACGAGGACCAGGTCGGACTCGGGCGCGTCGAGGAGGGCGCTGCCCTGCGCCGGGACGATCTTGACCGTGTGGGACAGCAGCGCGAGCCCGGGGAGCACCTCGGCAGAGGGCTGCAGCGCGCTCGTGAGCAGCAGCAGTGCGCTCATGGGCCAGGCCTCCTCGTCCACCGGGGGATGAGGAAGGATATCCCGCATGGACGCCGCCACCGGACACGATCGCGAGGATGAGACGGTCACCGTGCGCTACTGGGCGGGCGCCCGGGCCGCGGCCGGGACGGCGGAGGACCTCTTCGCCACCACCGGCGAGCTGACCCTCGCCGACGTCGTCGCGCGCGTGCTCGAGCGCCACCCGGGTGAGCAGATGGCGCGCACGGTGGCGGTGTGCTCGGTGCTGCTGGGCGACCAGCCGGTGCGCTCGCAGGACCCCGCGACCGTGGTCGTACGCCCGGGTGCGGTCGTCGAGCTGCTCCCCCCGTTCGCCGGCGGCTGAGTCCGCCGGGACCGCCACCCGGCGGCTTCGTCGTGCGTCCGGAGCCAGCCCCCGTGACCGACTCGGGGGCGATCCGGAACAAATCGCGCGACGCGCGTCGTTGGCCGGGTGTGACCACCGGAGCCTGGATCGTCCTCGCCGCCGTCGTGCTCGCCCTCGCCGTCGGCCTGTGGCGCGCCGCGACCGACGGCCGCTTCCGGGGGACCCACGCCGTACGCTCCGGCGAGCCCGCCGGTCCGCAGGCCGAGGAGGGCGCCGAGGCGCCCGCCGAGGTGCCTGTCGAGAGGCTCGGCGCTGAGCTCGTCGCGACGGTGGGCGGGACGCTCGGGGAGCGGGCCACGCTGCTGCAGTTCTCCAGTGCCTTCTGCGCGCCGTGCCGCGCCACCCGGCGGGTGCTCGGCGAGGTGACGGGACTCGTCGACGGCGTCGCCCACATCGAGATCGACGCCGAGCACCACCTCGACGCGACCCGCGCCTTCGGCATCCTGCGCACGCCCACCACGATCGTGCTCGACCCGTCCGGCGCCGAGGTGACGCGGGCCACCGGGGCGCCCACCCGTGACCAGGTCCTGACGGCGCTCGCCGCCATCTGATCTCAGGATATGGATGCATGGACCGCATGGTGAGACGAAAGCCGACGGGGCGGCGCCGAAGGCCTACTGTCGTCGTCATGTCCTCGACCATGCTCACCAAGCGCCGCGCAGTGGACCACTGCCGCGTGCGCTCGGCGCTGTGTCGAATGTCGTAGTGGTCCCGCCGCTCGCCTGAGCCCTCCTGTCCGACTCGTCGTCGTCGGACCGTGCTCGGTCGGTGGGACCCGTGCGCCGGGTGACGTCCCGGCGTGTCCGGCCCTCGTGCTGACCGACCTCAGGAGAGACATGACCACCACTGCCCAGCCCCGCGCCACGTCCGGCCTCCGCCCGGACGGGGCCGTCGACCCCCGCGGCCCCCAGCTCGCCGCCGCCCTGACGGCGGTGGTGCTGGTGGCCGTCCTGCTGCTGCCCGCGCCGTACGGCACGGCGCTGCTCGCCGTGCAGACCGGGCTGTTCGCCCTCGGTGCCGTGCGTGGGGTGCAGGCCACACCGCACGCCTGGCTCTTCCGCACCGTCGTGCGTCCCCGCCTCGGGCCGCCGACCGAGTGGGAGGCGCCAGAGCCGCCGCGCTTCGCGCAGGCCGTGGGCCTCGCCTTCGCCCTCGTCGGCCTGGTCGCCCTGTCGGTCGGCGCCACGGTCGTCGGGCAGGTGGCCGTCGGCCTGGCGCTGGTCGCCGCGCTGCTCAACGCCGTCTTCGCGTTCTGCCTGGGATGCGAGGTCTACCTGCTCGTCCGCCGCTTCATCGCCACCGCCTGACCACCAGTTTTCACCACCACAAGGAGCACACCAACCATGAGCCGCGAGAACTCGCTCGTCACCGCCCAGTGGGTCGAGGACAACCTCGACACCGACGGCATCGTCCTCGTCGAGGTCGACGAGGACACCACCGCCTACGACAAGGGCCACATCCGGGGAGCCATCAAGCTCGACTGGACCACCGACCTCCAGGACCAGGTCCGTCGCGACTTCGTCAACAAGGAGCAGTTCGAGGCGCTGCTGTCCGAGCGCGGCGTGTCCAACGACGACACCGTCGTGCTCTACGGCGGCAACAACAACTGGTTCGCCGCCTACGCCTACTGGTACTTCAAGCTCTACGGTCACTCCGACGTCAAGCTCCTCGACGGCGGCCGCAAGAAGTGGGAGCTCGACTCCCGCGAGCTGACCGACGCGCTGCCCGAGCGCGCCACCACCTCGTACACCGCGACCGAGCAGGACTCGAGCATCCGCGCGTTCCGCGACGAGGTCGTCGCTGCGATCGGCACCCAGAACCTCGTCGACGTGCGCAGCCCCGACGAGTACGCCGGCCGCCTCCTCGCCCCCGCCCACCTCCCGCAGGAGCAGGCGCAGCGCGCCGGCCACATCCCCACCGCCGCCAGCGTGCCGTGGAGCAAGGCCGCCAACGACGACGGCACCTTCAAGTCCGACGAGGAGCTCAAGGCCATCTACACCGAGGCCGGCGTCGACTGGGACAAGGACACCATCGCCTACTGCCGCATCGGCGAGCGCTCCTCGCACACGTGGTTCGTGCTCAAGGAGCTCCTCGGCCAGGACAACGTGAAGAACTACGACGGCTCGTGGACCGAGTACGGCTCCCTCGTGGGTGTGCCGGTCGCGCTCGGCGACGAGCGGGGTGACGCCTGATGTGCGGCGCGAAGGAGGGCGGCCTCTCGCTCGACGGCGTCAACGTCGCCAAGGAGGCGGTGATCCAGGGCCAGGTCCTGCGCGCCGGCGCCGGTGGGGACGGCGAGCCCGTCGCCAACGCGTACGTCCGCCTGCTCGACCGCAGCGGCGAGTTCACCGCCGAGGTCCCGACCTCGGCCACCGGGCACTTCCGGTTCTTCGCCGGCGACGGCGAGTGGACGCTGCGGACCCTGGCGCCGAAGGCGCAGCCGGTCGACACCCGCGTCGTGGCCGCGACCGGCTCGGTCGCCGAGGTGCAGGTGCTCGTCACGGCTTGAGGCGGCCGCCCGGCACTGGTCTGGACATGAGGGGATCACCCCGTGCGCGCAGCACGGGGTGATCCCCTCATTTTCGCCACTGTTCCCCCACAGCAGGAGCGCCCGGGGTGGCCGTCGTCCTACGGTGGGATCTCGGGCTGTGTCGTCGAGGGAGCATGTGATGGTCGCAGAGGTCGTGCGTGTGCCCCATGCCGACGACCTGTGGCGGCTGACCATGGAGCACTCCCCGGTCGGGATGGCGATCGTCTCGCCCGCGGGGGACTTCCTCACCGCCAACGTCGCGCTCTGCGACCTCCTCGGCTACGACCCCGAGGTGATGGCCACCCTGACCTTCCAGGACATCACCCACCCCGACGACCTCGCGGCCGACCTGCGCCTCGTCGACCAGGCCCTGGCCGGCGAGATCAGCTCCTACCGGATCACCAAGCGCTACATCTGCTCCGACGGCACGACCGTCATCGGTGACCTGTCGGTGGCCCTCCTGCGCGACGCGGACGGCGCCCCGATCCACTTCATCTCCCAGATCGCCGACCTCACCGAGCGCCAGGCCTTCGTCGAGCGGCTCGACGCCGCCGAGGCCGCGGCGGAGGCGGAGCGGCGCAAGGCCCACGCCGTCTTCGAGGGCGTGAGCGTGGGCCTGCTGCAGATCGACGCGGACGGGCGCTACCTGGCCTACAACAACCGCCTGCGCGAGTTCCTCGCGCTGGCGTTCCCCGACGGCCACCAGGGGGTGGCCGGGCAGTCGGCGTTCGCCTATGACGTGGACCAGCAGCGGCTCCTGGGTCCCGAGGAGATGCCGTCCGTACGCGCCGCGCGCGGTGAGCAGTTCAACGACGTCCGCCTGTGGATCGGTGAGGACCCCGCTGCGCGGCGGGCGCTGTCGGTGTCGGCCCGGTCGGTCCTCGGCGCCGACGGCGCCCCGGCGGGCGCGGTGCTCGCCTACCACGACGTCACCGACCTGGTCCGTGCGATGGACGTCAAGGACGAGTTCGTCGCCACGGTGTCCCACGAGCTCCGTACGCCGCTGACGTCGGCGCTGGCCTACCTCGAGCTGCTCGGCGACTCGGGCGACGTGAGCGAGGACGGCCGCCAGCAGGTCATGGCCGCGCGCCGCAACATGCTCCGGCTCTCGCACCTCGTCGCCGACCTGATCTTCACCACGCGCGCGTCGGCCGGGTCGGCCCTGGTCGACCCCTACCGTGTCGACGTGGCCACCGTGCTGGCCGAGGCCCTCGCGGCGGCGTCCCTCGACGCCGACGGCGCGAGCGTGCGGATCGAGGGCCGGCGCCCCACGTCGCTGGTGGCCGTCGCCGACGGGATGCGGCTGCGCCAGGTCTTCGACAACCTGCTCGACAACGCCATCGGCTACAGCCGGCCGGGTGAGGTCGTCACCGTCGACCTCACCGAGCTCGACGGAGGCGGCTTCGAGCTGGTCGTGGCCGACCAGGGCGTCGGCATCGACCCCGGGGACCTCGACGGGGTCTTCGACCGTTTCTTCCGTGGCGCCAACGCGCGCCTGCTCAACGTGCCCGGCACCGGTCTGGGCCTGACGATCGTGCGCACCATCGTGGAGGCGCACGGCGGGCACGTCACGCTCGAGAGCGCCCCGGACCGGGGCACGACCGTCCGCGTCTCGATCCGCGGCTGACCCCGGACGTGCGGGGACCCCCCGCGGTGGGCGGGGGGTCCGGCGGCAACCGGGTGGGGACCGGTGCGTGTCTCGCGAGGGGGAGTCGCGAGGTGTGTCGCACACTGGCAACACAGGGGTATTTGCCAGTAGTACTTGCCCAAGTTTGCCAAAGACGGCGACACTCGGCATCTGTTTTGACAAGATTTCTTTTGCAGACGGCTCGGGAAGCCTGCTCAACCCCACCTCAGCACTCTCACCCTGGAGACACCATGAACCGCAAGGCCACCCGCATCTTCGTCGCCACCATCGCCCTCGTCAGCCTGGCCGGCTTCGCCACGCCCGCCGAGGCGGCGCAGGTCAAGCAGACCGCCCGCAACGTGTGGTGCTGCTGACCCGATGAGGTGACGGGGCCGGCCGGGACCCTGCTGGACCGGCCCCTCAGACTCAGCTGCGGGCGAGCGTGGTGGACGCCACGCGCGCCCGCAGCCCGGTCGAGACGGCCGCGCGACGGTAGGCGTCGAGCGCGGCCTCGGCCATGCCGAGCCCGGTGAAGAGGTCGGCGAGGTCGAACCACAGCTGGGCCGCGCCCTGGTCGGCGCCGATCGCCGAGAGCCGGTGCACGGCCTTCTGGTAGGCGAGGGAGGCGAGGTCGGCCTCGCCCTCGGCCGCGAACGTACGGCCCTCCAGCACCAGCGCCTCCGCCTCCGCCAGCGGGGCGTGCCCGTCGGCGGTCAGGTGGACCTGGCCGACCAGGTCTCGGCTCTCGCCCAGGTCTCCGGCGAGGAAGGCCACCCGCGCCAGCCCCAGCAGGGTCCACGCGCGGTCGACGGGGGAGCCGCTGCTCCACTCGAGCTCCTCGGCTGCCTGCTCGAGGTTGTGCCGCGCTTCGTCGAGGGCCGGCGGGTCGAGCTCGAGCTGGAGGCGCCCGACCTCGGTGCGGAGCCGCGCCAGGTTGCGCACGTCCTGGCCCTCGCTGAGCAGGGCGAGCGCGCGTTCGGCGAGGGGCACGGCGGCAACGACGTCGCCGCGGTTGGCCTGCATGACGCTGGCGTTCCAGTAGGCCGAGGCGCGCGCCTGCGCCGAGCCGAGGGACTCGGCGCGGGCGATGGCCTTGCGGCACATGCGTACGGCGTGGCCGGTGTCGCCGCGCTCGAAGTGCGCGGCGGCGAGGGTGACGGCGAGCTGCACGGCCTCGTCGCAGGAGTCCAGGCCCGCCTCCTCGACGAAGGTCATCACGCGCTGGCCGCACTCGATGGCGCGACCGAGGTCGCCGGTCTCGCGGTAGATCCGGCTCAGGGCGATACCGGCGCGGATCCGGGTGACGCCGTCCGCCTGCTCGTCGTCGGTCAGGTCCTCGAGCTCGCTGATCGCGTCGTCCTCGCGCTGGGTGGCCTCGAGGGAACGGGCGTGGAGCAGCCGGGCGCGGTCGCGCATCCCGTCGACGCGCGAGGTGTCGAGCTTCTCGAGGGCACGCTGCAGGTGGGTCTCGGCGTCCTCGGGCTGGCCCGACTCCAGGGACAGCTCGGCGTAGTCGAGCGCCAGCCGGATCTCGTCGACCACGTGGCGGTCGGGCTCGCCGAGCAGCGACTCGACGGACACGTCGAGGCGCTCGGCCAGCGCCGCCAGCGCCGGAGCGGTCGGCCCTCGGTGGCCCGCCTCGATGCGGGAGAGGAAGGCCACCGACATGATGTCGTGGGCGACGTCGCCCTGGGTGAGCCCGCGGGCGAGGCGCGCCGCCCTCAGGCGGCGGCCCAGCGCCTCACGGTCGGCCTGGTCCAGCAGCTCGGCATGACGCGGATCCATCCGCACATTGTGCTGCACGACTTGCCAGCGTGGTGACGATTTCCGGCAAAGTCCCACGGATGGGTCAGCTGCCGCTGTTGATCATCCCCGCGCCGACCGTCACGCCGGTCGCCTCGTCGATGAGGATGAACGAGCCCGTGCTGCGGTTCTTCGCATAGGGGTCGCACAGCAGCGGCACCGTGGTGCGCAGCTGGACGCGACCGATCTCGTTGAGACCGAGCTCGCCGGCGTCCTGGTCGCGGTGCAGCGAGTTGACGTCGAGGCGGTACTGGATGTCCTTGACCATCGCGCGCCCGGTGCGGGTGGTGTGCTTGATGGCGAGCTTCTGCCGCGGGCGCAGCGGCTCGTTGGTCATCCAGCAGACCATCGCGTCGATGTCCTGGCTGGGCTTCGGCGCGTTCTTGACCCGGGCGATCATGTCGCCGCGCGAGACGTCGACGTCGTCCTCGAGGCGTACGGTCACCGACATCGGCGGGAAGGCCTCGTCGACCTCGCGGTCGAAGAGGTCGATGCCCTCGATCTTCGACGTCATGCCGCTGGGCAGGACGATGACCTCGTCGCCCTTCTTCAGCACGCCGCCGGCGATCTGGCCGGCGTAGCCGCGGTAGTCGTGGTGCTCGTCGGACTTGGGACGTACGACGTACTGCACCGGGAAGCGGGTGTCGACGAGGTCGCGGTCGGAGGCGACGTGCACGTGCTCGAGGTGGTGCATGAGCGTCGGGCCGTGGTACCAGGGCGTGTTCTCCGAGCGGTCCACGACGTTGTCGCCCTTGAGCGCCGAGATCGGGATGACCTCGAGGTCCGGGATGTTGAGCTTGGTCGCGAACTGGGTGAACTCCGCGTGGATCTTCTCGTAGGTCTCCTCGGACCAGTCGACGAGGTCCATCTTGTTGATGCACAGCACAAGGTGCGGCACGCGCAGCAGGGAGAGCAGCACGGCGTGGCGGCGCGACTGCTCGGTCAGGCCCTGGCGGGCGTCGACCAGCACCAGGCCGAGGTCGGCGGTCGAGGCGCCGGTGACCATGTTGCGGGTGTACTGCACGTGGCCCGGGGTGTCGGCGATGATGAACTTGCGGTTGGGCGTCGCGAAGTAGCGGTAGGCGACGTCGATCGTGATGCCCTGCTCGCGCTCGGAGCGCAGGCCGTCGGTCAGCAGCGACAGGTCGACGTAGCCGTGGCCCTTGTCCGTGGAGGTCTTCTCCACGGCCTCGAGCTGGTCGGCGAAGATCGACTTGCTGTCGAAGAGGAGGCGACCGATCAGGGTCGACTTGCCGTCGTCGACGGAGCCGGCGGTCGCGAAGCGGAGCAGGTCCATCTGGCCATCGGTGGCGCCCATCAGAAGTAGCCTTCCTTCTTGCGGTCTTCCATGGCCGCCTCGGAGAATCGGTCGTCACCGCGGGTCGCGCCGCGCTCGGTGACCCGGGCGGCCGCTACCTCCTCGATGATCTGGTCGATGGTGGACGCGGTGGACTCCACGCAGCCGGTCAGCGTGATGTCGCCGCACGTGCGGAAGCGGACCGTACGCTCCTCGGCGGTCTCGCCGTCGCGCATCGGGTTGAGCGGCGTCTCGGTCATCAGCATGCCGTCGCGCTCGAAGACGCGGCGCTGGTGGCTGAAGTAGATCGACGGGATCTCGATGCCCTCGCGGCCGATGTAGTCCCAGATGTCCAGCTCGGTCCAGTTTGAGATCGGGAAGATGCGCATGTGCTCGCCGGCGTGCAGGCGCCCGTTGTAGAGGCTCCACAGCTCGGGGCGCTGCATCTTGGGGTCCCACTGCCCGAACTCGTCGCGGTGGGAGTAGACGCGCTCCTTGGCGCGGGCCTTCTCCTCGTCGCGGCGACCGCCACCGAAGGCGGCGGTGAAGCCGTTCTCCTCGATCGCGTTGAGCAGCGTGGCGGTCTGCATGCGGTTGCGGCTGGTCTTGCCGTCGTCGACCACGACGCCGTTGGCGATCGCCTCGTCGATCGAGGCGACCACGAGGCGGACGCCGAGGCGGTTGACCCAGTTGTCACGGGTCTCCATCACCTCGGGGAAGTCCAGCCCGGTGTCGACCTGCATGATCGGGAACGGGATCTTCGCCGGGTAGAACGCCTTCTCCGCGAGGCGGAGCATGACGATGGAGTCCTTGCCGCCGGAGAACATGAGGACCGGCTTCTCGAACTCGGCGGCGACCTCACGGAAGATGTGGATCGACTCGGCCTCGAGCTGGTCCAGCTGGCTCAGCTGGTAGTCGACGTGGGTGTTGGTCATGGTGTGGCGAGGACCTCTCTAGGGACAGCAGCGTTCATCGTAGCGACGAGGCACGCCTCGGTGAATTCGCACTGCTGGGCGTGGTCGGTCAGACTCGTACGAATGAGCCGTACCCCCCGACTCGCACCCCGTCTCCACCTGCTCGCCGGCGTGCTCGCCGTGGCCCTGGTCGCCGCCGGTTGCTCCGGCGCGGGCGGAGGTGACGACGCCCCGCCGACGTACGAGCAGAGCGACGCCGTGGCCGCGACCGTCCTGCCCCAGCTCGCCGCCAACGGCGAGGAGACCGAGGCCGCCGACGACGCAGCCTGGGTGGTGGACGCCACGGTCGACGACGTCGAGGAGGGCACGAGCGTCACGCTGGTCGCGCGCACGGACGACGGCTGGGACGAGGTCGACGAGGCGGAGACCGACGCCGAGGGACGGGTCTCCTTCACCAGCCGCGCGGCCGGCGACCTCCACGTGGTCGTCGGCGACGGCGACGACGCGGTCGGCGCCGAGGTGTCGACCGACGACGCGCCCGCGGCGACCTTCACCGACGACTTCGACGAGGACTCGGTCGACGAGGAGGGCGCGACCTGGCTCACCCGCGACCAGGGCTACACCGGCGTGCGCACCTGCTCGCGCGCCGGCGCCGAGGCGGCGGAGGTGACCGACGGCGTCCTCGAGCTCAGCGTCCTCGAGGCCCCCGACCGCAAGGGCGAGGAGTGCCAGCTGCCTGGCCGGCGCAAGAAGTTCCCCTACCGCGTCAACGGTCACGTCGGCACCGAGTTCAGCCACTCCTTCACCTACGGCTTCGCGGCCGCCCGGATCCGTACGCAGGCCGCGCGCGGGCAGCACGCGGCGTTCTGGTTGCAGGCCGTCGGGGGCCAGAAGACCGGCGGCCCGAAGAAGGGCGGCGCCGAGATCGACGTCATGGAGTACTTCGGCGACGACCACCCCGAGGGTGGCCTGACCAGCTTCACCTACTTCCTCGACAAGGCCGGCAAGAAGCAGACCGTCGGCGGCTGGCTCCCCGACGTGGAGGAGCTCGGCGACGACTGGGCGGAGGAGTACCACGTCTTCTCCGTCGAGTGGACTCCCGACGAGTACGTCTTCCGCATCGACGGCGAGGTCACCCAGCGGCTCGAGGGCGAGACGTCCGGGCAGCCGGAGTTCCTCATCCTCAGCCTGCTGTCGTCGGACTACGAGCTGCCGCGCTTCAACGGCGAGCTGCCCGAGACGATGGAGGTCGACTGGGCGCGGGTGTGGGAGACCGGGCCGAAGGGCTAGGGGCTGTCCAGCACGAGCGTGATCGGGCCGTCGTTGACGCTCTCCACCTGCATGTCGGCGCCGAAGCGTCCCCGCTCCACGTGGGCCCCGAGGCGCTCCAGCTCGGCGCACACCGCGTCGTACACCGGCTCGCTCACCGGGCCCGGTGCGGCGGCCTGCCAGGTCGGGCGGCGGCCCTTGCGGGCGTCGCCGTAGAGCGTGAACTGGCTGACCACGAGCAACGGGGCG
>JAESGW010000851.1_pt1 | contig 12250 bp, 9 predicted proteins | sample 9269791 | NCBI WGS metagenome assembly JAESGW01 (sample SAMN16773120, study PRJNA677053) | algae metagenome | isolation source: Aphanocapsa lilacina HA4352-LM1 and co-occurring heterotrophs from near cave... | place: USA: Maniniholo cave, near Haena, Kauai, HI | collected 2009-07-28 | reverse complement strand
TCCAGCCGATGGCCTTCACGGTGATTCTGGCCCTGGTGGCCTCGCTGGTGCTGACGCTGTCGCTGGTGCCGCTGGCTTGCTACTTTGCGTTTTCCAAAAAGCTTCCCGAGGAGCGCGAGACGCTGGTGGTCAGCTGGGTGCGTCCGCCCTACGAGTGGGTGCTCGGGCGATTGATGGGCCGGTGGTTGCCGGTGTCGCTGGCCTCGTTTACGATCTTCGCCGCCTCGCTGACGCTGGTGCCGCTATTGGGTTCAGAATTTGTCCCCAACCTGGCGGAAGGGTCGCTGGTCATCAACGTGCGCCGCCCGCCCGCCGCCTCCCTGGATGAAGGTGCCCGCCAGACCAAGATTATCGAACGCATCATCGATGAATATCCGGAGGTGTCGACGATTTTTTCCACCACCGGCCACCCGGAACTGGCCACCGACACCAACAAATCCGAGAACTCCGACGTCTTCGTGATGCTCAAGCCCCAGCAGGAGTGGAAGACGGCCAAAACCCAGGAAGAGCTGGTGGCGAAGATGGAAAAGCGCCTGGAGGGGGTGATCCCGGGGATCACGATCGCCTACACCCAACCCATCCAGCAGCGCGTCAACGAACTGCTCTCCGGCGACCGCCTCGACGTCGCCCTGCGGATCTACGGCCCCGAACTCGACGTGCTCAACAACGCAGCCACCCAGGCGGCAAAGGCGATCAAAGAAGTGCCCGGGGCGGCGGACGTGCGTGCCGAGACGATCACCGGCCTGCCGGTGCTCAACATCAAAGTTGACCGCGAACGCCTTGCCCAGTACGGCATCAACGTGCGCGAGGTGCTCGACACCATCGAGGCGACCCGCGCTGGCAAGGTGGTGGGCACCGTCTACGAGGGGCGGCAGCGCTACGCCCTGGCGGTCAAGTTCGACGCGGGCGCCGTCGCCGACGTGGACGCGGTGCGCCGATTGCCGGTCTCCACCAAGGACGGCGGCATCGTACCCCTGGAGACAGTTGTCGATGTGACGGTGGGCGACGGTCTTGCCCAGGTCTCCCACCGCGAGGGCGAGCGGGTGATTACCGTTGGTATGAACGTGCGCGGACGCGACTTGGGATCGTTTGTCGCCGCTGCCCAGGCGGCAGTCGAGCAGACCGCGCAGTTGCCCAAGGGCTACCGGTTGGTCTGGGGCGGCCAGTTCGAGAACTACCAGTCGGCCCTTTCGCGGCTTCAGATCCTGGTACCGCTGGCCTTGGCACTGATTTTCGTGCTTCTGTACAGTTCCTTCGGCAACCTGCGGCCGGGCATTTTGATCTTCCTCAACGTGCCCTTCTCGCTGGTAGGGGGCCTGGTGGCCCTGTACCTGCGGGGCTTTCCCCTCTCGGTCTCGGCCGGGGTGGGCTTTATCACCCTGTTCGGCGTCGCGGTGCTCAACGGCATCGTGCTCGTCTCCACCATCCGCGACATTGAGGAGGCAGAAGGGATCGGGCCACGCGAGGCGGCTCTCAAAGGGGCCAAAGAGCGCCTGCGTCCCATCCTCTCAGCTGCGTTACTCGCGTCGATCGGCTTTATTCCGATGGCGATTGCCTCCAGCGCCGGGGCAGAGGTGCAGCGCCCCCTGGCCACGGTGGTCATCGGCGGACTGGTCACCTGCACGCTCTTTACACTCTTTGCCCTGCCGGTGCTCTACCCGGTCCTCTGCGGCAAGTCCCATGGGGGAGGCCAGTCCCCCTGGCAACGCTTGTCCTGGCACTGACTTTTGTAGTCCTTCTGCAATATCTGGCAGAATCAATAGGCAACGGTCCTTGCCAACCAGTTCCTCTTACCTCGCCTTGGATTCCCCGCCAAAGGTTCTCTGGTGGCTGTTTTGTTGTTTGCTTAGTATTTTTGCTGCGCTGATATGGGGAAATTCAATCAACCGCAATAGCGGGTTGCGAACCCTTCATTTGAGTCAATTTAGAGTGATCGCAAGCTGGGCTACAGCGATCGTGGCTGGGATAACAACTAGATAACAACTATTTGTCTGTTGCCGGCAGTGCTCCAGAGTGCTCCTTATCTGCTGAACGGCCCAGGGATATTGGATTCAGAAAGCCAATGTCGCTGCCGAAGGCAAACCCTACTGCATAGTCGATTACCAGTTGCAGCCGGTGGTGGATTTTGGTTGCGAACAACGTCTACAGCAGCTTCGGACACAATACACTGAGCCAGACCGTGGACCGGTGCTTTCATCCTGAGTCGAACCCGGCATCCTCTAGAACGCGTCAGCTATAGGGTGGAGGCTGAACGTTCGTCCAGTTCTGCACTCGGGCTGTTTGGCGAGGCTACTCCTCTTTGGAAGTCACCGTCGGCACTTGCTGAAGCAACCCCCGCAATTGTTCGATCGATTCGGCGCTGCCGCAGACCATCAGGCGATCCCCGGCCTGCACGACCGTATCGGCGTTGGGGAAGCGGACCATCTTGCCGGTGCGCTGCACCGCCTGCACTAGCACGCCGTGGCGGCGGCGCAGATCTACATCCGCAAGGGTCCGACCATCCAGAAACGAATTTTCGGGTACCTCCACCCAGCGCTCGGGGCGGCCGACGCTTGCTTCCGCCCGGCCTTCGAGCAGTTCCTCGAAAGCTTTGTCCTCCTCGTCGTTGCCCACGGCGAGTACCCGGTCGTCCGCCTGCAGCACCGTCTGTGGTCCGGGGTAGCGGTTGGTCTCGCTGCCCTGGCGGATGGCCATCACCGAGACACCCGTGAGGCGGCGGATATCGGCCTGGGCGAGGGTGAGGCCCACCAGCGGCGAATTGGGTTTGACGGTGAACCAGTTGCCCTCCAGACCTTCGACGGCGGCTTCCAGTTCGTTGGCGACCACGAAGTCGGGTCTGGCAGGCAGAATCGAGCGGTAGCGCGTCTCGCGGCAGGCCACCACTTCCTGCTGCACCTCGCGCACGCCGCCCCCCAGGGTGATGAGCATGTGCGATCCCATCGCCAGGGCCGACTCGAACTCCGGCTGGACCACTTCGCGCGCTCCCAACTGGTAGAGCGCGTCGATTTCGGAGTTGGCGTGGGCGCGCACGGTGACATCCAGTTCCGGCGCGATGCTCAGCACCCGCTTGAGGGTGAGGCGCGTCGCCATCGGGTCCGGCAGAGCGATGGCCATCGCCCGCGCCTGCTCCAGGTGCGCCTTTTCGAGCACCAGTTCGCTGGAGGAGTCGCCGAAAAGATAGGGAATTTGCTGTTTGCGCAGGCTTTCGGTGGTGGCTTCGTTGTTGTCGATGACCACAACGGTATGCCCCTGGGAGCGCAGCATGCGTACCAGTGTCTCTCCCACCCGGCCGTAGCCCGCCACGACGATGTGATCGCGGATGCCTTCTTCGACGGCGATCACCTTGGGGACCTCGCTCGCGCGCAACGCTTTGCCGATCACCGGCAGCGACTCCAGGGCGGTGAAGATCATCGGCGAGGATTTAAGCACAAACGGAGTGACCACCAGCGTCACCGCCGTCGTACCGACCGTCAGGCCGTACAGTTCCTGCGAAAACAGCCCCAGTCCCTGGGCCACCCCGGCGAGCACAAACGAAAATTCGCCAATCTGGTTGAGCCCCAGGCCGACGGTGAGCGCCGTCTTGAACGGGTAGCCGAAGATCATCACAACGGGCGTCACGATAAGCGCCTTGCCCACCATGACGACCGCCACCAGCCCGAGTAGCGTCGGGGCGTTGTTCCACAAAAAGACCGGATCGATCAGGCTGCCGATCGAGGCGAAAAAGACCGTCGCAAATATGTCGCGCATCGGCAGCACCCGGTCGAGGGCCTGATCGGCGTACTCGACTTCAGAGATCATCAATCCCGCCACGAAGGCACCCATCTCGATACCCAGGCCGATGGTCGAGGTGACCAGCGCCACCCCCAGGCAGAGGGCAAAGACCGTGAGCACGAACAGCTCCTGGGAGCCCGTGCGCGCCACCTGGCGCATCAGAGGCGGGATGAGCCAGATACCGGACACCACCGCCCCGGCAATAAACAGCACCGATTTGAGCAGCGCCCACAGCAAGGCTCCACCCAGGGCTTCGGGCGGTTGGGTGAGGGCGGGCAGCACCGCGAGCATCAGGCCCAACCCCAGATCCTGCACGATAAGAATGGCGAGCATCGCCTGGCCGTGGGCGGTCTGCACCTCGTTGCGCTCGATGAGGATCTTGAGCACAACGGCGGTCGAAGACAGCGACAGCACCGCCCCCAGGAAGATTGCCTTCGGGATGGTGTCCACCCAGCCGGTGAGATAGGCGAGGCCGCCTCCCAAAAAGATCGTGAGCAACACCTGCAGGCTGCCTCCGCCCAAAGCGATGTTGCGGACCTTGTTGAGTTCTTTGATCGAAAATTCGACTCCCAGGGCAAACAGCAGTAAGGCCACCCCGACTTCGGCTAGAGCCTTGATGGCGCCTTCATCCCCCACCAGCGACAGCCCCGCCGGTCCTACCACCATGCCCCCGAGCAAATAGCCCAGAAGCACCGGTTGGCGTAGACGGCTTGCCAGAAATCCCCCGGCCGCTGCCGCCCCGAGCACGGTCACGATATCGACGATAAGTTGTAACTCCGCTGCCATCTCTACCTCACCCACGCCTGGTCACTGACTAGAAGCACAAATAGGAAAACTGCTATTCATGCCACCAGCTTAATCAATGCCTCGTCGGTGCAACGGTAGCCAAAGCATGGCTCTTCTTTAGGAAGCGGCGGTGCTCAGAGCCATCAAGGCGTTGACGATGGCCGCCGCCACCGGCGAGCCGCCTTTGCGCCCCTCCACCCGGATCTGGGGAATAGCCAGACTGGCGAGGGCTTTTTTGGCGGGGATCACCTGCACAAAACCCACCGGCACACCCACCACCAGCGCCGGATGGGCTCGGCCCGCACGGATCGCCTCCACCAGCGCCAGCAGGGCCGTAGGAGCGTTGCCGATAACGTATATGGCTTCGGGATAGCGGGCGGCAAGACCGAGCAAGCCTGCCTCCGTGCGCGTCTGACCCGCCTGCGGGACAATCCCCGCTTCCAGCGCGCCAATAAGAGGATGATCTCCAAGGCTGCTGGCCATGCCGACCTTGACCATCTGCACATCGACGATCACCGGGGTCTGTGCCCGGATCGCGGCAAGGGCGGCGGGGATCGCTCCGTGCTCAAAGCGCAACAGGTGTTGGTACTCAAAGTCGGCCGTCGCGTGGATCACCCGCCGCACGATTTGGTATTCGGCAGGTGGGAAGGTATGCTCGCCAATTTCAGCATCGATGATGGCGAAGCTTTCGGCAGTGATTGGGTGCAGATCCATGTCCTCTGATAATCTCACGACCGCCCGATTGGTGGCACGATGGCCTGGTAGCGCGAGGCCCGACCATGACCGATGCCGACACCGCCCACAAACTCAAAATGGAGCGCCGCAAGCAGGTGCAGGAGCAGCGCCTGGCCGAGCGCGACCGCAAAAAGGGACTGCTGATTGTCCACACCGGCGACGGCAAGGGCAAAAGTTCGGCGGCCTTCGGCATGATCTTCCGTTCGCTGGGCCACGGCCTGCCGGTGGCGGTGATCCAGTTCATCAAGGGTGCCTGGGAACCGGGGGAAGCGAAATTGCTGGGCTGCTTCCCGCAACTGGTGGTCTTTCGGGCGATGGGCGAGGGTTTTACCTGGGAGACTCAAGATCGCAAGCGCGATATCGCCAAGGCGGGCGAAGCCTGGGAGGCGGGCCTGGAACTGGTCCTAGCCGGCCGACACCACATCGTGCTGCTCGATGAAATCAACGTGGCGATGAAACTGGGGTATCTCGATCCCGATCAAGTCCTGGCGGGCCTGGCGCGCAAGCCCGAGATGGTCCATGTCGTACTCACCGGGCGCGGCGCCCCGGAGGGGATCATCGAAGCCGCCGATCTGGTCACGGAGATGAAACTGGTCAAACACCCCTTCCGCAGCCAGGGGATCAAAGCGCAACTGGGGATAGAGTATTGAGCCAGTTCACGACATTCCGAAGGTCAGCCCCGCCGTGCCTACTAGTGTCGTCTCCAAAAACGGTGTCCTTATTCGGCTGACGGAGGAGCGATGGGAGCATATCATTGAGCAACATGCGGAACTCCAGGATAGCAAGTCTCAAATTTTGCAAACGGTTCGCGATCCTCAGCGGGTCGTAGCAGGCACGGATGGGGAGCTGTTGGCGGTCAAACCGATTCAGTCCGGAAAACAACTTGTTGTCGTGTATCGGGAGTTGAAAGACGACGGTTTTATCATCACCGCTTACATAACCAGCAGAATCCAGCCACTTGATCGAAGAAAGCAGTTATGGCCACCACTGATATAGATGATTACTTAAACACACTTCTGCTGAAAAAGTTGGCGGGAAAGCAAAATTTCTGGTCATTCTACGACTCTGAAGCCGACACGTTGTATTTCAATTTCAAAAAGCCAAGTGTCGCTACTGACAGCGAGATCACCGACGATGACGTGATCATTCGATACGAAGGCGACCAAGTTATTGGCTTTACTGTTCTCCATGCAAGCAAACGTGGCTCGAATCCTTCGCTTCCCATTGCGTACGCTCGGCAAATCAAACTTCTTGAAGAATACCTCCTGCTTCAACAAAATTTAAAGCGATTGCCTATTTTTGTTTGGTGGCATGTGAGTGGAAATAGATGGGTTTCTTGGTTCGGGTTTCCCATCTTTCGTCCATTGTTGGCTTTGCTGGTGAATGGTCATGTTAAGCGCAGTCTAATACCGCTTGAAAAAGCTTATAAGTTAAAAGCTTCGGCAAGCCCTTCAGAGGCCGAAAGTGTCCAGTGGATGTCACTCTGGCAGAGAGTCAAATTGATGCGTGAAGAGACCAATGCTATTGTTGTTTCACCGTGGGTATTAGCAATTCTTGGCCTATGCACCAATGTTGCCATCGCTCTGGTCTTGCCAATCTCCCAAGAAGCCTGGGATACTATCATGAACATCAACTATATTTTTTATGTTATTAACATAACTAGCGTGGCGCTCGGAGTACTCAGTCTGGCTACGGTAGTACATTTTTACGCAAAGGGAAGATTATTTAACGAACCATACGTAAAACCGAGTGAACTCTTTTCAGCACCAGTTCTGAAAAAAAGTACAAATTTGGCCGGAGCAAAAAGTTTATACCTTGAGGAAAAAAAGCTTTTTGAAACAATCGATGAGCCCTTGCCTTACGAAAGCCCTATAGACCAGCTGCTCCTGGCAGCAACTTATTTCTATCTATCATCAGTAGCCGCAATTGGTTTCGGGGTTTTAGCATCGGATGTTTACTCTAGAAACCAAAACACAGCATACTTGCTGGTATTTTTGTCCGGTATAGCAGTCCTGGCTGGCTGTCTATTGATAAGAGAGGTTTTGCTAGAGATCAAAAAAAGACGAACCACGCAATCGGGCAGTTAGTGGCACCTGATTATTCAACGAGAAATCGCCTGCACCCTCAAGCGCTATCTGGAAAGCAATAACCAGGAGCGCAAAGATTGTGAATCTTAAGGGTCGAAACCCTGTACGTGTCCAGGTCGATGATCCGGATGGCGTGGTTGTTGGTGTCGGCGATGTAGACCCGGTTGCCGTCGCGCCATAGCCCACCAGGCTCCCAGAAGCGCGCCTCAGCCAAATCACCGTCGAGAAATCCGCTGTCGGCGTGGCCCGCAATCGTCTTGCAAAGCCCGCTGTGCAAATCGATGCGCTTGATTTTGTGGTTGTAGGTGTCAGCAAGCCAAAGATCCCGGCCGTCCCAGTGCACCCCGAGCGGGTGCTGCAACAGCACGTCCTCCCCTTCGCCGTCTTGATCCCCGAAGCCGAACAAGTCTCCTGATCCGCACAGAAGGCTGGTGACATCTTCGGAGAGCCCCACGGAGCGCACGGAACTGCTCTCGGAGTCGGCGATGAATAACCGGCGGCCGTCGGTGGAGATGCCACTCGGTTGGGCAAAGGCGGAATCGGCGCGCGTGCCGTTCACGGTCGATTCGTGGCCGTTGCCCGCGAAGGTGCGGATGCGGCCGCTTGTCGGGTCGCACTTCCAGATCTGGTGGGAACCCGCCATCGCCACGTAGAGGGCGCCATTGACCACCACCGCGTCCCAGGGCGAACTGAGGGGAATCTCCAGACCCGGCCCCTCGACCTGACCGTAGCCTAGACTTTGCTCGCCCGTGCCGGCGAGGGTACTCACCTGGCGGCGGAGCAAATCGACTTTGCGCAGTAGATGATTCTCAGTATCGCAGACGAACAGCGTCCGGCCGTCCGGAGCAAGGGCGAGCCCCTGGGGAGCCCGAAATTCGGCTTGCTTGAAACTGCCGTCGCGCCGGCCGGGGGAGCCGGCGCCGATAATCTCGTGGCTGCTGCCATCCAGGCTGCTCACCACGATGCGGTGGTGGCTGCTGTCGCTGAGAAACAGGCAATCGCTGTGCACGACGAGTTTGCTGGGAAAGGCGAGGGGTGTGGGCGGGGCGGCCGCTTTTTCAAGGCGGTTGCGCAACCCGCCGGATAGCGGGCGGCTCTGGTGGCTGCGGCGCGAGACCAGTTCGCCAATCAACTGGTCTAGCAGGTCGCGGTTGCCCTCGCCGGAGGCGTGGCCTACGTAGTAACCGTCCGGGTCGATAAGCACCAGCGTCGGCCAGGCTCTGACCGCGTAGCTCTGCCAGACGGTGTGGTTTTCATCGACGATCACCGGATGCTCGATGTCGTGGCGCAGAACGGCCCGGCGGAGGTTGTCCAAATCCTGCTCGTTGGCGAATTTGGCGGTGTGCACGCCGATCACCGTGAGGCTGTCGCGATACTTGTCTTCGAGGTATTTGAGATCCGGCAGAACGTGCAGACAGTTGATGCAGCAGTAGGTCCAAAAATCGAGCAGTACAATCCGGCCGCGCAACTCCCTCAGGCGTAAAGGCCTGTCAGTATTGAGCCATTGAAATCTCGGCGGCAACTCGGGGGCGCGGACGCGTGGGGTCTTGCTGGACACGGCGAATCTCTGAGCACAGTTCCAGCATGGCTTACCGGTAGGCCGATCGTCGCGAGGACCGCGCCAGGCAGTTGACCTATACTCACAGTGCAACCGGGCACACAGGAGACCAACCGATGGCAGGCACGGCCATTCGCTTCGGCACCGACGGCTGGCGGGCAATCATTGCGCGGGAATTCACCTTCGAGAATGTCGCCCGCGTGGCGCGCGCTTCCGCCGAAATCCTCGCTGAGACTTTTACAGGTGAGGGAATCATCATCGGATACGATCGCCGCTTTTTAGCCGACGAATTTGCCCGCACCGCCGCTGAGGCCGTGCGCAGCCTGGGCCTGCCGGTGCTGCTCGCCGACCGCCCCGCCCCCACCCCCGCCTTCAGTTGGGCGGTCAAAAAGCGCGGGGCCAAAGGTGCCCTAGTGCTCACCGCGAGCCACAACCCCGCTTCCTACTGCGGCATCAAGATCAAAGGCGCCTTTGCAGGCTCGGTCTCGCCGCAATTTACCCGGGCAGTCGAAGCGCGCATCGATGCACCCGCCCCCGCGCCGAAACCCCGGGGCGCTTTGAGCTTGTTCGATCCGTGGATGGATTATCTGGCCCAGTTGCGCACGCGGGTGGATGTGGCCGCCCTGCAGGAGGCGAATCTGGCCATCTTCGTCGATGTCATGCACGGGGTCGGCGCGGGGGGGGTGCCGCAGTTGCTCGGACCGAACGTCGTCGAGGTGCGCGAGCGCCACGACCCGCTGTTTGGCGGTACCCCGCCGGAACCGGTCGGTCGCTACCTGGCGCCTTTATTCCAGGCGGTGCGCGGCTATCGGGGGGATCGGCCGGTGGTGGGCCTGGCCCTCGACGGCGACGCCGACCGGATCGCCGCGGCCGATCGCTACGGCCATTTCTTGAGCTGCCAGGTGCTCATTCCGCTATTGGTCGATCACCTGGCCCGCCGCCGGGGACTGGTGGGCAAAGTCGTCAAGACGATCAGTGGCTCGGATCTGATTGCCATGGTGGCCCGGGCGCGGGGATTGCCGGTCGAGGAGACGGCGATCGGCTTTAAGTATATCGCCGATATCATGTTGCGCGAGCCGGTGCTGGTGGGGGGCGAAGAATCGGGCGGCATCGGCTATCTAGGCCACATGCCCGAGCGCGACGGGTTGTTGTGTGCGCTGTATCTAGTCGAGATCGTGGCGCAAACCGGCAAAGATCTGGGCGCTCTGTTTGCCGAATTGCAGGAGGAACTTGGTTTTCGCTCCTACTACGACCGGCGGGATCTGCGCCTGGCGGACGAAGCGTTCAAACAGCGATTGCTTGAAGAGCTGAAAAACTCCCCCCCCAAAACGGTGGCCGGGCAGGCAGTAATCGAACACAGCGCTATCGACGGCCACAAATTTCGTCTCGCCGACGGGCGCTGGTTGCTCATCCGCTTCAGCGGCACCGAACCACTCCTCCGGCTCTACTGCGAAGGCCCCGACCCCGCCCGGGTCACCGAGACATTGCAGTGGGCGGAGCGTTGGGCCACCGGCCCTGGGGTGCTATGCTGAGTAGCCGTGCCTGAAAGCGAAGTACCCATGTCCTTCAAAAAAATCGAGCGGACCAAAGAAATCGATCGCCGCCGCCACCGCAAAGCCAAACTCGCCAAGCTGCGCGCCCGCTACCATGCCGCCAAGACCGAGGCGGAGCGCAAAGACATCTACAGTCGCGCCGCCCGCCTCTCGCCGTGGCTGAGCGTCGAAGAATTCGCCAACCCCTCTACCGCCGCCGTCACCTTGCAGTAGAGCCACCTACCCTCGGGTACATCCCGCCGATGGCGGCGGGGGGCGATGATGGCAGTGGTCGCACGTGCGACACCCCGGGTGGTTCGTCGATCGCGAATGTCTATTCAAGGAGTATTGCAGCGATGTACCAGGCTATCGAGAGCTATCGCAATTTCTGGCTGCTCACCAGCGGCATCATCGACGGCGCCACCCGTGCCATCGGCCTGCACCGCACGGTACCGCCTCTGTACAAAGGCGTCAAAATCGCCGGGATCCTCAATATCGCTGCGGCCTCCGTGGTAATGGCGATGATCGAAGAATCCAAATGAGACTTTATTGATAGCGGATCATCTGGACGCGGTAGCGTCCTTTTTTGGTCGTATCCACCGGCCCTACCTCCAGGCGGCCCCGCCCGCGCAGGGTGATGCGGTCGCCGGTCTGGACGTTCTTGCTGGGCTGGGTGATGGTCTTCCAGTTGAGGGTCACCTCCCCCGCTTCGATCGATTCGACCATCTTGTTGCGGGATAAACCAAACCCGGCCGAACCGATGGCGTCGATGCGCAGCGACGCTTCCACCGAGGTGATTTCCTTGGTCTGGGGCGGCCGGATGCGCAGTTCCTCAAAGCCAATCGGCACCACCTGCACCGGCACCGTGCGCACGCTGGTAAGGCTCGTCTGCAAAAACGGCACCAGTTCAGGGGCAACCAGAGCCTGGGCACCGCGATCCCCCAGCACCAGAATGTCCCCCACCTTGCCGCGCACGATGCCGGTGCCCAGGATGGCCCCCAGAAAATCGCGATGGCTCGCGGCGTCGAACAAAAAGTTGCCGCGAATATCGACAGCAGCCAACGGAATGGCGGCGGTTTCGATGGCGATATTGTCGCGGGAAACCGCGATGCGCTGGCGTTCGGCCTGGGGATAACCGCCCCAGGCGGCGGCATGCACTTCCACCAGGCGCGAAAAGACATCGAGACATTCGCCCACTTCAGGAGGCGAGTAAAAGTCGGAGGTAACCACCGACCAGTCGCGCAGGGCCTTCTCGGCCAGATCGAGCACGCGCGCGAGCGCGGCGCGATGCTCGGCGCGCTTGAGCAATTCTTCGCGGGGCAGAGTGCTGGGCATGCCCTCAATTTTACTTACCAAAATGGGCTTATCTCCCCAGTGCTGAAGCGCGGGGAGCAGAAGTGTTGAATCAGTGAACGCTTGCACACAGTTCGAGGGGCCAGACCCTGCGCCTCCAGCTGCCCAGCAATTTTCCCAGCCAATGCACATAACTGACTTCCTGACACAGGCAACATTGCAAGTAACGCAATTTATCCAACCGTTTACTACCCCATATTTTCGGCACAGCCACCAGTTCCAATAACCGGTGGGCAATCAGGGTTACGTAGACCTGCATCCGGATGCCATTCTCATTTTTTGTCATCAAACGCTTCAGTTTCAAATGCATTTTTAGAAACTTCCATAACAGCTCTATCTGCCAGCGTTGACGGTACAGTTCCATCACCTCTTCATCGCCGATTTTCCACTCGCCTTCGCTGGGCAAGTTCGTCACCAGTCGGTATTCC
>JAESGW010000850.1_pt1 | contig 12273 bp, 8 predicted proteins | sample 9269791 | NCBI WGS metagenome assembly JAESGW01 (sample SAMN16773120, study PRJNA677053) | algae metagenome | isolation source: Aphanocapsa lilacina HA4352-LM1 and co-occurring heterotrophs from near cave... | place: USA: Maniniholo cave, near Haena, Kauai, HI | collected 2009-07-28 | reverse complement strand
GGCACCGTCGAGGGCAGCGTCGTCGACCCCGAGCTCAAGGTCCACGGGGTCGAGGGGCTGCGCGTCGCCGACGCCTCGGTCATGCCACGCGTCCCGCGCGGCAACACCAACGCCCCCACCATCATGATCGGCGAGAAGTGCGCCGACCTCATCAAGGAGTCACGATGAGCACCACCCTCGAGTCCTCCACCGCCTCCGAGACCTTCGACTCCCTCGACCCCGCCACCGGGGACGTCGTCGGCAGCCACCCGGTGATGGGTCGCGACGAGGTCGACGCCGCCGTCGCCCGCGCCCGGGAAGCGGTCGACTGGTGGGGCAACCTCTCCTTCGACGAGCGTGCCGACCACCTCCTCACGTGGCGCAGCGTCATCACCCGGCGCATCGCCCAGCTCGCCGACCTGGTCCATCGCGAGACGGGAAAGCCCCACGGCGACGCCCAGCTCGAGATCGTGCTCGCGGTCGACCACATCGCCTGGGCAGCGAAGAACGCCAAGAAGGTGCTGGGGGCGCGCAAGGTCTCCTCCGGCCTCCTCATGGCCAACCAGTCCGCCACGCTCGCCTACCACCCGCTCGGCGTCGTCGGCGTGATCGGGCCGTGGAACTACCCCGTCTTCACGCCGATGGGGTCCATCGCGTACGCCTTGGCAGCAGGCAACGCCGTGGTGTTCAAGCCGAGCGAGTACACGCCCGGCGTCGGGCTGTGGCTCGCCGACAGCTTCCGCGAGGTGGTGCACGGCCGCGACGTGCTGCAGGTGGTCACCGGCCTCGGCGAGACCGGTGGCGCGCTGTGTCGCGCGCGGATCGACAAGCTCGCGTTCACGGGGTCGGGGCGCACCGGCAAGAAGGTGATGGCGGCCTGCGCGGAGAACCTCACCCCGGTCGTCATCGAGGCCGGCGGCAAGGACTCCCTCATCGTCGACGAGGACGCCGACCTGCCCAAGGCCGCCGAGGCGGCCCTGTGGGGAGGCATGGCCAACGCCGGCCAGACCTGCATCGGCACCGAGCGCGTCTACGTCCACGAGAACGTCTTCGACGCCTTCATGACGGAGATCCTCGGCCAGGCCGAGGGCCTGCGCGCCGGCGCTGACCCCGGCTCGAAGATCGGTCCGATCACCATGCCGTCGCAGCTGGCCGTGATCCGGAGCCACATCGAGGACGCCGTCGCGCGGGGCGCGCGGGTCGTCCTCGGCGGCCCGGACGCGGTGGGGGAGCGCTTCGTCCAGCCCACGATCCTCACCCACGTCCCGGAGGACTCCACGGAGATCACCGAGGAGACCTTCGGCCCGACGCTGGCGATCAACCCGGTCGCGAGCATGGACGAGGCCGTACGCCTGACCAACGCCACCGAGTACGGCCTCGCGGGTGCGGTGTTCTCGAAGGCCAACGGGCTGTCGACAGCGCGCCGGATCCGCTCCGGGATGACCTCCGTCAACTCGGTCATCGCCTTCGCGGCAGTCCCGGGGCTGCCCTTCGGGGGCGTCGGGCAGTCCGGGTTCGGCCGCATCCACGGTGCCGACGGCCTGCGGGAGTTCACCTACGCCAAGGCCATCACGCGGCAGAAGTTCGCACCCGTGATGAACCTGACGTCGTTCGCCCGCGACGCGGTGACCGACGGCAAGGTCGCCCAGCTCGTCACGCTGCGGCACGGTGGCAAGCAGACGCTGAGGTAGGTCGATCCACCGTCCCGGCCGTCGGCCCGGCGTGCTGGAGGAGCACCATGCAGGCAGTTCGCGCGGGCTCGCGGCCGGCTGAGCGTGCGGCCCGGCGCTCGGTGAGCGAACTGCCTTCACGGTGCGCAGGTCGGCGTGCGCAACGGAGGCAGTTCGCCGGGGCATCTTGTCGCGCGAGCGTCGTCTCCGTGGCGAGCCGCCCGAACTGCCTGCGTTTGTCGAGCCCGGGCGCCGGCCAGCAGCCCGGGGTCAGCAGCGCCGGGTCAGGCGTGCTGGGTGAGCAGGCCCGTGTCGACGTCGTACAGGAAGCCGCCGACCTTGGCGCGCTCGCCGATGAGGGGGTGCGTACGCACCTTGGCGACGTCCTGGCGCAGCTGGTCGAGCTGGTCGGTGACGACCCCGAAGGACTGCCAGCTGGCGTCGACGCCGGCGGACTCGCCGACCTTGACCCGCAGGTCGGCCTCGGAGGCGGACGCCATCGCGCACCGGGTGTGCGGGACGACGAGCACGCGCTGGACGTTGAGCAGGTGCACGCCGAGGACGAGCGCCTCGAGCGCCTGCGGGGTCACGCGGCCACCCGGATTGCGGAAGATCTTGGCGTCGCCGTGCTCGAGCCCGAGCATCCGCAAGGGGTCGATGCGCGAGTCCATGCAGGTCACGAGGGCGATGCCGGCATGGGCCTTGCCGTCGAAGCCGCCGAGGTCGAAGGAGGCCGCGAAGTCGCGGTTGGCGGCCATCAGGTCGTCGAAGTCGCTCACGACACCGCAGGCTAGCGCCCCTCAGGCGCCGCCGGTGAAGACGTCTCGTCCAGCCAGACGCGTCGGCCCCACCTGACGGAACAGCACGAGCGCGAGGACGGCGGCGACGACCGCGCAGCCGGCGGCACCCCAGAAGACCGCGTGCTCCTGGGCGATCCCGGCGACGCGCAGCAGGTCGGAGAACTCCTTGCACCGGCTCTTGCCGTCGCAGACCTCCTGGACCGGCGGCACCTCGAGCTGCTCGGAGTAGTAGCGGCGCAGGCCGATCGTGGTGAGCGCCGAGATGCCCACGAGCATCCCGACCATCCGCGACACGACCACGAAGGCGCTCGCGACGCCGTGCACGTCGTCGTCGGTGAAGGCCAGGAGGGCGGCGTTCACGGGAGCGAGGGCCAGGCCGAAGCCGAGTCCACCGGTGATCAGTGCGACGTTGGCGATCGGCTCCTCGATCGTGGTGAGGCCCCAGCGGGTCATCAGCACGAAGCCGGTGGCGGCCATCAACATGCCGACGGCGGTGACGAGGCCGGGGGAGACGGAGCGGATCAGGTAGCCGCCGGCCACGGCCCCGACGGGCAGCGCGACGAGGAAGCGTACGAGCACGAGCGCAGCGGGCAGCTGGTCGTCGGGGTAGACGGTCGTGCGGGCGAAGAGCGGGATGTCGATGAGGGCGGCGATGAGGGCGGCGCCGACGAAGAAGCTGACCAGGAGCGCGCCCCAGGCAGGCGTACGGCGCAGTGCGCCGCGGGGGACGAGCGGGCTGGCAGCGCGGCGTACGTGCCAGGTGAAGGCCGCGGCGGCGACGGCGGCGCCGAGGAGGTACCACCGGCCGCGCGGCGAGAAGACCTCGACCTTGGGGTCGGCGGTCGCGAAGGCGAGGATGACGCCGCCGAGCGCCGCCGCGAGCAGGAGGGCACCGGCGAGGTCGGCGTCGACGAGGACCCGGGTCCACCCGCGCAGGTCGAGCAGCGGACGCGGCGCGAACCAGCACCAGGCCACGAGCAGCACCAGCGCGCCCATCGTGACCGCGCCGATCGGCGTGAGCCAGCGACCGTCCCCTGCGAACGGGATGAACAGCTGTCCCCAGGTGAGGTCGCGCATGAGGCCGGCGGGTCGCAGGAACACGACCGCGGCGCTCGCGAAGGTCAGGAGGACGAGCAGCAGACCGACGACGTCCAGCCGTCGGCGCGCCCGCGCGTCGTGGGGGGCGAGGGCGCGGATCGCGGCCGCGAGCACGAGCCCGACGGCGAGGTTGATGGCGAAGATCGCCCGCCAGTCGGAGAAGGCGAGGACGGCGGCGCCGAACAGCGGGCCGAGCACGGACCCGATCTCCTGCACCGCCGAGACGACGCCGAGGGGTACGCCCCGACGCTCGACCGGGTAGAGGTCGGCCACGAGCGCGAGCGTGGCCGGGACGAGGCCACCGCCGCCGACGCCCTGGAGGAACCGGCCGGCGACGATGCTGGGCATGTCGTAGGCGACGGTCGTGATCAGCGAGCCGAGCGCGAACAGGACCAGCGCCATCACCAGCACGGGCACCCGGCCACGCAGGTCGGCGATGCGGCCGATGAGCGGCAGCATCGCGACGTAGCCGAGGAGGAAGCCGCTGACGATCGGCGCGGCGCGCTGGAGCTGGTCGATCGGCACCCCGACGCCCGTCATCATGTCGGGCAGCGCGAGCACCACGACGTACGTGTCGGCCGCGGCGAACGCGACGGCGACCGCCGCCATCGCGAGGAGCACCCGCGAGGTGCGGGACACCTCCGCCACTCCGGGAGGCGCGCTCACGGCGCTGTGATGTCCTTCTCGGTGCCGTAGTCGGCGAAGTCGACCGTGTAGGTCATCGGCTCGGCCCGCGGGTAGAAGACGCCGGTGAGGGTCGCCTTGCGCAGCTCGCCCTCGTCGGTGACCTGCCACTCGACGTCGAAGGTGTCGCCCGACGAGGAGGGGATGATGGCGTCCATCGCGTCACCCGGCACCGTGCCGGAGTAGGTGGTGAGGATCTCGGTGTTGTCGGCGCCGCCGCGGACGCTCTCGCCGGCCTCGGGGGACTCGGTGAGGCCGAGCAGGCCGGCGAAGCCGTCGTCGCCGATGAGGCCCGAGGGGTCCGGTGCGCCGTACTCCTTGGGGTTGACCTTGTCGTAGCCGGGGGTGAAGGGCAGCTGGGCGTAGACCGTGTCGTCGACGGCGATCACCGGCACGTCGACGGTCTGACCGGCGAAGACGACGGTGATCGAGCCCTCGAACGCCGGGGCGTCGGTGATGGTGCCGACCGCGCGGGTGATGCCGGAGACGCCCTCGGGCAGCGCGTCGGTCGACAGCGTGAGCGCGACACCGCTGGTCTCGCTCAGCGTGGTGGCGGCGTCGGCGAGGACCTCCTCGGCCGTGGCGCCCTCGTCCTCGCCGCCAGCCCCGTCGCCGCCGGAGCAGGCGGAGAGGGCCGGCAGGGACAGGAGGACCGCCGCCGCGGTCGTGGCGAGGCGTCCGGAGGTGCGCATGGGCTCAGCCTTCCACAGGAGTGGGTGCGTCCGGCGGCGCCGCGACCGGCGCGGTCGCCAGGGCGGCCACCTGTGAGGCCACCGGAGCCGCCACGGCGGCGATGGGCTGGGCTGCGGCCACCCCTGAGCCGTCACGACGTCCGTTGGCCTCGGGGAGCTCGACGGGCGCACCGCTGGCCGCTGCCGCGCGGGCCGGACCGGGCCCGGCCCAGGCCGTGACCAGGGTGTCCTCGCCCTTGAGGAAGCGGTGGCTGCGGACGCCGCCCGTGGCACGTCCCTTGCCGGGGTACTCGCTGAACGGCGTCACCTTGACCGCCCCGGCCTCCGTGCCGGGGAGTGCGGTCGAGGCGCCGGAGGCCGTGACGACGACGGCGTCGGCCGGGTCGAAGGCGCCGAAGAACGCCACGCGCTGCCCGGCGCCCAGCTTGATGCCGGCCATGCCGCCGCCGGAGCGGCCCTGGGGGCGTACGCCGGACGCGGGGAAGTGGAGCAGCTGGGCGTCGGAGGAGATGAAGCAGAGCTCCTCCTCGCCGGTCACCAGCTCGACGGCACCGACGACCTCGTCGCCGTCCTTGAGCCCGATGACCTCCCAGTCGTCGCGGTTGAGCACCTCGGGGTTGACCCGCTTGACCACGCCGTCGCGGGTGCCGAGGGCGAGGCCGGGGCCGTCGGTGGCCAGCGAGGTGAGCGCCAGCGGGCGCTCGCCGGGATCGAGGGCGACGAGCTCGCTGAGCGAGAGCGTGCCCTGGAGGTTGGGGTCGTTGGCGGTCGACGGGAGCTCGGCGTTGCCGAGGTCGAGGACCGAGAGCCGGATCAGGCGGCCCCGGTTGGTGAGCACGCCGACCTCGCCGCGCTTGGTGGTGCGCACGGCGGAGACCGTCACGTCGTGGCTGGTGCGGCCGCCGCCGCGTCCGGGCACCTCGACGTCCTTCGTGCGCGCGAGCAGCCCGGTCGAGGACAGCAGCACGAAGCAGGGGTCGTCGGCGACCTCCACCGACGCCGCGGCCGTGATGGCCGGGGCAGCGCCGAGCAGGACCGTGCGCCGGGGCGTGCCGTGCTCCTTGGCGACCTCGGTGAGCTCGTCGGAGACGACCTTCCGGAGCAGCTTCTCGTCGGCGAGGATCGCGTCGAGGTACTCGATGGTGCGCTCGAGCTCGCTCTTCTCCTTCTCGAGCTCGAGGCGGGAGAACTTCGTCAGCCGGCGCAGCGGCATGTCGAGGATGTAGTCGGCCTGCACCTCGGACAGCTCGAAGATCGAGATCAGCCGCTCCTTGGCCGCGGCCGCGTTGTCGGAGCCGCGGATCACCTGGATGACCTCGTCGATGTCGAGGATCGCGATCAGCAGGCCGTCGACGAGGTGGAGGCGGTCGGCGGCCTTGCTGCGGCGGAAGCTCGAGCGGCGGCGTACGACGTCGAAGCGGTGGGCGAGGAAGACGTCGAGCATCTCCTTGAGGCCGAGCGTCCGGGGCTGGCCGTCGACGAGGGCGACGGCGTTGATGCCGAACGAGTCCTCGAGGGCGGTCTGGCGGTAGAGCTGCTCGAGGATCGCCTCGGGGACGAAGCCGTTCTTGACCTCGATGACCAGGCGCAGGCCGTGCTCGCGGTCGCTGAGGTCCTTGATGTCGGAGATGCCCTGGAGCTTCTTGGCGAGCACGAGCTTCTTGATCTGCTCCATCACCCGCTCGGTGCCCACGCCGTAGGGGAGCTCGGTGACGACGATGCCCTTGCGGCGGGCGGTGACCGACTCGATCCGGGCCGTGGCCCGCATCTTGAAGGTGCCGCGGCCGGACTCGTAGGCGTCGCGGATCCCGTCGAGGCCGACGATCTTGCCGCCGGTCGGCAGGTCCGGCCCCGGGACGAACCGCATCAGGTCGTCGAGCGAGGCCTTGGGGTGGGTGATGAGGTGCTTGAGCGCCTGCACGACCTCGACGAGATTGTGCGGGGCGATGTTGGTCGCCATGCCCACCGCGATGCCGGCCGAGCCGTTGACCAGCAGGTGCGGGATGGCGGCCGGCAGGACGACGGGCTCCATCTCGCGGGAGTCGTAGTTGGGCTTGAAGTCGACGGTGTCCTCGTCGATCGACGCCGTCATCGCCACGGCGGCGGGTGCCATCCGGCACTCGGTGTAGCGCATCGCCGCGGGGGAGTCGTCGGGCGAGCCGAAGTTGCCGTGCCCGTCGACGGTCGGCAGGCGCATGGACCACGGCTGCGCCATCCGTACGAGGGCGTCGTAGATCGCGCCGTCGCCATGGGGGTGCAGCCGGCCCATGACCTCGCCGACCACGCGGGCGCTCTTGACGTGCCCGCGGTCGGGCCGCAGGTTCATGTCGTCCATCGTGTAGAGGATGCGGCGCTGCACGGGCTTGAGGCCGTCGCGCGCGTCGGGCAGCGCGCGGGAGTAGATGACCGAGTAGGCGTACTCCAGGAACGACGTCTGCATCTCGTCGCGGATGTCGGTGTCGAGGATGTGCTCCTCGAAGTCGTCCGGGAGCGGATCGGTCCTGGTGCGTCGTGCCATGGGGCGCATTCTCCCCGGTCCGCGCGGGCGAGCGGTCGGGGGCACGCCGGGGACCACCTGCCGATACATTGCTGTCGTGACCGGAACGGACGCCGCAGACCAGGAGGTGGGGGTGCCCGCTGCGCCCCGGCACTGGGAGGCCGACGTCCTGCTGCGGGACGGACGTACGGCGCACATCCGGCCGATCCAGCCCGAGGACCGCGAGCTGCTCGTGGAGTTCTACAGCCGGGTCTCCGACGAGTCGAAGTACTACCGGTTCTTCTCGCCGATGCCCGAGCTCTCCGAGCGCGACCTCGACCGGTTCACCCAGGTCGACCACCGCGACCGGGTCGCGATGATCCTCACGGTGGCCGGGCAGATGATCGCGGTCGGCCGCTACGACACCATCCGGCCGGGCTACGCCGAGGTCGCGTTCCTCGTCGAGGACAAGCACCAGGGCCGCGGCATCGGCCAGCTCCTGCTCGAGCACCTCGCCCAGGCGGGGCGCGAGCGCGGGATCGAGGAGTTCGTCGCGGAGGTGCTCCCCGACAACCAGGCGATGATCCACACGTTCAAGGACGCCGGCTACCAGGTGAGGAGCACCTACGAGGACGGCGTGATGGAGCTCGTCTTCCGCATCGACCCGACCGACACGGCGATCGGCGTGATGGAGCAGCGGGAGCACCGCGCCGAGTACGCCTCGATCGAGCGGTTCTTCTCGCCGAGGTCCGTGGCGATCATCGGCGCCAGCCGCCGCCAGGACACCATCGGCCGCGCGCTCGTGCGCCACCTCGTCCTCGGCAACTTCACCGGCCGCATCCACGTGGTGAACCCCAGCGCCGACTCGGTGTCGGGCATGCCGGCGTGGAAGTCGGTGGGGGAGATCCCCGGTGACGTCGACGTCGCGATCGTCGCGGTGCCGGCCGAGTCCGTGCAGGACGTCGTGCTCGACTGCGCCGCCAAGGGCGTCCACGGCCTCGTCGTGATCTCGTCGGGCTTCGCCGAGACCGGCGAGGAGGGCCGGATGCGCCAGCGACGCCTCGTCGGCCTGTCCCGGTCGTACGGCCTGCGCCTGATCGGTCCCAACGCGCTCGGCATCATCAACACCGACCCCGAGGTCCAGCTCAACGCCTCGCTGTCGTCCGTGATGCCGCCGCGCGGGCGCGCGGGCTTCTTCTGCCAGTCCGGCGCCCTCGGCTCCGCCATCCTGGAGAAGGTGCAGAACCGCGGCCTGGGCCTCACCACCTTCGTCAGCGCCGGCAACCGCGCCGACGTCTCCGGCAACGACCTCCTGCAGTACTGGGAGGAGGACGACGCCACCGAGGTCGTGCTGCTCTACCTCGAGTCGATCGGCAACCCGCGCAAGTTCTCCCGGATCGCGCGCCGCGTCAGCCGGCGCAAGCCGATCGTCGCCGTACGCTCCGGCCGGAGCTCGCAGGGCGTCCCGATGGGCCACGCGGTCCGCAAGATCGGTGCCCCCGGCGAGGCCGTCGACGCGATGTTCCGCCAGGCGGGGATCATCCAGGTCGAGTCCCTGGAGGAGATGTTCGACGTCGCCCAGCTCCTCGCCCACCAGCCGCTGCCCCGGGGCCGCCGGGTCGCGATCGTCGGCAACTCCGACGCGCTCGGACTGCTCGCCGCCGACGCCGCCAACTCGGTCGGCCTCGTCGTCAACCGGCAGGAGGCGCTCGGAGCCGACGCGACCGCGGAGGACTTCGAGGACGCGCTCGATGCGGCCATCGACGACCCCGAGGTGGACGCCGTCGTCGCGATCTTCATCCCGCCGCTCAACGTCGCCGGCGCCCGCGAGGACGTCGCCAACGTGCTGGCCGCCGTCGGGGAGCAGTCCGACAAGCCGATCGTGTCGACCTTCCTCGGCACCGAGGGCGTCCCCGAGCTGCTGCGCGTGCCCGATGTCGCCGGGTCGAGCGCCGGCCGCGGCTCCGTCCCGTCCTACCCCGCGGTCGAGGCGGCGGTGCGTGCGCTCGCGCACGTGGTCGAGTACGCCGTGTGGGTGCGGGTGCCGCAGGCGAGCGCCGCCGATCCGGAGGTCAACGACCTCGACGCCGCGCGCCACCTCGTCAACGAGGTCCTGATGCGCCACCCGGAGGGTCGCGACCTCGACTTCGACGAGCAGAACCGGCTGCTGCGCGCCTACGGCATCGACCTGTGGGACACCTACGCCGTGGCCTCGCTCGACGAGGCCACCACGGCGGGCGAGGCCCTCGGCTGGGACGTCGTGCTCAAGGCGACCGCCGACCACCTCCGCGACCGGCCCGACCTGGCGCACGTGTGGCGCAACATCGACACCCCCGAGGAGATGGCGGACGCCTGGGCGTCGCTCAACCAGCTCATCACCGACCCGGACCGGGCCGGGTTCGTCGTGCAGCGCAACGCGCCCCCGGGCGTGCCGGTGACGATCGCGACGATGGAGGACCCCCTGTTCGGCCCGGTGCTGTCCTTCGGCATCGGCGGTCCGCTGACCGAGCTGCTGGGCGACCGGTCGTTCCGGATCCCCCCGCTGGCCGACCACGACGCCCAGGACATGGTGCGCGAGATCAAGGCGTCCCCGCTGCTCTTCGGCTACCGCGGCAGCGAGATCGTCGACGTCGCCGAGATCGAGCGGCTGGTGCGCCAGGTGGCCCAGCTCCAGCACGACCTGCCGCAGGTCCGTGCCCTGCAGCTCCCGCTCGTGCTGGCTGGTGCGGAGGGGGCGACGGTGCTCGGCGCGAGCGTACGGGTCGAGCCGGTCAAGGACCCGCGCTCGGACTGGTTCGTGCGCCGGCTCAGCACGATGCCCGGGGACACCATTCCTGACTGACCGTCGCGACTGACTTCCTGCGTGACAGACTGCCCCCATGCCCCGCTCCACCCGTGACGCGGACGTCTCCCACGACCTCCGCCAGGCGATCCACCGCACCGGCTACTACCCCGAGGTCGTCGCCGACGGCGTCTTCTCCGCCGCAGGCGGCGAGGAGGTGCTGTCCTACTTCGTGCACCACGAGACGACGTTCGACCACGAGGAGGTCCGCCGGCACCTGACGGCGCTGCTCCTCACGCCGACCCGCCTCGTGATCGCGCACACCGACGAGCACCCGGGCGACGACCTGCTGCCCGAGCCCTACACGTCCACGACGACCGAGGCCGTCACGCTCACCTCGATCCGCACGGTCGTGGTCACCCGCATGGTGGCCAACCCGACCGCCGGTGTCGCCCCGCCCGCGGAGGCGGTGCTGACGATCGGCTGGGGCGGCGTCGGTCGCCTCGACCTCGAGCCGGCCGCCTGCTCGGACCCCGGCTGCGACGCCGACCACGGCTACACCGGCACGCTCGCCGGCGACGACTACACGCTTCGCGTGTCCGCTGCCGCCGAGGGTGCCGACGCGGTGGCCGGCCTGCTCGCCTTCGCCGACGCGCTGTCGGCGCGCACCCGCGGATGAACACCCTGTGACAGCGGGGTTCGACGGTCCGGGCTTCACGCTGCCGGCGTACGGTGACCGCTCCCTCGCCGACGTGGTCCCGGCGGTGGCCCGCGCTCTCGGCACACCGCTCGAGGGCCACGACGGCGGGTTCGAGCTCCCGACGGCGCCGTCGTACGTCGTCTTCCTCGTCGACGGGATGGGGGCCGAGCTCCTCGCGCGTCACGCGCACGCCGCGCCGTACCTGTCCTCGCTCCTCGACGGCGCCGCGACCGGCACCGCGGGCGTGCCGTCGACCACCGCGACGTCGCTGACCTCCCTCGGCACCGGACTGGTTCCGGGCGCGCACGGGCTGGTCGGCTTCACCGCCCGCATCCCCGGCACCGACCGCCTGCTCAACCACCTGTGGTGGGACAAGACCGTCGACCCCGTCGAGTGGCAGCCGCACCCGACCGCGTTCGGGCGCCTGGCGCACGCAGGGGTCCACGTCACCACGGTGAACAAGCGTGACTTCGACGGGTCGGGGCTCACGCTCGCCTCGCAGCGCGGAGCGACGTACGTCGGCGCCGACCGGGTCGGCGAGCGCATCGCGGCGACCGTCAGCGCGTCGGCCGCCCGGCCGTCGCTCACCTACGTCTACGACTCCGACCTCGACTGGACCGGCCACAAGTTCGGCGTCGCCTCGACCCAGTGGCTCCAGCAGCTCGCGATGGTCGACGCGGAGGCCGAGCAGCTCCGCGAGGCCCTGCCCGCGTCCACCCGCCTCCTCGTCGTCGCCGACCACGGGATGGTCGACAGCCCGCGCGGGTCGCGGGTCGACGTCGACGAGGTCGACGGGATGCGTGACGGGGTGGTGCTGATCGGCGGTGAGGCCCGGTTCCGCCACCTCTACTGCGCGGCCGGGGCCGTCGACGACGTCGTCGTCGCATGGCACGAGGTCCTCGGGCGGCGGGCCACCGTCCTCGCCCGGGAGGACGCCATCGGTCGAGGCTGGTTCGGCCCGGTCCAGCCGGGCGTCCTCCCGCGGCTCGGCGACGTGCTGGTGGCCTGCCACGACGACACCGCGATCGTCTCGACGCGCGACTTCGCCTACGAGGACACCCTCGTCGGGCTGCACGGCTCGCTCACGTCGACGGAGATGTCGATCCCCATCCTCGTCGGTTGATCCCCGTCGGTTGAGCCTGGTCGACCTCAGCCGAACGGCAGCGGCTCGGGCGCGAGGCTGACCGCCTTGGCCCGTGCCGCCGTGAGGCGGCGGCGGTGGTGCTGGCGGCACAGCACCTCGTAGGCGACGTCCTGCGGGCCGACGTGCGGCTCGTCGGCCTGCTCGACGTCGCCGACGACGACGACCTCGCCGTCGGTGACCATCACGCCGTTCTCGGTGCGCGCGTTGTGGGTGGCGCGCTTGCCGCACCAGCACAGCGCCTCGACCTG
>JAESGW010000849.1_pt1 | contig 12296 bp, 10 predicted proteins | sample 9269791 | NCBI WGS metagenome assembly JAESGW01 (sample SAMN16773120, study PRJNA677053) | algae metagenome | isolation source: Aphanocapsa lilacina HA4352-LM1 and co-occurring heterotrophs from near cave... | place: USA: Maniniholo cave, near Haena, Kauai, HI | collected 2009-07-28 | reverse complement strand
GACCACGAGCTGGACGGCGACGATGCCGACGGCGGGCAGTCGCTGCCAGCGCGCCACCGCGCCCGCCCCGGCCAGGACCACGCCGATCAGGAGGAGCGGGATGCCCACCCGGGCGAAGCCCTCGGTGAGCACGCGCCACGACAGCACGGTGGCCCAGCCGGCGAGCAGGGCGATGCCGGCCATCCGCAGCTGGTGGGGGAGCGTGCTCCACGGGGCGCTCATCGCGCCGCTCCCGCCGAGGCGGTCGCGCGGCTCTGGAGGAGCCCGAGCTCCTGCCAGGCCGTGTCGAGCCGGTCGCGGGGGCCCACGGTGATGGACCGCCAGCCTGCCGAGGTGAGGTGCGCGGCCGCGCCGGGGCCGGGCTGCACCGGCAGGTGCGGTGCCCAGGCGTCGACGTCGAGCGCGATCGCCAGGCTCGACGAGGCGTGGTGCTGCAGCCGGCGCAGGAACGGGATGTCGGTCTCGCCGAGGCCGCCGAACACGCCGATGGTGAGGCCGCCGTGGCCGGGCTCGGCGAGCCACTGGGTGTCGGGGGCGGGGGAGTGGTCGAGCTGGACGACCGCGAGCGCCTCGAGCAGCGGGATCGTGCTGGCCGCCGCGGTGTGCGAGTGCCACTCGGTCTCGCGGCTGTCGCCGGACGCGGTGACCAGGCGGACGGTGTAGCCGTGGTGGGCGAGGTGGACGGCGATCGAGGCCGCCGCCGACACGGCGCCCTCCAGCGAGCTCGCCGCCCCCTGGCCGCGGTGGGAGGTGCCGCGGTTGTCGAGGAAGACGGTCGCGCGCGACTGCCAGGGCTGCTCCTCGCGCCGCACCATCAGCTCGCCGACGCGCGCCGAGCTGCGCCAGTGGACGCGGCGGAGGTCGTCGCCGCGGCGGTACTCGCGGACCGTGACGTCCTCGGCGCTGCCGGTCGCGAACGCCCGCGGCCGGTTGTCGCCCGAGCCGGTCCACGCGCCGCCGAGCGGGATGCTCGGCAGCGCGATCGTGCGCGGCGTCACCGTGAGCCGGGCGGTCGCGTGGAACGTACGGCCGAGCTCGACGAGCCCGAACGGGTCGGTCACCCGCACCGACATCGGGCCGATGTCGAACTGGCCGCGCAGCTCCGAGCGCACCTGGTAGGTCGCGTGGCGGCGCCACCCGTGGCCGAGTCCCTCGAGCACGAAGCGCGGCCGGGTGCCGAGGACGTAGGGGAGGCGCTCCTCGAGCAGCAGGACACCCGTGGGCGTGCGCGACTCGTTGGAGACGGTGAGCTCGACGGTCGCGGGCTGCCCCGCGACGACGAGCTGCGGGGACACCGTGCGCACCAGGGAGAGGCGGTAGCGGGAGCGGCCGACCCACCAGGCGGTGAGCAGCGGCAGCACCGCGACGAGGACGCCGATCCGCACGACCGAGGAGTGGCCGACGACGATGGCCGCGACGACGGTCGTGATGCCGGCGGCGAGGAACGCCCGTCCGCGGACGGTCAGCGCACCGAGGGCCTCACGCACGGCTGCCACGGGCGTCGGGCGCCGTGGGGACCGGCACGGACTCCACGATCCCGGACAGGATCGCTGCGGTGGTGCGTCCGCTCATCGTCGCCTCGACGTTGGGCAGGAGCCGGTGCGCGAGGACCGGCGAGGTGATGCCGTGGATGTCGTCGGGCAGGACGTAGTCGCGACCCTGCGTCGCGGCGACCGCCTTGGCGGCCCGGACGAGGTGGAGCGTGGCGCGGGGTGACGCGCCGAGGTGGAGGTCGTTGCTGGTGCGGGTGGCGGTGGTCAGGGCAACGGCGTAGCGCTGCACGGCCGACGACACGTGCACCCGGCCGACGATCTCGATGACCTTGCGGACCTCGCCGGCGTCCGTGACCGGCTCGAGGTCCTCGAGCGGGTTGTGGGCGGTGTGTCCCTCGAGCATCGCGATCTCGGCGGACTCGACGGGGTAGCCGACCGAGACCCGCGCCATGAAGCGGTCGCGCTGGGCCTCCGGGAGGGCGTACGTCCCCTCCATCTCGATCGGGTTCTGGGTCGCGATGACCATGAAGGGCTTCTCGAGCTGGTAGGTCGCGTTGTCGACGGTGACCTGACGCTCCTCCATGCACTCCAGCAGCGCCGACTGCGTCTTGGGCGAGGCCCGGTTGATCTCGTCTCCGACGACGACGTTGGCGAACACGCCGCCGGGGCGGAACTCGAACTCGCGGGTGTCCTGGTTGAACACCGAGACGCCGGTGACGTCCGAGGGCAGCAGGTCGGGCGTGAACTGGATGCGCCGCACCGAGCAGTCGATGCTGCGCGCGAGCGCCTTGCTCAGCTGGGTCTTGCCGACCCCGGGGACGTCCTCGATCAGCAGGTGCCCCTCGGCGAGCAGCACCACGAGGGCGGCGTTGACGACGTCGGGCTTGCCGGCGATCACCCGCTCGATGTTCTGGCGCACCGCGCCGGTCACCCTTCGCACGGTGTCCAGGTCGGGCGCCTGCCCGGAGAACCCTGTCGTCACGTCTCTTACGTCCCCTCGTTCGTCCTCGTCACGCTGAGAACACGGTATGTGGTGCGCGCAACATACACACCCGCTCGGGCGGCTTCCCCCACTTCGCTCCACCACTCCGGGCCGTTCCTCCCCACCCACGCTCCACCCGGGCACCGAACCGGGCCTCCTGAGCGTGGAACGCGCCTGTCCACGCCCACCGGACCCCGTACGCCGACCCGGGCCCGGCGGGTGCGCGGACCGTCGGAACGCCGAAATTCGTGCGTGAAACACGCGTGATTCGGTTGACGGTGGAGCGAAGTGGAGTACTGTGGGGCGAAGTGGGGGACAGGGTCGATCTGCCCGCCGAGCAAGGGGAGGTGCCGGATGTTCTTCGGCACCTACACGCCCAAGCTCGACGAGAAGGGGCGGCTCTTCCTCCCGGCGAAGTTCAGGGACGAGCTGACGGAGGGACTCGTGGTGACCAGGGGGCAGGAGCGCTGCCTCACCGTCTGGTCGCTCGAGGACTTCGGGAGGCTCACCGACCGGCTCCGCGAGGCGCCGGTCACGCAGAAGAACACCCGCGACTACGTCCGCATGCTGTTCGCCGCCGCCAGCCAGGAGGTGCCGGACAAGCAGGGACGGATCAACATCCCGGCACCGCTGCGGGAGTACGCCTCGCTCCGCAAGGAGTGCGTCGTCATCGGCTCCATGAACCGGATCGAGATCTGGGACCCGGCCGCCTGGGCGACCTACTCCGAGGAGCAGGAGCAGAAGTTCTCCGAGCTCAGCGACGAGGTCTTCCCCGGCATCTGACCCACCCGCACCACCCACCACCACCCAGCACCACCCGCACCAGCCGACAACTCCACAGCTGACGTCGCGACCCGCATCACCAGGTCTCGAGCCCGCTCCTCGCGTGGCCATCTGGGGCACTTCCCCGGCACCAGAGGGCACTTCCCAGCGCAGAGGAGCGGGCAGGGACCTGGTGCGGCGGCTCACCCCGTGCCACACGACGGGGGGTGTCAGCCGCACCGCCAACGTCGGCACGCACGCCTCAGCAGCACACGCCAGCACACGTCAGCAGCAACGCCAGCAGCAACAAGTGGGGTCGAGACCATGAGCACCACCCAGCCCTTGGGACGCACCGCAGCGGCACCGCCGCTGCGGGTGCGTGACCAGGCGCGTGCGGCGGCCGCCCTGATCGCGTTCTCCGCAGCCACGGCCTGCGGCCTCGCCCTGGCGCTCCTCCTGCTGACGCACCTGGGATCCCAGGGCTGAGCAGATGACGACTCCCCGCCACGCCCCGGTGCTCCTCGACCGGGTCGTCGCCCTGCTGGCGCCTGCGCTCGAGGCGCCCGGCTCGGTCTACCTCGACTGCACCCTCGGCCTCGGCGGCCACAGCGAGGCCGTCCTCGAGCGACTCCCGCAGGCCCGCGTCGTCGGCATCGACCGTGACCCCGAGGCACTCCGGCTCTCCACCGAGCGGCTCGCCGCCCACGGCGACCGCTTCACCGCCGTCCACGCGGTCTACGACGAGCTGCCCGAGGTCGTCGCCTCCCTCGGCCTCGACCACGTCGACGCCGTCTTCTTCGACCTCGGCGTCTCCTCCATGCAGCTCGACGTCCGCGAGCGCGGCTTCGCCTACGCCGAGGACGCCCCGCTGGACATGCGGATGGACCCCACGACCGGGCCGACCGCCGCCGACCTCCTCAACACCGCGACCGCGCAGGAGCTCACCCGGATCCTGCGCGAGTACGGCGAGGAGAAGTTCGCCAGCAAGATCGCCCGCGAGGTGGTGCGCCGCCGCGAGACGACGCCGTTCTCCTCCAGCGCCGAGCTGGTCGAGCTGCTCTACGCGACCATCCCCGCACCCGCGCGACGTACGGGCGGCCACCCGGCCAAGCGCACCTTCCAGGCGCTGCGGATGGCCGTCAACGACGAGCTCGCCGTGCTGCGGCGGGCCGTTCCCGCGTCGATCGAGGTCATCGGGGTCGGTGGCCGCGTGGTCGTCGAGTCCTACCACTCCCTCGAGGACCGCCTGGTCAAGCGGGCCTTCGCCGACGCCACCCGGCTGGACGTGCCGCCGGACCTTCCCTTCGTGCCCGAGGGGGCGGAGCCGGCGCTCCGACTGGTCACCCGGGGCGCCGAGCAGGCCGACGAGCACGAGATCGCCGAGAACCCCCGAGCCGCATCCGTACGCCTCCGCGCCGTCGAGCGCGTGCGGCCCCGATCCGCCACCAGCTCCACTTCCCCAGGAGTCGCCCGATGAGCAGCCCCGCCCTCCAGCCACGCACACGCGTCACCCGCATCGCCCAGGAGGCCGTGGACCGGGCCCGGCTCACCGTGGTCCCGCGGGTGCGCAGCCGCGCGCCGCGCGTGCCGTTCGTGACGCTGGTGAGCCTGGTGCTCCTGGGCGGCATCGTCGGGCTGCTGCTGTTCAACACCTCGATGCAGCAGGCGTCCTTCGCGGCGTCGTCGCTGGAGAACCAGGCGGACACGCTCGCCGCCCGCGAGCAGACGCTGCGCATGGAGCTCGACGAGCTCCGCGACCCGCAGCGGGTCGCGACCCAGGCCCAGCAGATGGGGATGGTCATCCCTTCCGCGCCGGTCTTCCTCGACCTCGAGTCGGGCACGACGAGCGGCGTGCGGACCCCGGCCACCCGCGAGAACTCGATCCAGCTGCAGCCGCCGGCACCGATCAAGCCGGCCAACCTGGCGCCCGCGCCCATCCTCGTCGAGGTGCCCGCGACGCCGACGGCCGAGGAGCAGGCCGCGGCCGCCGCGGCGGCGGGCGAGCAGCCGACGGCCCAGCCCGAGCAGCAGGTCCGGCAGGGCAAGAACCGCAAGAACCGGAACCGCTGACGGCGCGGTCGCACCGATCGACGCGACCACCGACCTAGATTGACGACCACGCCGCTCCCGCACGGGGCCGGCAGGAGAGGGAGACCAGTGCCGAGCACCCGCACCAGGCGTGGCGCCTCGCGCGGCGCGCCGATGCTGCGCCTGCGGATCGGGTTCGTCCTGATCGCGATGGCGCTCTCGTTCTTCGGCGCGCGGCTGGTCCAGCTGCAGGGCATCGACCCGCAGTCGTACGCCGCGATGGCCGCCGCCGAGGGTGCTGCTCGGGTGACCCTGCCGGCGGAGCGCGGCGACATCCTCGACCGCAACGGCGTCCCGCTGGCCGACTCGGTCAAGGGCAAGATGGTGATCGCGGACCCTGACCTCACCGCCGAGCGCGCACCCGAGCTCGCCACCCTGCTGTCGGAGCGGCTCTCCATCGACTACTTCCGCACGCTCACCGCGCTCGAGGGTCGCAACGAGGGCAGCCGCTACGAGTACGTCGCACGCCGCGTGCCGAGCACGCTCGCCGGCGACACCCTCGCCGCGGTGGAGGAGGCCGGGTTCGAGGGCATCCGCCTCGAGGACGACCCGATCCGCGCGTACCCCGCCGGGGACGTCGCGGCCAACCTGCTCGGCTACATGGGCACCGACGAGCCGCTCGGCGGCTTCGAGCGCACCTTCGACAAGCAGCTCGCCGGCGTCGACGGCGAGGCCACCTGGCAGTCGAACTCCGGCAAGGGCGTGCGCATCCCGCTGCGCGAGAGCACCCTCAAGGCCGCGCAGAACGGCGCGCCGCTGCGCACCACGATCGACCGCGACCTCCAGTGGTTCACCCAGAAGGTGCTGGCCCAGACCGTCCAGCAGTACCGCGCCGAGAGCGGTGCCGCCGTCGTCCTGGACACCCGCACCGGCGAGGTCCTCGCGCTCGCCGACGTCCCCACCTTCGACGCCAACGAGCCCACCGAGGCCGCGTCGACCGACGACCTCGGCTCGCGGGCGATGAGCGACACCTACGAGCCGGGCTCGGTCCAGAAGGTGCTCACCGCGGCCGCCCTCATCGACGCCGGCGAGGCGTTCCCGCGGCAGCGGTTCAAGGTGCCGCCGAACCTCGCCCGCCAGGACCGGGTCATCGGCGACTGGTTCGACCACGGCAACATCCGGCTGACGCTGGCCGGCATCATCGCGAAGTCGTCCAACATCGGCACCGTGCTCGCAGCTGACGCCTTCACGCCGGTGCAGCTCGTCGACTACCTCAACCGCTTCGGCCTCGGCCGGCGCACCGACATCGGCGTGCGCGGCGAGACCCCCGGCATCCTCACGCCCGGCGAGGCGATGACGTCGCAGACCAAGGACCGGGTCGCCTTCGGCCAGTCGCTCTCGGTCAACGTCGTGCAGATGGCCGCGGCGGTCAACACGATCGCCAACGGCGGCGTACGGGTCTCCCCGAGCGTGATCTCCGGCACCGCGGTCACCGACGACGGCGTCACCGTCGGCACCGACGTCGCCACCCGCTCCCGCGTCGTCAGCAAGCAGGCGGCCCGCGGCACCGCCAAGATGATGGAGAAGGTCGTCGACCCCGAGGACGGCGTCGCGCCGCGGGCCCAGGTCCCGGGCTACCTCGTGGCTGGCAAGACCGGCACGGCGCAGCGCGTGGACCCCGAGTGCGGCTGCTACGACGGCAGCACGTCGCTGTCCTTCGGCGGGTTCGCCCCCGCCGACGACGCCCGCTTCACCGTCTACGTCGTGGTGCACGCCCCCAAGGTCGACGGAGGCGGCGGGTCGGTGGCCGGCCCGGTGTTCTCGCGGATCATGGGCTACGTCCTCGGCCGCTACGGCGTGGAGCCGACGGGTGGCACCCCGTCCCGGCTCCCCGTCGAGTGGTGAGTCGATACGCTCGGCCGGTGGACCACCCAGCAGACCCGGGCAGTGCGACGCGCCCGCGCGTGGCCCCGTCCACCTCCGCCGCGGAGCTCGCCGACTGGCTCTCCGTCACCCTCCCGCCCGACGCGGGCGTGGTCCGGCGCGGGGAGCTCGACGTCGCCGTCTCCGGCCTGTCGCTGAGCACCGCGCGCGTGCGGCCCGGCGACCTGTACGCCGCGCTCCCGGGTGCCCGCGCCCACGGCGCGGACTTCGCCGGGCAGGCGCTCGCTGCCGGCGCCGTGGGCGTGCTGACCGACCCCGCCGGCGCCGACCGGCTTCCGGCCGGCACCCCCGCGATCGTGGTCCCGGACCCGCGCCGCGTCCTGGGCCGGCTCGCTGCCCGGCTCTACGACGAGCCCGCCACCGGCCTGCGCGTCATCGGCGTGACCGGCACCCAGGGCAAGACCACCACCACCCGCGTGCTCGAGCAGGGCCTCACCGCGGCCGGCGTGACGTCGGCCGTCATCGGCACGGTCGGCACGCGGATCGCAGGCGAGGACGTGAAGACCCAGCTGACCACGCCCGAGGCCCCCGACCTCCACGGCCTGTTCGCCGTGATGCGCGAGCGCGGTGTCGACACCTGCGCGATGGAGGTCTCCAGCCACGCGCTGGTGATGGGCCGGGTCGACGGGGTGGTGTTCGACGTGGCCGTGTTCCTCAACCTCGGTCGCGACCACCTCGACTTCCATGCCGACCTCGACGACTACTTCGCCGCGAAGGCCGGGCTCTTCACGCCGGAGCGCGCGGCCGTCGGCCTCACCAACGTCGACGACGAGTTCGGCCGGCGGCTCCTCGACGTGGCCACCATCCCGATGTCGACCTACTCCTCGCGCGGCGCCGACGCCGACTGGAAGGCCGTCGACGTGGACCTCACCCCGGGCGGCGCCACCTTCACCGTCCGCGGCCCCGGCGTCGAGGTCCGGGCCGCCGTCGGGCTCCCCGGCGAGTTCAACGTCTCCAACGCCCTCGCTGCCATCGCCGCCGCCGCCCTCGCCGGCCTCGACCCGAGCCGGGTCGCGGACGGCATCGCCCAGGTCGGCGGAGTGCCGGGTCGCCTCGAGCGGGTCTCGGCCGGGCAGGACTTCACCGTCGTCGTCGACTACGCCCACAAGCCCGACGCGCTCGAGGCCGTGCTCGCCACCCTCCGCCCGCTCACTGCCGGCCAGGTCGTCGTGGTGGTCGGGGCGGGCGGCGACCGCGACACCTCGAAGCGACCCGTGATGGGGGAGATCGCCGGCCGGCTGGCCGACGTCGTGATCGTGACCGACGACAACCCCCGCACCGAGGACGCCGCGTCCATCCGCGCCGCCGTCCTCGCCGGCGCCGAGGGTGCGACGGCGGAGGTCGTCGAGATCGGCGACCGACGGCTCGCGGTCCGCGAGGCCGTACGCCGGGCGCGTCCCGGCGACGTGGTGCTGATCGCCGGCAAGGGACACGAGACCGGCCAGGAGGTCGACGGGGTGGTCCACCCCTTCGACGACCGGGTCGTCGCCGCGGAGGAGATCGCCGTGCTCAGGGGCGCACGATGATCGAGATGAGCCTCGCCGAGGTCGCCGAGGTCGTGGGCGGCGTGGCCCACGGCGACGCGACCGTCACGGGGGCCGCGTTCGTCGACACCCGTACGCCGGAGCCGGGCGGGATCTACGTGGCGATCGCGGGGGAGCGGGTCGACGGCCACGACCTCGCGACGGCGGCCGGCGCCGCCGGTGCGGTCGCGGTCCTCGGCAGCCGCCCGACCGACCTGCCGACGGTCGTGGTCGACGACGTGACCGCCGCGCTCGGCCGGCTGGCCCGCCACGTGCTGGACCGCCTGCCCGACGCCGTCGTCCTCGCGATGACCGGGTCCCAGGGCAAGACCGGCACCAAGGACTACCTCGCCCACGTGCTGTCCGAGGCGGGCCCCACCGTCGCCACCCGGGGCAACTCCAACAACGAGCTCGGCGTCCCGCTCACGGTCCTGCGCGCCACGCCCGAGACCCGCTACCTCGTGGTCGAGATGGGAGCTCGGGGCGTGGGCCACATCGCCGAGCTGTGCCGGATCGCGCCGCCCCACGTCGCGGCCGTCCTCAACGTCGGCACCGCGCACATCGGCGAGTTCGGCGGCCGCGAGGCGATCGCGCGGGCCAAGGGCGAGATCGTGGAGGCCCTCGCGCCCGAGGGGACGGCCGTGCTCAACGCCGACGACGACCTCGTCGCGGCGATGGCGGCGCGCACCGGCGCCACCGTCACCACCTTCGGCGACGGCTCGGCGGGGCGCGCACCCGACGTGTCGGTCACCGAGGTGACCACCGACGAGATCGGTCGCCAGTCCTTCGAGCTCGCCCACCGCGGGTCCTACGCCACCGTCCACCTCGCGCAGGTCGGCGCCTTCCAGTGGCGCAACGCGGCGGCGGCGGCCGCGATGGCCCTCGCCGCCGGCCTCGACCTCGACACGGTCGCCGACTCGCTCGCCGACGCCGGACCGGCCAGCCGCTGGCGGATGGAGCTCACCGAGCGCGTCGACGGCCTCGTCGTGGTCAACGACGCCTACAACGCGAACCCCGAGTCGATGCGCGCGGCGCTGGAGACCCTCGCCGGCATCGGCGCGCGCAGCGGCCGCCGTACGGTCGCGGTGCTCGGCGAGATGCTCGAGCTCGGCGACGAGGCCGCCGCCTCGCACCTCGGTGTCGGCGCCTACGCCGCGCAGGTCGGCGTCGACGTCGTCGTCACCGTCGGGGAGGGAGCCGCCGCGATCGCCGAGGGCTTCGAGGCGGCCGGCGGGGGCGGCGTGACGATCCCCACGGCGGGGCGTGACGAGGCCGCCGACTGGCTGCGGCACAATGTCTCGGCTGCTGATGTCGTCCTCGTGAAGGCATCGAGGGGGGCGGCGCTGGAACTGATCGCCGACGACCTCCTCACCCGGAGCGCCAACGAAGGGAGAAGCACGAGATGAGAGCCATCCTGTTCGGAGGAGGACTCTCCCTGCTGATCTCGCTGCTCGGCACGAGGTACGCGATCCGCTTCTTCACCCGTCAGGGGTTCGGCCAGCCGATCCGCGACGACGGCCCCACCAGCCACCACGTGAAGCGCGGCACCCCCACGATGGGCGGCGCCGTGATCATCCTGGCCACGGTCATCGGCTACTTCGCCGCCAAGCTCATCACGCAGACCGCGCCGACCGCCTCCGCGCTGCTGCTGCTCTTCCTGCTCGTGGGCATCGGCGCCGTCGGGTTCCTCGACGACTTCCTCAAGGTCAGCCGCCAGCACAACCTCGGCCTGCGCAGCCGCGCGAAGATGATCGGCCAGACCGTCGTGGGGCTCGTCTTCGGCTACCTCGCGCTGTCGCCGGCGCTGGAGGACGACCGCGGCTGGCGCCCGGCCTCGGACCACCTCTCCTTCATCCGCGACTACGAGGGGATCACCCTCCCGACGGTCGTGGCGATCCTGCTGATCTGGCTCATCGTGACCGGCTCGAGCAACGCGGTGAACCTCGCCGACGGCCTCGACGGGCTCGCCGCCGGTGCCTCGATCCTGGTCTTCGCCGCCTACACGCTGGTCAACATCTGGCAGAACAGCCAGTCCTGCGCGCTCGAGGCCGGCCCGAAGTGCTACGAGGTCCGCGACCCGCTCGACCTCGCGGTGGTCGCGGCGGCGATCACCGGGGCGTGCTTCGGCTTCCTGTGGTGGAACGCCTCGCCCGCCCAGATCATGATGGGCGACACCGGGTCGCTGGCCCTCGGCGGTGCGATGGCGGGCTTCGCGATCATGACCCGCACCGAGCTCCTGCTCGTGATCATCGGCGGGCTGTTCGTCGCCATCACCCTGTCGGTGATGATCCAGGTCTCCGTGTTCAAGCTCAGCCGCGCCAGCGGGCTTGTCCGCTCGGTCTTCAAGATCCAGGCCGGCCACCGGGTCTTCCGGATGACGCCGCTGCACCACCACTTCGAGATGCTCGGCTGGGAGCAGGTCACCATCGTGATCCGCTTCTGGATCGTCACCGGCCTCGCGGTCGCCACCGGCCTCGGCATCTTCTACGCCGAGTGGGTCGCCGGGATCGGATGACCATGGCACCTGATGTTGCTGCGCTGAGCCGCACCAGCGACTGGTCCGGCGTCCGCGTCGTCGTCGCCGGGTTCGGCGTCTCGGGCTTCGCCGCCGCCGACAACCTGCTCTTCCTCGGCGCACAGGTGACCGCGCTCGACGAGGCCACCAGCGAGGAGAAGGCCGAGAAGGCCGAGCTGCTCGAGACCCTCGGTGCCACGATCCGCCTCGAGCCGGGCGCCACGGCGGTGCTGCCCGACGGCACCGACCTCGTCATCACCTCGCCGGGCTGGCGGCCGGACGCCCCCCTGCTCGCCCAGGCCGTCGAGCGCGGCGTCCCCGTGTGGGGCGAGGTCGAGCTGGCCTGGCGGCTGCGCGACCCCGAGCGCCCCGCGCCCTGGCTCGCCGTCACCGGCACCAACGGCAAGACCACGACGGTCCAGATGCTCCAGTCGATCCTCGCCGCGGCGGGACTGCGGGCCGCCGCGGTCGGCAACGTCGGCCTGCCGATCGTCGAGGCGGTGATGGACCCCGAGCCCTACGACGTTCTCGCCGTCGAGCTGTCCAGCTTCCAGCTCCACTACACCCACTCGATGTCCGCCGAGTCGGCCGTGGTGCTCAACTTCGCCGAGGACCACCTCGACTGGTACGCCGACGAGCCCGGCGGGCCGAGCGCGATGGAGGCGTACGCCGCCGACAAGGCGCGCATCTACGCCCAGGTGCGGCAGGCGTGCGTCTACAACCTCGCCGACCCCGCGACCGAGGCGATGGTCCGCGAGGCCGACGTCGTCGAGGGAGCGCGGGCGGTCGGGTTCACGCTGGGCATGCCGGCGCCCGGCAACCTCGGGGTCGTGGAGGACCTCCTGGTCGACCGGGCCTTCATCGAGGAGCGCGCCACCAGCGCCGCCGAGCTCTGCACCCTGGCCGACCTCGCGTCGCCCGCACCCCACTTCGTCGCCAACGCGCTCGCCGCCGCGGCCCTGGCCCGCGCCCACGGCGTGAGCCAGCAGGCCGTGCGCGACGGACTGCGCGCCTTCCGCCCCGACGGCCACCGCATCGCCCACGTCGCC
>JAESGW010000848.1_pt1 | contig 12366 bp, 14 predicted proteins | sample 9269791 | NCBI WGS metagenome assembly JAESGW01 (sample SAMN16773120, study PRJNA677053) | algae metagenome | isolation source: Aphanocapsa lilacina HA4352-LM1 and co-occurring heterotrophs from near cave... | place: USA: Maniniholo cave, near Haena, Kauai, HI | collected 2009-07-28 | reverse complement strand
TCTAGTAGGGTAAGCTGGCTGAAGCTCATAGGGGTTCCTGGTTGTCGTAGTAAACGTCAGGATACCTCTATGAGTCCCTCAGCGGAAGGCTCTCAAGCGTTGCACTTCATTTTTGAATCGGCGAAGCAATAAAGCTCTATACTAAGTAACAAAAGCTGAATAAACATAAGGTGCTGCGGCTGATGTAATTGTCTAGGCAGCTACACGAAGGTTGAGCTGCACTCAATGCTGAGGGGTAACGTTCATGTCTTGGCAGAGAATCCCCGAAGACTACTCAAACATGTTGCAACAATGGCGCACCCTTGAAAACCGCTACTTGCAGGCAATGGCTCAGGCAGATGAATGGGGTCGGCGAGCAAAGCTCGCACTGGACAAAGGCAATCCGGAGCTTTCCCAAGCAGCGAAACGCAAAGAAGCCTACTTCCGCGAGTCGGCCGGCGCACTCAAAGGCCAGATGCTGGTTTTCAAAGGCAAGTTGCCGGATATCGAGATCCGTCTGCAACTTCATGAACAGCGCTGGGAGCAAGGAGATAATTCCGGATGAGCGGCATGAGTTCAATAAATACAGGGGCCGTGGCCGGAAATAGCATCGGGTTTTGTTGGGAGTGCCCGTAGGCTAGGGTCGGGTCAGAATAAATATCGTGCCGCGATTGCCGAGGGCAATGCGCAAGTCAGTGTCGATGTAGAGCGTATCGACGCTCCCTTCGCTGCGCACATCGAAGCGTATCCCCACACCTTCGCCTGCATCCAGGCGACGGATAGCACCCTCGGCGGTGCCAAATTCGTCGATGCCGCCCCAGATCAGTGCGGAGCGCTCGAAGTGCACGTGCACCCGGGGTACTTCGCCCAGGCGCAGAGCGGCGCGCACCAGGAGCGTGCCCCGCGCGAGCCCCCCGGCCAGTTCCACCTCCGCCAGGTTATACAGGCGGCTATTGGCAGCGTCGACAAACTGATAGGTGCGACGGCGCTCCACCCCCGGCAAATTGTCCAGCCCCAGCCTGGAAAGGGCATTGGCGGTGGTGTAGCGCAACTGCCAGAGGCCGTCGAGCACGGCGGCCAAAGCTTCGCCCGTGGAGGGCGGCTGCCAGCTTTGCTGCAATCCGGCGATCAACGGCTGCAGATCGAGCAGGCTCGGCTGCGGCCTGGCCACCTGCCTGAGCAATGTCGCTTTGAGCGCGTCGCTGCCGGACGGCTGCTTGCCTGGTGCCTGTTCCACAATCTGGCCCTCCACCGGCGCCGTCCCTCACCCTACCACTCCCCGCGGTGGGCGGCAGCTCATGCCAAACAAATAAGCTTTTTCGCGAAATCGATTAAATATTGTTTCAAATAATCGGCCAATGTCAGCGATCCCCGCCTCTTTGTTTCGAGAACTTTACCAATCTGGGGTGCCAGTGGCCAGTTTTCGAAGTTTGTTGAACTTTGATGAAAGCGCCTACTCATAGATAGATTTTGAGAGGTCGCGATCGGATCTAGATTGAAACCAAAGCAACGCCAACCGTTACTGTTTGGTAGCCACAGGAGGAACGATGACATGGCAGACGTAAAACGGATTGAAGCCCTGGCTTCGCTGCTGGCCAACAGTGGCCGCGTCGGTCAGGTCCGCGCCGCTCTCGAACTGGTCGACATCGGGGGTCCGCAGGCCGAGCAAGCCCTACTGTCCGCCCTCAGCAACGGCGACGAGCATTCCCGGGCGACCACGGTGATGGCACTGGCCAAGCTCAAGTCCCAAGCCGCGGTGGGTCGCCTTGAGCAGATGCTCAAGGGCAACGCCTTCGGCTTCGGCAAAGATTCATCCGCCGAGGTCCGCCAGTCCTGTGCCTTTGCTTTGGGCGAGCTGGCCAACCGCAAGTCCGTCAAGGCGCTCGAAATCGCCGCCGGCCGCGACGAAGACAGCATGGTGCGCGCCGAGTGCGAATCGACCCTGGAGCGCCTCGGGGCCTCTGTGCGCTAGGTACCGATGGTGTTCGTACAGCCGGTGAGGTGTGGAGAGAGCCATTGAAAGCCGGGCGGCTGTTCGGCGGCGGGTGCCTCCTGCTGTGGCTGGCTGCATTGCCTGCTTTGGGTCTGCCCGTTAAAAACGGCCAGCTTCCCCAGGAAATTTTGCCCCAGACGCGCGCCCGCCCGGCCATGGAAGCCGATCGCTTGTACCTGGGGATGCGCGAGGCCGATTTTGCCGCCTACACCCGCGTTCATGCCTGGTCGGCCCTCGAGCAAAGCGCTCACCTCCAGCGCAAGGCGGCGATGGCGATGTTGTACCTGCCGGGTGGGGAAGCGCTCCATCTGCCCGACGGACCTGCTGTCACCGCCCAGGGCACTTTTGTGCGCGCCTTTTTCGAGCGGGGTCGGCTGAGCGGTCTGCAACTGTTTCCCAACTTCGGCGAAGGGGGCCTGACACTCAAGGACCTGCAGCGCCTCGGCCGCGCCTGGTTCCCGGACGAGCGGCTGCAGCTGCGCTACCAGATGCTTCCGGAGGACGCGACCCAACAGGTGGTCGAAGCCATCCTCGGCCGCATTCCAACGGTGTTCACAGATCTCACCGGACGTACGTCATTGCCTTTTCAGTCGCTGGTGCTGGGGCCGTAGCGCTCAGGGCTGCTCGTAGGACCAGCGCGGATCGAGATGGAGACCTTGCCGCTCCCAGCGCTCCTCCAGATGCTTTTGCTGAGAAAAAGCCTTGCGCAGGGTGCGCATCAATTCCTGCAATTCCTCCAGACTGGCGTGATCGACCTGAATCACCGCAGCGGCAGTCTGCCGCTCCAGGACGCGCAGGAGGGTCTCGTAGTGGATGTGGGCGGGTACAGGAATCTGCATCATACGCCCTCCACCAGCCGACCGACGGCCTGGGCCGGGTCCGCTTCGCGCAGCAGCGACTCGCCGACCAGCACCGCGCGCGCCCCCGCCTGGCGCACGCGCGCCAGGTCTGCACCCCAGTGGATGCCCGATTCGCTCACCACGGTGATGCCGCGCTCGGCGAGCCGTTCGCCCCGCTCGGCCAGAAGCGTTTCGGTGGTCTGCAGGTGCACTTCGAAGTTGAGCAGGTTGCGGTTGTTGATGCCCACCAGCACCACTCCTTCCAGGCCCAGAACGCGGTCGAGTTCTTCGAGATCGTGCACTTCGACTAGGGCCGCCATCCCCAGCTGGTCGGCCACCCGCATCAAGTAGGCCAGGTCGGTGTCGCTCAAGATGGCGGCGATCAGCAATACGGCGTCGGCCCCGTGGGCGCGGGCCAGATAAATCTGGTAGGGACTGAGGATAAATTCTTTGCACAGCAAAGGCAGCGGCACCTGCTCACGGATACGGCTGAGGTTGGTGAAGCTGCCTTGAAAAAAGGCTTCATCGGTGAGTACGGAGATGGCGTCCGCACCGCCACGGGTGTAGGCCTGGGCGAGGGCCACCGGATCAAAATCGCTTCTGAGCACTCCACGGCTCGGGGACGCTTTTTTGACCTCGGCGATGACAGCGACCGGATGGGGAGATCGGCGCAGCGCCCCCAAAAAATTGCGCACCTCCGGGGCGCTTGCGGTGCGGGCCCGCAGTTTGGCAAGGGGCAAGCGCTCTCGCCAGCGGTCCAGTTCCTGCTCTTTGGCCCAGACAATTTTTTCGAGGATATTGCTCGGTTCGACATCGGCGCCCTGCAGCTGAAACTGCAGCGGACCTACGGCGACCGGCGGCTGTTCGGGACGGCGACGAATCTTCACAGTGCGACACATGGAGGTGCCCACATATTCTGACACCGCCGCGCACCAGCGTACAGACGACCACTCAGGGGCGCAGACGCCCGACGATCAGCTGTCCTGCCGTCGCAAGCGGAATTTTCTCCTGGCGGCGGGTGGTCAGATCCCGAAGGGCGGCCTGGCCCTGGGCCATCTCGTCGGGACCGACGATGACCGCGTAGGCAAAGCCTTTTTCGTTGGCGTAGCCCAGCTGCTGGCGCATGCCGTTTGGGGTGAAAGGCTCCTCGTGGTAGCCCAATTCGGCGCGCACCCCCGCCTCGCGCAGTCCCCGCACCAGTTCGAAGCACGCCTGCGAGACGCCCGGATCGCCAAAGTGCAGCACCAGCACCTCGCCGGCGCGGCGGAGGCTTGCAAAAAGTCCGAGCTGGTCCATAGCCGCCAGGATGCGGTCGAGACCAAAGGAGGTGCCGCAGGCAGGCTGATCCGCCTTGCCGCCGGAAAGATCGTAGATGAGCCGGTCGTAGCGGCCTCCCGCCCCAACCGAACCCACCTTCGCGGCGGTCACCGTCTCGAAGATGGTGCCGGTGTAATAATCAAGGCCGCGCGCCAGGGCAAGGTCGATGCGGTAGTGGGCATTATCCACCCCGAGCGCCTCCAGATAATTCAGCAGCTTTGCCAGTTTGCCGATCCCCCGCTGGGCGGCTTCGGAAGCACTCAGCAGCGAGCGAGCGCCCTCCAGCACTTGCTCAGAGGTGCCTTCTAGGGCAATGACCTGGAAGAGGATATCGACCTGGTCGGCACTCAGGCCCTTGTCGGCCAGTTCGAGGCGGACTTTCTCGGGCGGCAGTTTGTCGAGTTTGTCGATGGAGGTGAGCACCGTCGCTTCTTTGGCCGGTGCGATCCCAGCTTGCTCGATGAGCCCCTTCAGCAGTTGGCGGTGGTTGATCTTGACGGTGAAATCGGCAAAGCCCAGGACCCTGAACGCTTCGACCGTCAGGGCAATCAACTCCGTCTCCACCATCGGGCTTGTCGATCCGACCACGTCGGCGTCGCACTGGTGAAACTCGCGGTAGCGGCCCTCGCCGGGTCGATCCCCGCGCCAGACCGGCTGGATTTGATAGCGCTTGAAGGGACGGGGCAGGCGGCGGCTTTGCTTTTTGAGATCGGCCGGGTCGGCCACCATCTGGTCGCCGTACATGCCCATCACCCGCGCGAGCGGCACCGTCAGGTCGTAGCGCAGGGCGTGTTCGGTGCGCTCGCCGGCCTTAAGGGTACCTAGCGAACCGCTGCTCACCACGTGGTAGATGAGCTTTTCGCCTTCCTCGCCGTACTTGCCCGCTAGGGTCTCCCAGCGCTCGATCGCGGGCGTCTCCAGCGGCTCGAAGCCGTACTTGCGAAAGATGGTTTTGAGAGTATCTATCACATACTCACGGCGGATCATCTCGTCGGGCAAAAAATCGCGCGTGCCGCCCATTGTTCCCAGTTCGCCCATCGCTTCTTTCCCAAACCGCCTGAACCAGCATAGTAGCCCGTCCGGCGGCTCTGCCAGTTTTAGAATCCGGCCTCGGGCAGGGCAGATATAATAAAGGTCAAATCCGGGGAACGGCGATGTATCAGCCAGTCAATTACAACCCCATCTTCGGCCCTGAGATCCGCTGTCCCCACTGCAGACAGTGGGTTGCGGCGCTGACGCTGACGGATACGTATCTGTGCCAGCGCCACGGAGCTTTTGAGGCTGACCCCGAGACCGAGACGCTGGTGCATCTGCAGTCCGGGCGGCGCTGGCGCCTGTGGGAAGACAATTGGTACCGCCAGCACACCCACCCCGACGGCATCCGCTTCGAAATTCACGAAGAACTCGATCGTCTGCACACCCAGGGCTATCGGGCCACGCGCGTGGTGGTGGCCGAGCGCTACCGTGAACTTATCAGCACGTTTCTGGAGCGCACCACCTTCGGCCGCAGCGAGGACGCCCGCCACCGCCTCTACGGCCTGCCGGTCGAATTCAGCGGTGCCGAGGACAAAGACGGTCGCTGGTCGGTGATCAATTTCGAACTGGTCAAAGAGCCGGGTCCGCCCCTCAAATACCCGTACTTTCGTCTATTCGATTGAGAGCCGTGCCGGAGAATCCCCGCACACGGCAGGTGCAAACCGCGCTGGTCTGGTCTGCGCTGGTACTTTTCGTACTCGCTTTGCACCTGAGCCCTACCGGGGCGTCGGTAGTGTGGCTTGCAGCAGGACTGACGGGTCTGTACGCTGTGCGGGTGCTCTTTGCCCTCAGCCCACGGCCCAAGAGCGATCCTGCCTACCGGCCGCGGGTCTCGGTGCTGGTGGCGGCCAAAAACGAGCAGGCGGTCGCCGCCCAACTGGTAGTCATGCTGCGCAGGCTCGACTATCCCGACTTTGAAGTCTGGATTGCCGATGACGGCAGCACCGACTGCACATACCAGCGCCTCCTTGAGGCGGGCCGGGGCTGGCCGGCGCTGCATCTGGTGCGGCGCATCCCCGAGCGGAGCCGACCCGGCAAATCCGCAGTGCTCAACGAATTGCGCGAGCGCGCCACCGGCGACATTCTGGTGGTCTTCGATGCCGACGCCCGGGTCGAGCCGGATTTTTTGAGCCGCACGGTGCCGCTGTTCGCTGTTTCAAGCGTCGGGGCCTTGCAGGTGCGCAAGCGCATCCACAATGCCAATTTCAACTACTGGACCCGCGGCCAGTCGGCGGAGATGCTGCTCGATGCCTTTTACCAGCAGCAGCGCGCCGCCATCGGCGGCACCGCCGAATTGCGCGGCAACGGCCAGCTTGTCCGCGCCGCCGCCCTGGAAGCGGTAGGCGGCTGGAACGAAGCGACCGTCACCGACGATCTCGATCTCACCTTGCGGCTACACCTGGGCGGCTGGCAGATCGCCTTTGCCAGCGACCCGTGCGTCGACGAAGAAGGTGTGACCACCTGGTCGGCGCTCTGGCGGCAGCGCTCCCGCTGGGCCGAGGGTGGCTTCCAGCGCTACCTCGACTACGCCCCGCGACTATTGGCAAGGGCGATGGGCACGACCAAAACCCTCGATCAGCTGATCTTTTGCACGATTCAGTACCTGATGCCGGTGGCGGCAGTAGTGGATTTGCTTTTTGCCTTGCGGCGCGGCGCAGCACCGCTGCTCGCACCCCTGGTCTTGGTGGCGACCGTGTTTACTATCTGCGGATTTTACTTCGGCCAGCGCGAGCGGGAAGTGGCGGCAGGTAGAGCGGCGATCGAAGCGCTGGCGGGCACGATCTACTTTCTGCACTGGTTTCCAGTCATCCTGGTGAAGCTGGCCCGCATGGCGCTTGAACCCAAAAAACTCGTCTGGCTCAAGACCGCCCACCAGGGTGACTACGGGACGGCCGATTCGAGGCCGTGATCGTGCACCAGCACAAAAGGACGCACGATAAGCGCTTCGTAGCGGTGAGCAGTGCGGTTGCGCTCGTGGATTTCTGCTTCGGTGGGTTTGTAGAGCATCCCCCGCTCCAACCACACCGTGAAACGGGCCGTGTCGTCCCCCACCAGGGCTTCGCCCACTTCTACCAGTTCCAACGCGCGCGAGACCATGAGCACCCGCCCGTTGAGGGCGTGGATGGTCAGATCGGGCCATTGGGCTTCGTCTACCATCTGCTGCAACTGTTCGCGTAGCTCGCTCATCGCCCCCCCTTCGGCTTTTCTCTCCATTGTGAAGCCCGTCGGTGCAGGCTTAAAAGGCGGCGGGTGGGGCTGTTATTGTTGAGAGTGGTTTTGGAGAGGGATACCGCCTTGCAACGCGCCCAAGCCAAGTCTGCTCCCAGGCCCAGTCGAAACCTCAGGCGTCTGCTGGCGATCGGAGCCGCCGCCGGGGTGGCGGCCGGGACCGCCGCCGTCTTTTTATTGCCCCGTTCCGCTCCCCCGCCCCAGACGAGCGTGGCCACTCCTTTGCCTGCTGCTGTGGGGGCTGCCGAGTTACCCAGCGCCCCGAGCGGACCGGAGGATATCGCCCGTTCCGCCCGCCTTGCCCGGGTGCCGGCCATCATGTACCACGACATCGTGCGGCGCAAAGACGTCTGGTTCGATACCACGGTAGAAGAGTTTCGCGCCCAACTGGAGGCTATCCGCGCGGCCGGGGCTACGCCCATCACCATCGACCAGTTCCACGAGCACCTCAAAAACGGTGCCCCCCTCCCGGCCAAGCCGATCTTGCTCACCTTCGACGACGGCTATCTGGGCCACCTCGAAAACGCCTACCCGCTGCTCAAGGAATTCAACTACCCGGCGGTGTTCTTTGTGCACACCGCCTACGTCGGCGCGCTGACGGGCAAGCCCCACATGGACTGGGACCAAATCAAACAAATCGATTCCGAAGGGCTCGTCTCGATCCAGTCCCACACGATCACTCATCCGGCGGATCTGCGCACCCTCGACGACGCGGCTCTGGAGCGCGAACTGGTCGAATCGAAGCGGATTCTCGAAGAAAAGCTCGGCCACCCTGTCCACTACCTCGCCTACCCGGTGGGCAACCAGGACAAGCGGGTGCGCCAGGGTGCCATCGATGCAGGCTACCGGCTTTCCTTCACGATGGATCTGGGCTATGCGGGTCAATCCGGCAGCTTGCTCGCCCTGCAGCGGTTCATCGATTCGCGCCTGCCGCTGGCCTTGGCGGGGGTCGGGGCCGTGGCCGACCCCCGCGTCAATATGGAAGCCCCGGTGACCCTGCACGAGCAGACCCACCGGCGGGTGCGGCTGGTGTGGCTTTCTGGGGGCAATTACACCACCCGCCACTCCGAGGGCAACCGCTACCCGGTGGGCGATTTTATCGAGCGCGAGCAGGCGGTGGGCGGCATCAACGGCGGCTTTTTTGCCTTCGCGGGCCTGCGGGCGACCAATTCCGACATGGTCGGTCCGTATCTGTCCCAGAACGAGGGGCGCTTTATGCCCGGTGCCTCCGAATTCGACAAGTCCTTGCGGGGCCGACCGGTGGTGCTGATCAGCGCGACGGGCCTGCGCTTCGTGCCCTACAGCCCCGAGACCTTTGACACCGAAGCGGAGGCGCGCGCCTACTTGAGTGACCTGTCCGACCTGTTTGTCGCAGGGGTCTGGCTGGTCAACAACGGACAGGCTCTCACCACCGAGCAAATCGAGCAATTCCGGCTTTCCAACCATTCCGAATTTCGCCGCCGCACATTCATGGGCATCGACAAGGCCGGTCTGCCGATGGTGGGTGCCACCCTCACCAACGTCAATGCCACCCAACTGGCCCGCGCCCTCGAAGAGGCGGGCCTGCGCGAGGCGGTGCTGCTCGACTCGGGCTTTTCGACTTCCCTGGTCCACCAGGGCAAGGTGCTGGTCACCGGCCACACCACTCCCAGTATCCCCAGCCGGATCATTCCCCACGCCGTGCTCGTCCACCCCCCCCTTTAGAATGTTTATCGCGTTCGTTTATTACCAAACACCCATTCGTCTTTGTGTGCTATTTATCTTGGGGGGAACCCACGGCGATCGGTGATTTTTTATCAACGCAATCGGAGCCAATCTGGACGCCGCCGGAATGGAAACCCTTACCGCAACAGAGCTACAGCCTATGACCAACTCTGTGCAATTTGTCTGTGCCACGGCGCGTCAACAACTCAAACAGTTGCGATCTCCGATTATTGTTGGTGTTGCAGGCGACAGCGGCAGCGGCAAAACCACCTACAGCAACGGCATTCGTCGCCTGCTGGGAAGCGATCTGGTTTCGACGATCTGCTTTCATAGCCAACTGCAGTGCCTCGCCCCCGACCAGTTCACCGGCATCCTGCCCAACCCCTGCTACAAAGTGGAACTGATCCTGCAGCCGGCCCCCGTGCCGCTGCCGACGTTGCCCCTGCCGTTTGATCTGGCGGCGATGCTCGCCGTCGACCAGCCCCCTTTTATGCTGGCGGCGGTTCCCTGCCGCTACTGGGGGCGTTCAGCCATTGCCATTCACCTGGACGGTGTGCTCTCGCAAAGGACCATCGCCGGTCTGGAAGACTATATCGTTAACTACACAGGCATCCCCTTGGAGGAGGCCATCCCGGAGGAGCAGTACGAGCTGACATCGGCCACCCGCTTCGCCCAACTGTTGATTACCTGGCGCTTTTTGGAGCAGATCAATTATTTGCTTCAAAGAAACTCGATAGTGCATTTTTGATTGTTTTCAAACAAGGAGTCTTTGGCATGCTGATTACATCGATCGAAGCGCACGAAATTCTCGATTCACGGGGCAATCCGACCGTTGAAGCGCAGGTGGCGCTTGAAAACGGAACGACCGGTTCGGCCATCGTCCCTTCGGGCGCCTCCACCGGCGAAAAAGAAGCGGTGGAGTTGCGCGACGGCGATCCGAAGCGCTACGGCGGCAAAGGGGTGCTGAGCGCCGTAGCCAACGTCAACGACACTATCGCCCCCGAGATTATCGGCATGGAAGTCACCGACCAGCGCAGCATCGACCGCAAGATGCTCGAAATCGACGGCACCCCCAACAAAGCCACCCTCGGCGCCAACGCGATCCTGGCGGTCTCGATGGCGGTGGCGCGCACCGCCGCCCTCTCGCTGGGGCTGCCTCTCTATCGCTATTTGGGCGGCACGAACGCCTCGCTGTTGCCGGTGCCCTGCATGAACGTGATCAACGGCGGCAAGCACGCCGACAACACCGTCGATTTTCAAGAATTTATGATTGCCCCGCACAACGCGCCGAACTTTGCCGAAGCGCTGCGCATGGGGGCTGAGACCTTCCATGCTCTCAAATCTATCCTGCGCGGCAAAGGCTACAGCACCGGCGTGGGCGACGAAGGCGGTTTCGCCCCCGATCTCAAGTCCAACGAAGAAGCGGTCGAAGTGATCTTGATGGCCATCGATAAAGCCGGCTACCGGCCCGGCGCGGACATCTCCATTTGTCTCGACCCGGCCACCAGCGAGATGTGGAAGGACGGTAAATACTTGTTTTTCAAGTCCGATCAGTCCACCAAGACCTCCGAGGAAATGGTCGATCTGTGGGCCTCCTGGGCAAACCAGTATCCGATCGTTTCGCTCGAAGACGGCATGGGCGAGAACGATTGGGAAGGCTGGAAGATGCTCACCGACCGCATCGGTGCCACCGTCGAGTTGGTGGGCGACGATTTGTTTTGCACCAACGCCAAGATCCTGGCCGAGGGCATCGAAAAGGGCATCGCCAATGCGATCCTCATCAAGCTCAACCAGATCGGCTCGGTCAGTGAGACGCTCGACACTATCGAACTGGCCGTCAAGCACAATTACAAGTGCTTTGTCTCCCACCGCTCCGGCGAGACCGAGGACACGACGATCGCAGATCTGACCGTGGCGACCGCCGCGGGCCAGATCAAAACCGGCTCCGGCTGCCGCAGCGAACGGGTGGCCAAGTTCAACCAGTTGCTTAGAATCGAGCGCCAACTCGGCGAGGCGGCCCGCTTCGCCGGAAAATCCGCTTTCGCGCGTTAGGCGATTTCCAGGTTTCCTATCGCATCCGTGGAGAGATCCACCAGAGTGCGCTCACCGCGGGCATAACGCTCGCGCAACTCCTCCACGCTGCGGATCCATCGAGGTGCGTGCCCCTCCACCGATGCAGCGGTCCCACCACTCGCACACGCTTTGCCAAAACCCACTCTCCTCCGCTCGTTTCTGGGTTATCCAGCCCCCCCACCCCCACCGCCTACTGCTCGGGAGATGGGTGGCCGGTCGTCTGCTTCGCCACCGCTTGCGCCGCTTGCGCACCGCCGAAGTACCCCAACGCTGCTGTGGCCGAACCGCACAACACTCCCCCGACGATCGTACCGACACCGGGCAAGAGGGTCGTGCCGATCGTGGCACCGAAGCCGCCCGCACCAGCGCCCTCTGATATTCAAGGATGGATGCTCCCGTCGGGCATCGTGGCCCCTGCCAGCGGCGCCCCCGCGAGATTGGTGCCTTCCAGATTGGTGCCTTCCAGATTGGCTCCCTTCAAGTTCGCACCGTCCAAGTCCGCTGCGCACAGGTCCGCCCCGCGCAAATCGGCACTGACCAGTAGAGCCTGTCGGAGGTTCGCCTTGTGCAGGCTGGCCTCGCGCAGGTTGGCTTCAAACAGCTCGCTCTCCCGGCAGTCGGCCCCTCTGAGGTTGGTCCCGCGCAAGTTGGCACTGACGAAGCTCGCCTCTCGCAAGTTCGCTCCCGCCAGATTCGCTTCTTGGAGTTTTGCTTCGTCCAAAGAAGTCTCTTTGAAATTGACTCCTGCCAGATTTGACCTTCCCCGGATTTGGTGGACAGTCTCGGGCCTGTGTGCACGGCTTTCGGGTCCGGTAAAAGCTTCAGGAATACTGAGCGCTTCGCCTCATCGCGTTTGCGATACCCGTAGGTCTTTTTTTTCGCGTGATACCAAGCTTGTGCAACGCCCGAGAAATCGTGCGGCTACTAATCTGCCCGTCCCACAGTTGGGCCATCTCGACCTGGGTTTTGTCCCCGTGTTTTTCCATGAAGACCCGAAACTTAGCCCAGTCCATAGTTTTCTGAATTTTGTGGGACGTCGGCCTGGCTTTTGCCTGGATATCTCCGGTTTGTGCCAGAAGTGTTGAATGTCAGGAATTGATCCTACAAAAACAGCCCGAAGTAGTGTAAACTTCGGGCTGTGAATCATTTCTTTTTCGTTAGAGCGATGCTACTCGATTTTCCGCAACTTGTCAAAAC
>JAESGW010000847.1_pt1 | contig 12410 bp, 12 predicted proteins | sample 9269791 | NCBI WGS metagenome assembly JAESGW01 (sample SAMN16773120, study PRJNA677053) | algae metagenome | isolation source: Aphanocapsa lilacina HA4352-LM1 and co-occurring heterotrophs from near cave... | place: USA: Maniniholo cave, near Haena, Kauai, HI | collected 2009-07-28 | reverse complement strand
GCTCCGGGCTGCTGCGGCGCCCACCGTGGTACGCGCCGCACCACTCCGCCAGCGGTGCCAGCGTGCTCGGCGGCGGCACCGGCCGCGTACGACCCGGTCAGGTCAGCCTCGCCCACCACGGAGTGCTGTTCCTCGACGAGTTCCCGCACTTCCGCGCCGACGTCGTCGAGGCCATGCGGCAGCCCATGGAGTGCGGTGAGGTGACGATCGCGCGCGGCGAGGAGTCGGCGACCTATCCCGCCCGCTCGCTGGTCGTCCTCGCCGCCAACTCCTGTCCCTGCGGCGGGTTCCACGGGCTGTCGGGAGGCGCCTGCGAGTGCAGCCCGGTCCAGCGCCAGCACTACCTGCGCAAGCTCAGCGGCCCGATCGTCGACCGGGTCGACATCTGGATGGAGGTCCGCCCGCAGGCCCGGATGCCGGAGGTCCCCTACGCGCCGCCGAGGGAGTCCTCGGCCGACGTGCGCGCGCGGGTTGCCGAGGCCCGGGAGCGGCAGGCCCGGCGCTACCGCGACTGCGACTGGCTGCTCAACGCGGCCGTCCCCGGGCCGGTGATCGAGGCGCGGTGGCCGCTCACCCCGGAGGCACAGGGGCTCGTCGACCGTGAGCTGGCCGACGGTCGGCTGACCCGCCGTGGGCTCACCCGGGTCCAGCGACTGGCATGGACGGTGGCCGACTGCGCAGGCGTGCCGCGCCCCGGTCCGGCAGAGGCCGCGGTCGCGCTGGCCCTGCGCTCCAGCGACCCGTCGCGCAGCCTGCCTGCCGACGTGGTCGCGGTGGCCGCGTCGTGAGCGGGCTGCGGAGCGTCGGCGCCACGACGGAGGACGACCGGCTCGCCCGAGTGGTGCTGAGCGCCGGCATCGAGCCGGGCGACATCACCACCTCGCGGCTGGTCCGAGACCTCGGCCCGCGGGCGGCGCTCGCCCAGCAGCTGGTGCCCAAGCCGGACAGCGGCCTCGCGGAACGGCTGGCCGGGGTGGACCCGGCTCGCGAGCTCGAGCGGGCCGAGCAGCGCGGCATCCGCTTCGTGGTTCCGGGGGACGCCGAGTGGCCCTCCGGCCTCGACGACCTCGACGAGGTGGACCAGCTCGACCACCGGTGCCGGACCCCTGGCGAGTCCCGCGCGAGCGAGCCCGTCACCTTCGGCGGCACCCCGCCGGGCATCTGGGTGCGCGGTCCGATGCCCCTGACCGAGCTGGCCACCTCGGTCGCGGTGGTCGGGTCGCGGGCGGCCTCGGTCTACGGCGTGGAGACCGCGCGCGCGATCGCCCGGCACCTCGCCCTCTCACGCGTCCCCGTGGTGTCCGGCGGCGCGCTCGGCATCGACGTCGTCGCCCACGACGCAGCGTTGCGCGCGGGCGGAGCCACGGTCGCGGTGCTCGCCTGCGGTGTCGACCGCGTCTACCCCGAGAAGAACCGCGCCCTGCTGGCCCACCTCGCCGCCGAGTACGCCGTGGTGTCCGAGCAGCCACCCGGGTCCGGTCCCACCCAGCTTCGGTTCCTGGCCCGCAACCGGCTGATCGCCGCGCTCACGCGCGGCACGGTGCTCGTCGAGGCAGCGCTGCGCAGCGGTGCGCTCAACACCGTCGGGTGGGCCGAGCAGATGAGTCGGGCGGTCATGGGCGTCCCGGGTCCCGTCACGAGCTACACCTCGGCGGGCGTGCACCAGTGCCTGCGCCGGGGTGGCGCGACCCTCGTGACCCACGGCTCCGAGGTCCTCGAGCTGGTCGGCGGGTCGGGGGAGCACCTCGTCGAGGTGCCCCGCGGACCCGAGCGGCCCCGCGACCGGCTCAGCGCGGTCGAGCGCCGGGTGCTCGAGCAGGTGCCCTCCGCGGCGACCCTGGCCGTGGACGCCATCGCGAGCCAGAGCCTGCTCCACGTCCGCGACACCATGGGCGCGCTCAGTCGGCTCGAGGCCAAGGGGTTCGTCGACAGGGTCGACGGTGGCTGGCGACTCGCAGGTGCGGGATGAGGGGCCCCGCCGCACCTACGATGCGGGAGTGAGCAGCGGCGCGGACGATGTCGAGGCCCTGCCCGAGCAGGTGGCCCGGGTGCTCGGCGACTACGAACGCCACCTCGTGTCCGAGCGCGACCTGGCCCCGCACACGGTCCGCGCCTACCTCGGTGATGTCTCCGGCCTGCTCGAGCACGCCGTGCGCATGGGCATCGACGACCTCGCCGAGCTGGACCTCCGCACCCTCCGCAGCTGGCTGGCCAGGCTGCAGACGACCGGCCGCAGCCGTACGACGATCGCGCGACGCGCGACCGCGGCGCGGGTGTTCACCGCGTGGCTCCACCGCACCGGTCGCGTCCCCACCGACCCCGGAGCGGCCCTGGGCTCTCCGAAGAAGCACAAGACGCTGCCCCCGGTCCTGCGCGCCGACGAGGCCGAGGCCCTGATCCGGTCGGCCGCGGAGCGGGCCGACGACGGCACGGCCGTCGGCCTCCGCGACGTCGCCATGCTCGAGCTGCTCTACGCGACGGGCATCCGGGTCGGCGAGCTCGTCGGCCTGGACATCGACGACGTCGACGACGAGCGCCGCGTCGTCCGCGTCCTGGGCAAGGGCCGCAAGGAGCGCTCGGTGCCCTACGGCGTCCCGGCCGGCCGTGCGATGGACCGCTGGCTGGCGGGCGGACGGCCGTCTCTGCGGGTGGAGGGCTCGGGCCCGGCGCTCTTCCTCGGCGTGCGCGGTCGGCGCATCGACCAGCGCGCCGTGCGCGACCTGGTCCACCGCCGGATCGCCGACGTCCCCGGCGCGCCCGACATCGGCCCGCACGGCCTGCGCCACACGGCTGCCACCCACCTGCTCGAGGGCGGAGCCGACCTCCGGTCGGTGCAGGAGCTGCTCGGGCACGCCTCGCTCGCCACGACGCAGCTCTACACCCACGTCACGACCGACCGGCTGCGCCGCGCGTACCAGCAGGCCCACCCGCGGGCCTGACGTCCCGCGCCCGGCGGTTGCCGGCGGCCAGTCCGAGCCGGGCGGCCCTCACGCCAGCCAGTCCACCGGGCGCCGCCACGCCTCGAGCGGGGGAGTCCACGGCAGTCGGGGCGCGACGGGTTCGTCGCGCCACAGCGGCAGCAGGCGTACGGGTCCGCCGCCCACGAGGCTGAGCGGGTCGAGGTACTCCTCGGCCGCGCCGCGGCCCGCGATCAGGCCCCAGTGCAGACAGGCCGCGGGGAAGCAGTGGCTGTCGGTGACGACGAGGTGCCCGAGGACGTCGCCGGGCCCGACGGTCTCGCCGCGCTCGACGGAGGCAGCGACGGGCTCGTAGGTCGTACGCCGGTTGCCGTGCCGCACGGTGACCACGGGCTTGCCGCCGATCGACCCCGCGAAGCCGACGGTCCCGCCGAGTGCGGCCCGCACCGCCTGCCCCGGCGACCCGGCGAGGTCGGCACCGCGGTGGCCGGCGGCGTACGGGTGCGGGGGCGGCTCGAAGCCGCGGACCACCTCGGGCTCGGGGGCGAGCGGCCACACGCCCGCCGGATCCTCCGCAGCCGAGGAGGGGGACGGGCCGAGCAGGACCAGGACCGCGAGGGCGACGACCAGGAGGGCACGCATCGGGCGATCGTGACCCCGCGGGGCCCGGCCCGCGATGCTCGCCGCGTGCGCCTGTGGACGAGTCGGGAGCAGGGACGGCTGTGGACGGTTCGCGGCCACCCGATCCGGGCTCGGGCCAGCCGTGGTCCCGACCCCGCTCGGATTCGCCGATGGGGGAACGGAGGGCCTACGATGTGCGGAGCAGTCCACCTGGACTGACTTCGCACGCTCGCAGACCGCGTCGGAATGCACCCCTGGTTCCGGACCGCCCGCGGGCGTCGGCCCTCAGTTCCGCAGCACCTCCGCGGATCGGGCCGGCGCGCGAGCGTCAGGGCTCCCGGCACCCGCCGGGCGCAGCAACTGAAGACAACAGGAGCAACGCTCCCGGTCCGGCCTGTCCCAAGGTCGGGCACATCGGTGAGCGTCCTCCGCAACAACAGGAGAACCCATGGCAGTCGTCACCATGCGCCAGCTGCTCGAGAGCGGCGTCCACTTCGGGCACCAGACCCGTCGCTGGAACCCCAAGATGAAGCGCTTCATCATGACCGAGCGCAACGGCATCTACATCATCGACCTGCAGCAGTCGCTCGCCTACATCGACCGCTCGTACGCCTTCGTCAAGGAGACGGTCGCCAAGGGCGGCGTCATCATGTTCGTCGGCACCAAGAAGCAGGCCCAGGAGGCCATCGCCGAGCAGGCGACGCGCGTCGGGATGCCCTACGTCAACCAGCGCTGGCTCGGCGGCATGCTCACCAACTTCCAGACCGTGCACCAGCGGATCAACCGCCTCAAGGAGCTCGACGACGTCGACTTCGACACCGTCGCCGGCTCGGGTCGCACCAAGAAGGAGCTCCTGCAGATGAAGCGGGAGCACGCCAAGCTCGAGAAGACCCTCGGTGGCATCCGCGAGATGTCCAAGGTCCCCTCCGCGGTGTGGATCGTCGACACCAACAAGGAGCACCTGGCCGTCGAGGAGGCGCGCAAGCTCCGGATCCCGATCATCGGCATCCTCGACTCCAACTGCGACCCCGACCTCGTCGACTTCCCGATCCCGGGCAACGACGACGCCATCCGCGCGGTCGGCCTGCTGACCCGCGTGGTCGCCGACGCCGTCGCCGAGGGCCTCGTGGCCCGCTCCGGCGCCAAGGCCACCGACGGTGACGAGACCGTCGGCGCCGAGGAGCCGCTGGCCGAGTGGGAGCGCGAGCTCCTCCAGGGCGACGCCGAGAAGACGGCTGCGGCCGCCACCGGTGACGCTGCCGCCGAGACCCCGGCCTCCGAGGCCACCGGTGCCGCTGCCGAGGCCCCGCAGGCCGAGGCCGCTGCCGAGGCTGCGACCGACGCCCCGGCCGAGACCGCTGCCGAGCCCGCTGCTGCCGAGGAGCCCGCCGAGGCTGCTGCCGAGGCCCCCGCCGAGGCCGAGGCCGACAAGAAGGACTGATCCGGTACGTCGGCCGCGGGCAGCAGCCCGCGGCCGGCGCCCGTGTCGTCCCATCGCGCCGGCTCGCGGAGCCGGACGCAGAACTCCCTCTGGATCGAAGGAAGAAGGACCATGGCCAACTTCACCGCTGCCGACGTCAAGAAGCTCCGTGAGCTGACCCAGGCCGGGATGATGGACTGCAAGAAGGCGCTGACCGAGACGGACGGCGACTTCGACAAGGCCGTCGAGCTGCTGCGGGTCAAGGGTGCCGCCAAGGCTGCCGCCCGTGGCGCCGAGCGCGAGGCCGTCGCCGGCCTCGTCGCGACCGCCGGCAACGCGCTGGTCGAGCTGAAGAGCGAGACCGACTTCGTCGCCAAGAACGAGGACTTCATCGCCAAGGCCCAGCAGATCGCCGAGAAGGCCAACGAGGTCAAGGCCACCGACACCGAGGCCCTCAAGGCCGCGGAGCTCGACGGGAAGACCGTCGGCGAGGTCGTCCAGGACCTGGCCATCACCATCGGCGAGAAGATCGAGCTGGGCGAGGTCGCCTACTTCGAGGGCACCACCGTCACCTACATGCACAAGCGTGCCGCCGACCTGCCCCCCGCCGTGGGCGTGCTGGTCGAGTTCGAGGGCGACGAGGCCGCCGCCCGCGGCGCCGCGATGCAGATCGCCGCGATGAAGGCCCAGTACCTCACCCGCGACGAGGTCCCGGCCGAGGTCGTGGAGTCCGAGCGCTCGATCGCCGAGCAGAAGACCCGCGAGGAGGGCAAGCCCGAGCAGGCGATCGCCAAGATCGTCGAGGGTCGCCTCGGTGGCTTCTTCAAGGAGATCGTGCTGCTCGAGCAGGAGTCGGTCACCGAGTCCAAGAAGTCGGTCAAGGCCGTCCTGGACGAGGCCGGCACCACCGTGACCCGGTTCGCCCGCTTCGAGGTCGGCGCCTGAGCCACGCTCCACCCGATCACCGACGAGGGGTCGTACGCCACGGCGTACGGCCCCTCGTCGTGTCGTGGGTCGTGTCGTGGGTCGTGTCGTGGGCGCGTCCGGGTTCGACCGGCGGGCCTGCTGGCCGGTAGGTTTCCGATGACCCACCCGGCGCTCGAAGGGAAGCACGTGGCGTACAAGCGAGTCCTCCTCAAACTCTCCGGTGAAGTGTTCGGCGGAGGCGAGGTGGGGTTGGACCTCGACGTCATCAACGCCCTGGCCGGCGAGGTGGCCGAGGTCGCCAAGTCCGGCGTGCAGATCGCGATCGTCGTGGGCGGGGGCAACTTCTTCCGTGGCGCGGAGCTGCAGCAGCGCGGCATGGAGCGTGCCCGCGCCGACTACATGGGCATGCTCGGCACGGTGATGAACTGCCTCGCGCTGCAGGACCTCATCGAGAAGCACGGCGTCGAGACGCGCGTGCAGACCGCCATCACGATGGGCCAGGTCGCCGAGCCCTACATCCCGCGCCGCGCGATCCGCCACATGGAGAAGGGCCGCGTCGTGATCTTCGGCGCCGGCGCCGGCATGCCGTTCTTCTCCACCGACACCGTCGCCGCCCAGCGCGCCCTCGAGACGCGCTGCGAGGTGATCCTGATGGGCAAGCAGGGCGTGGACGGCGTCTACGACTCCGACCCCAAGCAGAACCCCGGCGCCGTCAAGTTCGACCGGCTGAGCTATGACGAGTACCTCGCCCGCGACCTCAAGGTCGCGGACGCGACCGGCATCGCGATGGCGCGCGACAACAAGATGGACATGGTCTTCTTCAACCTCTCCACGCCGGGCACCATCGGCCGCGCGGTGCGGGGTGAGAAGATTGGCACGCTGGTCAGCAGCTCGGCCTGACCGGGCCGCGCTCCCACCCGCACCACGGACGTACGACGAGAGAGAGCAACCGTGATCAACGACGTCATGAACGATGCCGACGCCAAGATGGCCAAGTCCGTCGAGGCGACCCGCGAGGAGTTCGCCGCGATCCGCGCCGGTCGCGCCAACCCGGCGATGTTCGCCAAGATCACGGCCGACTACTACGGCACGCAGACGCCCCTGCAGCAGCTGGCGAGCTTCACCTCGCAGGACGCCCGCACGATCCTGATCCAGCCGTTCGACGTCGGCGCGATGACCGCGATCGAGAAGGCCATCCGCGACTCCGACCTCGGCGTCAACCCCGCCAACGACGGCCGCGTGCTGCGCTGCGTGTTCCCCGAGCTGACCGAGGAGCGCCGCAAGGAGTTCATCAAGCTCGCCAAGTCGAAGGCCGAGGACGGCCGCGTGTCCGTGCGCAACGTGCGCCGCACCGCCAAGCAGGCCCTCGAGAAGCTCGAGAAGGACGGCGAGGTCGGCAAGGACGACGTCACCGGCGCGGAGAAGCGCCTCGACGCCGTCACCAAGACCCACACCGACAAGATCGACGAGCTGCTCAAGCACAAGGAAGCCGAGCTGCTCGAGGTCTGAGCGCGCCGTCGATGACCACACCCGAACCCCCGATCGAGCCGGCCGAGGCGATCAAGAAGGACCACGGCCGCGCCGGTCGGGACCTCCGCGCCGCCGTCGTCTCGGCCGTCGTGCTCGTCGCGGCGATCCTGCTGTCGCTGCTGTTCTGGAAGCCCGCGTTCATGGGCATCGTCGCGATCGCCGTCGTGGTCGCGGTCTGGGAGCTGCACAAGGGCCTGTCGGCGAAGGGCATCGACATCCCCGAGCAGCCGCTCATGCTCGGCGGCGTGGTCATGGTGGTCGTCGCGTACGTGTGGGGAGCGCCCGCGCTCGTCACCGCGACTGCCGTCACGGCGCTGGTGATCATGCTCTGGCTGCTGCGCCGCGGCGTCGACGGCTACGTCCGCAACGCCACGGCCTCCGTCTTCACCCTGGTCTACGTCCCGTTCCTCGCCTCCTTCGTCGCGCTGCTGCTCGGCGAGGGCGGCAAGGCCCCGGCGCTCGGGCTCGACCTCGACGACCCGGGCATGCGGGGCGTGGTCATCTTCATCGCGATCACCGTCGCGTCCGACACGGGTGGCTACGTCGCCGGCGTCCTGTTCGGCAAGCACCCGATGGCTCCGGTGATCTCGCCGAAGAAGTCATGGGAGGGGTTCGCCGGCTCCATGGTCGCCACGATCGCGGTGGGCGTGTGGCTGGTGACGGCACTCCTGGGCGGCGACTGGTGGGTCGGAGTCCTGCTCGGGGTGATCGCCGCGGTCATGGCGACCCTGGGCGACCTGTGCGAGTCCGTGATCAAGCGTGACCTGGGCATCAAGGACATGAGCCAGGTCATCCCGGGCCACGGCGGCCTGATGGACCGCCTCGACTCGCTCCTGGCGACGGTCGCGCCCATCTGGCTGGTCCTCTACTACCTGGTCTTCTGACGGTGCGGCTCCTCGTCACGGGTGGCCGCACCGGCTACCTCGGCCGGCACGTCGTCGCCGCGGCGGCGCACCACGACGTGGTGGCGGTGGGCTCCGCGGACGCCGACGTACGCGATCCCGCGGCGGTCGAGGCGCTCGTCGAGCGGCAGCGGCCCGACGCGGTCGTGCACACGGCCTACGTCCAGGCCGATCCCGAGGTCACGGGAACGGGCGCCGTCCACGTCGCGCGGGCCGCCGCCCGGGTCGGGGCGCGGCTGGTGCTGGTGTCGTCGGACGTGGTGTTCGGGGGGCGTCCGGTGCCGTACGACGAGACCGCGACGCCGGACCCGGTGTCGGCCTACGGCGCGGCCAAGGTCCTGGCGGAGACCGCGGCGCTGGCGTCGGGCGCCGACGTCGTGGTGGCGCGGACGTCGCTGATCCTCGGCGACGGCGAGTCGAAGCACGAGCAGCTGTTCCGCGAGCTGGCCGGTGGAGCGGACGGGGCGCTCTTCGAGGACGAGCGACGCTGCCCGGTCCACGTCGCCGACCTGGCGGCCGCCCTCGTGGAGCTCGCGGGCAACGACGTCCGCGGGGTGCTGCACCTCGGGGGCGCCGACGCGACGAGCCGCCTCGAGCTCGGTCGTCTCGTCGCCCGCCGCGACGGCCTCGACCCCTCGGCCCTGCGCGCCGGACGTCGCTCCGACCTCGCCGAACCGGGCCCCGTCGACGTACGCCTCGACTCCTCCCTCGCGGCGCGCCTGCTCACCACCCGGCTGCGCGGGGCGCGGGAGTTCCTGGCGCCGGCGCGGCGGCGATGATGGTCCGGTGACCCTCCACCTGGTCCGCCACGGCCGCCCGCTCATCACGCCCGGCGTGCCCGCCGCTGCCTGGGACCTCGACCCGGCGGCGTACGACGACGTGTGGGCGCTGCGTGCCTCCGGCCGCCTGCCTGCGCGGGCGGCGTGGCTCACCTCGCCCGAGCCGAAGGCGGTGCAGACCGCCCAGATCCTGACCGATGCCGAGGTGGGTGTCCTCGACGACCTGCGCGAGCACGAGCGGACGGGGGAGCTGGTCGACGACTTCGCCGGAGCCGTACGCCGGGCCTTCGAGCACCCGGACCGGCCCGCGGTCAATGGATGGGAGCCCCTCGAGGACTGCCGCACGCGCGTCACCGCCGCCGTGCGCCGGGTGCTGGAGGTCCACGGCGGCGACGACGTGGTGCTCGTCGGGCACGGCACGGCGTGGACGCTGGTGGCAGCAGACCTGACCGGTCGACCACCCGACCTCGAGCGCTGGGCGGCGCTGGCCATGCCGGACGTCATCCACCTCGACGCGTGACCCACGGCACCCGCGAGGATGTGCTGCCCACCGCGTGCCCGCCGTCGTCGGGCGCCGAGGACCGCCTAGGCTGAGGACGTGGAGACGCACGAGGCCCAGCAGGGCGACCTGCCGCAGGACCGCCACTTCGAGTGGTGGCACCACAGCCACCCGACCTTCGCCGGCATCACCGGGTTCTTCGCCGGGATGCTCTACGTGACGGCCGTGCCCGGCGCCTTCGTGGGCATCCTCCGGCTGCTCTTCACCTACGAGACCGCCGAGAAGCTCTTCCCCTTCGTCCTCCTCGCCCTGGCGCTGCCGATCGCGATGCTGGTCAAGCGCAAGACCCGCCGCTTCGCGCAGTTCATGTTCGTGGGCATGGTGGTGACGGCGCTCGTGGTGCTGGGCGTGGCGTCGCTGGTGCTCTACTTCATGGTCGACGCCTGACCCGCTGAATCGACCCGGCAGCCGTACGGGTGGGATGATCGGCAGCGATGTCCGACACCGTTGAGCCCATCAAGACCCTCCCGCTCGTCTTCGACGAGCCGCGCGGGCGCAGGAAGCCGCCTCCGCACCTCGCCGACCTCGACGAGGCCGGCCGCAAGGCGCGGCTCGAGGAGATGGGGCTGCCGGGCTTCCGCGCCAAGCAGCTCTCCACCCACTACTTCTCCCGCCTCGTCGACGACCCTCACCTGATGACCGACCTGCCCGCCGGTCAGCGCGACGAGCTCGTGGCGGCGCTGCTGCCCGAGCTCATGACGCCCCTGCGCACCATGGAGGCCGACAAGGGCACGACCCGCAAGACCCTGTGGAAGCTCTTCGACGGCGCGCTCGTCGAGTCGGTGCTGATGCGCTATCCCGACCGCGCGACGATCTGCGTCTCGAGCCAGGCCGGCTGCGGCATGGCGTGCCCGTTCTGCGCCACCGGCATGGGCGGCCTCCAGCGCAACATGTCGACCTCGGAGATCGTCGAGCAGGTCGTCGCCGGTGCCCGCTCGCTGGCCCGCGGCGAGGTGCCCGGTGGCCCGGGCCGCGTGTCCAACGTGGTCTTCATGGGCATGGGCGAGCCGCTCGCCAACTACAGGGCCGTCATCGGGGCCGTCCGGCGCCTCACCGACCCCTCGCCTGCCGGCCTCGGCATGAGCGCGCGCGGCGTCACCGTCTCCACCGTCGGCCTGGTGCCGCGGATCAACCAGCTCGCCGAGGAAGGCATCCCGGTCACGCTCGCGCTGAGCCTGCACGCTCCCGACGACGAGCTGCGCAACGAGCTGGTCCCCATCAACACGCGCTTCTCGGTCGCCGAGACCGTCGAGGCTGCCTGGAACTACGCGCGCACCACCAAGCGCCGCGTCTCCATCGAGTACGCCATGATGCGCGGCATCAACGACCAGGCCCACCGCGCCGACCTGCTCGGTGACGTGCTCAACTCCTACGGCGACTGGGGGTGGGTGCACGTCAACCTGATCCCGCTGAACCCGGTCGAGGGGTCCAAGTGGACCGCCTCCGACCCGGCCGACGAGCGCGAGTTCGTCCGGCGCCTCGAGGCCAAGGGCATCCCGACGACCGTCCGCGACACCCGCGGCCGCGAGATCGACGGTGCGTGCGGGCAGCTGGCCGCCAAGGAGTAGCGCCGGACCAGCAGCCGGACCAGCAGCCGGACCAGCAGCCGGTCGCCGCCGGAGCGTCGGAGACCGTTCACGTGTCCGTCGCCCGGAGCGGGCCGTCCGTTGTGCCGTGCTTCCTAGCGTCCGTGGCATGGACCTGCTCGAGAGGCGGCGTCGCAGCCGCACCGCACCGGCCGACAACCTCCTCACCCTCCCGGTCCCGCAGCGGACCGCCCGCCCTGCCACCCGCCCGGCCACCCCGTCCCGCCTGCGCGTCCTGGTGGTCACGGAGTCGTTCCTGCCGCAGGTCAACGGCGTCACCAACTCGGTGCGGCGGGTGCTGGAGCACCTGGCGGCGGAGGGCCACGACGCCGAGCTGATCGCGCCGACCGGCCCCGAGTCGTACGCCGGCTTCCCGGTCAGGCACGCGCGCGGCGCGAGCCTGCCGTTCTACGCGGACTTCCGCATCGGGCTGGAGACGCGCCGGCGGCTGCGTGCGGCCATGGAGCGGTTCCGCCCCGACGTCGTCCACATCGCCTCGCCGGCCACCCTCGGCTACCAGGCCGCCAGGGCCGCCCGCTCCATGGCGATCCCCACCATCGCGATCTACCAGACCGACCTGGTCGGGTTCGCGGACCGGTACGCCGTGCCCGGCGGCGCCCGCGCGATGGAGTCGCTCACCCGCCGCATCCACCTCGGCGTCGACCGCACCCTCGCCCCGTCGACGGCGAGCATCGCCCAGCTCGCCCGGCTCGGCGTGGACGAGGTCGCGCGCTGGCCGCGCGGGGTGGACCAGGTGCTCTTCGAGCCGACGAAGCGCGACGAGGCGCTGCACGCCGAGCTGGCGCCCGACGGCGAGGTGCTCGTCGGCTACGTCGGACGGCTCGCGCCCGAGAAGGAGCTCGAGCTGCTCCCCCACGTCGACCGGCTGCCGGGCGTGCGGCTCGTGCTCGTCGGGGGCGGCCCGGAGGAGGCGAGGCTGCGGGCGCTGCTCCCCGGCGCCGCCTTCCTGGGCGTGCTGCACGGCGACGAGCTCGCCCGGGCGTACGCCACCCTGGACGTCTTCGTGCACACGGGTCGCCACGAGACCTACTGCCAGTCCGCCCAGGAGGCCCTGGCCAGCGGGGTTCCCGTGGTCGCGCCACGCTCCGGTGGACCGATCGACGTCGTGGACGACACCGTCGCCGGCTTCCTCTACGAGCCGGGCGAC
>JAESGW010000846.1_pt1 | contig 12414 bp, 13 predicted proteins | sample 9269791 | NCBI WGS metagenome assembly JAESGW01 (sample SAMN16773120, study PRJNA677053) | algae metagenome | isolation source: Aphanocapsa lilacina HA4352-LM1 and co-occurring heterotrophs from near cave... | place: USA: Maniniholo cave, near Haena, Kauai, HI | collected 2009-07-28 | reverse complement strand
CGTGCGCCCGGCGTCGGCCGCCCGGGACCGTGGTGAAGGTGCCGGCCCCGCGGCGCGCCTCGGCGTAGCCCGACTCGCGCAGCACCTCGTACGCCCGGGTCACCGTGGTGCGCGAGACGTCGAGCGCGGCGGTGAGGTCGCGCTCGCTCGGCAGGCGGACCCCGATGGCGACGCGGCCGTCGCCGATCAGCACCCGCAGGCTGTCCGCGAGGCCGACGTAGGCGGGGGATCGGGGGAAGTCGCCCACGAGAGTGGCTATGCGCTGGGCGCTGATCACGGGGCTCATGCAGGCCACTGTCCCACGATTGGCTATGTTCAACAAGGCCAATCGACGACAGCATGGTTGGCATGACCAGCACCACCCCTGACCTCGGCGGAGCGCCCCGCGGCACCGTCCACGCACCCCGCGGCGTCCTCGTCGACCTCGGCCCGATCGCCCAGCTCCGCGCCGGTCGGCTCGCCCGCCGCCTGCCCCAGCTCTACGTCGGGCTGTTCCTCTACGGCGTCTCGCTCGCGATGATGGTCCGCGGCGCGCTGGGTCTCGCGCCGTGGGACGTGCTGCACTCCGGTTTCGTCCGCCACGTGCCGATGACCCTCGGGCAGGCCGTCGTGCTGTTCAGCTTCGTCGTGCTGGTGCTCTGGATCCCGCTGCGCGAGATGCCCGGGCTCGGCACCATCAGCAACGCCGTCGTGGTCGGGCTCTCCGCCGACGCCACCCTCGCGGTGCTCGACCGACCCGACGACCTCGTCGCGAGGATCGCGCTCATGGTCGGCGGTGTTGCGCTCTGTGGGCTCGCCAGCGCGCTCTACATCGGCGCCCAGCTCGGCCGCGGCCCGCGTGACGGCCTGATGACCGGCCTGTCGCGCCGCACCGGGCTGTCGCTGCGCCTGGTCCGCACCGGACTGGAGGTGACCGTGGTGGTGATCGGGCTCCTCCTGGGCGGGGTGCTCGGCCTCGGCACCGTGGCGTACGCCCTGGCGATCGGGCCGCTGACGCAGCTGATGCTGCCGTGGTTCACCGTCGACCTGGCGGTGCCCACACGCTGAGGGCGGGGCGACACGGCGGGCTGAGGCGTCAGCGACGCGTGGCGATGACCGCGGAGGCGTCCGCGGCGACCATGACCTCGACCGCGGTGAAGCGGTCGTCGGTGAGCCACTGCTCGCGCAGCGTGTCGACCCGCCCGTAGGTGATCGGCGGCCAGGACTCGCACGGCGCGAAGTCGTCGAGCACCACGATGCCGCCGGGCTCGACCAGATCGATGACCGCGTCGACGCCGACCTCCGACGGGCTGCCGGAGTCGAGGAACAGCAGGGAGAACGGACCGTGCTCGCGCAGCACGTTCCAGTCGGCGGCCAGCACCTCGACCTTGTGGTCGTCGTCGAAGATCTTCGAGGCCGCGCCGGCCAGCGACTCGTCGAGCTCCGCGGTCAGGATCCGCGCCCCGTTGCGTACGCCGCTGCGCAGCCACGCGGTGCCGACACCGCAGCCGGTGCCGAACTCGGCCATCGTGCCGCCGCGCGTGGCCGCGAGGGTGGCGAGCAGGCGGCCCGTCTCGTTGCGGCAGAAGGCGACGTAGCCGGCCTGGCGGCACACGTCGAACGCGCGCTGGACGATGTGGGGGAGATCCGGGGGAGCAGACATGAGGCCGCCGAGTCTGTCACCCCGAGGCCCCGATCCCAGTGGGCGGGCCGACATCTCACGATCTGACACGTTTGCGAAAAGCCGCTGCGCGCCGGCCCGCCGCAGTCGTACAGTCGTCGCACCATGCGGAGCGTCTTCGTACTTATCGATCGCCGCGGCGAGGCCTGACAGAGAGGCCACCTCGTCGCGGTGTTCGGCGTTGACGAGGTTCCGCCACCCGGCCTTTCGCCCCTCCGCTGGGCGCCAGCCCAGCCGAGTTCGAGGCCGCCGCCTCCGTGGCGGGTCCACGCAGTCCCTGCGCGATCCGCACGCTCGTCGGCCGGCAGCCGGGCCCGGGCGATCCCCGCACCCCCGCTCCGTCACCCGCCGCGGTGTCGGCAGCTTCGGACTCACCCCACCGACACCACGACCGACAGCACGACCAGGAGTGAGAACGATGTACGACCTGTACCCGGACAGCTGGGGCCCCGCGGCCCACGACCCCGAGAACCCGCGCAGCGCCGAGAACGTCGCGCTCGCGCTGCAGACGGCGCTTGACCTGCGAGACGGCGGCGCCGAGCGCCCGGACGACAACTAACGTCCCCCGCATGCCAGACACCCAGCAGACCGCTCCCACCGGCACGCCCACCCTCGCCGTCATCCCCGGCGACGGCATCGGCCCGGAGGTGACCGCCGAGGCACTCAAGGTCCTCGAGGTCGCGTCCCCGGTGACGTTCGAGTCGACGCGCTACGACCTCGGCGCGGAGCGCTACCTCGCGACCGGCGAGGTGCTGCCCGACTCGGTGCTCGCGGAGATCCGCGGGCACGACGCGATCCTGCTGGGCGCCGTCGGCGGCAGGCCCAACGACCCGAACCTGCCTCCCGGCATCCTCGAGCGCGGCCTGCTGCTCAAGCTGCGCTTCGCGCTCGACCACTACGTCAACCTGCGTCCCTCGCGCCTGTTCCCCGGCACGGCCTCACCCCTGGCCGAGCCGGTGCTGCAGAAGGGCGAGATCGACTTCGTGGTGGTCCGCGAGGGCACCGAGGGCCCCTACACGGGCAACGGCGGTGCGCTGCGGGTCGGCACGCCCGCCGAGATCGCCACGGAGGTGTCGGTCAACACCGCGTACGGGGTGGAGCGGGTGATCCGCGACGCCTTCGCCCGCGCCGAGCGGCGCCCGCGCAAGAAGGTCACGCTGGTCCACAAGACCAACGTCCTGGTCAACGCCGGGTCGCTGTGGTGGCGCCTGTTCGAGCAGGTCGCGGCCGAGCACCCGGGGGTCGAGACCGACTACATCCACATCGACGCCGCGATGATCTTCATGGTCACCGACCCCGCCCGCTTCGACGTGGTCGTCACCGACAACCTCTTCGGCGACATCATCACCGACCTCGCCGCCGCCATCACCGGCGGCATCGGCCTGGCCGCCTCGGGCAACGTGAACCCCGACCGTACGGCGCCCTCGATGTTCGAGCCCGTCCACGGCTCGGCCCCCGACATCGCCGGGCAGCAGAAGGCCGACCCGACCGCCGCGATCCTGTCCGGCGCGCTCCTCCTCGACCACCTCGGCCACGCCGACGCCGCCGCCGCGATCGAGGCGGCCGTCCTGGCCGACCTCGGCGAGCGTGCGCCCGGGGCGAGCCGACGGACGAGCGAGGTCGGGGACGCCATCGCCGCCCGCCTCTGATCCCGACCTGAGTAGGTTGACCCCATGCAGATCAGCACGACCGCCAACCCCACGCCCGTCGACGACGCCCGCCTGGCCGAGATCCTCGCCAACCCGGGCTTCGGCCAGCACTTCACCGACCACATGCTCACGGTCGAGTGGACGCCCGAGGAGGGGTGGCACGACGCGCGGATCGAGCCGTACGGCCCGCTGACGCTCGACCCGGCGACGGCGGTCCTGCACTACGCGCAGGAGACCTTCGAGGGGATGAAGGCCTACCGCCACGACGACGGGTCGATCTGGACCTTCCGGCCCGAGCAGAACGCCGCGCGCATGGTGCGCTCGTCCGCGCGCCTGGCCTTCCCCGAGCTCCCGGTGGACGACTTCGTGGCGTGCGTGGACGCGCTCGTGCAGGCCGACCAGCGGTGGGTCCCGGGCAACTCGGTCGCGGGGGAGGGCGAGAAGTCGCTCTACCTGCGGCCCTTCATGTTCGCCTCCGAGGTCTTCCTCGGCGTGCGTCCGGCCCAGCACGTGACCTTCATGGTCATCGCCTCGCCGGCCGGCGCCTACTTCAAGGGCGGCATCAAGCCGGTCAACCTGTGGCTCTCGGAGACCTTCACCCGCGCCGGTCGCGGCGGGATGGGTGCGGCCAAGACCGGCGGCAACTACGCCGCATCGCTGGCCGCCCAGCGCGAGGCGATCGAGATGGGCTGCGACCAGGTGGTGTTCCTCGACGACCAGGAGTTCCGCTACATCGAGGAGCTCGGCGGGATGAACCTGTTCTTCGTCCACGCCGACGGCTCGATCGTCACCCCCGAGACCGGCACGATCCTCGAGGGCATCACCCGCGCCTCCATCATCGAGCTCGCGGGCAAGCTCGGCCACGCGGTCGAGGAGCGCAAGTTCAGTATCGACGAGTGGCGCGACGGCGTCGCCTCCGGCGAGATCACCGAGATCTTCGCGTGCGGCACGGCCGCGGTCGTCACGCCCGTCGGTGAGCTGCGCTCGCCGCACGGCGTCACCCCCGCCCCGGCCAGCACCGAGCTGACGATGCGGATCCGCGAGGCGCTGGTGGGCATGCAGTTCGGCCGGGCCGAGGACACCTTCGGCTGGATGCACAAGGTCGTCTGAACCCTCGACCGATCGGCCGACCCGCTCCGGCCCGCGGGCCGATGCCGGCGTACGCCTCTCGCCGCGAGGCTCGGGGCATGACCACCGTCGCCCCGACCCGTCCTGCCACCCCCACGCGGCAACGCCGCGACTGGTGGATCTCGGCCAGCCTGCTGGCGCTCGCCCTGGTGCCCTCGCTGGGAGGCGTCGTCCGCCTGATCGACCTCTCGGGTGGCCGCACCGCGGAGAACGCGCGCTTCTTCGACCTGCCCGCGCCGATCCTCGTCCACATCGTCGGCGCAACGGCGTACCTGGTCCTCGGCGCCCTCCAGCTCTGGCCGTCCTTCCGGCGCCGACGTCCGGCCTGGCACCGCTGGACCGGGCGGGTCCTGGTGCCGGCAGGCGTCGCGGGTGGGCTGAGCGGGATGTGGATGGCGGCCTTCTCCGACGTGCCGGCCCACGACAACACCGCACTGATGTGGCTGCGGCTGCTCTTCGGGGCGGTCATGGTCGCCGGGCTGGTGCTCGGCCTCCTCGCGATCCGCCGCCGCGACGTCCGCACGCACCAGCGGTGGATGGCGCGGGCGTACGCCGTCGCGCAGGGCGCGGGCACGCAGGCGCTGTTCCTCGGTCCGTACGTCGCGCTCGTCGGCCAGCCCTCGGGCCACCCGAAGGCCGTCGTGATGGGCCTCGCCTGGGTCGTCAACCTCGCGGTCGCGGAGTGGCTGGTGCGCAGGTCGGAGGCTGGCCAGTCGGGCCAGTCGAGCCAGTCGGGCCGGTCGGGTCAGTCGAGGCGTCGGGTCTGGTAGGCCCAGAGCGCGAGCTCGACCCGGTTGCGGACGCCGAGCTTGGTCATGAGGGAGCCCAGGTGGGTCTTCACGGTGCTGAGCGAGATGTAGAGCTCAGCCGCGACCTCGTGGTTGGTCAGGCCGCGGGCGACCGCGACCAGCACCTGCTCCTCGCGGTCGGTGAGTGCCGAGTGCGGCTCGGCCGGGGCGTCCCGCGTCGCGAACCCCTTGAGCAGCCGGGTGGTCACGCTGGGTGCGATCAGGGACCCGCCGTCGGCGGCGGCCCGTACGGCGTGGGTGAGCAGGTCGGGCCCGCAGTCCTTCAGCAGGAAGCCCCTCGCGCCGGCGAGGAGGGCGCCGTAGACGTACTCGTCGAGGTCGAAGGTCGTCACCACCACCACGGCCAGCGGGTCCGCGACGTCCGGGCCGGCGAGGGCGCGGGTCGCCTCGATGCCGTTGAGCCGGGGCATCCGGATGTCGAGGAGGCACACGTCCGGGCGCAGGTCGCGGGCCTGCTCGACGGCGTCCTGGCCGTCGACGGCGGTCGCGACGACCTCGATGCCGTCCTGCGCGCCGAGGATCATCGCAAGCCCGGTGCGCACGATCTCCTGGTCGTCGGCGACCAGGACGCGCAGGCTCATCGGCTGCCCTCCGTCGGGATGACGGCGCGCACGCGCCAGCCGCGGTCGGGCGCCGGGCCGGCTTCGAGGCTACCGCCGAGGAGCGCCGCGCGCTCGGTCATGCCGAGGATCCCGAATCCGTGCGCCGAGCGCGTGGTCGGGGCGCCGTCGTCGGTGACGCTCACCTCGACGTCGTCGCCGGCCGTCGCCACACGTACGCGGACCTCGGTGGCGTCGCGGGCGTGGCGGCGGGCGTTGGCGATCGCCTCCTGGGCGATCCGGTGCACGGCGGCCGCGACCGTCGGCGGGAGGTCGTCGAGGTCGCCGGCGAGGTCGAGGTCGACGCGCGGCCCGACGGGCTGGGGCTCGGCGAGCGCCGCCAGGTCGGCCAGGGGAGTCGACGGCGGCTCGTCCGCGGTGCGCAGCACGCGCACCACCGTGCGGGTCTCGGCGAGGGTGCGGCCGGCTTCCTCGTCGATGCGGCGCAGCGCGTCCTTGGCGGCCTCGGGGTTCGAGTCCGCGACAGCCAGCCCCGCCTGCGCGCTGATCGCGATGGCCGTCAGGTGGTGGGCGACGGTGTCGTGCAGGTCGCGGGCGAGGCGCTCGCGCTCGTCACGGCGTACGTCCTCGAGCTGGCGCCCGCGCAGCATCGCCCTCGCCCGGCCGGCCGCGCCGGTCGCGGCCGCGGCGACGACGACGGCCGCCCCGCCGAGGCGGTCCGCGGGCGTCACCGCCTGGGTCACCAGGGAGGTCGCGGCGACCAGGAGGAAGAGCCCCATCCCGACGACGAGGTCGCGGCCGTTCGCCCAGCGGGTGAGGGAGTAGGGAATGAGCAGGCCCACCACGGCCGTGCCGAGGTCCTCGGGCGGCGTCCCGTCGACGAGGCCCACGACCATGGCCGCGGACACCGCCACCGAGAACACCGCGGTCATCGCCAGCGGGCGGGTGCGGCGCACGAGCAGCGTCGGCAGCCACACCAGGAACACCGCGAGCGACAACCAGCGCCACGCCAGGTCCGCCCGCCACACGGTCGTCTCGAGCACGGCCAGCGCCGCGAGCACCGCGACCCCGGCCACCTCCCACCGCGTCGCCGGACCGGCGTCCGCCGGCGCGGGAAGTCCCCAGACGGAGCGGGCGACGGTGAGCACGCCTGAACGGTAGTGCGCCGGACGGGCGTCCCGGATCGGCCGGACGGCTGAGTACGCGCACCCGGGCCGCGGCCCGACGAGTGTCCGTACGCTCCGGCGTGTGTACGGCGAGACGGTGACGACCAGGCGGATGACGCGCGGCACGACGAGGCCGGCGGCGGTGATGGCGGTCGTGGGGGTCGGTCTGGTGCTGGCGTCGCTCGCCCTGACCGCGTTCACCGGGCAGCGATGGTGGTGGGAGCCGGACGTGGCGGTCCCCAGGGACGGAGCGCCGCACCGCGTCGAGGTCGAGGGGGCCGGTGAGCCGTATGCGATCTGGAGCGACGAGAGCCTGATCGATCCCGTCTGCACCCTCGCGCGCGACGACGGGGCGCCGATCGAGCTGATCCCCGTGCCGCAGGAGGAGCGGGTGGTCCTCGCGGAGCCGTGGGTCGCCGTGCCCGGGGCTTCATCCACCTTCACGGCCCCTGCGGACGGCGTCGTCGTCGCGACCTGCGATCCCGCCGACGCGACGCCCGTCCAGTATCTCTCCCTGGCGCCGATGCACCCGCGGACCTACTACGACGCGATGCAGTACGGCATCCCGCTCCTCGGGCTGCTGCTCGTCCTCGGCAGCATCGTGCTCGCCGTGGTCACCGCGATCCGGAGGCCGAGGCGCACCTGATGCACGCACGGGCGGCCGGCAGGGCCTCCAGCCGGGCGTCGCCGATCGCCGCACCGCACACCTCGCACACGCCGTACGTGCCGGCCCCGACGCGCTCCAGGGCGGCGTCGATCTCGGCGAGGTGGTGCCGGACCTGCCGGACCAGCGCCCCGATCTGCGAGCGCTCGAAGGCGATGGTGGCGCCCTCCGGGTCGTGCTCGTCGTCGGCGTTGGTGTCGAGCGACGCCGCCACCATCGACTCGTGGTCGCCCGTCAGGTCGGCCAGGCGCGCGAGGGCCTGCTCCCGCTCGACGTCGAGGCGATGCCGGATCCCGTCCACCCGCCCATCGTGTCCCACGCGTACGACAGCGTCGCCCGCCGCGGCGCGCGGAACAGGGCGATCACGGCTCCCCGCCCGTATCCTCGTGCCGTGACGACGTCCCCGAAGGCGCCGCCGCCCGGTCTCACCGTCGGCGGCTATGCGCTGCGCGCCCGCCTCGGCGAAGGCGGCATGGGCGTGGTGCACCTCGGCCAGAAGCCGGGGGAGCGGCCGGTGGCGATCAAGGTGCTGCGCCCGCACGTCGTCGGCGACGACGAGGCCAGGCGCCGGCTCGCACGGGAGGTCAGCTCGCTCAGCAGGGTCCGCAGCCGCCGCATCGCCGAGATCGTCGACGCCGACCCGTTCGGCGACATCCCCTTCGTCGCCACCCGCTACGTCCCGGGCCTGTCCCTCCACGACCACGTGCAGGAGGAGGGCCCCCTCACCGGGGACGACCTGCTGTGGTTCGCCGACTGCCTCGCCGAGGCGCTGGAGGCGGTGCACGCCGTCGGTGTGCTGCACCGCGACATCAAGCCGTCCAACGTCATCATGGAGGGGCGTACGCCCATCCTCATCGACTTCGGCCTGGCCCGCGTCGCCGACGACTCGCGCATCACGATGAACGGCTGGCTGCTCGGCACGCCGGGCTACCTCGCCCCCGAGATCCTCTACGGCGACGACGCCACCGCCGCCTCCGACGTCCACGCCTGGGCCGCGACGGTGGCCTACGCCGGGACGGGCCGCGCCCCCTACGGCCGCGGACCCTCGATGGCGATCATGGACCGCGTCCGCCGCGGCGAGCACGACCTCACCGGCCTGGACCCCGACGTCCTCGAGATCGTCGAGGACGCGCTCGCGCCGTCCCCGGACGACCGGCCGTCGCTCGACGAGGTCCGCGACTGGATCGACGAGCTGGCCGCCGAGGACCACGTGCCGGGCCAGCAGCGGGAGCACCGCGGCGCGGCGCCGGTCACGCTGCCCTACGCGGCGGTCGCCCAGGAGGCGTACGACGCGCCGACGCACGTCGGCACCGCCGCCGTGCCGGCCGCACCGCTCGACGAGCCCGTGCACTGGTCCGACGACTGGACCACCCCCAGCGGTGCGGACCACGACGACGGCCCCGACGACCGCCCCGACGACGACTGGGGATCCCGGGGCACGGTCCCGCACCGGCAGACCCGGGTCCTGCCGGACGGCTCGACCGAGTACGTCACCGACTACGGACCACCCGCCCGCGCGAGGGTGCCCGCCGGCGAGCGCCTGCGCCGGACGCTGACCCTGCTCTCGCTCGGGGGTGTCGTCACCGGCGGCATCGTCCTCGCGCCCTGGGTCAGCCTCGCCGTCCTGTCCGCGGTCGTCTGGCTGCTGCGCAGCGGGTCGCTCGCCGCTGCCTCGGCCGGCAACCGTCGCGACCGGCGCGGGGCGAAGTGGTACGACGGCATCCAGGTGCTGCTGGCCGCGCCGTGGCACGTGGTCGCCGGCCTCGGCGGGACTGTCGTGCTCCTGCTCTGGAGCGCCGGAATCGCGTGTGCCGCGGCCCTGCTCTGCTTCGCGGCGTCGCTGTCGATGACCACGTCGCTCGCCGCGATCGGCGGCGCCTTCGCCGGGTCGGCCTGGTGGGGCCCGGGTGCCGAGCGCGTCCGCTCCCCGGTGCACCGGCTCGTCGACCCGCTGGCCCGGCGGGGTGTGCCGTGGCTCCTGGTCACGCTGGTCGTCGCGGCGGCCGGCTCGGGCCTCGGGGCGGCCGCGGCCGCGCAGGGCACCAGCTGGACGCCGTACGACGACGCGCCGCTGTCCGACGTACGGCTCCCCGGCTGGCTCTGACAAAATCCGGCAAATCCATCCGGTGCCGGCCTTCCCGCAGGTCCGCGCGGCGGCTTACGTTCCCCTCGACCGACTCCGACGAGAGGGGACCCCCCGCATGAACCCCAGCACCCGCGCACTGCAACGCCTCGGCGTCACGGCCACCGCACTCGCCCTCGCCATGGCCGTGTCGACGCCGACCTTCGGCGCACCGGCGAAGGACCAGGCGGCCGACTGCATCGAGTACGGCGACGTGGCCAAGGGCCCGGCCGGCACCATCCCGCGCGACGACCTCCACGTCGTCCACCAGGACCCGCTGGCCAAGGCGGCCCGGACGGCCCGCACCGCGCGGACGTCCGCCAGGGGCAAGCCGGGCGGCACCGCCACCGCGGCGTTCGCACCGGTCGAGATCCCGGTCCGCTTCAACGTCGTCTACAAGGACAGGAGCGCGGACGGCGGCTACCTCTCCGACGAGCGGATCGCCGAGCAGATCCGGGTGCTCAACGAGGGCTTCGCCGGCACCGGCTTCTCGTTCGTGCTCGAGGAGATCGACCGCGTCAAGCAGCCCGAGTGGTTCAACCTCGTCTCCTCCAACGGCGGGCTGCCGCGCTTCTACCGCGGTGGCGGCAAGGAGGTGAAGATGAAGCAGTACTTCTACGGCGACAGCACCTCCGAGACGCTGAACATCTACTCCGCCTCCCTGGCGCAGTCGCTGCTCGGCTGGGCGTACTTCCCCTCCGACTTCACCGACGCCTCCACCCTGGGCGACCCCCTGCCGCAGTACCGCGACGGCGTCGTCGTCGACTACCGAAGCCTGCCTGCCGTCGAGGGCGACACCGGTGACGTCAGCCGCTACACCGTCTACGGCGAGGGCGACACCGCTACCCACGAGGTCGGCCACTGGCTCGAGCTCTACCACACCTTCCAGGGCGGGTGCTCCGACCCGGGTGACTACGTCGCCGACACCGCTCCCGAGGCCTCGCCGGCCTTCCAGTGCCCGACCGGGCGGGACACCTGCGAGGGCGGGGGAGTCGACCCGATCACCAACTTCATGGACTACACCTACGACTCCTGCATGACCGAGTTCACCGCCGGCCAGGCCGCGCGGATGCAGATGGCGTGGACGGAGTACCGAGCAGGCTCCTGAGGCGGTCCCGCACACAACTGTGCGGGAAGTGTGCGGGTCACTGACCGTGGTCGGTGACCCGCACCCACGCTGGACTGGTGGTGCCGGGACCTACAGGGGGTCCCATGACGAGGGGAACACCACATGAGCACCACCACGCTGCGACGCCTCGGCACCGTCGCCGGTGCCGCCGCCGCTGCCGTCGCCGTCACGGCGACGAGCGCCAGCGCACACCACTGCTTCGTCCCGATGTACTCCCTGACCGGCCCCGCGTCGGCCAACTGGTTCGTGGTCTCGGCCGCGATGGGGGCGGGCTTCGAGGGCTACACGGCCGACTGCGACGGGGCCGACGAGGCCGGCTACGCCGCGCTGCGCGAGGCGGGCCTCCCGGTCGGCCTCAAGATCTTCGAGAAGATGACGATCGGCGACCCCAAGCACACCGGGCGGACCAACCCCAACGGCGCCGACGGCGTCGGCCTGGAGTACTTCGGCGACGGCTCGCCGCTGCCGGAGCAGATGGTCGCCACCTACGTCGCCGGCGCGGAGGCGTACGCCTGCTGACCGGTCGCTGATCCGGTCGCTGGTTCCGGGGGGACGACTGCGCCCCGGACGTCGCTGTGGGGGCGGCGCCCGGGGCGCGGTCGCGGGCAGCCCTCGCGACCGGATTCCGAGACAGCCGTCTCACGGAGCCCGGATCGGTGGCACGATCTCCCTCGTGAGCACCAGCACCATCATCATTGCCTAGCGCGACGGGACTCCCCGCCGCGCCGACCTCCTGCACCCCAGGAGGTCTTTTTGTTTCCCGGGCAGCACCGGCCCGCCAGTCCGACCGAGAGAAGACCGATGGACCTCCACGGCGCGTTCCACGTCTACGACACCACCCTGCGCGACGGCGCCCAGCAGGAGGGACTCAACCTCAGCGTCGCCGACAAGCTGAGCATCGCCCGCCAGCTCGACGACCTCGGGGTGGGCTACATCGAGGGCGGCTGGCCGGGCGCCAACCCCAAGGACACCGAGTTCTTCCGTCGCGCGGCTGCGGAGCTCGACCTGCGCCACGCCCGGCTCGCTGCGTTCGGCGCGACCCGCCGCGCCGGCGTACGGGCGGCCGACGACCCGCTCGTCGCAGCCCTGCGCGACTCCGGCGCCGGCGTGGTCACCCTGGTCGCGAAGTCGCACGACCGGCACGTCGAGCTCGCGCTCCGCACCACCCTGGAGGAGAACCTCGCGATGGTGCGCGACACCGTCACGCACCTGCGTGAGGAGGGGCAGACGGTCTTCCTCGACGCCGAGCACTTCTTCGACGGCTACCGCGAGAACCGGGCGTACGCCCTGGAGGTGCTGCGCACCGCCGCCGAGGCCGGCGCGGAGGTCGTCGCGCTGTGCGACACCAACGGCGGCATGCTGCCCGACTGGGTCTCCGACGTGGTCCTCGACGTGATCGACACGACCGGTGCCCGCGTCGGCATCCACGCCCACAACGACAGCGGCTGTGCCGTGGCCAACTCGCTGGCCGCGGTCGCGGCTGGCGCGACGCACGTGCAGGGGTGCATCAACGGCTACGGCGAGCGC
>JAESGW010000844.1_pt1 | contig 12470 bp, 9 predicted proteins | sample 9269791 | NCBI WGS metagenome assembly JAESGW01 (sample SAMN16773120, study PRJNA677053) | algae metagenome | isolation source: Aphanocapsa lilacina HA4352-LM1 and co-occurring heterotrophs from near cave... | place: USA: Maniniholo cave, near Haena, Kauai, HI | collected 2009-07-28 | reverse complement strand
GCCTCGTCGCGCCCCTGCTCGCCGCTGGTCGCGACCAGCGCGGCGATGGCCGGCGCGGAGACCGACCACGGCGTCTGGAGGTCACGCAGGGCGCGTACGACCGCGGGCTCGGCGAGGACGTAGCCCGCGCGGATGCCGGGGATCGACCAGATCTTCGTGAGGCTGCGGAGCACGACGAGCCCGTCGTGCGGCTCGTCGGCCAGCGTCTCGACATCGTCGTCGAGGAAGGCCTCGTCGACGACGACCAGCCGCCCGGGCCTCGTGAGGCTCCGGATGGTGGCGGCGGGGTGGCGTACGCCGGTGGGGTTGGTCGGGTTGCCGATGACCACGAGGTCGGCGTCGTCGGGCACGTCGTCGGGGTCGAGCCGGAAGCCGCCCTCGTGCCGCAGGACGACCTGGCCGGGCGTGTGGCCCGCGGTGCGCAGCGCGAGCTCGGGTTCGGTGAACTGCGGGTGCACGACCACCGGGTGCCGCCACTCGCGCAGCCGGGCGAGCAGGGTGAAGGCCTCGGCGGCGCCGGCGGTGGCGAGCACGTCGCCGGGCTCCCGGCCGTGGCGACGTGCGACCGCGGCCTCGGCGTCGGTCGGGTCCGGGTAGGCGTCGGCCGCCTCGAGGCTGTCGGCGAGCGCGCGGTCGAGCCAGCCCGGGCGCGGGCCGTCGAAGACGTTGACCGCCAGGTCGACGAGCCCCGGGCCGGTCTCCCGGTCGCCGTGGTGGCGGAGGTCGGGACCGGCGTACGCCGCCGCAGCCGCCACGAACCGCGCGGCCAGCTGCGGGTGGCCGGCCCAGTGGGTGTGGAGGTAGGACGCGTGCAGGCTGGGCGTCGCGACCCCCACGGGGTCGGGCATCAGCCAGGCCGCGTCGCCGGTCGTCGACCGGGTCAGGTGGGTGCGGTGGAACTCGTGCCCGGTGACCACTTCGCCAGCGCGGGACAGGAGGTTGTCGGTGGGCGCGGTGGCGGTGCGGTAGGCCAGCGTGAGGCGGGGCGCCATCTCGGCGGTCGCATCGATGGCGCCGACCATCGGGACAGGGATCCCGTCGGGCCCGGCGACCGACTCGCAGAGGTAGAGCAGCCCGGCGCACTCGGCCACGGTCGGCAGGCCGCGCGCGATGGCCGTACGGATGTCGCGCCGCAGGCGCTCGTTGGCGCCGAGCTCGGCGGCGTGCATCTCGGGGAACCCGCCGCCGAGGTAGAGCCCCGTCGTGCCCTCGGGCAGCCGGGTGTCGGTGAGGGGGTCGAGCTCGACGACCTCCGCGCCCGCCGCCTGCAGCAGCTCGACCGTCTCGGCGTAGCGGAAGGTGAAGGCCCGCCCGCCGGCGACGGCGATCCTGGCCCGCCCCGCCCTCGCCCCCGGTAGTCCACCGGGAAGTGGTCGTCCCGGTGGGTGGTCATCAGCCATATCCCGGTGGACTACCCGGGGATCCCAAGCAGGCCCCTCCAGCCCCGGCGCCGCGGACGCCAGGCGTACGACCGCCTCCAGGTCCACCCGCTCCGCGATCTGCGCCGCCAACCGGTCGAGCGCCGCCGAGGCGTCCGCCCGCTCGGCCGCGGGCACCAGCCCGAGGTGCCGCGAAGGCGCCTCGATCCCGTCGTCGCGCTGGAGGATCCCCAGCACCGGCAGCTGGTCGCCGATGGACCGGACGACCTCGTCGGCGTGCCGCGCGGACCCGGCCTTGTTGAGGATCACCCCGACAACGTCGACCGGCGGCTGCGCCCAGGTGCGCAGGCCGTGGATGGTCGCGGCGAGGGTGCGTGACGCCGAGGAGATGTCGACGACCAGCACCACGGGCGTACGGGTCACGGCGGCGACGTGCGCCGTCGAGGCGAACCCGTCACCGCCGATCTGCCCGTCGTACAGGCCCATCACGCCCTCGATCACGGCGAGGTCGGCGCCGGCGGCGCCGTGGAGGAGCAGGGGTACGAGGCGCTCCTCCCCGACGAGGTGCGGGTCGAGGTTGCGGCCGGGGCGGCCGGTGGCGAGCGCGTGGTAGCCGGGGTCGATGTAGTCGGGGCCGACCTTGTGCCCGCTGACGGTGTGGCCGGCGCGGGCGAGCGCGGCCATCAGCCCGGTGGCGACGGTGGTCTTGCCGTGGCCGGAGGCGGGAGCGGCGACGACGAGGCGGGGGAGCGTCACCACTCGATGCCTCGCTGGCCCTTCTGCCCGACCTCCATCGGGTGCTTGATCTGGCCCATCTCGGTGACGAGGTTGGCGGCCTCGACGAGGCGGGGGTCGGCGTGCCGCCCGGTGATCACGACGTGCTGGCGGCCGGGCCTGCTGGTGAGCGTGGCGACGACGTCGTCGACGTCGACCCAGCCCCACGTCATGGGGTAGGTGAACTCGTCGAGGACGTAGAGGTCGTGGCGCTCCTCGGCGAGCGCGCGCTTGATCTCGGCCCAGCCCTCGGCGGCGTCGGCGGCGTGGTCCTCCTCGGTGCCGGCCTTGCGCGACCACGACCAGCCGGAGCCCATCTTGTGCCAGGTCACCGGCCCGCCCTCGCCGGTCTCCTCGTGCAGCTCGCCGAGGCGCTCGAGCACGGTCTGCTCGCCGATGCGCCACTTGGCGGACTTCACGAACTGGAAGACCCCGATGCTGAAGCCCTGGTTCCACCCGCGCATCGCCAGGCCGAAGGCGGCCGTGGACTTCCCCTTGCCGGGGCCGGTGTGGACGATGACGAGCGGGCGGTTGCGGCGCTCGCGCGTGGTGAGGCCGTCGTCGGGGATCGTGGTCGGTACGCCCTGCGGCATCAGGACCTCCAGCTGTCGAGGTGGACGGCTTCGTCGAGGGTGCGGCCGCGGCGCCAGCCGTGGCGGACGAGGTCGGGCACCTCCTGCAGCTCGGTGACCGGCCCGAGGCAGAGCCAGGCAACCGGGCGTACGCCGTCGGGCAGGCCGACGAGGTCGGCGAGGAACTCCTCGCGGTAGAACGACACCCACCCGACGCCGAGGCCCTCGGCGGTGGCGGCGAGCCAGAGGTTCTGGATGGCCAGGCAGGTGGAGTAGAGGCCGGTGTCCGCGATGGCGTGGCGGCCGAGGACGTGCTGCCCGCCGCGGGACTCGTCGTAGGTCACGACGACCCCGAGCCCGGACTCGCGGATGCCCTCCACCTTGATCCGCTCGAACCTCTCCCGGCGCTCCGGCGGCAGCTCGGCGGCGAAGGTCTGCCGTTCGGTCTCGACGTGCTCGGCGAACGCCTCGCGGGTCCCGTCGTCGAAGACGAGCACGAAGTCCCACGGCTGCGAGTGCCCGACGCTGGGTGCGTGGTGGGCGGCCTCGAGCACACGGCGCAGCGCGCCGAGGTCGACGGTGTCGCCGCTGAACTCCGCGCGTACGTCGCGCCGGCGGGCGATGACGTCGTAGAGGTCCTGGCTGAGCGTCTGCGCGTTCACGATGCGCGCGCCAGGCCGGTGAGCGCCTGGGCGCTGACGTCGGCGATCGGCAGGTGGGTCGCCCGCATGGCCTGCGCGAGCTGGCCGGCGAGGCCCATCCGCATCGGGCCCTGCTCGCAGTCGACGACGACCGCGATGACCTGCTGGTCGGCGACCCACTGTGCAGCCCGGCGGCTGCGAGCGACGGCGTCGGCGCCCTGGGTGGCGCGGCCGTCGGTGACCACGATGAGCAGCGGGCGCCGACGCGGGTCGCGGACCGCCTCGACGCGCAGGACCTCGGCCGCGGTGAGCAGGCCCTCGGCAAGTGGCGTACGTCCTCCCGCGGGCAGCTCGGCCAGGCGCCGCGCGGCGATGTCGACCGAGTGCGTCGGCGGCAGCGCGACCTCGGCGCCGTCGCCGCGGAAGGTGACCAGCCCGACCTTGTCGCGGCGCTGGTAGGCGTCGAGCAGCAGGCTGAGGATCGCGGTCTTGACCTGCTCCATCCGCCTGCGCGCAGCCATCGACCCCGACGCGTCGACGCAGAAGAGGACGAGGTTGGCCTCGCGCCCCTCACGCCGGGCGGTGCGGAGGTCGGCGGGCTCGAACCTCAGCCGTCCGTGGGTACGCCCGCGTGCCCACTGGTGCGGCGCGGCGGCACGGACCGTCTCGACGAGGTGGAGCCCGCCGGTGCCCTGCGGGTCGGAACCGATGCGCCGGCCATTGGAGGTCAGCGCGCGGGACCGCTTGCCCGACTCGCCCGCGCCCGTGCCGGTGACCTCGAACCGCTTCACGCGGTACGGGTCGGCGGCTCCGATGACGGAGGTCTGACCGTCGCTTGCCGTTGAGTCTCCTGGAGACTCACCGTCGCCGGGCTGCGGGGACGTCATGGCGTCCGGTCGTTCTGGCGACCCTTCGCCATGACGTTGCTGGTCGGCGTCATCGCCACCGGTCGAGGACTCATCGGACGTCATGACATCCGGCTGCTCGGACGACCCATCGCCATGACCTTGTGGCTCGGGGTCCGGCTCGGGAGGCAACGGCGGCTCAGGCTCCGGCTCCTCGTTGCCCAGCACCGCATCGAGCAGGTCCTCGTCGAGCCCGGGCGCGTCGAACGGGTTCCTCCGTCGCCGGTGCGGCAGCGCGAGGAGCGCCGCCTGGCGGATGTCGGCCCGCGTGACCGTGGTCCTCCCGTTCCAGGCGGCGTGCGCGACGGCCGTACGCGTGGTGACGATGTCGGCCCGCATCCCGTCGACCTCGAAGGCGGCGCAGACCTCGGCGACCTTGGTGAGCACCGCGTCGGTGAGCTCGACCTCGGGGAGCAGCTTGCGGGCGGCGGCGATCCGGTCGGTGAGCGCGCGCTCGGCGTCGGCGTACGCCTCGACGAAGGCATGCGGGTCGGCGTCGAACGCGAGCCGGCGCCGTACGACCTCGGCGCGCAGCCGCGGGTCGCGCGGCGCGGCGATCTCGACGGTGAGGCCGAAGCGGTCGAGGAGCTGGGGACGGAGCTCGCCCTCCTCGGGGTTCATGGTGCCGACGAGCACGAAGCGGGCGGCGTGCGCGACCGAGACGCCGTCGCGCTCGACGGTGGAGCGGCCCATCGCGGCGGCGTCGAGCAGCAGGTCGACGAGGTGGTCGTGGAGCAGGTTGACCTCGTCGACGTACAGGATGCCGCGGTGCGCGCGGGCGAGGAGGCCGGGCTCGTACTCGGCCACGCCGTCGGCCAGCACCTTGGACAGGTGCAGCGAGCCGAGCACACGGTCCTCGGTGGCGCCGACGGGGAGCTCGACGAGGCGTACGGGCCGGGTCTCTGTCGGCGCGGTGAGTGAAAACTTTCGATCAGGCAGAGGGCCGTCGGGGGAGGTGTCGCCGGGCCGGCTCGAGAACCGGTCGCCGGCGACCACCTCGATCGGCGGCAGCACGTTGGCGAGGGCGCGGACGGTGGTGGACTTCGCCGTGCCCTTCTCGCCGCGCACGAGGACGCCGCCGACCTCGGGGGAGATCGTGGTGAGGACCAGCGCGAGGGTCATGTCGTCGCGGTCGGCCTGTGAGGGGACGACGGCGGACAGGGGGTACTGCAGTGGCATGGGGGCTCCCGCTCTCGTTGCCAGCTTCGTTGGATGGCGGGAGGCCGGTCTTCGGACTTCCCGGATCGTCATGCTTCGACGTCCGGGTCACCGCAGCGGGCCCTGTGCCGGATTCTCACCGGCTTCCCAGATTCTCCCCAGAGTTCGGGGCACCTCTCGCCTTGTTCGCGTCACGATAGCGTCTGCGGCCATGTCGTCCACCGGGGTGCCCAGCGAGGTCGTCGTCGTCGGGATCGGGGCCGACGGTTTCTCCGGTCTGACGCCGTCTGCCCGCTCGCTGGTGCTCGAGGCGGGGGTGCTGTGGGGTGGTTCGCGGCACCTGTCCTTCGTGCCATCGGTGCCGGGCCAGGTCCGCGTGCCGTGGCCGTCGCCGCTGTCGGCTGGCCTTCCGTCCCTGCTCTCGGAGTACGCCGGGCGTCCCGTCGTCGCGCTGGCGTCGGGGGATCCGCTGGTGTCCGGAATCGCGTCGACGCTGCTCGACCTGGGGGCGCCCGTACGCGTGGTGCCGGCCGTGTCGTCGGTGGCACTGGCGCGGGCGCGGATGGGATGGTCGGCCGAGTCGTGCGTGGTCGTGACCGTCGTCGGACGGTCCGTGTCGCGAGTGCTGCGGGAGTGTGCGCATGGGCGGCGGGTGCTGGTGCTGTCGTCGGATGCCTCGACGCCCGGTGCTCTCGCTGAGCTGCTGACGTCGTCGGGCTGGGGCGCGTCCCCGATGACCGTGCTCGGTGCCCTGGGGTCGTCGTCCGAGTCGTCGGTCTCGGGTGTCGCGTCGTCGTGGTCCCAGTCGTCGCCTGCCCTGAACGTCATCGCTGTCGAGGTCGCCGGCTCCGGTCTGGCCTCGTGGGCGCCGGGCCTCCCCGATGACGCCTTCGAGAACGACGGCCAGCTCACCAAGCGCGGCCTGATGCCTGCTCCGGGTCAGCTCCTCTGGGATGTGGGTGCTGGGGCGGGGTCGGTGGGTATCGAGTGGATGCGGTCGCATCCGACGTGTCGGACCATCGCCATCGAGTCGAACCCCGAGCGCGCTGCACGGATCGACCGCAACGCGACAGCGCTGGGCGTGCCTGACCTCCAAGTCATCGAGGGCCGAGCGCCCTTAGCGCTGGCCGGCCTCGAAGCGCCGGACGCGATCTTCATCGGCGGGGGCGCCACCCGCGAAGGCGTCCTCGACACGTGCCTCGCTGCGTTGAAGCCGGGCGGTCGGCTTGTCGTCCACGGCGTGACTTTGGAGACGGAGACGCTGCTCGCCAAGGCGTACGCCGAACACGGCGGCGAGCTCACCCGCATAAGTGTCGAGACTGCAAAACCGATCGGCACTTTCACAGGGTGGGTGCCGGCCCGTGCTGTTCTACAGTGGACGGCTGGTAGCGATCGCGGGATCGTCGCCGGTCCGAGCCACCGCGCAGGGGCGAAGCTTCTGCCACCCGGGGGGCTGACTCGTAGTATGTGCGAGTGAGGACTGGGGGCTTTGTAGACGGGCACTTGTTTGGCAAGAGTCGGCGCCACGCGCGAGTTGTGGTTGTGACCATCACGGATACGGAGTTTCCGATCGCACGAGACGTCTTCTCGCAATGTGGCGTCGTCAGCGAGGTCGAGCAGTTCGGGGCTTATACCTGCGAACAGTTCCTAGACTCCCAGACTCTCCCGTTCGTGCTGGTTCAAGCCTCCGATCGCGGCAACCTGCCGATTGCTAATGACATAAGCGAGTGGATTCGTCAGTTTCGTCCGCAGGTCTTCCTCGTCGTAGGTACAGCGGGCGGTGTTTGGCGTCCGGCGGACTCCGAGCGAGTCGCTTGGAAAGGTGTTCCTCGAGGCGACGTCGTAGTTTCCGAGTTTGTCCACTACAGCGACTACCGGAAGGTCGAAGCGGACGGCGACCTGATGCGGCACCACCGTCTTGAGCAGCCGTCGTCCTTTCTCATTCAGCAGGCTCGCGGGGTCAAGAACAACGAAGACAGTTGGCATCGGTGGCTCGGAGCCCGGTGGGACGGCGCAACGCGTCGTCCAGCGGTCAGCGAACAGGAGATCGTTGTGGGAGAGCAGATTCAAGACAACCCACTTGCTGAGACGCAGCAGTTCCTTATGCGCACGTTCGACCGTGCTGGGGCCGCCGAGATGGAATCTGCTGGAGTCGGTCAGGCACTGCACTCTCTGCGGCGGGTGCCGACATACGCGCCCCTCTACCTCAGCATCCGGGGGATCAGTGACTTGATCTGGGCGAGGGGAGCTCACGATCCCCTCACGGCGGAAGACCTCGTGCGGGGTGAATCCCACTATGCGTCGGTCCACAGTGATGCGGATGAACTCGGTGACCTTGCGGGTAAGACTTCTGAGCGTGCGCTGTGGAGCCCACGTGCGGCGGAGGCCGCGTCGGCCTTCGCCCTAGCGCTAGTCCAGCGCTTGGTCCGTCATCAGGCGGACGCGTTGCCTGGTCACCCGGTCATGCCGTCAATCGAGCTCAGCTCTGTCGGTACCCCCGGTTAGGTTCAACTCGTGACGACGAACAGCACTCTCGAGGCGGGCGACGACGCTCCGTACAACTATGAGATCAGGCTTGCCAGTAGTTTCGAGGACGTACTCGAGCCCGACAACTCGGGCGCGGACCTTGGCGTTGAAGGCCTGGCTGAAGGACTGCGCCGCTGGGCCTGTGTCCTGCTGCAGGCACGAGGCGGGGCCGGCAAGACATACACCGCGTCTCGCGTTCGAGACCTGCTTCACGCCGAAGACATTTGGACTGTCATGGTTCCGGCGGTCGATTTGATTGACGCCGAGGACATCGAATCCTGGAGCTCTAGCCGCTGGGCTGAGGCTGGCCCTGACTCGAACTCGCACGACGGTCGAGTTCGGCGCGATCTTGCCGCCGAGGGCCGCCCGGGGGTTGTAGTGATCGACGGTCTCAATGAGGTGGACCGACCCACTGGCGAGCGCATTCTGGCAGCGGTCGGACCAATTACGGCGACCGACCCTCAGATCTCGTTCCTAATAACTGATCGACTGACGCGACGCCAAGGCATGAGCCGCCACTGGAGACACGCGACGCTGGGCCTAGTCCCTCCAGAGACGGTCTTGGCAATTGCGGGACCCGGTGCCTCCGAGGCGATGCGGGTCCCCTACTACCTCAGGCGTCACAGTCAAGGTCAGGCCGCACACGACATCCTTCGCGATTCGATCACGCGATTTGTGGATGACGACGACCTTAACGCGCTCGCTGAAGCCTCATACGAGGCATATCGCGACTTGGGTCGGCGCAGCATTGGTGAGAACTCCATCGCTGCAGCTGTCGGCGTAGATGCATTTGAGCGAATGTGTGATGCGAGGTGCCTAATAGGCGAGGCAAACTCCAACAAGACCGTAGAAAGCGAGCTAGACCGAGGACTTGGGCAGTTCCGATTCGAACACCACCTTCTGCATGACTTCCTTGCCGGTTGGCACCTAGCGCGGAATCGGTCCCTATGGAACGACAATGGGTTTGATATCGTTACCCTCAAGGCTTCCTCATTCGATGCTCTCGCCCTCGCCTTGGCCGTCTTGGATGATTTTGAGCACGCCAGCGATCTCGTGCAATCGGTGTACAACTGGAATTACTACGCGGCTGCGTACATGCTCGAAGAGGACCGCCTAGGCGCCAACAGTGCTGGCGACGCGCTGGCAGTCGCCCTTCTTGCAGCGTTGGCGGAGAAGCGCTTCGACGGAATCGTGCCGACCGCTCAACGCGTAGAGGACGCTTTGCGTGTCAACCAGACTGAACTGGCGAGCCATCTGCTCGAAGCGCGCGATCGCGACGAAGTGGTTGCAATCGTTGTGGCGAACGTGCCTGAAACGGCGCCCGAGTGGTTCGATCAGTGGATTGAACGGTTCGCAAGGGCGCCTGGTGCCTTAGCCACAGTCGAGGATGTCGCTGCTGTTGCGTCCTCCCAGCCAGTGCTTGGCTGGGGCGCGGCGAACGCGATGCGCCGCCTGCTTCTGACCGACGAGGGGACTGCGGTCGAGTTGCGCGGACTCTTGGCTGGAGCAAATGACACCGTGCGTTGGCGAGCGGCGCACGCGATTGGGCCGCACGCGTCGACGAGCAATTTCGCTGCCCTGCTAGATGCGTTTGATCGTGAGCAGGCTGACTCGTGGGTGGCGTACGGCGTTCTGCGTGCGTTGTTCGAGCAGGCGCGAGGGGCCGAGCGCGATGCTCGTTCGAGTCGCCTTGAAGCCATCCTCGAGACGATCGGGCCAGCTTTGGCGCAGTCAAGTTTGCTCCGGGCCGAGGCTATTCGTTGTCTCGAGGTGGACCCGCTGCCCGCAGACTGGCATAGAGACGCTGAGCCCGTGCTTGAGTATCTCTGGCGGGTTGCCGACGAGAGGGGTGCGGCAGAGTTGGCGGCCCTCGCTGCACGCCTACGCGAACGTAAGGAGAAGCAAGAGCATGCAGCCTGAGGATCCGAAAGAGTTCGACGAGTCGCTGACGCGACGTTTATCTGATGCGGCTTGGACAGCCCGCACGAATGCTCGAATCCTCGGAGCCACGGCGGTTGGCTGTGCGGCCGTGACCAGCGAGGGCGCGATTTACTCGGGATGCAATGTCGAGCATCGCTTTCGATCTCATGACATCCATGCCGAGACGAATACCCTGTCAACATTGGTGGCAGCTGGCGCCAAAGACTGTCAGATCATTCTTGTTGTCGCTCAACGACAGAAGTTCACCCCGTGCGGCGCATGCATGGACTGGGTTTTCGAGATCGGTGGACCTGATTGTCTGGTCGGATTTCAAAGTGAGCCCGATGGGCAGGTGGCCTGGATAGTTGCCGCTGACCTCATGCCCCACTACCCCTATTGAGTGGCGAGGCTGCGTCTGCACTCATATGGGCCGGAGAGCACGGCAAACCGCAGCAGCTAGCTACTTGGGCAAATGCGTAGTGCCGCGATGACGCGATCGCCGCCGGGCGCCCCACAGCCCGGCGGCGTACAGGGGCAGCGATCAGCCCCGCTTCCCCGGCGAGAAGATCAGCACCGTGAAGACCACGGTGAGCACGACCCCCGCAGCCACGAGGATCTTGATCCCCGCCGGCACGTCGACGAAGAACGCCGGCAGCGAGGTCAGGGTCACGATGATCATGCTGGCCGCGGTGAGGCGGGCGGCCGGTCGGCTGCCGGAGCGCCACGCGACGACTCCAGCGACGAGCGCGACGGCCGAGAGGACGGAGCAGGCGACGAGGATCGACATCGGCGGACCGACATCGGCGCCCTCGGGCATGGGCGTGATCGCGCTCGGGAGGTTGGTCAGCGCGTAGGCCATGGCCAGGCCGAGGCCGACCTTGTTCCTGGTGCTCCAGGGAGTGCGGGCGGTGGTGTCGGCGGGTGCGGTGGTGGTCATCAGAAGCTCCTGGTGAGGTGGTGGTGCTTCCAGCGTCGTCGCGCGCGCGCCGCCCGGGATCGGCGTACGTTCCCCATCATCAGGGAGGACTCCCGGGTCGGGTAGGAGCAGGATCCCGGGTCAAAGCCGCCCGCAGGTAGGACGATGAGCCCATGGACCCGATCCGCGTCGTGCTGGTCGACGACCACCCGGTCGTGCTGGGCGGGTTGCGCGCGCTGCTCGAGTCGCTGCCCGGGTTCGAGGTCGTCGGGACGGCTGCGGACGGCGAGGCCGGCGTGCGCGAGGTCGTGCTCACCCGACCCGACGTGGTGCTGATGGACATCCGGCTGCCCGGCATCGACGGGCTGGAGGCGACGCGCCGGATCCGCCAGGCCGTCGACGAGGTCGCGGTGCTGGTGCTGACGATGTTCGACGACGATGACACGGTCTTCGGGGCGATGCGCGCGGGCGCGCAGGGCTACCTCCTCAAGGGCGCCGACCAGGCCGAGATCGACCGCGCCATCCGGGCCGTCGTCGCGGGCGAGGCGATCTTCAGCCCCGGCGTCGCGCAGCGGGTGCTCGGCTACTTCGCCGCGCCGCCGCCCGTGGCCGACCCGTTCCCCGAGCTCACCGCCCGCGAGCGCGAGGTCCTCGACCTGATGGCCGCCGGCGAGCGCAACCAGGTCATCGCCGACCGGCTCTTCCTCTCGCCCAAGACCGTCGCCAACCACATCTCCTCGATCTTCGTGAAGCTCGCCGTCGCCGACCGCTCCGCCGCGATCGTGCGGGCCCGCCGCGAGGGACTGGGCGGGTCATGACCGCCCCGGTCGCCGCGGCCCTCGTCCTCGGGCTCGTGACCGTGGCGTCGGGGTGGGCGATCTGGCAGAGCGGGCGTACGCGTCCCTCGGCCGCGCTGCTCCTGCTCGGCGGCACCACCATCCTCGTCGGCTGCGCCGCGGTCCTCCTCGACCTCGGTGAGGTGGCTCCGACAGCCTTCAGTGTCGCCGGCCTCGTGCTCGTCCCGCTGGCCGTCCTCGCGTACCCCCGTCTCACCTGGCGCGAGCCGGTCTCGTTCGTCCTGCTCGTCGTCGGCGCGGGCGCCGGGCTGCTCGGAGTCGTGTGGGAGCAGGCTGAGGAGACGATGGGCTTCGTCCTCGTCGGTGCCCTGCTGCTGCACGTGTGGTGGGCGCTCGAGCGCGGCTCCGCCGACGACCGCCGGGCGCTGACCTGGAGCTCGTTGGCCTGGATCGGGGCCGGCCTCGGCGTGGGGTTCGTCGCGTTCCTCACCGAGTCGCTCGGCGTCGTGGAGGGGCCACGGGTCACCGCGGCGTACGTCGCCCTGCTGGTCGTCGGCCCCGCGGCGATGGTCGTCGGGGTGGTGCGCCCCGACGTCGTCGACGTGCGCGGCCTGGTCACGCGCGCGGTCGTCGCGGCGACGGTGCTCACCGTCTACGTCTCGGTCGCGGTCGGCATCGTGTCGGCGGTCGAGGAGGCCAGCGGTCGTCCGGTCGAGCCGACGCCGACGGTGGTGCTGTGCGCGGTGCTGGCCTTCGGTGTACGCCCGCTGCAGGTGCTGCTGCGCGGCGTCGTCGACCAGCTGCTCTTCGGCGACCGGCCCGACCCGCTGGCCGCGGCGACGTCCGTGGCCGACCGCATCGGCGACGACCCGGCCCTCGCGC
>JAESGW010000843.1_pt1 | contig 12478 bp, 12 predicted proteins | sample 9269791 | NCBI WGS metagenome assembly JAESGW01 (sample SAMN16773120, study PRJNA677053) | algae metagenome | isolation source: Aphanocapsa lilacina HA4352-LM1 and co-occurring heterotrophs from near cave... | place: USA: Maniniholo cave, near Haena, Kauai, HI | collected 2009-07-28 | reverse complement strand
ACTTGCAGCGAGCGGGCTGAGGCAGCAAGGCTTTTTCGGACATGGACAAAGGGGTTGAGATGGCACGATGCAGTACCAGGGTACCCCAGCACATTTCTCAACGCCTTTTAGATGCGCTTACCCTGCATTGAGCACTTGTTCGGACTGGCAGCATAGCAGACAAATATTCGATGAGGAATTGTACCGTAAATTATTTTTGCAACAGCACCCAGAATGTTTACCAGGGCGGGCCGGGGGAGCGGCCACCGCTCGGATGGCTGGACCGCCTGCAGCCCACGGCGCAGCCGGCGCCCCGGTTGCTCGGACGCACGGTCGCCGAAACGCCCAAGCGTTCAAGCGTTCAAGGGTTTGAGGATTCAAGACATCGAAGTCACCGATAGACATCGGGTCCGGTTCAGTTCTCAGAGCCATCGCCGTCGCCGCGCTCGCGTTCGCGGCGGATTAGGTAGTCGTTGATCGCTTCCTGACGCCTGTTGGAGGCCCGCAGTTCCTCAACGGCCTGATCCAACCGGGCGGTTGTCGAGCGCAGCTCACCAATGGCGTCGGTGGCCGCGGCGATAGCATCGGTAGCGACGGTGATGAAGCGTTCGCTGATCTGCGTCAGCCGATCGAGGTTGCGGGTGTTGGCGAGGGTGGCCGCGCGCAACTCGGCTATCGACTCGCCGTGCTGGTCGAGGCGCTGCTCGGCATGATCCATGCGTTCTTCCATCGGGTTTTCTCCTGCTCATGATTTATCGCTGCGTTGGCCCACCGGATTGCTCTGATGTGTCGGTGATTGCCTTCGGGCTGCCGGGATTTCAGTCCTGCCAAAAGTTTTTGAAGCGGCCGGGGGAAAGCTCGGTGTAGCGGACGGTGTGCACAATGTTTTTGTGGCCGAGGTACGCCTGGATGGCGCGGGTGTCCTGGCCCTTGCTTGCCAGGTAGTAACCGGTGGCGTGGCGCAGCATGTGTGGATGCACAGCAAAGCCGATGCCGGCGAGGGCGCCCGCCCGGGTGACCATCTTGCGGACCGTATCGGCGGTGAGCGGGCCTTTGCGCTCGCTCACGAAGACGTAGGCCGCAGCGGGGTGCTCGCGGCGCAACTGGCGCAGCGCCCGCAGCTCGGGGCCGCGCAGCGGGTGGGTCGAGGGGGTGCCGCGCTTGAGGCGGTTGACGTGGAGGTGTCCGCCGTCTAGATCCACCTGGTCCCAGCGCAGCGCCACCAACTCGCCGACGCGCAGACCGTGCCGGAAGGCAAGCATGATGAGCGTGCAGTCGCGGTGGCCGTGGCGGCCGGTTTGCTTCGCAGCCGCCTGCAGGCGCTCGACCTCGGCGGGCAGCAGGTGCTCGCGGCTGCGCACCTCGGCGTTTTTCGGGCGGCGCAGGGGCGGTCGGGTGAACTTTCCGGTTTTCGATGGTTGGACTGGCTCACCCACAGAACGGCACCGCGCGGGGTTGACGGCCCCAGGCTAGCGCAACATTCCGGAAAAGGAATATTTTCCGGAATGTTTGCCATGCCCCCACCCCTGTTGCCGCTCCCGTATTGCCGTCGATCGCGAATGGGGTCAAGGGTCGCCAACCGGAAATAAACGGCAGACGTGTCAGTATAGCGACGGACGGCTCTGCAAGGCCGGTACGAGCCGGATCGACGACTGGCAGCAATCCAAACTCAAGGCCGAATCGAGCCGTCCGTCAGGACCACGTTGCTGCAGGAAGCAGAAATACTGCTGCGGGACGGTGTTCGGGTGATCCCGGAATTGGTCTACGCTCCACTGGATCAACAAGCCAGAGAACGTTTACCGTAAGATCCCGGCGGGGACTGGCCGACGATGGCACTGGCATTGGTGCTCGAAGCCGGTATCTGGACGGAGGATCGAGATTTTTGCAGGTGCGGTCTGCCCGCCTGGAGGACACGAGTGCTGGTGCAGGTGCTGATGCAAATGTGAGGGTGCGCATTGGCGCTAGAGTACATTCCGGTTTTTGGTCCGCACCCGCTCGTAGATCTGTTCCATCGCCTCAATGAAGGAATTGTCCCGGTGCCAGAAGGGAGGATAGTCCCCCTGGGTTTTGATCAAGATGCCGGGTACACCGATGGGCTCGGGCACCGAAAGCGGCGGCAGATGCTTGCTGCCCTGCCAGAAGTTTTCAGGGGAAACGGCATCCGGCGCGGCGACGGACTGAGGTGGGGTGAAATAGGAAGGGTCCGGCTCGAGGGGAGGCTCCGGTTCGGCCAGTTGCGCTGCGAGGGCGCGCCCGAGGGGAAATTGCTCCAGCTGGGTGCGCAGGGCTTCGCAACTTAGCCCCCGCAGCTCAAAAAGCAGGAGCGGATTGGCGTCCAGGTCGGCTGCCAGCCGGTAGCATAGCCCGGCGACGTGTTTGCAGGGGTTGGACCAGTCCGGGCAGGAACAACGGGTCAGAAAGTCCTGGTGGCTGTGGGGCAGCAACTGCCGGTCGGCCTCTTCGAAGGCCTCCTCGATGTCGTCGGGCATTTCGTTCATCAACAGGCGGATCACACAGCTGGCCCTCGCCGCCAAACACGGCAGAATTTGCACCCAATCGCGCTCGGGGATCGTGCGCAGGGCGATGGTCGTTTCGTAGCGGGGTTCTTTGTGGACGCCGAAGTAGGGGTTGACGTTGCCGCGTACGGTCGCCCGCACGCCCGCAGGGTCGAACGTGTAGCGCAAGATGCGGTCGGGACCTGCGTAGGAGCGGCCCCGGGCGAGGCGGGCCGGATCGCAAAAAGATTGCAGCGCGCCGATAAAGCGCTCGCCCCACCAGGTCCGGCTGTGTCGCGGGCTCATCTTTGGGCCTCCTATTCGATCAGCGCGCTCTCGCCGAGGGCGATCAGCGCCTTGAACCGTTCGTTGTCCAGTTCGGTGAGCCATCCCTCGTCGCTGCCGACGATGGCGGCGAGGCGTTTTTTCTCTTCGAGCATCCGGTCGATGCGCTCCTCCAGGGTGCCGAGGGCGACGAACTTGTGGACGAAGACGTTTTTGGTCTGGCCGATGCGGAAGGCCCGGTCGGTGGCCTGGTCTTCGACTGCCGGGTTCCACCAGCGGTCGAAGTGGAAGACATGGTTGGCGCGGGTGAGGGTGATGCCGACCCCGCCCGCCTTCAGTGAAAGAATAAAGACCGCCGGCTCGCTGTCGGGATCTTGAAAGTCGGCGATCAGCCTTTCGCGCTTCTCGCGGCTGACGCCGCCGTGGATATAGTAGGTTTCCCAGCGGCGCACCTGCCGGAAATGCCGCTCCAGCGCCGTTCCGATTTCGTGAAATTGGGTGAAGACCAGCAGGCTCTCGCCCTCGGCAATCACTTCTTCGACCATCTCATCGAGACGGCAGAGTTTGTGGGAGCGCTCGGGGCTGAAGGCGCTGCCGTCCTGCAGAAACTGCATCGGGTGGTTGCAGATTTGTTTGAGCCGGGTGAGGGTGGCGAGGATGAGCCCCTTGCGGGCGATGCCTTCGACCTGCTCGATCTGGGCTTCGACCTCTTTGAGGACTGCCGCGTACAAAGACGCCTGCTCGCGGGTGAGCTGACAAAATAGCTTCTGCTCGACTTTGTCGGGCAGATCCTGGATGATGGCCGGATCGGTCTTGACCCGCCGCAAAATCAACGGCTCCACCAGGCGCTTGAGCACCGCCGTACGGCTGCGGTCGTCCTCTTTGTGGATGGGAAGCTCGAAGCGCTTGCGAAACTGGGCTTCGCTGCCCAGGTAGCCGGGATTGAGAAAATGAAAGATCGACCACAGATCGAGCAGGCGGTTCTCTACAGGCGTGCCGGTGAGCGCCAGCCGGCAGGCGGCCGGGATCTTCAAGAGGGCGCGCGTCTGGGCGGCTTTGGGATTTTTGATGTTCTGGGCTTCGTCGATGACCAGCCGCCGCCAGGGTACCGCCGCCAGCAATTTCTCGTCCTTGCGCGCCAGCGTATAGGAAGTGAGCACCACGTCGTGCTCCAGACACACCTGGCACAGAGAATCCGCCTGCTGGTGGCGGCCGGTGCCGTAGTGCATCCAGACGCGCAGACCCGGAGCAAATTTCTCGATTTCCTTGCGCCAGTTGCCGATGACCGACGTCGGCGCCACGATCAGGGTCGGCCCCTCCCCGGCCTGTTCCTCGCGCTCGTAGAGCAGCCGGGCGATCACCTGCAAACTTTTGCCCAACCCCATGTCGTCGGCCAGACAACCGTTCAGCCCCACCTGCTCCAGATAGCTCAGCCAGGAGACCCCCCGCCGCTGGTAGGGCCGCAATGTCCCTAAAAGCCCGGGCGGATCGCCCAGGGACACCAGCTGGCTGGGGTCGTGCAGCCGGGTGAGCAGCGTCTGCAACGGTGCGTCGCACTCGATGTCCAGATCCGGCTGGGAGGCGGTGAGCTTCAACCACTCCAGCAGGGGCATCGCCGGTCGTTCCTGGCGGTGCTCCCGCCAGAAGGTGAGCAGCTTTTCCATCCGCTCGGCCTCCAGCACCAACCACTGACCGCGAAAGCGCACCAGCGGCGTCTTGAGCGCCACCAAAGTCTGCCACTCCGATTCGGTGACTTCTTGTGCGCCGATAGCGAGGGCGTAGCTGTATTCGACCAGCGCCGCCAGGCTGAAATGGCCCCGGCCCGCGCCATCGGGACCGGTGGCGCTCCGGCCGGCGCGCGCCCGCAAACGCACCTGGGCGCGTCTGCGGCCCTCGGGGGTCCACCAGGCAGGTACCAGCACCCGAAAACCCGCCTCCTCCAGCACCCAGGCGGCATCCTGCAAAAACGCAAAGGCCTCCTCCCCCTCCAGATCCAGCCCAACCGGATGGGAGGTGTGCAGGCCCTCCCACAAAGCGGGGTAGATGCGCGCCGCGTAGCCCAGGGCGGCCAGCAGATGACGATCGAACGCCTCGCCCAGGTGGTTACGCCAGGACTCGCGCTCCTCAGCCGCGGCCTGCCAGTACTCCAACAGCGACAACCGCCAGGAAGGATCGCTGCGGGAGGCCACCGCGAAGCGCAGCTGCCACAGCACTGCCTTGTCCATGTCTTCGTCCTCAGGTTCAAGCAGCTGAAAACAGAGCACAAACGGTGCGGCGACGCGCGCTGCGCTCAGGCGTTCGCGCCAACGCCGCCAGTGCCGGTAGTCTTCGAGGGCGCCGGGCACGGCTGCGGACCAGGGCTGGATGCGGGGCGTAAGACAGCTCTGTACCAGCGAGTTGTGGATTTGTTGGCCCAAAGCGGCGGTCACCGGGATCGCGCCCACGGCGGCGTGGAGGAGGTTTTCGCCAAAGTGGTGCAGCAGGTCCTGTTTGGCAAAGCAGGCGGCGACTTTGGGCCGATCCACACGACCGCTCGCGCAGACGGTGGGCATGCCCTCGGCATACTGCGCCACTGCCGCTGCGTAGTGCTCGCAAACCAGCTCCCAGCCCGGATAGAGCTCATCGGGGGCTGTTTTGGATTTGCCGCGCCCCCGGGGCAGCTCCCGGTACCGCAAAGCCGGGATATAACGGTCCTTGAAGATCTGCGCTTTGAGAAACTGGCAGAAATGGTGCCAGAAAAACAGGTCACTCCCGAACTGCACTTCGCTCCGTTGCTCCTGCAGCTGAAAGTGCAGGTCGTGCAGCAGACGAATCAGGCCGGGGCTGCCCACCGCCTGCGGCAGCAGCGGCAGACGGAAACAATCGACCTGCCAGTACTGCAAAGCGGACGATTCGGGCAGTTCGATTTGCTGATAGCGCGCCAATTCCAGCGAAGGCAGGGGACGAGCGTCGGCAGTGGGCAACAAAAAATAGCAAGCAACGATCCCGCTTTGGGGATTGAGGGCGATGCCCAGGGTGTTGATCAGAAATTGTGGGAGTGCCTGTTTTTTCAGGTGAGCAGGATGGACGTTCGCGGCATGGGCCGTGCGGCTTTTGTGTGGCGGTGTTTCAACCCACAGATAGAACGCGCCCAGCGCGACGTAGCAATCGCTTTGATCAGGAATCCAGGTGCCGTGGAGGATGTGCATAGGTAGCAGTGAAGCACTTGCGCATGGCTTCCAGTGTAGTGCGGGAGGAATGGCGCTTCTGCCGACGGCTACGGCTTGAGCCAAAACACAGTGCCGTTGCCGGAGCCTGCCCCGCTCGATGTCGTGCCGTAGAGTGTACCGGGAGCGACCAGCAGCAGATCTGCGCGGGGGCTGGCGCCGTCTTTGCCGTCAAAAGCGTGGAGAACCCGAAACGAACCATTCGCAGCAATCCGATAGATCGTCCCCTGATTGTGCGATAAAGCAGCTATCTGCTTAAAAAATTGCCCAAAAATTGATGCCGGAGTGGTCAGCGAGGCCCTCAGCGGGGACAATAGCACCACAGGGCATCGACGACTGTCCCGATGATTACACTCCCGGCAACCACACCCCTCATCTACCCCAGCGGAGACGGACGGCCCGTGGCCGAGACCTTCGTCCACCTGTACGCATTGCTGACCACTCTCGAAGTGCTCAGGCAGTACCTCGAAGGGCAACAGGCCACTGTCCTTGCCAACCAGTTTCTCTACTACGCCCCAGGCGTTCCCAGCGCTCGGGTGGCTCCGGATGTGATGGTCGTCTTCGGCGTCCAACCGGGGGGGCGGGACTACTTCAAGACCTGGGAAGAGGGGCAGGTACCTGCCGTCATCTTCGAGATCACCTCCGCCAGTACCCAAAGCCGGGATCGGGGGGACAAGATGACGCTTTACGCCCTGCTGGGGGTGCAGGAGTACTGGCTTTTTGATCCCAAAGGCGAGTGGATCAAAGAGCAGTTGCAGGGATATCGGTTGGAGGCTGTGCTCGAAGAGGGGGAGCCGCTCAACCGCTACACGGCGATGTCCGATACCACCAGTGCTGTACTGGGTTTGCGGTTGCAGGTGGAGGGTGCGCTCCTCGGCTGCTACCGTCTGGACAATGGCCAGAAGCTGCTTGTCCCCTCCGAACTTGCCGCACAACTGCGCCAAACAGCCGCTCGGCTTCAACAAGCCGAACAACTGGCTGCTCAAGAACAACGGGCCCGACAGCAGGCCGAACAACTGGCCGAGCAGCAACGCCTGCGTGCGGAGAGCCTCGCTGAGCAGCTGCGGTCGTTGGGCATCGATCCAGACCCAACCTGAGCTGCGATGCCATCACCCCTGGCGGGGCACTGCACCTTTTTGCTCAGCACCTACACCTACAGCTTGAGGCGAAACACCGTGCCGTTGCCGTAGGCTGCGCCGCTTGAGGTGGTGCCGTAGAGTGTACCGGGAGCAACCAGCAGCAGCTCAGCGCGGGGGCTGGCGCCGTTTTTGCCGTCGAACGCATGCAGAACCCGAAACGCACCGTCCGGGCCAATCTGGTAGATCGTCCCCTGATTGTGGGCACCTCCGGCGGCGGTGGTTCCGTAAAGGATACCGTCAGGGGCGAGCGTCACCCCAGCGGCGGGCTCGCGGCCGTCGGAGCCCCGAAAAGCATGCAGGGTCGTTAGACGCCCTGCAGGGCTCAGCTTGAAGACAGTCCCCAGGCCGAACCCGCCTCCAAGACTGGTGGTGCCGTACAGATTTCCCCGACTATCCAGACTCAACCCGGCGATCGGACCGGAGCCATCTTGGACATTGAAGATGTGCAGCGTCTCGAATCGGCCGCCGGGCTTCCACCGAAAAATCGTTCCGGCGCCGGTGCCGGCGCCGGAGGTGGTGCCGTAGAGGGTACCGTCGGGGGCGGCTGCCGGATTGCCCTGGGGTATAGCGCCGCCTTTGCCGGTGAAGTTGTGTAGGGCCGCAAAGCGTCCCCGCTCGATCGTGAAAAGGGTGCCGTGGCCGCTGCTGCCTTCAAAGGAAGCGACGCCAAAAAGGGTGCCTTTGCCGTCGAGGACCACGCCTGCACCGGGATAGATGCCCCCCGCGCCGCCAAAGGCGTGCAGGATCGCCAGGGTGCCCTGGGGAGAAAACTGAAAAACCGTTCCGGCATCGGAAGGACCGCCGTAGTAGGTACTGCCGTACAGATTGTCTGCTTTGTCGGCGACAAGGCCGATCGGGTTGGCAGGCGCTGCCGGGTTGGCGCCAAAGGCGTAGAGCACCGCAAAGCGGCCTTGCTCATCGAGTTTGAAGAGCGTTCCTTTGCCGTAGGGACCGCCGCTGTAGGCGCTTCCGTAGAGCGTGCCGGCTTTTGTGCGCACGAGCCTGCCGCCCGGCGTGGCTCCGTCGTTTGGGCCGAACGTGTGCATAGTGGTCAAAGATTGGGCAAGGCCCAGGGAACCCCCGCTCGACCACAGCAAGCAACCGACTGGGATGCCGGCCTTTTGCCATTTGGCCCGAAGTAGGGGCACAAGGTGGGTGGTTTGAGTTGCCCACCTTAAGGACGATGTCAGCCACTGCAACACTGGCAATAAGCTCACAAATGAAAGTAAAGGATCACGGCACCCATCATAGGCGACCTTAACTCACCAGCGCCGACTTTCAAAATGACGATAGACCTTCGCTATAACCCAGGCAAAAACTACTTTCTCAGCGCCCTTGTGCATCCGCTTATCCAAAGCAAACCGACGCTGGAGACAAGCCCCAGTCCCAACAAAAAAACAAACAGTTTCTGCCGATTTTCTGCAAGCCAAACGCCAGCGAATACTTGTGCTATTAGGAACGATTACAAGAAGAGCGGCAACTGTCAAAATATTCTGCAAGGGAAACTTTACCCCAACAAAAAGGAATCTCAAGCATAGCCTGTTGGAAGAACCGCAGAAATTGCACAGCAGTCCGATCCAAGTCCAGATGAGTAAATTCCAACTCGTAGCCAAGATACTGTCAATTCCAAGAGTTTGGCGACCGCGGTTGCAGCCGGTAGAGGGCGCCTCGAGCGGCCGGTGCCCGATCGCACGCTAAAGCGGGGGAGGTGCACACCGAAATTTAACGATTTATTTGCTGCCCATTAACCTTGGGACCCTATCGTCAGCTTGCGTACCGAAGCGGAGTGGCTATGGACCGGTTCTCGTGGGATGGAGCGATAGGCCGGATGCGGCGCAGAGGTTTTTTGGTCGGCGCCGGGGCGCTCGCCGGGCTTGGGGTGGCAGGAGAGTTTTCAAGCCGGGTGCTCGCGCGACCGATTTTTTCGGACTATCCGTTCAAGCTCGGTGTCGCCTCGGGCGATCCCCGTCCCGACGGAGCGGTTTTGTGGACGCGCCTTGCCCCGGATCCGCTGGGCGGCGGCGGGGTGCCCAACGTGCCCATTCCCGTGCAGTGGCAGGTGGCCACCGATGAGAATCTGCGCAACGTTGTGCAAAGCGGCACGGTCTATGCGCTGCCCAAGCGTGCCCACTCCGTCCATGTGCAGGTGCGGGGCCTGCAACCCAACCGCTGGTACTGGTATCGCTTCCGGGTGGGCGGCGAACTGAGCCGCATCGGCCGTACCCGCACCGCTCCGGCTCCAGGAGCCAGGGTAAATCAACTCAAATTCGCGGTCGCCTCCTGCCAGGACTGGCAGAACGGTTTTTACTCCGCCTACCGCAACATGGCCCAAGAAGATCTCGATATGGTCGTCTTCTTGGGCGACTACATTTACGAGTACGGACCGGAGGACTCCACCGGCCCCCGCCAGCACAACGGGCCTGAGATCCTCACCCTGGAGGACTACCGCAACCGCCACGCCCTCTACAAAACCGATCCCGCTCTGCAGCAGGTGCATGCTCTGTTCCCGTGGATCGTCACCTGGGATGACCACGAAGTCGAGAACAACTACGCGAATCTGGTCGCCGAAGCAAGCTCTCAGCAGGCGGGCGATCCCGAAGCTTTTGCCCAGCGCCGGGCCAACGGCTACCAGGCGTACTACGAACACATGCCGCTTGCGGCGTTCTCGATTCCCAGAGGCCCCGACCTGCAGCTCTACCGCCGGGTGACCTTCGGCGATCTCGCCCAGTTCAATGTGCTCGATACCCGCCAGTTCCGCACCGATCAGCCCTGCGGCGACGAATTGAAGCCCCGCTGTGAAGAAGCCTTCGACCCGGCGGCGACCCTCACCGGAAGCCGCCAGGAAGGATGGCTCTTCAAGGGCCTGGCCAGTTCACCGGCAACCTGGAATGTCCTGGTCCAGCAGGTGATCTTTGCCCAGTTCGATTTCGACCCTACCCCCGAAAGCGAGCTATTTAACCTCGATCAGTGGGACGGGTATGTGGCGGCTCGCGGCCGGGTCACCGACTTTTTGCAGCAACGGAAGATCGCCAATCCGGTCGTGCTGACCGGCGACATCCATTCCTCCTGGGCCTTCGACCTCAAGACGAATTTCGACGATCCCGCTTCGCCAACGGTCGGGGCTGAGTTTGTCTGCACCTCGATTACTTCCGATTTTCCAAGTGAATTTATCGCCCCGGTCCAGGCGGCTTTGCCGGCCAACCCCCACACGAAGTATTTTGACGGGGCCTTTCGTGGGTACGCCCGCTGCACCCTCAGCCAGGATCGCTGGCAGACCGACTTTCGGGGGGTTGCCTCGATTCTCGATCCGGCCGCCTCGATTAGCACCCTCGCTTCGTTCGTCCTCGAAAACGGTCGCCCGGGGGTGCAGCCTGCTTAAATCCCCTCAGCGCAAGTGGGCGACCCAGCAGGCCCCCGGCCCCCAGCCGTCCAGCCAACCCAACAGCGGTTCGAAGGGCAGGGGCGGAAAGCGGACGGCCTCCCGCAGCGAGACGAGCCGCCACTCCCCCAGCTTCGCCACCTGCTCCAGGCGCTCCCGCGTAAAAAAGCGCCCTCGATAGTAAGGGTGGGATGTAAACGGTCCGAACAACTGCTGCTGCACCCCCCAGAGGCTGCCCCGGTTGAGCACGCACACCACCGCCTCTCCACGGCACACCCGGCGCATCTCACGCATCGCACCGCCTTGATCGCGCACGAATTCGAGCACATTGAAGCAGAGCAACCGCTCGAAGCGGTTGTCCGCAAACGGCAGGGCGTTCACCCCGGCCATCTCGAAAGTCCCCTCCGGCACCCGCCGCCGGGCCTGCTCCAACAGTTGCGCGTCCGGGTCGACGCCGCTCACGCGCGCCCCGGCTCTTGCCAACCGCTCGCCGTAGTGGCCGGCCCCGCAGCCGACATCGAGCACTTCGGTGCCGCTTAGCGGCCTGAGCAGCGGCTCGGCCGCCTCCCAGACCCGCCGCAGGTAGCGTCTGCCCAAGGGGCCTGCATAGAACCGTTCGAGATCGGTAAAGCCGGTGGCCGCCGCCATGGCAGAAAAGCCCTGTTCACATCGCTCCATTATTGACGCCGCTCCCCGGCCGCGACGCGCTCTTTTTTGGGGCCGCAATCTTCGCCGGTATCGGCGCCGCGCCTCAGCGCACGGGGGTGCCGAACAACGACTCGTAATCTCTGGAGAAGTGGCCGCGCACATCGCGCATCTCGCCTTCGCTGACCGCTTCGCTGAGCACCTCGACGACCACCCGGGCGCGCCGCTCGGCCTCGGCGATGTCGGTGCCCGTCTTGGCCGCCACGCGGGCGTAAAATTCGGCGATCGAAAAGCGCTCGCCGCGCGCGTCGGCGTTTTCAAGGGGCGTCAGAAATTCGGCGATCGGTTGGGGCAACTGGGCGGCCAGGTGGTGGGGTTCGCGCCCGGCCATGTGCTCGCGCATCGTCGCGAGTACAACCCGAATCGCACCGAGGGCCTGCTCCTGCGTCTCGAGACCGACCTCGGTGCGCACCTTTTTGACAAACTGATCGCGGTCCATAATTGACGGTCCTCTGTTACACACGGCTATGCAAGAGGCTAACTTCGCAGAGCCGCGCCAACGTCCGCCCGTCGGTAGAGATGGGTCAAAACGCGTAGCGCACCCGGCAGTAGGGCAGGCGCCTGGCGAGCAACTCCCGAAACTGCGCGACCCAGCCGCGCTTGAGGTCGCTGCGTTCGAAAATGTGCCGGCCGCGCGGGTGATCGAGCACCGCCGGTTCGTAGTAGATCGTGCGCACATCGAGAAGTTTCTTAAGCGCATCTTCGCAACCATGCGCGGCCATAAACCCTCCCGCTCATTTTCATAAAACCGCCCCGGCCGCGCTCTTTGCGGCCGGGACGCAACGGCTAGTCGTCTTCGAGCACTTCGCGGATGCGGCGCTCCAGCCGATCGAGATCCAGACCACCCTCGTCGCGGCTGATCCGGCGGACGGTCGGGTTGACATTGGCCAGATCTGCCAGCAAATCGCGCAGGATCTGCTGCTGCTGGCGCGACTGAATCACTTCGCGCGGCTCCTGCACCAGATCGCGGACGATCGAATCTTCGGCGCGCGAAGCGACGATCGGATCGGCCTGACCCTGGACGGCTACGAACGTGCGGCGGCCGGGACCGCGATCTTGCTCGATCGGGATGATCGCCGTCACCTGGTCGGAGCGCACGTATTTGCCGAAACCGAGCGGTACGAGCATGGAGGATTGGATGTGCATTAGATGCAGAACCCCTAATACCGTTTAGCTAAATACCTGCGCGATTTAAAGAGTCGAGGATCCAGGGATAGCCCGACAACGATGCTATGACCTCTTTCGTTGTATTCACCATCAGCTCGCACACTTTCTCCTGCAACTCTTTCA